>Ga0193954_1001009_pt1 | contig 14948 bp, 16 predicted proteins | sample BB_5_MG_FD_140340 | JGI IMG/M metagenome (GOLD analysis project Ga0193954, IMG submission 140340) | Microbial mat bacterial communities from the Broadkill River, Lewes, Delaware, United States - BB_5_MG | ecosystem: Environmental > Aquatic > Freshwater > River > Microbial mats | place: USA...
ATACGGGGCTGATACGGCACGACTCTTTATACTCTTCGCCGCTCCTCCACAAAAAGAGCTAGAGTGGAATGACTCTGCTGTAGAGGGTGCATTTAGATTTATCAAAAAGCTCTATGACCGTAAGTCAAAAGTCACAGCAAATACCATGCCAACGATTGACCATAGCTCTTTAAGCAAAAATGAAAAAGAGGCACGCCTCAAAGTCTACGAAGCGTTGCAGAAATCACTGCATGTATATGAAAACAGCTTTGCTTTTAATACCCTCATTGCAGCATGTATGGAGGCACTTAATGCCTTGGACAAACAAGAGAGTGAGGATGTGTGGAGTGAGGGGATGTTTATTATCCTCAATCTCCTTGAACCTATCATCCCACATATCACAACAGAACTAAGCCAAGAGCTTTTTGCTCAAAGCAACCTCCATACCAAAATTGAAATCTTAGAAGAGGTCTTTGTCAAAGACTCTATTACTTTGGCTGTGAGTGTCAACGGTAAACGAAGAGACGAGATAGAAGTATCAGCAAATGCATCCAAAGATGAGATTTTAGCCACAGCCAAAGAGTCAGTAGCCAAATGGCTAGAGGATAAAAATATCGTCAAAGAGATTGTAGTACCTAATAAATTGGTGAATTTGGTTGTGAAGTAGACTCTTCAGTAGATCGGAGTGCCTTTACTCCGACATCAATTTTAAATCTAAAATATCTCTTTTTATTCGTGATGTTCCATTAATGGTTTGAAGTTTATTTAGTATCTTAAACTCCAATAGGGCATCCTAAAGCAAGGAGCTTTGGAACGAACGAAATAAGTATATAAATTCTTCACTAAGATGAAACTGTTAGGAGAATAATGAAAAAGTTTACAGATATTGAGTGGCGACTGCTTCAAAATGGAGCAGTTAATCTCTATAAAGATGAGACAATATTTGAAGATGAGGCTCAAGCATTAAAAAAGGTTGGATACCGAGTTACTTATATAAATTGCGACTCACTTGATCAATTTAAAGCAGATATTACCGATGCTTTAAAGTGGGAAAGTCAATTTGGGTATTCACCATGGAGTGGTAATATTGATGCATTAAATGATGCGATGAGAGATACAACACTTGGTCACAATGGAAAATTTGCATTGGCTTGTCGGAACTTTCACAAACTTTTTAAGAGTGACAAATCAATGGCAATCCATTTTCTTGATCTAATAGAGTACAACTCACGTAATCATCTCTTAGAAAGTTCTCTCTTTATTGGTCTCATTCAAACTAGAGATCCTCGCTTTGATGAAAAAGCAAAATTACTTGGTGGACGACATGCACATTGGAATCATAAAGAGTGGTTTATTAAAGATCGTTGAGTAAGAAAAAAAATGACACTATATTGTAAAACGTGTAATGTACAGGTATCCAAAGTATTAGCTGAATTAAGTGATGATAGTGAATTATGCTTTGAAGATGGACAAGAGATGATTAAAGAGGGTCAATTTTTTGTATCAAAAGGTGATGAATTTGATGTAGAAGTTGGTAATTATATAGTCAACATCAAGGATTTAACGAATACAAAACTCACTAACGATCTAAGTAGATTAAATGGGTGTTGTGGGTTAGATGGACATGAAATTGGTACTAAAAGAACCGATTGTTGGATGCCATATCATGCTATTATATCGGAGAAAAGAACAAGACTCAGTTAACTTTTTTTTAATTTACGTTCCCTTATTCCCAAGTTGGTAGTGCAAATTAATTATCAGAGTCAGAAGACTCCAACCTACTTATACTTCTTCGAAAACTCCGTATCTTCACCCTTATCTAATATTACAGCTTGTCCTACCCAGTTATCTCGTTCAATGCGTCCTTTGAAGGCGAGGTGGTCATCGACCCATATGATATTATCAGAGCTAAACTGAGCAATTTGGTAGTAGTGGAAGATGCCTAAGTGATTGAGTTTCTCTTCGAGTTTGGGTCCAATACCGCTGATTTTTTTGAGGTCATCTTTCTCACCTTGTGGCTCATCCAAAAATTCTGGCTTGATACCCATCTCTTTTTTCTCTACGACAACACTCTCTTTTTGAGTAGCTTGCGTATCTAAACTCTCTTGAAGTGCGTCTATCTCTCTTTGGAGTGCCTTTTTTTGGCGTGTAAGATTGAGTCTAAAAAGCTCTTGATCCTCTTCACACTTTTTAAATGCCTTGGCTCTACCCCAAAGATAGCCAAGCCAAACCCCCAATACCAAAGCACCCACACCTACATACACAATCATACCCACCATCTTATGCTCCTATAATATAAATTCAACTTCTATTATTACTTTGGGTTAATTGTATAGCAAATCGGCTTAAGGATTAGGGCTAGCTGTATGCATCTCTTGAGACTTTTGCTCCAATATCTCTACAGCTTGTGCCACACCATCGATAATCAGCTCAGGAGAAGCCGCACACCCTGGAATATAGACATCCACAGGAATATACGTATCAATGCCATTTTCAACATTGTACATATCTTTGAAGACCCCACCTGTGCAAGTGCAGCTCCCTAATGCAATGACAACTTTGGGCTGGGGCATTTGATTATAAAGCTCTACCAATCGAGAACGCGAACGATAGGTCACAGGACCCGTGACCAAAAAAATATCAGACTGTTTGGGGTTACCACTATTAATCGCTCCAAAACGCTCCAAATCATACTTAGGTGAAAGAGCTGAAAGTATCTCAATATCACAGCCATTGCAACTCCCTGCATTGTAGTGCAGTATCCATGGAGATTTCTTACTGTATTTACTTAAACCTTGCATCCTCTTGCCCCTATTGTGAGATAAACATTGAATGATTATAACATAAAATTGGACTAGAGAGTTATAAAGATAAATTTTGTTATGATATGGATAGAAAAAAATCAAGGAGTATCTTATGGGATTTATTGCTATACTGTTTTTACTTATCGTGTTGGTTGTCATCTATTTTATCATTATCTACAATAAATTTGTCTCACTTATCGCTTCGATTGACTCATCTTGGTCGGATATTGACGTGCAACTCAAACGACGGTACAACTTGATTCCTGCCTTGGTGGAGACGGTCAAAGGCTACAAAGAGTATGAAGCCGATACACTTGAAAAAATAATCCAAGCACGAAGCATGGGCATCAATGCTTCAAGTATCGAAGAACAAGGCATCGCCCAAGGGATGCTTAGTGGAGCATTGGGCAAGATATTTGCACTCGCCGAGGCCTACCCTGATCTCAAAGCCAATACCACCTTTGCCAATCTACAAGGACAACTCGTCGTCATCGAAGATGATATTCAAAATGCACGACGTTATTACAACGCCGTAGTAGAAGAGTATAATGCCAAGCTGCTTCAGTTTCCTGATCTTCTTATTGCCAATAAGTTTAACTTTACGCAAAGAGAGTACTTTAAATTGGATGATGCTGAAGTAGCAGAAATTCAAAAGATGCCAAAAATCGATCTTTAGGGGATAAAATTTTTAGAATATAATCTATTCTATGCTATAATCCTATTTAAAAATCATCTAGGGACGTGGGCATGGCAAAAGAGTATAAAGTTGTAAAGTATAAAGAGAATTTCATCAAAGCGATACTTTTTGGACAAGCTAAAATAAGCCCTCGAAAACTCACCAAGTTTCTCAACCGTCACTCTAATGAGGGTTGGTCAGCGACAAGCATTGACAAAGGGGTTGATTCAGTATTTTTACTCTTTTCACGTGAAAACTATGTGATCGTATTTGAAAAAGACAAAAGTGTCGCACCGCTAAAGCCTACAAACCCTAAAGCAGAAAAAATCAAAAAAGTTGAAAAGATAGAAGAGACTCCAAAGCCCCAAGAAGAGGCTCCTAAAATCACGGAGAGTGAAATATAAACTCTAGTGCATCGCTGCACAAGGTGACATTCCTGTTTTGAAAAATCGTGCCGTTACCATATCCATCGATGCGATATGATTGACTAACCACGTAGGCAACACCTCAATAAAATAGATTTTTAGTACCGATACATCTCCACTTGATTGCCATCGCTCAAATATCTCTTGCATCTCATGCAGGGCTTTATCGTGTTCGCCTTTGTGCATTGGATAAGGGGGAAAGCCCTTTTCAACCATCAATACCTCTTCACCATGAAAGTGATCTTTGGTATGATCAATCCACTCTTGATATTTGGCATTAAGGGCATCTTTATTGCTTTGTGTTGCGTCATTATCATAGGCTTTGATCAATTCAAAAAGATCATTGATAATATCTACATCTTCATAATGCACATCATTCATAAACTCCATATCCACAACAGGCAAATCATTTTTGCTTATTAACATAATTATTCCTATTTTTTAGGGCGTATGGTAGCATATTTGCTTTATGTTTTGATTGATATAAGTCAAGCATCCAAAGAGTAATATGCTATAATCTCTATCCATTGAATTAGAATCTAAGGTTAAGTTTTGAAACAAATCACAATCCAATCCATTATCCATAAAATATTAGAGTATAAAAAAGAGCTTATTAAAGGCAATATTATTGCTATTATCTCAACTTTGATGATTGTTGCGATCCCCCTCTTTATCCCCATGCTTGTTGATGAGCTATTACTTGACCAAGAGAAAGTTTTAGTAGGGTTTATTGAGCAGTATATTATGCAAACCACCCTATTAGGCTATGTAATCATTGTACTCATTCTCACTCTTGCACTGCGTCTTGGTGGTTTTTTGATGGCGATATGGCAGACCAAAGTCTTTTTATCTATCTCCAAAAAAGTAAGCTACTACTTACGTATTAAATTACTCAAATACCTCAAAACCGTCTCACTCAAAGAGTATGAGATGCTCAAAAGTGGCTCAATATCCTCCAAGCTCATCACCGATATCAACACTATTGATACCTTTATTGGTACGACGGTAAGCAAGTTTATTATCTCTGTACTTACTCTGATTTTTTCTGCGGTGGTACTCTTGATGATAGATTGGCAGTTGGCGATTTTTATACTCCTTACCAACCCCGTTGTCATCTTCTTCACTGCCAAGCTCTCTCGTAATGTAGGGAAACTCAAACGCGAAGAGAATCAAGCTACCGAGAAGTTTCAAAGTGCCTTGGTTGATTCGTTGGATATCTTTTCGCAAATACGAGCCACCAATAAAGAGGATTACTTCTTTGATAAAATTGAGGGCAATGCACGAGAGCTAAGAGAGCGAGAGATCGCCTTTGGATACAAAAGTGAAGCGGCGTTGCGACTTTCGTTTTTGATTTTTTTGAGTGGTTATGAGCTTTTTCGTGCGGTAAGCATTTTATTTGTAGCATACGGAGACTTATCGATTGGTCTGATGATGGCGATCTTTAGCTACCTTTGGGTGATGGCTCCACCGACCCAAGATGTGATCAATTTTCAATACACACTCAAAAACGCCAAAGAGGCGATCAAGCGACTCAATGTAATTCTTGAAATGAGCCAAGAGAAACATATCCCAAACTCCAAAGATCCTTTTGATGTACCACTGGGTATTGAAGTCAAAAACCTCTCTTTTGCCTACAACGAGGGGGACAATATCCTAAACAATGTCTCACTCAACATCAAACCTCGTCAAAATATCGCTCTTGTGGGGGCGAGTGGGAGTGGTAAGACGACACTGGGCAATATATTGGTAGGCTTCTACCCCCATGAGAGCGGAGAGATATTTTATAATGGTATCGGCTCTGATGAGATTGATTTGCGTGTGATTCGTGAACATATCTACCTCATACTCCAAAACCCCAAACTCTTTCACGATACCCTGCGGTTTAACCTCACACTGGGCAAAGAGCATAGTGATGAGGCTATCTTCCAAGCCCTAAAGATCGCTCAACTTGGCTCTGTCATTGATAAGCTTGAAAATGGGCTTGATACCATGGTAGGGCGTGATGGTATCAAGCTAAGCGGTGGACAACGCCAAAGAGTGGCTATTGCACGGATGATATTAGCAGACCCTAGTATGGTGATACTCGATGAGTCCACCTCTGCCCTAGATATCGAAACCGAGAGCCGTCTATTTGAAAACCTTCAACCCTTTATGAAGCAAAAAACCTTTATCACCATCGCCCACCGCCTCAGTACCATCAAGAGTGCAGACTATATCTACGTACTCGAACATGGCGAAATTATTGACCATGGCACGCCAAAAGAGCTAATGCATAAAGAGGGGTATTTTTCTGGGATGGTGTAAATTGTTAAATTTATACTATATAAAGGATACGCATGACAACATTATATGATATTAATGCCCCAAAAAAAGCAACCAATTTAAGTATCAACTCTGATCTATTGCAAAAAGCAAAGTCGTATAAGATCAATCTCTCTCAAAGTTTTGAGAGATATTTAGCCAAACTTGTCAAAAGAGTATGAAACCAAACAGTGGCAAGAGGAGAACCATGAAGCGATAGAGGAGTATAATAAACAAATCGAAAAACGAGGTACATTTTCCGATGGATTGCGGAGATTTTAATAGCTCAGTTTGATGTTTACCCAAATCCAAATAATGAAAGTGTGGATACCTTTCCCTATCTATTGGATATTTAACACGATATTTTATCTTCACTCAATACCCGTGTAGTTGTACCAATGGCTTTAGATAGTAAACCTATGAAACACCTTAACCCTACTTTTGAAATTGAGGGGCAAAAGGTCGTAATGTCCACATCTGAGATAGCAGGTATCCCATCGCATCTTTGTGGGGAGGTTGTCACCAACCTCAGTGAATATCACAGTGAGATTATTGATGCCGTGGATTTTTTGATTAATGGTTTTTGATTTGATACTAAATTAACCAGACGTGCATTTGTTGGGCGATATATTAGTGACTAATCAAACTCCACCACAAACCCTCTATCCAATCCTGCTAAATCTTGATAAAAACTGTAATTTGAAATAGCATGAGCATCCATAAAACTACTTAACGGTGCTTTTTGATCGTATCCCATCTCACAAGCTAGGTATTTAACCCCTCGCTTGTGAGTATCTAGTATGATTTGTTTGAGCAGTTCATCGCCTACCCTACCCCCAAAAAGTGCGGTGGAGGGTTCATAGGCTTCTACATTTTTTTCCAGTTTAAAACCCTCAGCTATATAGGGTGGATTGGATACCACTAAATCAACTTTTTGGCTTACATTGTCCATTAAGTTGCTTTGGATAAGTGTAATGTTTTCTAATCCAAAATGCTTAATATTCTTTTGAGCAAGTTTAAGTGGTGCTTCGTAGAGGTCTGTGGCGATGATCTGTAAGTGTGGAAACTTTCGGGCTAGTACTATTGAGATAGCACCACTCCCTACCCCAATCTCAGCCATACTTTGGATATTTTGTGTTTCAATAATTTTGGATACTTTATCAATCAATATCTCTGTCTCAGGGCGAGGAATGAGTACTCCCTCATTGATAAAAAGTTCTATATCATAAAAGCTCACTTTGCCTACAATATACTCATAGGGTTCATGGTTACTTCTTCTCTCAATCAATTGCCAAAACGCTTCTAAATCTTCTATCTCTTTATTATCATGGAGTGTGAGATAGATACGATCTTGCCCAAGGAAGTGTGCTAGTAATAGCTGGGCTTCAAATTGGGGACGAGGGCAAGACTCTGAAAGGAGAGTCGTTGCTTTATGAATTGCTGTTTTTATTGTCATCGTCAATAAAGGTAAAAATACCCTCTTTTTGCAGTGTTTCTTCTTGTACTACCGCAGAGCTCTCATATCCTAGCTCTTTAAGTCGCTCCATCACAGGGGGATGCGTGTAATAAAAAAATATCACAAGTGGGTGTGATTTGGGGAAGGCTTTGTTTTCAGTTACGAGTTTCAGTAAAGCTGTAACCAAATTCTCTTTACCCCCCATCTCTCCACCAAACTCATCGGCAGCGTACTCATTGTGACGGCTGACAAAGCTGATAAAGGGTGTAAAGACAAAACTGATAATGGGCATCAGTAACATCAAGAGTGCAATGGTTGCCCCTGCACTTGGTACTACGCCCATCTCAGTAAAGAGGCTATCAGGAATGTTCCCCATCAGAAAAAATGTCACAAAAAGCAAAAGCGACATCAACCCAATGTTTTTGTAAATATCGCCGTGTTTGAAGTGTCCTAGCTCATGCCCCAATACTGCCAAAAGTTCATCTTTATTAAGTTTTTCTATCAAGGTATCAAAGAGTACGACTCGTTTGCTCTTGCCAAGTCCACCAAAGTAGGCGTTGAGACGGCTATCTTTTTTGCTTGCATCCATCACAAATATCCCATCACTTTTGAGTCCTACTTTGCCCATCATCTCTACAATAGCAGATTTAAGCTCGCCCTCTTCCAAAGGATTAAATTTATTAAAGATAGGTGCAATGATGGTAGGATAGATGATATTTGCCATCAAAATCACAAAAAGCATCACCCCAAAGCCCCCAAGCCACCACATCTCAAACGAGATGATAATCCAAGAGAGCAGAGCAAAAATAGCCCCACCCAATACTACAAATACAAGAGTAGATTTGAGTGTATCAAGTGCATAATCTTTGGGAGTCATTTTATTAAATCCAAAATCCTCATCGATTTTAAACTTCATATAAAGCTCAAAAGGCAAACCAATAATGAAATTCACAATGGCAAATCCAAACAAAAATGCCACACCTTGAGCTACAGCACCTTCAAATCCAAACATACCATCAAGCCAAGCAAATCCTGCCATCACCCACCATAAAAATACAAAATAGTCCACAAAGGTCTCGATAAGCCCAAGCTTCTCTTTGGCAACGGCATAATTACCTGCTACGAGATATTTTGAAGCACTCATCAGTACCGCTTCACCACGTTTTTCTTGATTGATATACCCTATCTGCATCACTGAGATATAGAGTTTGATAAACATATAAATTGAATAGATAATTACAATAGTTTCTAACACTGTTTTTCCTTATTGATATTTAAAAAATTGATTATAGCTTAGGATTTCTTTTAGAGGGGTTAAGGATAGTTTGCTGGGAATAAATCCAAAGGCAGACGGTAGCGTGCAAAGATTTTTTGCTTTTTGATATCAATGAGTAGTGTATTGTCTTTTTGCAAAATCAAACACTCATTTTTAAGCCAATAGGCTTTAAGCTCAAAGCTCTCTTCACTGTCTCTATTTATATCATAAACGATGGTCTTGACCAATGCTTTGGATAGATTATACTCTTGGACAACTTGGCTAAAAGAGCTTAGTTTAATATCTTTAAGCAGTCTTTGTGTCTCCTCTTTGTTTGGATATGCCCCCAAATAAGCTCCCTGAATATGCCCAAAGTTTTTAATCATAAACGTTAAGATCAAGTTATTGGGCAAGTTTTCCAAAAACTCTCCCCCATCTACTAAGCAACCTGAAGTACTTTTATAAACTCGATACTCTCTATCAAGATTAAAAAACTCCATGGATGCCAAGCCAACATAACGAAACTTTGCACTGCCATCAAAATAACCCCAAAAGCCACTGGCAAAGCTCATCAATGGTACGATAAAAAGTGGAGAGAGCAACAGCAGATACTTTCTACGCTTCTTTAGCATAAACCAGCCTACAAGCACGACGACCACACCCAATATCCAAAAGAGTAAGTAAGCAATCCACGATAAGAAGATAAGAGGAATGAGTTTTTTTAGCATTATTAGCTCGCTTGTATGAATCTTCTCTATTGTAGCTAAATTTAAAATACAACAAGCTAAGTGGCATTTTGCTATAATTCCTAAAGTTTAAAAAGGGTAAATATGCAGTTTTTTTGTCATTTTGACACACTCAAATATCTCACTCAAGTTCTATTGAGGTATCGTGCATGACCTACCTATCCCTTACCCAAAGCCCTGATCAAATAGAGATTACTTCCATTAATCACTGGAACATCTACAATCTCAAAGCTATTGAAAAAGAGTTACAAACATTCTTTAAAACACTTCAACACAAATCCATTGTTTGGAATGTAGGATTGGTAGAGAGTTTTGACAGTGCGGGTGTGATACTCTTTCGTAAATATTATCTGCTACTGATACAGACACACAATGTTAAGATTATTGGATACAGTGACAAACAAAAACGGATGTATGATCTGCTTGAAAAACACAGTGATAGTGCCACCATTAGCATTAAAAAACCCAATATCATCTACCGTATGGGCAAAGAGAGTGTCGAGTATATCCAAGGCTCACGTGAGTTTTTGGAATTTTTGGGACATACAAGCATGGCGTTTATCAGCTCACTAAGACACCCAAAAAATATCCGTCTTAAAGAGATGAGTTATTATGTTCATATTTCAGGTATTAATGCTTTGCCCATTATCGCATTAACCGCATTTCTAGTGGGGCTTGTAATTGCCTATCAAAGTGCCGTACAACTGAGCAAGTTTGGTGCCGATATTTTTATCGCTGATATGATAGGAATATCCATCACACGAGAACTAGCCCCCATGATCTCTGCCATTGTTATCGCAGGGCGTAGTGGCTCATCCTACACCGCTCAAATAGGGGCGATGAAAATCACTGAAGAGATCTCTGCTATGAAAACCATGGGGTTTGACCCCTATTACTTTTTGGTACTGCCACGTATTTTTGCATTGATGATTGCCATGCCTTTGTTGATCTTTTTTGCAGATGTTGTGGGGATATTTGGAGGGATGGTCGTTGCTAATATTGAGCTAGGTATCTCCTATGAACAGTTTATTACAAGGCTTCAATCCGCACTCTCTCCAACACACTTTTTGATTGGTATCCTCAAAGCTCCCTTTTTTGCAGTGATCATTGCTACCATTAGTACCTTTAGAGGCTTTCAAGTCTCTTCCAATACGGAGAGCATTGGACACTACACCACCAAAAGTGTGGTCAATGCCATCTTTTTTGTCATTGTCTGTGATGCCCTCTTTTCAATATTTTTTACAGGAATTGGCATATGAGTATTATATCAGTACGCAACCTCATCACACGCTTTGGTGAACGGGTGATTCACAATAGTATCAATCTTGATATTGGGGCAGGTGAAATTTATGGGATATTAGGGGAGAGTGGGTCGGGTAAAACCTTGCTGATCAAAGAGATGATCATGCTCTTAGAACCCACAAGTGGTCAGATCAACGTACTAGGATATGATCTGGCAAACATCTCCTACAAAGAGGGGCAAGAACTACGCAGACAATGGGGCATACTTTTTCAATTTGGAGCATTATACTCCTCTCTCAATGTGGCTGAAAATATCTCTATTGCTATCAATGAGTATACCAATACACCCAAAAAGATGGTCGATGAGATCGTCGCAACCAAGCTCAATATGGTAGGTCTCTCCCCTGAAGTCGCCTCACTCTATCCATCCCAACTTAGTGGTGGAATGATCAAACGTGTAGCTTTGGCACGAGCCTTGGCGATGGATCCAAAGTTGCTCTTTTTAGATGAGCCTACCTCAGGGCTTGATCCCATTGGGGCTAGGGATTTTGATAAGCTTATTGTAGAACTTAGAGATTTGCTGGATATTACCATTGTTATTATTACCCATGATCTTGACTCAATTTTTTCGATTGTGGATCGCTTTTCGATTTTGGCAGACAAAAAGGTGGTTGCTCAAGGAAGTTTGGAAGAGGTACTCGCAACCAAACACCCTTTTATTGAGCGATTTTTCAAAAATGATTATGTCATGAGTCGCTATATCAAAAATTGCAATGAGGAGCAAAAATGAAAATAAAATTAATAATAGTACTAGGATTGGTACTAAGCAGTTGTTGGGGTAAATCACAAGATTATAAGGTCATTGCCAAAGTCCCTGAGGCATCGGGAATATGTTATGCTTCTTCAAGTGATACGCTCTTTGTAGCCAATGATGAAGGTAAGGTCTATGAGCTTTCACGCGAAGGGAAAAGAGTACGTAAGCTCAAACTTGGTAAATATGACCTCGAAGGTGTTGCCTGCGATAAAGATAAACTCTACTTTGCCATAGAGAAAAAAGAGCGGATTTTGGTAGTAGAGCAAAAAAGCCTAAACATACTCAACAATGTCAAAATTGTTCGTAAATATGATGGCAAAGTGGTGATAAAAAAAGACAACGATTCAGGTATTGAGGGTATTACCATGATCAACGGTACACTCTATCTTTCCAATCAATCCAACCGTACCTATCCCAATAAAGATGCTTCCATTGTCTTTGCTGTCGATAGCATCAAAAAGAAAAAAACAAAAATCACATCCATTATCAATCATGGTTTTGTAGACATTGCAGGATTAAGCTATTATCAGGACTCGCTTTATATGGTCAGCGATAAAAAGAACCTCTTAATCCAATACGATATTGCCAAGCAAAAAACAATCGCTACCCACAAACTCCCAAAATTTTCCCAAGAGGGCATTACCTTTGATAATCAAGGCTTTGTCTACTTCGCCGATGATGAAGGAAGAGTTTTAAAAGTAGAGAGTAAACGCTTTGAATAAATGCACTACCTTATCTCCCCGTACCCTCCCCCTGAGGGTGTTTTGATAATGATGCTCTCACCCTTTTGCAATTCAAGTGAGGCTTTGGGGCTTAGGTGATAGCATTTGCCGTTTCGTTTGAGAATGTTTTCTCCTCTGCTTCCATCCTCTCCCCCTTTGGCTCCCCATGGGGCAAGGACACGGCGTTCAGTAATGAGTGAAACATTCACCGCTTCACAAAATTCTATCTCACGAATCACCCCATTGCCTCCACGATATTGACCTTTACCACCTAAATCTTGACGCAAGCTAAATTTACGCACCACTACAGGGTAACGGTGTTCGAGTATCTCACTATCGGTGATTTTGGTATTGGTCATATGGGTATGGACTCCACTTGCCCCGTGGTAGCCCTCCCCTGCTCCACTGCCCCCTGCAATGGTCTCATAGTAGCCAAAGTGTGCATTTCCAAAGCTAAAGTTGTTCATACACCCACTCGATGCCCCACACTCTCCAAAGGCTCGTAGCAGTACATCGACTATGCGTTGAGAGGTCGTCACATTTCCTCCTGCCACCGCAGCTTCTGATGAGGGATTAAGCAAAGAATCATTAGGCAAAATAACTTCAATGGGCTTTAAAAACCCCTCATTAAGAGGCAAATCTTCATTGAGCAGTGTACGCAACACATAGATAATAGCTGAGGAGGTGATGGCAGAGGGGGCGTTTTGGTTCAAAAAGCTCTGCATCGCTGAGCCACTAAAATCAAAAAGATATTTTTCATCTTTTCTATAGATACTCAATGCAATTTTACTCCCATCATCGAGATAATCCACCGCACTCAAAGGTGAACTAATACGTTGATCTAAAAGCTTCACCACCGCATCAATACTCACCTCTTGCAGATACTCCATATAGCTTAATACTACCTCTTTGGAGTATTGGGAAAATAGCTCACACATTAGGCTAATAGATTTTTGATTGGAGAGTATTTGGGCTTTAATATCGCTGATGTTCTCATCAATCTTTCGAGCTTTTGCCTTCATAAATATCGCTCGAAGCTTCTCTTCTTGAAACGCTCCATCTTCGACCACTCGCATCGGCTTGATCAACGCCCCCTCCTCACTGATATGTGTCGAAAAGGGTGGCATAGAACCAGGCACCACTCCCCCAATATCGGCATGATGCCCCCGATTGGCTGCCCAAAACTCAATCTTACCATCCTCTACATAGGGAGTAATCACCGTAATATCAGGCAGATGCGAACCCCCAAAGCTAGGATCATTGGTGATAAAGCTCTCACCGTTTTGGATATTTTTAAATTGTTTTTTAATGGCTCGTACGGTATGGCTCATTGCCCCTAAATGCACAGGGATATGCGGAGCATTGGCGATTAAATTACCATCCCCATCAAACACTGCACACGAAAAATCCAACCGCTCTTTGATATTGGTCGAAACTGCGGTCTTTTGCAGAGCATTTCCTGCAATCTGGGCAATACTCATAAATTGATTGTTAAAGATAGCCAATTGAATAGGGTCTTTCTCCATTGATGGTGTTGATTTTGACTCTTCAAGTAGGGTGATTTTAATATCACGGTAGGGCAAAATCATTGCTTTGGAGTGGGGTTCAATCAAAATGGTTGAAGTCTCATTCATAATAATGGCAGGGGCATTTATCTCCTCTCCAATATCAAGTTCACTTAGTTGATAAATATGGGTATCTAGCCACCCCTCTTGAAAGTAGACCTTTTGAGTATCCACACTTTTTGTTTCTACTTTAGTTGATTCTTCTACCCTCTTTATAGAAGCTTCATCAATAATGGTCTCCACGATGAGATCCACCACCTCTAGCTCTTTATCCAATAAAAATCCAAACTCTCTTTGGTGCTCAGCTTCAAACACCTCTTTCCAAGGGCTATCAAAATCTACAAAGATTTGATGCTCACTCCCTTGGTACTTTAGCCCCACTGTGGTTCTATACTCCACTTTGGCATCTTCAAGCAAGGTAAACTCATCAAGTGAAGCGTTTTGAAGCTCTCTAGTATCCTCTTGCAATAATGCCACCTCAACATCAACCAAAGGACGATTAATAGAGCTCTGCTTTCGTACCCGTCGTTTGGCTTCATTGAGCCCATACGCCGAGAGTATCCCACTGTGCCGATGGATAAAGATTTCACTCATGCCAAGCTTGCGTGCAATAGAGGTAGCGTGCTGTCCCCCTGCCCCACCAAAGGCACACAGAGCGTGAGAAGATAATTCATATCCCTTTTTGGTCGTCAATTCTCGAATGGGTTTGCTCATATTCTCATTGGCAACTTCGACAAACCCCAATGCAATCTCCTCAATAGTTAGCTCTTTGTCATTTTGGCTATTGATCTCTTGGGCAAGGGCTTCAAAGGCTTTTACACTCTCCTCATAGCCCAAAGCTTCATCTTGGTTTGCTCCAAATATTTTGGGAAACTGCTCAGGCACAATCCGCCCCAACAGCAAATTGGCATCGGTGATACTCAGATACCCTCCCTTTTTATAGCAAATAGGGCCTGGGTTTGC
>Ga0193954_1001012_pt1 | contig 14921 bp, 13 predicted proteins | sample BB_5_MG_FD_140340 | JGI IMG/M metagenome (GOLD analysis project Ga0193954, IMG submission 140340) | Microbial mat bacterial communities from the Broadkill River, Lewes, Delaware, United States - BB_5_MG | ecosystem: Environmental > Aquatic > Freshwater > River > Microbial mats | place: USA...
AACAAAACAAGCTCCAGACTTTACAGCAACAACTGTATTAGCAGACGGTCAAATCGTTGAAGATTTTAAATTATCAGAAAACTTTGGTGAAAAAGGTACAGTACTTTTCTTTTACCCATTAGATTTTACTTTTGTTTGTCCTTCAGAAATCATTGCATTCTCTAAAAGAGTTGCAGATTTTAAAGAAAGAGGTGTTAATGTTATTGGTGTTTCTGTTGATTCACAATTTTCACACTTTGCATGGAGAGAAACTCCAGTAAACCAAGGTGGTATTGGAAGAGTTAATATGCCTTTAGTAGCTGACTTAACAAAAGATATCTCAAGAGCATATGATGTACTTCTTGATGGTGGTGTTGCACTAAGAGGATCATTTTTAATTGACGCTGATGGTACTATCAGACATGCAGTTATCAATGACTTACCTTTAGGTAGAAACATTGATGAGATGATCAGAATGGTTGATACAATGTTATTTACAAACGAGCATGGTGAAGTATGTCCAGCTGGTTGGGTAAAAGGTGATGATGGTATGAAAGCATCAACTGAAGGTGTTGCTGAGTATTTAGCTTCTCACGAAGACGCTTTATAATAGTTAATACTATTTTATCTAAAAGGGGATAACTACAAAAGTAGTTGTCCCCTTTTTTTATGCTAAATTAAACTATAAATAAATATAAGGAAATAAAAATGAGATTTGCACACACAAATATAGCTGCTAGAAACTGGAAAACATTATCAAAATTTTATATAGATGTTTTTGAATGCAAAATCAAACCACCCGAGAGAGATTTACGTGGAGAGTGGTTAGATAAAGCAATCGGAATTAAAAATGCAAGACAAATGGGAGTGCATTTATCATTACCTGGATATGACAATCCTCCCACATTAGAGATATTTTCTTATGAAAAATTTGTAGATACAGTTCCAATGATGGCAAATCAAATTGGATTTACTCATATTGCATTTGAAGTTAATAATGTAGATTTGGTATTAAAAAAAGCTTTGGAGCATGGAGCAACTATGTTAGGCGAAGTTATCGAAAATGAAATTGAAGATGTAGGGATATTAAAATTTACATATTTACGGGACATAGAGGGAAATATAATAGAAATTCAATCTTGGAACTAAGATTCTACGAACATAGAATAAATAGGTATTTAGTCACACTAAATACCTCTCCATCTTTTCCCCTTTAATATCCATAACATGAACAGCACAAGCTAAACATGGGTCAAAAGAGTGTATCACTTTTAATACTTCCAATGGTTTAGTTAAGTCTTCTATTTTTAGACCAATAAGTGCTTCTTCATAAGCTCCTCTTTTTCCATCAAAGTTTTTAGGTGTCGCATTCCAAGTTGTTGGGGCTATGACACTATAATTTTTGATTTTCTTATCTTGAATATTTACAAAATGAGATAATACTCCACGTGGTACTTCTAAAAAAACTCTCCCTTTTGTATCTTTTTCTTTTTTTTCAATATCAAAACTTGTCCAAGTAGAAGTATCGTAGTATTTTATATTTTGTATTAAATTACTCGTAAGTTTAAAAATATATTCACATACATATATAGTTTCTATTGCTCTTGTAGCATTTCTTCCTATTGTAGTTGAGAGGTCTATTAGTTCTAGATTTGTATCTTCTAAAAATTCATCTACAAATGATTTGATAAGTTTATTACCTTTTTTATAACTCACCAATACACGAGCAAGAGGTCCCGTTTCCATAACTTTTCCATCATATCGTGGGGCTTTTATCCATGTATACTTATCATCATTTTTTACAGTTTTTAGTGTACCATCTTTATTTAAATCTGTGTAGTTTATAGATTGTTCTTCATCATCATTGTACCAAGCTCTATCTACTTCTTCTGTGATTTTTGTTTCATCAAACTCTTTGATATTTAAAAATTCATGACTATATATCACTCCACTATCAAATAACTGTTTTTTATCTTCAAATTGGTATCCACCTACACACAAGAAGTTACCATTTGCTCGACCACTTCCAGCTTTGATTTCATCTTTATATCCACTTACAAGTAGTTTCATATCAGGTAAATATGCACGATCTATAAAATCTTTGGCTTCTTTTATGATAAATAAATAGTCATTGAGTCTTTGAGGATTTAACATATCTTGAACACTTGTCACTCCACCCACAACTAAACTTTGAGGATGAGGCGTTTTTCCACCAAAAATGGCAACTGCTTTACTTATATTTGTTTGAAACTTTAAAGCTTCTAAATAGTGAGATATCAGTACTAAGTTTTGTTCAGAAGTAAGCTTATAATCTTTATGTCCCCAGTATCCATTTGAAAATGGACCTAATTTTCCTGCATCTACAAAACCTTGCAGTTTTGTAAGTACCGATTCATAGTGTGAATGGGAATTTCTAAATGGTTTATCATGATATTTATGTGCTTCTTTTGAAGCTAATTTTGCATCAGCTTTTAAAGCACTTGTCACATCAACAAAATCAAGTAAATGAAGGTGATAAAAATGCACCACATGATCTTGTATAAATAATGCCATCGCCATTAGGTCTCTTATGATATCTGCATTTTTTGGTATATCAATATCATAGGCATCCTCAACAGCACTAATCGCCCCTCGAAAATGAGAATTGGTACAAACTCCACAAATACGACCAGCTAAAAGTCCTGCATCCCTTGGGTCTCTATTTTTTAGTATAGTTTCAATTCCTCTAAATAACTGACCACTTGCATATGATTCTCTTACTATATTGTTCTCATCAACTTCTACTTCGATACGAAGATGACCTTCAATTCTTGTGATTGGGTCTATTACAATTTTTTTATTCATCATCTACCTTTCTTTCACTCGCATATTTATCAACAAATCCAACTTCAGTACAAGCCATACAACCATGTCCTGCTTGAACTGGCCAACTCGTCCCTGCGTTGAATTTCATAGTTGGACAATTTACATTTGCATAAGGGCCTTTACATCCCATCTCAAATAAACAGTATCCTTTTTTTGCACCCTCATCTCCCCAACTTTGAACAAACTCACCTAATTCATAGTGACCTCTTCTTTCACAATTATCATGAACTCTTCCCTCATAAGCCCATAGTGGTCGGTTGAACTTATCTAAAGGTGGTAACTCTTCAAACATCAGATATGATAAAAGTGTCCCTACAATATTTGTTGGGTTTACAGGACAACCTGGAAGATTGATGATATCATCTCTTTTTAAAGCTTGAGAAACTCCAACAGCACCAGTTGGATTTGGTTTGGCAGCTACTATACCTCCATCCAAAGCACAGCTTCCAACTGCAAGTACTAGTGCGGCATCTTTTGCAGTTTTTTGTAAAAGTTCAAGACCCGTTTCTCCACGTGGTCCTATTCTTAGAAATTTTCCATCCATTCCAAGAGGAACTGCACCCTCCACTATCAAGATATATTCACCTTTTTGATTTAATATAATATCTTCAAGTATAGTTTCACTCTGGTCACCACTTGCACTCATGATAAGTTCATGATAATCTAAGCTAACATAATCAAATATCAAATCTTCAATAGTAGGATTTGCTGATTTTATAAAGGCTTCACTATTTCCACTACAGTCGCTTAGTTCAAGCCATATAATTGGAACTTTGTTTAAATTTGATACAGCATCTTGAACTGTTTGTTCAAAACTAGGATGAAGTTGCATATTAGCAGTAACCATTGAAACCCAACTATTTACTTCATGCTTCCCTATATCCAAAGATTGCATTGCTGATTCTAGATTGTTACTTGTTAAGTTATTTCTTGGGTGTAGTTTATTGAACTTATCTATTCTTTTTTGAGCTTCAAATAACTCTTTTTCTCTTTTTATATCTTCTGCTGTTTTACGTGGTTTATTAGGGTCTATCAAAGATTGAGACTCTTTGATAACATCTTCAACCATCACTTTACATCTACCACAAACACGCCCAGCATCACTAAACTCTTTTAATTCCATAAAATTACGAATACCAGTTTGAGTAACAATATCTTCTAAATCTTTATGATAAACATACTCACAAGAACAGATCAATCTTCCACGCTCTCCTATAAGTCGATTTTGATAAAGATAACTTGCATCTATTTTTTCTTCACTTTTCATCAAAGATTCAAGATAAGCAATATCCACATTTGAGTTTATCCCTATAAATCGAACCAATTTATCATCTTTTACATAATACTCATCTATTCGATTATCTTTTTTAGATGTGATAAGTATCTTTTCAAAATCATTATCATAAAACGGCGATCGCACCTCTACTAAATCAAACTCACCAACTTTGAGCATATCAATACTCACATCAAGATCAAACTCTTTTTTCTCTAATCCAAAAATATCTGCTATTGCAATATCAGCCTGCCTTGTACACTCTTTTACGTGACCTGCTACAAAACTTAGAGTATCATCTTGTACTTGTGCACATTCCCCTACGGCATAGATATTTTTACTTTTAGTTTGCATAAATCTATTTGTCAAGATACCTTTATCACACACTAAATCATCTCTAAATTCAGCTATATTTGGTTCTATCCCTACACCAAAAACTAAAAATGTATTTTGTATCTCTAATTTTTTAGTTTGTAAAAGTGTGATCTTTCCATCTTGGATAATTTTATCAACCACCTCATCCTCATATGAAATTTTGACTTTTCCAGTTTTAAGATAACAATGTTCAATAGTTTTTATAGATTCCAAAGATAAGGTTTTATCATAAAGGTGGTTACCACGAAGTAATAAAGTTATAGATTTTACCTCATCTAGTTCATTCAAAGTTTCAAGAAGTTCCAAACCAATTGGTCCACTTCCCACTATTACTACTTCTCTTGAATTGATAGATTCTTTTATAAGTTTACAATCATTCGCACTACGAAATACACTTGCATTTTGTATTTTACTTATGTCAAATAAAGTTGTTGGTATCGAACCCGTTGCTAAAATTAGTTTATCGTATGAAAACATTGAATCTTTTGAGTAAACTCGTTGTTTTATATGGTCGATATTTATAATTTTTTGATTGAGTTCTATTTTGACAGTTGGGTCAATTGGAAGCTTGATACCCTCTACGTCTTCTTTATCATCTACAAGCCTACAAAGATGAATCCTATCATAAGGCTGATAGTTTTCATCACTTAGGATTAATACATTCGTAGTAGTATCTTGCTTTTTAATATTATTAGCCAAATAAGCTGCGGCAATTCCTCCGCCAATTATTACTATTCTCATCACTAACCTTTGTGTTAAGATATATCCATATTTTATCTAATTATTTATATGAGAACAGTGTATTTAATTTTGGTTACAAAATAGCTATAATTTGTATCTTTTAAAATTTATATTTTAACATCAACGATGTTACTTTTGTATCCACATCATCTTGCTTTTCTGGTAACTCTTTACCATTTTGATAAGAGTATGAAGCTATTAAGTCAAAATTTTTAAACTTTTTTCCAAAACTAATCATATATGTTTTATCTTGTTCCATTGCATGGTGTTGTACTTTTGTTCCATCTTTTAACACAGAAAAAATTCTTTTTCCAAAAAATGCACCTATTCCTCCAACATATCCATTATATGAACCATTTAGTTTAATACCAGTTGTTAAATAGTCTTTATCTTTAAAAATATAGTTTCCATATTTGTCACCATCTATTTCTATCTTTTTTGCTATAAGAGTAACTTTTGACTTAATCTCACCTATTTTAAAACCTTTGTAAATAGATAAGTCATATTGATTTACATTGAAGTTGTTATAATCACTTCTATACACATCAAAAGAAGTTCCTAATCCTTTAAAATAATTATATTTCACACCCAAACCGTATATTTTACCTTGATCAGTTGGGGCAAGATTGTCAATAATTTTTATATAATTTGCTTTTAGACTAAGTTTATCATTAACCTTATATTTATAATTAATGTTATATTTCTTAACATTTAATTGTTCCATACTTTTTTTTGTAACGGGATGTTCTTTGTTTACTTCATCTTTCATATAGTTTAGATTTATATAACTATTTTGATAATTGAAGTTTATTCCGACATTGTTTGTTTTACCATCAACTTTCGTTTTAGAGTTACTATAATCTTTTATCCCCGTATTTAGATAAATATCACTATTTGCATTTAATGCTAGAGTTAATAACATCGTACTTAAAATCGTTTTTTTCATTCTATTCCTTTTGTTGCGAGTAAGTCGCATTTTTATTGAATTGTAGTCAATAGTGTCTTATATGCGACTTAGTCGCAAATTATTTAAATAACATCATGATTGCGACTAAGTCGCATTTAATAATATTATTGTACTATTTCGTATTGATAACAAGTATCAGTATAAAATATACAAGGAATAAAAATGAAAAAATTGTTTTTAGCTATAAGCTTATTATTTTTAACAACATATACTTATGCAAAAGTAAATGTAATTGTTAGTATCGCCCCACAAAAAGCCTTTGTAGAACAAATAGGTAAAGGTTTAGTTAATACTACATTGTTAGTACCAATTGGTTCAAATCCTAATCTTTATGAACCAAAAGCTTCGCAAATGATAGCTGTTGATAAAGCAGATGTTTATTTTACTATTGGTGGACACTTTGAAAAAGCCTGGCTTCCTAGAATCAAAGATCAAAACAAAAATATGGAGATACTTAACTGCTCAAATGGTATTCATAGAATTGATATGAAATTTAATAAAAAGCCTAAAAAGTTTTCTAGTAGACAACTTCCAAAAAAAGATATACATGTATGGACAATACCAAAAAATATTGAAAAAATTGGTAAAAATATCTATGAAACTCTTGTAAGATATGATGAAAAAAACAAAGAAAAATACAAAAAGAACTATGAAGAGTTTGTAAAAAAAGCAAGAAAAACAGACAAAAAGATTACAGAAGTTTTAAAAGATGTACCTAACAGTGCAAAATTTATGGTTTTTCATCCAGCATGGGGATATTTTGCAAATGAATACAATCTTGAACAAATGGCTATAGAAGTACATGGAAAAGAACCAAAAGCAAATGAACTCAGAAAAATGATTGAAAAAGCAAGAGAGCATAAAGTAAAAGCAATATTAACACAACCAGAATTTTCACAAAAAGGTGCAAAACTAATAGCACAAGAACTAAGTATAAAAGTCATAGGGATAACACCTCTTAATCCAAGATGGTCAGAAAATCTTATAAAACTAGCACATACAATTGCAAATAATTAGAGTATTATTCAATATCTCTTTTAAGCATTTCCACTTCAAACCAAGCATCATTTACTCTATCTTTTCTTGTAGATATACTTGGTTTTTTATCGCTTTGCCATAGTGCCTCATCAGGTTTTGGACAAGCTCTTACGCATTCCCCACAATATATACAAAGATTTTGATTGTATTGGTACTTTAAAGACTTTTTATTTTTTTCATTTGAACTTGGAGTTTCAGTTTTTGTAAAAAGTATAGAACCTGGAGGACAAGCTTTTTCACATTTTAGACAATATATACAATGCTCTTCCCCATACTCGATAAGTCCCCTATCCCCTTTTATAGTTTCAAGAGGAGTTGCAGGATAATCTATAGTTTGTGGTTTTTTAAAAAGATTGTTAAATGCTTTTTTAAATGACTCTATCATCTCTTATCCTATTTTGCAGTACACGATAAACATGGATCAAAAGATGCTAAAATAGCTGGTGCATCTGCATAGTTTGAACCTGTAAACACTTCAGAAAAAGCTGGGATACAAGCAAATGTAGGTGTTTTTATTCGCACTCTATTTAGCATAGCTTTTCCATCACCTTTTAGATAGTACATCAACTCCCCTCTTGGAGCTTCAAGTCTTACTATTGATTCCCCTTTTGGTTTCCCTTTGAATTTTGTTTGAATTTCCCCATCAGGTAATCCATCTACAATATTTTCACACATAGCAATAGAGTTTAATATCTCATTGAGCCGTACCATATTTCTACTATGGATGTCTCCTTTTGTTGCGGTTTGTATCTGAAATCCTATTTTATCATAAGGTAAATAGTCACTTGTAGCTCTTATATCAGTTGCTATTCCAGAAGCCCGAGCTAGAGGACCAATAGCATTATAAGTATATGCTTCATCAAGACTCAATGTTCCTATATCTTTATATTTTAAAGATAAACTCCAATTGTTAGTAAACTCATCTATATATTCATGAACTTTTTCTTTGATAATTTGCAGATTGATTTTAATTTGTTTTGCAACTTCACTACTTAAATCACGATTTACACCACCAATACTTATATAATCAAACTGTACTCTGTTTCCAGTAAGTAGTCGTTGCAAATCCATCACATATTCTCTATCTCCCATGATTTGCATAAACATAGCTTCAAAACCAGCATTTTCAGCTGTATGAGATAAACACAACATATGAGAATGAATCCTATCAAGTTCAGCAACCAACATACGTAAATACTTAACTTTCAAAGTCAACTCACCCTCAAGCAAATTTTCCACAGCAGTAGTATAAGTCAAAGAGTGAGTAATAGCACAAAGCCCACAAATTCGAGCTACTACATATCCAACAGCATCGTATTTGAACTTTGTAGTACAAGCTTTTTCTATTCCACGATGAACAAAACCAACGTCACTATCCACAGCTATTATCTTTTCATTTTCACATTCAAACTTAAACTTTACAGGTTCAAGAAGTGAGATGTGTTGGCTACCAAGTGGTATGTTTATAGTTTTTTTAGCCATCATTAAATCCCACAACTACTAAGTGGCATCTGTTCCGAATCCTCATCCAAATACAAACCTTTTTCACTATCTTCAACCTCAATACCGAACATATCAACTATCTCTCTTTGAGACATAATAGCTGATGGTAAAATATCTGTAATACTTGGGATTATCTCATCTTGTTTTACATTTGTATAGAACATAGTGATATCATCATTATTATACTTTGAAAATATCCATTGAATTTCAGTCGTACTCTCATCAAGTTTTACACCATTTAGAGTTAAGAAGTGCCAGACTTTTTTATCATAAAATTTTTCTATATCATTTTTTACTGTTGATAGTTGTGTAGTGATTCTATTTATCATCTTTTACCTTTTGTGCCATTTGGGTTTTATCTACTATTCCATTTTCTATAGTTTCATCTTTGTATAATTTTTTTGGTTTTTCTATCTCTTTTGTTTTGGATTCAAGTATCTCTAAAGCTTTTACGACTCCATCAATTATAAGTTCTGGACTTGATGCACACCCTGGGATATAAACATCAACTGGGATATATCTATCTATTCCATCTTCTACATTATACATACCACGAAAAACTCCACCAGTATTTGCACAGCTTCCAACTGCAATTATTACTTTTGGTTCTGGCATTTGGGTATAGAGTTCTACTAGTCTTTCACGTGAGCGATAAGTAACTGGTCCAGTTACTAGCATGATATCTGATTGTTTTGGGTTTCCTGTGTTTATCACTCCAAATCTTTCTAGGTCATATTTAGGAGAGAGACAGCTAAGTATCTCTATATCACAACCGTTACAACTTCCTGCGTTGTAGTGAAGTATCCATGGTGATTTTTTTCTATATTTTTTAAAATTAAACATAAGATAACCACACTAAATTTACAATACTCAAAGCCAATCCTAAGCCTAAAGTAATTTTTACTAAATTATCTATTCTTATACGTGCAGTTGAGTTATCCACTAAGTTTAAAAGTAAAAATATAAGCAGAGAAAGAATTGTTCCCAAAAGTATATTATTCCCCACAAATAGGAAAATTAAAGCATAGATAAAAACATACTCTATCCACTTTGCCATATATAGTATCTCAAAAAACACTCCACTAAACTCAACTTCAACACCACCCACTATCTCTTGATGAGCTTCTACAGCATCAAAGGGTGATTTTTTGAGTTTGATAGGGATGATTAGTAAAAATGCTAAAAATAAAAATAGCATAGAAAATAGTGAGATGTCATTTTGAACTATCATATTAATTTCAAAACTACCATTTACTATATAAAACCCAATAGCAATTAAGATTAAAATAGGCTCATAAGCTACGATTGCAAGAAGTTCTCTATTGGAACCAACATGAGAATAAACAGAATTTACGCTAAATCCTGCCAATACTAAAAAAATCGAAGCCAAAAGATGTATAAAAATAATATACAAAATACTTTGCCCAAGGATAATCATAGCAACAACTACCCAAAGAGTTATAAAATGCATCAATGCAAAGATGATATGCCCAGAGTTTATCATGATGGGCTGTTTATCTAGAAGTTTAAACATATCATAAAATGGCTGTAAAATAGGAGGACCAACTCTATTTTGCATTCTTGCTTTAACAACTCGTTCTACTCCATATATGAGTCCACCTATAATTGGAGATATTAAAATAAGAATTATTTCAAACATTAAAATCCTCCTAGTATTATTAAACATATCAAAATTATAGAAACTATTAAGATAAGTTTTTTATATTTATTGTCTATATCAAAATAATAAGCACTCAAAGATAACTCATCTTTCTCACCACAATTATACTCTTTTACTCTATGTGCATATTTAAAACTTGAAGTATAAAAAAGTATAAGTGTAACTATAATTAAAAAGCTTGGTACAATTATTTGATCTATAGTTAAAAAAGCAAATTCAAAACAAATATAAGTACCAATAATCAATAATAAAACCAAACTCCACGATGTAAACTTATATACCAGTCCTATATCTGTTTGCTTTTGAGAGTTTTGATTCTTTGTAGCTAAAAGTTTTGTAAGTACTTTAAAATAAAGTAGTGTTAAACAAACAGAACCAAGAAGTATAAAAACTAAAGAAAATAGATATAAGATATTTTGACCTATAAGAGAAGCTATTAATTCTATAGAGTTAAACTTTCCTATAAATGCCCCAAAAGGAGGAAGTGTCAAAGAACCAAATCCAATAATTATAAAAAATACTACTAACTTAGAGTTATTTACTAGATAATTTATATCTTGTAAATACTTCAAATGAAAAACTTTTTCTAAAATCCCCGCTTGCAAAAACAATAAAGCTTTTGATATTGCATGAAAAACTATAAGAATCAAACATATATCAATAGCTTCAGGGGTTCCAATAGCAGCAATTGCCATCATTAAAGCCAGTAGTGCAACAGTTGATAGTCCTAAAATCTCTTTAAAATAATCTTTACCTAGAGCTAATATAGAAGCCCCCATAAAAACAAAACTACCAAATAACATAACTAGAACTGATAAAGTGGGAGAAAAAGCAGGTGAGAGTTTTAGTATCAAATAAGGAGCAAGCTTAACCATAGTTGCACTATGTAAGATAGCACTTACAGGAGTTGGAGCTACCATCGCCCCTAAAAGCCAAGGATGAAATGGAATTGAAGCACCTTTTACAAAAGCGGCAAGTATTAAAAAGACTATTGGAAGTAAAAATGTACCATCTGTTGATTTTAAAAGTATATCCAAATACACAGTATCATAATAGATAATTGAAACAATCAAAGATATCAAAATAGCAACTCCACCTATTTGATTCATCCATAAAGCTTGAAGAGCATTCTTTTGAGATAAAGTATCACCTCTATATCTAATAAGTAGGTACGAACAAAGTGTTGTCAGCTCAAAACCTAAAAAAAATATCTCTAAATTATTTGTACTAACAGTAAGATTCATAACAGCTAGAAAGAAAAATAAAATTAGAATAAAATTGATTTTTTTGGATTTACTAAATTTTTCATCTTGAATATAAGTTGTTGCATACAAAATTATTATAAGCCCTACTATATTAACCACTAAAAGCATAAAAAAGGAGACTTTATCAAGTAAAAAGTTATCAGAAAAAGTAAAGAAATCTAAACTAAGAACAATAAAATATAAAACCAGTTGTATTAAAGCAAAAAATATCACCAATCTATTTTTACTTTTTACACCTTGTGATACAAAGTATAATAACAACAAAATATCAATTGCAATTATAAAACTAGACACGAGACTATCTCCTTTTAATTTATTTTATAATATATACTAAAAGTTACTAAATAATTACAAAATTATATACTTAGATTATTATCTTATTATAGTTAAAAGTTAATTATAATGTTCTATAAATTAAATTATTTAATTTGTAGAGTAATTTATAGTTTTGTAACAATTGTTAGACATTTTTTCAGTATAATAGTTGTTACAGTAAGGGAATAGATGAATAATAAATTTTACATGCAATTAATGATATATCCAATTATTTTAATTATTTTATCATCAGCAATAATAACATCATATCATATATATCAATTTTCTAAGAATGAAAAATCAACTATAGATGATTTTTCAAATACTTATTTAGAAAAAAATAAGAAAAAAATTTATGAAAAGGTACAAAATACTGTAGTTTTGATAGATTTAATCAAAGAAAAATATGAATCTAATCAACTAAAAAAGAAAGAACTTATAAATAATATATTAGTAAGATTAAAAAAAGTAAATCTAAGCAATAAAGATGACCTTTTTATTGTAAACCTTTACAATATTAATGGTGGGAAAGATTTTGGAAAAGTAATCTATTCTAATAATAAAAACATCCTCACAGGGAAACTAATGAGTGATGATACAGAAGATACAAAGTACAGAAAAGATATTTTAAATAAATTAAAAAAATCAGGAGAACTTTATCATAAAAGATTTTCTCATAACCGTAATATTATAAAATCAGAACTCAAGCACATTTATATTTTTCACTATAAACCTTTAAATCTTGTTATAGGAAGTGGTTTTTATTTAGAAGATTTAAATAATGAAATCTCAATAATTAACAAAAAATGGAATGAAAAAATAAGAATTGAAGTTATTAGTACAGTGTTTGTTGTCTCAATATTTGTATTACTACTTTTACTCTTTTCTTATCTTGCAACATCAAAAATAACGAAGATGATTAAAAATAACGAACAAAACATAAAAGATTTAAATAATACACTCCAAGATAAAATTGATACACAAGTTGATGAGTTACGATCTAAAGATATAATATTATCACAAAAATCAAAAGCACAATCTCTAGGAGAAATGTTAACACTCATAACACATCAATGGAGACAGCCTTTAAATGTAATCAACTCAATTACAGCAAAGATGTATAAAGACTGTAAACTAAAAACATTAAATACAACAGAAGTTAAAGAAAATGTAGCGCAAATAGAAGAGCTCACATCTTATATGTCTCAAACAATGAGTGATTTTAATAGTTTTTATAAACTCAGTAAACAAGAAGAGTACTTTCAATTAAATGATGTAGTTAATAATACTATTAATATACTATTTCCAAGATACTATAAAGATATCAAACCAAATATTGAGTTTATTTATGAGCAAGATATCACTTTGTATGGATTTAAATCACAAATGCAACAAATCCTTTTATCAATTTTAAACAATAGTATAGAGAATTTTAAACTCAAAAATACTAAAGCACCAAAGATTAAAATAAAACTAATTCAAAAAAAAGATATTGCATTGATTAACATAGAAGACAATGGTGGAGGGATCAAAGAGCTAAATCTTAATAAAGTATTTGATTTATACTATTCAACAAAAGAGAAAGACAATTCAAGAGGAATGGGACTTTATATAGCTAAAATGATGTCTCAAGCTTGTCTACGCGGTGATTTAACAGTCAACAATACACAAAATGGAGCGATATTTACAATATCATGTGGAATTAATGCAAAAAAGTAATTATAAAATACTCTACGCAGAGGATGATAATGCTACAAGAAAAAACTATACTGAACTATTAGAGTTTTATTTTAATGATGTTTATCAAGCAAAAGATGGCATAGAAGCTTATAACCTATATATAAATCATAAACCAGAAATTGTTGTACTCGATATTAATATGCCTCATATTGATGGTCTAACATTGGCACAAAGATTAAAAAATATAAATAAAGATGTCAAAATAGTGATGCTAACTGCAATAGATGATAAAGAGCAACTTTTAGATGCGATTAAAATTCAAGTTTTTGGATATCTTATTAAACCTGTAAAAACAATTGAATTTGAAACAACATTGTTTAAAATTATAAAACAATTAGACAAAAAGAACAACTTTCAAAATAATACTTTAAAACTTCATGGAGATATTAGCTGGGATATACAAAAAGAGATTTTATATAAAAATTCTACAATTATAAAATTAACAAAAAAAGAGCATCTTCTTATCTCTCTTCTTTGTTCAAATAAAAATAGGATTTTTGAGACAGATATGATTTTAAATACAGTATGGGAAGATAATATTAATGACGAATATGATACAAAAGCATTAAGAGCACTTATTTCTAGAATAAAGAATAAATTAGATGCTCAAATCTTTGAATCAGTATACAATGTTGGATATAAGATAAAAATATCACAATTAGATAACAATCAAGGAGTATAATTATCCTATGAATATATTATTTTTAGATAACGATAAAGACTTAACACATTTATTTCAACACCTTGATACTACGGATGAAATTGATATCTTTTTTTGTAAAGATGAAATTGATACTTTAAACGCTTATTATAATAACCCTATTGATATTGTTATTATCGATTTTACTATTGATTATGGGAAAAGTGTTTTAGAACAAATATTAAAACATAATCAACATCAAAAAGTGATCACTATAAGTGATATTTTAGCATGTAGTGAACATAGAGGTTGTGACTATTGTCAAGAGAAGTATAATAAAATAAGACTCTTAAAACCAATAAATACTTCACAACTAGTACAATGTATAAAATACTTTGATAGCAATCAATGTAGATATTTTGAGAATTTTAGTTCAAATGATGGACTTGTAAATATTATGGATGATATCATTCGAAGATTTAATGGCGCAACATACGATAGCAAGACTAAAACAATTCAAATGAACTATTCGAGTAAAA
>Ga0193954_1001016_pt1 | contig 14883 bp, 21 predicted proteins | sample BB_5_MG_FD_140340 | JGI IMG/M metagenome (GOLD analysis project Ga0193954, IMG submission 140340) | Microbial mat bacterial communities from the Broadkill River, Lewes, Delaware, United States - BB_5_MG | ecosystem: Environmental > Aquatic > Freshwater > River > Microbial mats | place: USA...
ATCATTTTTTTATCTAATGCTAATAATTCTGAAGTTAAAAATAAGTTTCTTTCTAAGTTTGTTGAGTCTAAAACATTTAGAATAATATCATAGGGAGAATTATCTAAGAACTCTTTAGTAACTCTTTCTTCAAGTGTATATTCATTTAAAGAATAAGCTCCTGGTAAATCAGTAATTTCAATCTTATAATCTTTATAAGTTAAAAAAACCTCTTCTTTTGCTACCGTAACTCCTGAGAAGTTACCAACTTTTAATCTCGCATTTGAGATTGAGTTAATAAGCATTGATTTCCCAACATTTGGTTGACCAACTAATGCTACTTTTATGATTTTATTACTCATTTATTATCTCTACTTCTATTTTTGCAGCTTCTGAAAATCTTATAGCCACTTTTGTATTTTTGATTTGTATCTCCATTGTGCTTCTTGCAAGTGTTATTTCTTCAACACTTATACTTGAATCTTTAACTATTCCAAATGAATAAAATCTATTTTTTAATTCATTATCACAATTTACAACTTTTATAACTGCTTTATCTCCGATATTTAATTTATCTAGAGTCATTTTCTACCTTTTTAAAACTAATAATGATTATTATAACCTATCGTCACTTATCATATCTTGATAAGCATCAATAAATCTTATAAAGATTCATAATTATTGATAATAATAATTACTTATATTTCCTATTGTATTTTTAAAAGACTTTAGATATACTACTTTAAATTAGATAATTATAAGAGGCATATTTAAATGATTAATAGTGAAGAAGTGATTGACGAGTTAAAAAAGATTGTAAAACAAAAAGGTCTTAAGTATACAGAACAACGAGAAATTGTTTTAAGCATTTTAATTCATGCTAAAGATCACTTAAGTGCTGAAGAAGTATACAATGAAGTAAAACTTGAACATCCAGAGTCAAATATTGGAATTGCTACAGTATATAGAGCACTTAGTTTTCTAGAAGAAGTAGATTTAATAACATCAATTACTTTTGGTAATGATGGAAAAAAATATGAAAGTAACACAAAATCACATCATGATCATTTAATTTGTACTGAATGTGGAAAAATAGTAGAGTTTTTAGATGATGAAATTGAAAAAAGACAAGAAAGAATTGCAAAGAAAAATAAGTTTAAAATTACAAATCATTCTATGCAATTATATGGAATTTGTGAAGACTGCCAATAATATATTAAGAGTTACCTCTTAATATACTTTTATAAAATTTCATCTTTTATATTTTCAGTCCAAGCTTTAATTCTTTCATCTGTTAAATCATCTTGATTATCTTCATCAATTACTAATCCAACAAACTTTCCATCAATTTGTGCTTTTGAATCATCAAATTCATAACCTTCACTAGATGTAAACCCAATAATTTTAGCACCACTTGTACTTACATGTTCATAGATAATCCCTAATGCACTACAAAAATCATCTGGATAACCATCTTGATCACCTAATCCAAATAATGCTACTGTTTTATCAACTAAATTTATTGTTTTAAATGTATCCCAAGCTTCATCCCAATCATCATTTAACTCGCCGTCACCCCAAGTTGAACCACCTAAAATTACTTTTTCATAATCATTTATTTTTTCAATACCTGTTTGGCTTAAATCAAATACCTCAATATCCCCTAACTCATTTGCAATTTTACTTGCTATTTCTTCTGAATTTCCTGTACTACTTGCGTAAAATAATGCTGTTGCCATTTTTAACTCCTTATATATTTTTTCTAATTATTGACCTTAATGAATAAGGTATCGCTTTTATCTGATATGTTTTGTATTTTAATTCATCAACATAAACTGGTATATGTCTTGTAAAATCATTGTCTTTTGGATATACCAAATATACTTGATTAAACTCGCCTTTATTTATAACTTTTATTGCATGATTTACTTCATTTTTAATATTTGGATTTTTTCTTTGAATATTTTTCCATGAAGTATATATCTTTAAAGCACAAACATCTTTTTGTTTTATTGATATAGAATCACCTAAATCTTTTACTTCTTTATCTTTATGTAGGTTTCTTAATTTTTCAAGAACAAATTCATGAAATAATAGATTTTTATCTATTAATAATTGCATTTTATTGTTAATAAAACAATGTGATATTAATTTTGCAGCTGGTAATAAATTTCTACTATTTACAATGATTTGCTTCTTTTTACTTGAAGATGTATAATTATTTATAATTTTTGTTGAATTTACACAAAGATTAAATTTTGTAACTTTAGGTTTTACTTTTATATTACATTCTGGAAGTAGGGCTTTTATTTTTGATTCAAAGGCTATTTTTAAAGGTAATTTTACTAAATTCTTTTGCTCATATTTTGTAAAATTACAAACTGAATTTAGAACAAAATTACTAAGATGTAAAAATAACTGTCTTAATTTAAATACTGAATCAAAAGTATCAAAGTCTTTTGTTAATAGCTCTTTATTTCCATCAAACCCTACAAAATCATTAAAATTCATTTTTATTTTCCTTTACAATTTGCATAACATTCACTACAGTCTTTTATGCCCATTATTTTTATATACTCTTCGTATACACAAGATACTGACCTTTTTGCACATACAAATGGAATATTTCTTTTTTTTGCTTCACTTTTATATTTAAGCATTGTATTATGATTTAAAAAAGATGTAAGCATCAAAATACAGTCTGTGTCTAGAGGAACTTTTTTCTTAGGGGCTGAAGATTTTTTTCTAGCATCCCAATGATTAATTGTTTTTGCACCAAGACTTTCTAACATAGTAGAGATGTGTGAAATTTTATCCCCACCTATAATTAAGATACTCATACTAACTCCTATTTTAACAAGTACAACCCGTAGGTTTTACTAAGTTTTTTTTATTTGATACATTTAATTCATACATTTAATATTCCTTATATTGATAATCATTATTGTAATAGTATCAGTAGAAAACTTAATTCTTAATTAATATTGATAATAAATATCATTAATGATAAAAGCTAAAGTAATTGTTAGTTTAAAATAAAAGTGTTAAAAAGTGTTTGAGAAATTTTAGAAAAGAGAATAGGTTAAATAAACCTATTTCTTTTTTGTACCTTGAGGAGAGTATTTAAAAAATACATATAAAACTGCAAGCATTACTACTACAGTTAATACTGACATAAAACTAAGCTCAACTTCAGAACCTGTTCCATCAAGTGTTCTTTGGTAATCTTTAGGCATAAATAAAAATAGAGTTGATAAAAGCATAAAAGAAGCAGTTGTTACTGCTATTAAATGTGCTATTACTCTATGTAATTTTGTAATATAGAAATCTTTTACCATTTTCCAAGTTATAAACCCTGCTAGTAGTACTATTACAAGTACAGTCATTTCTTCATATTGTGCTTCCAATATTATTATCCTTATTATAAAGTGTTCTATTTTATGTATTATGTACTTAAAGAATACTTATGTTTATTTATTAAAATCTTCTATAAAATCTTTTAAAATAAGAGCATGGTCAAAAACAAGCTTTTCAAAAGGTATATCTTCAAGTTTATAAATATATACATCTTTTGCATCATCTGCTGCTTTTGGAATTCCCTTGGCATTGCATACAAAAACACAAGATACACAATGAAACCTCTTATCTCGTAATGGATTTGAGTAAACACCTAAAAGTTTTTCAATTTTAACATCAAGTGTAACTTCTTCTTTCATTTCACGAACTACAGCATCTTCAACACTTTCACCTATATCTACAAAACCTCCTGGTATTGCAATACCTTTAGGTTCATTTAGTCTCTGAATCAATACAATACCTTGAAAAATATTTTTTTCATCATACAGTTTTATTATTCCATCTGATGCTAGATGGGGAGTTTTAAGTTCAAAATTTGCGATAACTTATCCTTTATTTAAAAAAGTATTTTATCATAATATAAATAATAAAACTACAATTAAATACAAGATAATTAAATATATTTAAATTAATTAAATATAAAATAAGATAAACAATTGTAATATATTGTAATAAAACATATTAAAAGGTATTTAAATGCAAATAATTATATATAATCAAAAAGGTGGTGTAGGTAAATCAATGATTGCAACACAATTAGCACTTAATTTTGATGCAACTATTGTTGAACTTGATCCCTATGGAATGCTAAGTGATACTTTAGGTGATGATGTAGTCTATAAAGTTGGATTAAATGAGAATGTACCAAGTATAAAAGAGGGTGATGTTATTTTTGATTTTGGGGGTTTTGATGATTTAAGACTTGATGATATATCTAAAAATGCAGATTTAATTATTATTCCTTTTAATCCAACAATAAATTCACTTGGAACTACTCTTAAAAGCTATAAAAGAGTTAAAGAACAAAATGTTCCAATATTATTTGTCGTAAATGCTGTTCTAAATGAAAAAGATGTAGATGAATCAATAAACTTTATAAAAGAGAATACAAAAGATGAAATTGAGTATTTTGTTATTCCACATACAAGAGCACTTCAGACAGTTGAAAATGAAGGTGTTAGTATTATAGAGTTTGCAAACACAAGTGGCTTAAGAAAACATACTTATCGAAAAATCAGTGCTACAATGAAAGAATTAGTTAAAACCGTAGAAGAATATTTATAGATAATCATAAAAAGGTATATTATGGCAAGAGCAAAATTTGAAAACTTGAAGAATATAGAAGCTAAAGAAACTTTTACACATAAAGATTTACAACAAAAGAAAGCTGGACGTCCAAGTGGAAGTAAAGTTAAAAAAGAGCAATCAAATGCATCTTTAACAATAGCGCTAACACCAAGTCAAAAAGAAGAACTCGAAGAGTATGCAAAAAAAGAGTATAGATCAGTAGGAAGTGTTGTAAAAATGCTTTTAATAAAAAATGATATCATTAGTGTAAATGAATAAGGATTAGAATTATGGAAGAGATGAATATACAGTGCCCATATTGTTTACAAGCAATAACAGTTTTAGTAGATACTGGAGTTTATGAATACACAACTTTAATAGATGATTGTGAGGTTTGTTGTCGACCAATTGAGATATCTTATAGTGTTGAAAATGGCGAAGTTTCTAGTCTTTCATATAATAGTATAGAAGGTAATGAATTTTAGAATATTTATTAATTAACAAAAAATACCTATGAAAAATATCTCAATAGAGTAAAGTACATAAAATATTTACAAAAGAGGTATAAGAATTTGAAAAGAGCAGTTGTTTTAATGAATATGGGTGGACCTAATAACGTAGATGAAGTAAAAGTTTTTTTAAGAAATATGTTTAATGACAAATACATTATCGGAGCTCCTCAGCCAATTAGGGCAATGATTGGTGAATTAATTATCTTTAAAAGATTAAAAGAATCACAAGAAAATTACAATAAACTAGGTGGTATGTCACCAATTGTTGGGCATACAAAAAGACTAGTAAGAAGACTTAATAGAGAATTAGATGCAGATGTCTTTCATGAAATGAGATATACACCTCCTTTTGCAAATGAAGTTATGCAAAAACTTGTAAATTATGATGAAATATATGCAATTCCAATGTATCCTCACTATTCAAGTACAACAACAAAATCTTCAATAGAAGACTTTATGAAAATAGCAAAGAAATACAATTTAGATAAAAAAGTAAAAACTATCGATAGTTACTATGATAATAAAAATTATAACAAAGCAATTGTAGAAAGAATAAAAGAGACAATAAAAGAAGGTGAGAATACAGAGGATTTCGAACTTATTTTTTCAGCTCATGGATTAACACAAAGAATTGTTGATAAAGGTGATTTATACCAAAAACATATTTTAGCAAATGTAGAATGTGCTAAAAAAGAGTTAGCAGAACAAGGTATAAAGTTTAAAAATATTCATGTCGCATATCAATCTAGACTTGGACCAATGGAGTGGTTAAGACCATATTTAGAAGATAAATTAGCAGAAATTGAATCTAAAGTAATTCTTTATCCCATATCTTTTACAGTTGATAACTCTGAAACTGAATATGAGTTAGATATGGAGTACTTAGAAGTAGCAGAAGAACTAGGACTTGAAGATTATAGAGTTGCAAAAACTCCAAATCATCATCCATATTTTATGGAAGCAATAAAAGAAATATATGAAGAAATGAAGTAAAATACAAGAGAGAGGAATTATATTATTAAATATCAAAATATATGTTTTTAAAGATATATAAAAGTTATTTTTAGAAATATTAGAGTATAATTATAAGTTAGTAAAATAATAACTTATAAAATCTATCTTATAATTTGTGTATATTCTTAATAATTAATTAGTAGGAAAACTATGAAAAATAATAATAAATTAAAATTTTCTCTTATCTTTATATATATCATTTTTATATTTGGATTATTTTACTTTACTGAAAAGTATAAGAATAACAGAGTATCAGCTGTACTAGATAAACATCTATCAAGTTTGGAAATTCACTATCAAATATTTTTAAAAAACAATTCAAATTTAGCTGATCTAATTTACGATGAGATATTATTAAGAAAAGATGTTATCTCTTTGTTAAAAGAAGCAAGTTTGAAACAAGAAAATAAAGAAGAACTTGCTCTTTTAAGAGAAAAACTCTTTACCGTCTTATCTCCTTCTTTTGAAAACTACAGAAAACAAAATCTTTTACAGTTTCAATTTGTTTTTGAAAATAATATCTCTTTTCTTCGAATGCATAAAGTATCAAAATTTGGAGATAATCTTACTGGTATTAGAGAAGATTTTCAGAAGGTAAATGATACTAAAGAAGTAACTAAAGGATTTATGCAAGGTAAAATATCTCATGGTTTTAGAAATGTATATCCTCTTTATGATGATGAAAAGAATTATTTAGGAGCTGTTGAAATTTCGTTTACTAGTGAATTACTTCAGGATTATTTAGAATCAATCAAAAAAATTCATTCACATTTTTTAATACAAAAAGTTATATTTAAAAATAAAACAGAAGAAAACGGCGTAATTTTGAATTATAGTCAAAGTACTGAACATGAAGATTATTTAGTTAGTAACTCTAAAGAGCATGTTGGAGTTCAATATATTAATAAAAAGAATGAAAATAAAGAAAGAATAAAACATATAAAATCTAAGATTAAAGAAGGTTTTGAAAATAAAAAACCTTTTTCTTTATACTCTATGTATAATAAAAAAGCAAAGGTAATTTCTTTTTATCCTATTCAAGAGCCTGTAACACATAAAACTCCTGCTTGGATAATTACATATGCAGATGAAGAGTTCATAAATATAATAAACAACAATACAAATATAACAAGATTTTCATTAGGATTTATAATTTTTGTTTTACTTTTATTTATTTATAGAATGAAAATACAAGAAATAGAACTAAAAAAAGAAAAAATAAAAGCACAAAGTGCAAATGAAGCTAAATCAGAATTTTTAGCAAATATGTCTCATGAGATAAGAACACCACTTAATGGAATTATTGGTCTTACTGATATAGTTTTAGAAACAAAACTTACAGATGTACAAAACGAATACCTGTTAAAAGCCAAATCATCTTCAAATGCATTATTAAATGTAATAAATGATATTTTAGATTATTCAAAGATAGAAGCTGGAAAAATTGATATAAATGCACAAGAGTTTAAACTTCAAGATTTACTAGATAATGTTACAAATTTATTTGGTTATCAAATTGAACAAAAGAACTTAGATCTTGTATTTAATATACAAAAAGAGATACCTGAAATTTTAATAGGTGATAGTTTACGAATTATGCAAGTATTAAATAATATCGTAGGGAATGCTGTAAAATTTACTGAAAAAGGAAGTATCACAGTAGATATTAATATTAAGAATCAAGATAAAACAAATAAAAATATAATATTAAGTTTTTGCATAAAAGATACAGGAATTGGAATAAGTAGTGAAAATATAAATAAATTATTTAGCGCTTTTGAACAAGGAGATAATTCAAATACAAGAGAATATGGAGGAACAGGGTTAGGTCTTTTGATTTCTAAAAAAATCACAAACTTAATGGGTGGAAAGATTTGGGTAAAAAGTAAATTGGGTTATGGGACGCAATTTCATTTTAATATAAACTTACAATACACTGACATAAAATCTATGTTTAAAAAAGATACTAAAACACTAGCAGGTAAAAAAATTCTTGTTGCTGAAGATAATGATATTGAAATGACTTATTTAGTAGAGATATTAAAATCATGGAAAATTAATGTTTATCAGGCAAAAGATGGAATAGAAGCTTTAAAACATATTGAAAATAATAACTTTGATTTTATATTCTTAGACTGGCATATGCCAAAATTTAATGGGATGGAAGTATTAGAAGTTTTAATAGAAAAGAACTATGATACTTCTTCTATTTTGATGATAACAGCTCAAGAAAAAATGAAACTAATTAGAACAGCAAATTCTAAAAATATTGAGGTAACTAATATTTTAACGAAACCATATACTCCTTCTGCATTATTAAGTTTGCTTTTAAAGAATAAAAATAAACAGTTAGATAATATTTTCAAAGAAAAGCTTACAAAAAAAGCTGCAATTCTTCTAGTAGAAGATAATGAAATTAATCAAATTGTAGGCTTAGAAAAACTTAAAATATATACTGAAGATATTGATATTGCAAATGATGGATTAGAAGCTTTAGAAAAAGTAAGTAAAAAGAAATATGATTTAATATTTATGGATTTACAAATGCCAAATATGGATGGTTTTGAAGCATCCAAAAAGATTAGGCAGATGAAAATAGAAACTCCAATAGTTGCACTTAGTGCATCAGTTATGGAAAATGATAAAGAGCTTACGAAAAAAGCAGGAATGAATACTCATATTGCTAAACCTATAAATAACGAAGAGTTAAATGAAATTTTATCGAAGTATCTTTAACTTCGATAATCACTATTAAAATAATAATTTGCTATAATAAACATTACTCAAAATAATAAGGACAACAATGTTAACAATTATAGTGACTACGCTATTTTTTGCTTTAGTTATTAATATATTTTTAAAAAAGATACATTTACCAACAATCATTGGGTATATATTTACAGGAACAGTTATTGCATACTCTTTTGACTTACATGATGCTGTAAATAACCATACCCTAAAAGAAATTGCGGAGTTTGGTGTAGTTTTTTTAATGTTCACAATAGGTTTGGAATTTTCAATAGAACATTTAAAGAAAATGAAAAATGAAGTATTTGTAGCAGGAACATTACAAATATCTATAACTGCAATAATAGTGTTTTTAACAAGTTATTATTTGTTAGATATTGAGAAAAATATTTCATTTATTCTTTCTTTAGCTATTGCATTATCCTCAACTGCTATTGTTTTAAAAACTTTTAATGAAACAAATGAAATAAACAAAAGATATGGACAAAGAAGTTTAGGTGTTCTTATTATGCAAGATATTGCGGTTATTCCTATCTTATTAATAATAGGATTTATGTCTACAACGTCTAGTTCTAGTATTTCTGATGTCATTTTTGAGATGTTATTTCATGCAAGTATTCTATTAGCTTTAATGGTAATAATTGGTAAATATCTATTAGAACCATTTTTTAAAGCGATTACAAAAACAAACTCTGATGAACTTTTTGTAGGGTCTATTTTATTTTTAGCTATTGGTGCTTCATTATTAGCTCATAAACTAGGATTTTCTTACTCATTAGGTGCATTTATTGCAGGTATGCTTATTGCAGAAACTAGATATAAACATCAAGCAGAAGCTGATCTTGTTCCTTTTAGAGATTTATTATTAGGAATTTTCTTTGTAACTGTTGGTATGCAGTTAAAATTTGACATTATTGCCTCGTATATTCATATTATATTAGTATTATTAGTTGCTGTAATGGCGTTAAAGTTTATCATTATTTATGCAATTATGAGAATGAATGAAAATAAAAGAGTTAGTCTAAAAACTGCACTTTCTTTAGTACAAATAGGCGAGTTTTCGTTAGCTTTATTAGAGTTAGCAAGAACAGGGGATTTAATTCCTTCTCCTTATGGCCAAATTATGATTATTACAATTGTCTTATCAATGATAATCACACCTATAATTTTAAAAAATCTTAGTTCTATTGCCGATTATTTTATTAAAAGTATTGAACCAGATGTTGAAGAAGTAAAGTCAACTAATCTAAGTAACCATACTGTTATTTTAGGACTAGGGGAATTTGGACGAAATATAGCAGATGAATTAAGAGTAAACTCTGAATCTTATCTTGCAATTGAAAACAATGTAGAAAGTTTTTATAGGTCTTCAAAAAGTGGATATAACGTAGTATTTGGAAATGTAACAAACAAAGATTTATTAAAAAGTGTGAATTTAAAAGAAGCAAAACATATAATTATTGCTATTGATAATCCACATAAATTATATCAAGTATGTGATGCAGTACAGAAAATGGTATCAACTGATAAAATTATTGTAAAAGTTCATACTCAAGCAGAAGCAGAGATAATTAAAGATTTTAAAATATCAAATATTTTCGTTGAAAATATTATCACAAGCAAAAAAATTAAAGATTTAATTATAAAAAATAATTAAACACTCTTAATTTATATTAAGAGTGATTTCTTTGTAAGTATAAAACTTATGGTTAGTATTTTTTGTGCCTTTTATTTATCTTTGGCAATTAATTCTGCTAAAAGTTCTTTATATTCAGAAGCTTTATTTGCGCCCATTCTTACTATATTATGGTTAAATATCATAATAGGAATGGCATTAGCTCCTTGGTCTCTCCAATATTTTTCATGATCTTTAACTCGTTGGATTGCTTCTTTATCATCTAGTCTTGCCATTGCCTGAGCTACATTTAAACCTACTTTTTTTACTTCAATGGCTAGGATTTCTCTATTGCTAATATCTTTTTTCTCACCAAAGTACGCTTCTTGTAGTCTTACTTTTAGTTCAGTTTGTTTGTTGAACTCTTTTGCATAGTCAAGAAGTATATGCGCATTAAAAGTATTTACTTTTTTCATTTCTTCAAAATAATTGAATTTAAATCCAGATTTTTCGCCAAGTTTTGTAACTCTTTGTCTATTCTGCATTAAACCATCTTTAGTAAGTCCTAGTTTATTCATTAAGTATTTATTAGCATTTTGTCCTTCTCTTGGCATATCTGGGTTAAGTTGAAAAGGATGCCATTGAATCTGTACATTTTCTTTTATATCTAATTCATCTATAGCTTGGCTTAGTCTTTTATATCCGATAGCACACCATGGACATACTACATCAGAAATGATATCAATTTGTATTTTATCTTTTGATTGAAGCTTTTCAAAGGGTTCTGTTTGTGAAGCTAGTACGTTTAGACTTAAAAAACTTAATTGAGATATTATTGTTATTTTAAGTATTGATTTGATTATATTTTTCATATTTTCACTTGTATTGGATTTTTTTAATTATAGAATATCTGTTCTAAAATATTACTTAATAAAAATAGATTTTAAAATAAGTAAAAGTAGTGCTTTTCTTTGCTAATATTCTATAATGAAACATCTATTATTAATCTTATCTTTTTTACTACCTTTAAGTGCACATTTTGATGATGAGGATTTATACAATTTTGAGAAAAGATGTATGGTATGTCATGATACTTATGTACAAAATGAAATGGCTCCACCCATAATAGCAATCAATCAACGTTACAAAAAATATTATGGAGATATGGACTTATCAATAAGTAAAATAAAAGATTTTCTAATATCTCCTTCTCATGAAAAAGCTATAATGCAACCTGCAATTAAATTATATAGTTTAATGCCAAAACAGGAGTTAAATAAAAAAGAGTTAGAAGCTTTTCCTGAAATAATAATGTTACTTGATTATGATGTTCCTGAGTGGTTTGATGAGCATTATAAATCACATAATCTTAAAGATTAAGCTTATTAAAAAGTAGATAAATTTTATTATCTAGTTACGCTATTATGCGTAACCAGATAAGGAGCTTGTAGTTGTGTTTTGTAAGTATAGGTTGATATTACTGTTATTGTTTTGATTATTAATAGCTTTTAACAATCCATTAAAATCTTTTGTATCAACTGAAGATTCTTCACCTTCTGTTCCTGCTTTTAACATATCCATTAAAATACCTAGATTATCTAGTGCATTTTGTTGATTTTGAGTTAATGACGTAGATTCATCTGTACTATTTCCAAATGCTTCTTGAAGTTCATCAAAAGATACTACTCCATCTTGATTTGTATCTAATGAATCGTACTCTTCTTCAGTTTGCGATGATGATGCTCCTGCATCACCACTAGGAGGAGGTGGAGGTGTTCCCCCTTGTTGACCAACACCTGCTAACGCTCCTACTTCTTGTGCATCAAAACCTGCTTCATTCATAGCTGAAACTAACTCTTCTGATGGTTCAATTCCTGCATCTTGGAATGCAGCTACGATAGCTTGAGCATCACTTTGACTTAAATTATCAGCATCATATTCTGCTAAGACTGAAGAAATAGTATCTTCATTTGATGTAGTTAAAGAACTATTTTCATTAGCATTAGGAGCTTCAAAACCAAAAGATGAAAGCATTGATTGAAAGTCTTCTTTCGAAGGCATTTCACCACTAAATTCAGACATGGCACTATCAATAGCTGTTGTTAATTCAGATTGACTTACTAATCCATTTGAATCAGAATCATATGAAGAAAAGATATTATCACTAACACCCATTTCTTCAATACTAAGAGAAGAATCCTCATCCGTATCTTTTTTTGATATCATCTGTGTTGAAATAGAACTAGAACTTTGCTGTACAAGGTTTGCCATAATTCCCATATTTGCTGTATCTATCATAATATTTCCTTTATATGTTGTAATTATACTCTTTAAAAGTAAACATAAAGTAACTGAAACTCTTAGACTTATCAGTAGAGTGTATTTGGTAGAATAAATAAAATAATAAATAAATATTTTTATTTGTAATTAAAATTTATTATAGAAATGGCAAATTATATAAAAAAGTGAACAAAGAAAGTATAAAGTGTATTTACGAATAAAACTAGATTAAAATTTTTAAGGTTAGTGATTTTCTTTTGGGGATTATATATTGATGTCCGGGATTAAAGTTGTCTTGTATGTAGCACCTTAAAGGTATATTTTTTAAAAGTACCCCTAAAGAGTACCCTAAAATTCTTTTTTAATATCTAGAATAGTCTTTTTGAAAATAGGTAAATTGTACCTTACAACCTCTTCAATTATATTATCATCTGTACTATCATAGTCATGTGCTATATAGTTTCTTACTGAACTAATACCTTTTAGGTCATGATTTGAAAAGTTTTCTAATACTTTAAATTCATTGTCATCTTTTAATTTAGAAAATTGTTCTGCAATTCTGATTATATTCATCCTTATTGCAGGTTTTATAATTCTGTCATTTATTGCTTGTGTGATTTTTAGATTACTGTCATTGATAATAAAATCTATATCTTCAATAGCTTCTAGTATTTTATTTAATCTATTTATTGCTTTAGACATATATTAAATCTCTCATAATTTTTTTATTTGAATCAGATACAAAGTCAACTTCTTTTTTAAAAATTGATTGTAATTCTTCTTTTATTTCATCAATTCTTAAAAGCTTTGAAAAACCACCAATATATCTTTTAGAAAATTGGTCATAATCTAATTTATAAGCTATATCAATATCACTATATTTAGTGTTTGTTTCTTTAGCATAACTTCCAAATACTCCAAGTATTTCTAAGCCTTCTTTTTGATATATTGGTTTTAGTTCTTTTAATTTATTTAAAATTTCTTCTTTTTTCATAATGACAATTATATCATAAATCATTTTATAATTTTTCTTTCATCCAATAATTTATTTTCTCTTCTTCCCATACTGTAATCCTAGGACTTAATTTAATAGGCTTAGGAAATTTATTCTCACTAACCCACAACCATTGGAGAGGTAACATGAATTCATACTCAGAATTAAAAGCTTCTGAGATAAATTAAAAAAATTATATGGACTAATCGTTATTACACAAAGTATGAGCAGAAAAGGTAATTGCTGGGACAATTCTGTTGCAGAAAGTTTTTTCAAATCACTAAAACAAGAATTAGTTTATAATACGTATTTTTATACTAAAAAACAAGCCAAAAAAGAAATATTTGAATATATTGAGTTTTATTACAATAGAACAAGAAGTCATAGTTATTTAGGAAATTTATCACCTGTTAAATTTGAAGAGCAACAAAGAATGTTACTAAATGAAATGGTGGCTTAGGGATTAGCTAAAAAGTGTATTAATTTTAGTTACCTCTCCACATCTTTAATTTAATTGTTTTAGAATTCGGATTTATAGAGCTGCTAGAAAATAACATGAGTGTCAGTAAAGCTACACTTAAAGTAATTTAAGGTTTGTGTAATATTTTTTATATTTGAGGATGGAAACATCTGCCTTTGGCGTGAAGTGGGATAACGACCAGTACTTATTTTATAAGTTAGTCTTAGATGACTTTTAACTGCTCTCGTCTCATTTCCATCTTTTATGACTTTCTATAACTAGTAACTACTAATTTATCATCTTTTATTTCATTTGTTACTAATCTTAAATCTTTTTGATTTTTTTCCATTTTATATACTGTAAATTCAACATTTGTAATTATTCTGTGAATAAAGTTAATCATATCTTTCTGATGTTTTTTAAATTTAACTTTCTTTTTGGATTGAATAATAGAAATTTCTTTTTTTAATCTACCAAGTTGTTCAGAATACTTACTCAAAATGTAACCTATATATTGTAATTTATAGAGATCATATCAAAGTTTAATTGAATAATTATGATTATAGATTAGCTTATTTGACAGTTAAATATATTGGTGGAGATGTCCGGGATCATATCCGGGTCTTTATCATACTTC
>Ga0193954_1001017_pt1 | contig 14882 bp, 16 predicted proteins | sample BB_5_MG_FD_140340 | JGI IMG/M metagenome (GOLD analysis project Ga0193954, IMG submission 140340) | Microbial mat bacterial communities from the Broadkill River, Lewes, Delaware, United States - BB_5_MG | ecosystem: Environmental > Aquatic > Freshwater > River > Microbial mats | place: USA...
ACCTCGTGGTTGCAGTTTGACCTGTTGAAAACGTTGATTTCGGGTTGGCAAGTTGACGAGGGGCGTAGTTTGTTCGTTGTTGGTGATCCTATGCAGTCGATCTACCGTTTTAGAGAGGCGGAGGTTGGGTTGTTTTTACAAGCGAGTTCTGTTGGCGTTGCAGGCTATCCCTTGTTACCAGTGCAGTTGCGGGCTAACTTTCGTTCGCAGCATGGTCTTGTTGATTGGGTTAATCGTTGGTTTCCAATGATCTTCCCTGACATTGAAGATGTGGGAAATGGCGCAGTATGTTACGCACATGCTCAAGCTGTTTTGCCCTCAGATGTTGGTGATGCCGTTCAGGTGTTTTCTCAGCGAGGACGAAATGATGAAAGTGAGGGGCGACAGATCTGTTCTTTGATTCAGCAGATTCTTCAACAGAGTGCTGAACAAACCATTGCCGTACTTGTCCGTTCACGCTCTCACCTCAAAGAAACATTGGCTGCCTTGCGAGATGCAGGTATCCCTTATCAGGCACAAAATGTTGATCCTTTGACCTTCCTGCCTGCGGTGGCAGACTTAGTGGCTTTATTGCGGTCATTGTTGCATCGAGGGGATCATTTGAGTTGGATGACGATCTTGCGCGCACCGTGGTGTGGTATACGGTTGGCCGATCTTATCCATTTTCAAGGACATAAGGGTACATCAATTTACGAAATGATGAATGACGATAATTTGTTGTCTCATCTTTCTAGTGATGGTCAGTTGAGAGTTCGTGCGTTACGCGTACCGTTATCGCAGGCATTTGAAAAGCGTGGACGTTGCCCATTACGTGAAGTTATTGAAGAGATTTGGTTAACGTTGCGCGGGCCAGATTGTTATAGCTTGGCTGCGTGTCGAGATGTTGAACAGTTATTTGGTCTGATTGATAAGTTGGATCATGGTGGTGATTTACTCAGCTTTGAGCAGCTTGATGAAGAACTTGAGGGACTTTTTTCGGTCAATGAAGCACAAAATGGCTGTCGTGTTCAGGTTATGACAATTCATAAATCAAAAGGCTTGGAGTTTGATCACGTAATTCTACCGGGCCTTGGCCGACGTCCCCGTGTGGAGGACAAAAGGCTGTTGCGGTGGCAAGAACACCCTGAATGTGGACTATTGTTGGCGCCGATTACCGCTCGTGGTGATTTTTCTGCTGATCCGATTTATGAATTGTTAGGTGATATCGAGCAAAAAAAATCAACGTACGAGGTTGCTCGACTTCTTTATGTCGCCGTGACGCGCGCAAAGCACCATCTTTATCTCTCTGGTCATGCTGATTACAATAAAAACGATGAACCGCGGCCAGCAAAAGGGTCGTTGTTGGAAAAACTATGGCCTGCTGTTGAAGGGTGCTTTTTAGGTCTTGAAGAGGTCGAGTGTAATAATGAGCGGCAGATAGCCCATCGACTGCACCGTTTGCCCGTGTCGAGTCTTGCTGCACAGGAAGGGCAAAGTGTCGAGGTGCAAATGTTCACGGGGCAGATTACGTTAACCGACAACGAGCATTCGGCAATTATTGGTACGGTGACACACGGTTGGCTGGAACGTTTCGCCAAGCAAGAGTTCAAAGGTATAACTGTGGATGAATTGGCGTCGTTGTCGCCATTGATTGCTGCACAGTTTAGCTCTCATGGCTTTGTTGACTCGTTAGTGGATACCGCTGTTGTGCGTGTTCTTGCAATGCTTGAACAAACACTTTGTAGTGAACGGGGTCGTTGGATTCTTGCCCCTCATTCTCAGTCGGAGTGTGAGCTAGCTTTGACGGGATATGAACAGGGCGAATTGATTAACGTCATTATTGATCGTACCTTTGTTGATGAAGGCGTGCGCTGGATCATTGATTATAAGACCGCTAATTTAGCGGCACACCAATCTCAAAGTTCTTTTTATCTAGAACAGAGCCATCGCTATCAAGGGCAATTACAACAATATGCGAAGTTGTTACAGCAATTATATCCGCAGCATCCGTGCCGTTGTGCTCTTTATTTCCCTGCCTTTGATGGTTGGTGTGAGGTGGATAAAAGTACTACTGTGCCCTTGGTCGGGCAGGGTGAGTTGTTTTGATTTTGTTTTGAATGGAGGTTAACGTGTCAAACGAAAAAGATTTTAGTGCAATCGCTCACGTGTGGGATGAAAAACCACGGCGCCTTGAGTTGGCTACCGCTGTAGCTCAAGCAATAAAGGACAATATTGAGTTGTCAGATGATATGGAAGCCCTCGATTTTGGTAGTGGTACAGGGTTGGTGACTTTCCATTTGTGCCAATCGTTAAAACATGTGACGGCCATGGATAGCGCCATAGGAATGCTTGATGTTGTTGAAGAGAAGGCGCGTGTAGCCAATGTTGAAAATGTCACTGTTTTGCATAGTGACGCTACGGTGCCAGTGCTTGTGGCAGAAAAGTATGATCTTATTTTTAGTTCAATGGTCTTGCACCATGTGGATAATTTGGCCTCTACGTTGAAGTCACTGGCTAACGCAGTGAGTACTGGTGGGGTGCTAGCTTTGGCTGATCTCGTGGTTGAAGATGGCAGTTTTCATGATAATAGTCATGGGGTAGCGCATCATGGGGTTGACCCTGACTGGTTGATTGAGCAGTTACAGTCATTGGGGTTTAATCAGGGGCAATCCGTTGTCGCGCACCAAATTGTCAAACAACGTGAAGGTGCTCAGCAATGTTATCCAGTTTTTCTTGTCTGGGCTTCTAAAAAATAGGGCAACATTATTGTCTAGAGCGGTGGTTGCAATGTTAGCGATAGTGGATATGAACTTGACCTGTGTCTACCATTCGTTTGAGCCACTTTCTTGTTACTTCTTTTATGAGTTTTCGTGTTACGGGAAGTAAAAGACTGAAACCGATCATGTCGGTACAGAACCCTGGAGTTAATAGTGTGATGCCGCCGGCTAATATCATTGCACCATCGAGTAGTTCCTCTGTTGGCATTTCGCCATTCTGTAAGGCAATTTGAATTTTCCTCGCAGTATCACTTCCTTGAGTTCGTGCAAGATAAGCTCCTGCAATCCCAGTCAGAATTATCAAACTAATGGTTGGCCACAGCCCAATGAGTTCTCCAGCCTCTAGCAGAACGTAAATTTCAATGATTGGTATTGAAGTGAAGAGTATTAGCAGTCTTATGAACATTTTTGCCTCTTTAGTGTGTGGATCTTAATTTAAATATACCCTCTAGGGTATCCAAAAGGATCAATTTGAAAATAAAATCAAAAAAAAAGATAACTAGCTGTAATTACAGGCTTAATAAAGTTGCCTAAAAAATGTGCAAAATGATGAGAGGTGATTTTTGTGCTGAGTCAAGGACATCTTTAACAGCTTTACCAACAGGTTATCAACAGTTTTTGTGAGTAAAATGCTAAGTGCCTTGAAATGTGCCAGTTTTTTTTTGTCAAGGAATATATCTCACATTTCGATGAATATTTATTGGTCAAACTGTTGTTCTTGGCACGCGCAGTTCACTGTTCAATTTGATATTTTTTCTCCCTGTAGTGTCACCGATTTTTGTCGTTGTTATCTTTTACATGGTGGCTACTGTGACTGATTTTACCGCTCTATTAAATAAGTTAATAACTTACTGGTATTTATCAAGGGGGGAGGTGCTGATTAAATCGTGGGTTTTAACTTGACAAAAGGGGGGCAATATCTATACTGGCCGCTTTCTCTAATCTTAGGTTCGTTGTATGCAATTAAAAGTAAGTGAAATTGAAGGATGTGGAGCTGATCTGCACATTGAAGAATCTGCGACTCATTTTCCCGTGCTGGCCGAGCTGGAGCAGGGTGATGAATGTCATTTTCTCTCACCGGTGGTTGTTTCGTTACACGTGAATAAAGTTAGCGGAATGGTTGATCTCGATGGTCGTATCGAAACAGAGGTTGAGATACCCTGCAAGCGTTGCTTGGCGCCAACCCAACGCAAGATCAATGCTTCATTTCATCAAACCTATGTCGATGAATTACCGCAAGTTTCAGGTGACGATGGTGAAGAGCTGGAGTTGTCAGCTGCTGAGATGGGGCTAGAGTTGTTTGTCGATGATCAGATTGATTTGACTGAGGAGATCCAGCAGCAGGTTCTTCTTTTGATGCCAGACCATCCTCTGTGCTCGGAACAGTGTAAAGGGTTGTGTTTGGAGTGTGGAGAAAACCTCAATCTGTCGAGCTGTAACTGTGCTGATGCGAAGGTTAGTATGAACTTTGCAGCTCTTAGAGATTTTAAGGTTGAAAAATAGAGCCGATTCGGTTTACTTTTGTTCGGTTATTGATGCAGGGTCATCAATAGCGATATATAGCCATGATCATTGTTGATAAATAATCAATGGCGTCACATTTAAAAGATAGATATAGAATAAGGAGATTCAGTTCATGGCAGTGCCAAAGAAAAAGACCTCAAAATCAAGACGCGATATGCGTCGTGCTCATGATGCATTGACCGCACCAGGTTTGTCAACTTGCCCTCAATGTGATGAGCCTAAGCAGTCTCACCGCGCATGTGGTAGCTGTGGTTTTTATAAAGACCGTAACGTTCTCGAAACTGAGGACTAGGTTTCATTGATGAAATCAATTGTTGTCGCAGTTGATGCCATGGGTGGCGATAACGCTCCTGCTGTAGAGGTAGAGGGTGCTGTTGCTGCTGCGCGTAAATGGGGCATGTCAATTGTTCTTGTTGGTGATTCTGAACGGATCACCAACGAGTTAGTCAATCATGATACTTCAGCACTTCAGATTCGTGTTCACCACGCGTCTGAAGTTGTTGGTATGCATGATTCGGCTTCTGATGCTGTTCGGCGTAAGAAAGATTCGTCGATTCGAGTCGCCTACGATTTAGTTAAATCAGGCGCAGCGCATGCCGTTGTTAGTGCTGGGAATTCTGGTGCAACGATGGCTGCAGGAATGTTTGTTGCCAAGAGAATTAAGGGCATTGAACGTCCTGCAATTGCGACAATAATGCCAAATCTGGAAGGGCAAACTCTGATTCTAGATGTTGGTGGAAATGTAGATTGCAAAGCTATTCATCTTGAGCATTTCGCCGTTATGGGAGAAGTGTATTCCCGTCATCTGATGGGGAATAAGTCTCCGCGTGTTGGTCTCCTATCAAATGGTGCCGAAGAGAAAAAAGGTAATGACCTGACACGAGAAACCCACCTGCGACTTCAGCAGCATCCGTTTAACTATATTGGTTATGTTGAGGGACGTGATATTTATAGTGGTGCTGTCGATGTTGTGGTGTGCGATGGTTTTGTTGGAAATGTCGTCTTGAAGGTTTCTGAAGGGTTAGCAGACTCGATTGGCCAGATGTTGCAACATGAACTTAAATCTCGCTTCTGGGCAAAGATCGGTTACCTTTTGGCACGGCCAGCATTTCGAGCATTTAAGAAAAAAGTTGATTATGCTGAATACGGTGGCGCTCCGTTACTTGGAATCCAACAGACGAGTATTATTTGTCATGGTGGGTCCAATGTTAAAGCGTTAACTAATGCTATTGGTCAAGCGGCAAATAGCGTCGATAAGGAGATGATCTCTGAACTGGTTGAGCAATTAAACAGTTTTGAGCCTCTTGATAATGTTGACGGTCTGTCGGTTGCCTCAAATTAAAGGGGATACGCAGTGAAAAAAGCACGGATCATTGGTACAGGTTCTTATTTACCCGAAAAGGTGTTGACCAATTTCGATCTTGAAAAAATGGTCGACACAACAAACGATTGGATCTCAGCGCGCACAGGTATTGAAGAGCGTCGTATTGCTGCGGAGCATGAGATGACCTCAGACCTTGCAGTGATCGCAGCACAGCGAGCCATGGAAATGGCTGGCGTTACAGCTGATCAAATCGATCTTATTATTGTTGGAACCATTACGGGTGATTTTCCGTGGCCCTCAACTGCGTGCCTCGTTCAAGATAAGCTTGGCGCAGTGAATGCTGCGGCATGGGATGTTTCCGCTGCATGCAGTGGCTTCGTTTATGCACTAACCTCTGCTACTCAATATTTACAATCTGGAAGCGCTAAGCGTGCTTTAGTTATCGGTGCTGAGATTCTTAGTCGCATTATTGACTGGGAAGATCGCAATACGTGTATTCTATTTGGTGATGGTGCTGGTGCTGTTGTTTTAGAAGCCCAAGAGGGTGATAATGGTATCCTGTCAACCCATCTCCATGCTGATGGCTCTCACTGGGAACTCCTCTACCAGCCTGGCTTCGGTGCTAAACATCCAGCAACTGTATCTGGTATTGAACAACGCCTACCTTTCTTGCACATGGCTGGCAATGAAGTGTATAAAATGGCCGTACGTTCACTGTATGACGTTGCTGTTGAAGCTTTAGACGCGAATTCAATGACTACAGAAGATGTCAAGTTATTGTTCCCTCATCAGGCAAACCGACGCATCTTGGATGCAGTTAAAAAGCGTTTGAAGTTACGTGATGATCAGATGTACGTCAATGTCGATAAGTGTGGTAACACCTCGGGGGCTTCGATTCCTATTGCACTTGATGAAGCAAACCGTAATGGTCTATTGAACGAAGGCGATATTCTAGTTTTTGATGCCTTTGGTGGTGGCTTTACTTGGGGTGCATGTATCCTGCGCTGGTAATTCAATTAATTTCAACTGTTATGGTTGTTTGATCTAAAAGGTAGTGTCAATGTTAGCATTTGTATTCCCTGGGCAAGGCGCTCAACATGCTGGTATGGGAAAAGAGTTAGCCGAAAACTTTTCAGTCGCTCGTCATGTCTTTGAAGAAGCAAACGATGCTCTTGGATTTGACCTGAAGAAGATGTGCTTTGAAGGGCCAGATGAAGATCTTAAGTTGACAGCCAATACTCAGCCTGCAATTTTGACAATGAGTGTTGCTGCGTTACGAGTTCTTCAGCAAGAGACTGATCTTTGTGCTGATTTTGTTGCAGGGCACTCCCTTGGTGAATACTCGGCACTTGTTGCTTCGGGAGCAATGTCATTTAATGATGCTGTTCAAGTTGTCCATCAACGTGGGACATTTATGCAACAAGCTGTCCCGGTTGGTACTGGAGCAATGGCAGCTGTACTTGGTATTGATGCTGAGCTTCTTAAAGAGTTATGCGCCCAATCCGCTCAAGGTGAGATCGTTTCAGCAGCTAACTATAATAGCCCTGGACAGATTGTTATTGCTGGGCATGCAACAGCCGTTGATCGTACTATTGCACTTGCTAAAGACAATGGTGTTAGAAAGGCAATGTTGCTGCCTGTTAGCGCCCCTTTTCATTGTGCCTTGATGGTTCCAGCCGGTGAACAACTCAAAGCAGTATTTGATACCATCACACTTTCTGACATTGAAACGCCTGTTGTCACAAATGTTGAAGCTACCGTCAATAATGATAGCTCTCGAATCAAAGATTTATTGATTTCACAGGTTAGCGCACCTGTTCGTTGGGATGAATCAGTACGTTACATGTTGGATAACGGTGTGGATCGTTTTATTGAAATTGGTCCAGGTAAAGTACTCAGTGGATTAATTCGTCGAATTGAGCGAAAAACTGCCGTAGCTAATATTGAGAATATCGCCTCTTTGCAGGCGCTATAAAACAATAAACCAGTTAAGGAGTTACAAAATGGTTTTGACTGATCGAGTTGCTATTGTTACTGGTGCTTCAAGGGGAATTGGACGCAGTATTGCAGAACATTTAGCCCAATGCGGTGCTAAAATTGTAGCTGTTAGCCGTAAGGCACAAGATACTGCTGATCTCGTTGAGCAAATTAAACAACAGGGTGGTTCGGCTATTTCTGTTCAAGCAGACGTGGCTCAGTCAGCTGATGTGGCTCAAATTATTGTTGCGGCTCAAGAAGCGTTTGGTCAAATTGATATTTTGGTTAACAATGCTGGAATTACACGCGATACTTTGATGGCGCGAATGAAAGAAGATGATTGGGACACCGTTCTTGACATTAACTTAAAAGGTGCTTTCATTTGTACTCAAGCTGTTGCAAAAGTGATGTCTAAACGACGTTATGGCCGTATCATCAACATTACATCTGTTGTTGGTCAAATGGGCAATATTGGTCAGGCAAACTACTGTGCGAGTAAGGGCGGTTTGATGGGACTTACCCGTTCTAATGCTCGTGAACTTTCACGACGTAATATTACTGTTAATGCTGTTGCACCCGGCTTTATTGAAACAGATATGACATCCGAATTACCTGAAAAGGTTCGCAATGAGATGTCAGCTCAGATTCCATTGGGTCGTTTTGGTTCAGCTCAAGATGTTGCCGCTGCGGTTGCATTTTTAGCTTCTGAACAAGCCGGTTATATTACCGGTCATGAGCTGTCAGTTAATGGCGGCATGTATATGTAATTACTTGCTATAATCCTATGGGATTTTGGCACCAAACACTTCAGCGTTTATGCTGTTAACACATTCATGGAGGATACATCATGGCTTCAACCGAAGAAAGAGTACAAAAAATTGTTGCAGAACAACTAGGTGTAGAGGAAGATCAAGTGACATCAGAGGCTTCATTTATGGATGACCTCGGTGCTGATTCTCTTGACACCGTAGAGCTAGTAATGGCTCTTGAAGAAGAGTTTGATATTGAGATCTCTGACGAAGATGCTGAAAAAATCCAGACTGTAAAAGATGCAGTATCTTACGTAAGTAGCAATTCTTAATATTTGTATAAAATAAATATGAAGGAGGATTTGCATGGTGACATGTAGTCCTCCTTCTATTTTAAATTTGATATTTCAGAGTTCAGTTGATGACTGAATTGTGGAATGGTTTGAAGTTTTACTTCAAGGTTTACCTGTTAACTAATTAATTTAAAAGGACATTATCATGCGCAGAGTTGTTGTGACGGGTCTTGGTGCGGTTTCTTCATTGGGGACTGGCGTTGAAAAAAACTGGTCAGCTTTGACAGAAGGAAAGTCAGGCATTGATTTAATCACACGCTTCGATGCTTCAGACCTCCCAGCTCAAATTGCCGGTGAAGTGAAAGATTTTGATCCTACCGATTTTATGCCTAAAAAAGAGGTCAAGAAAATGGATCTCTTCATTCAGTACTCTTTAGCTGCTGCTGATATGGCGATGGAAGATTCTGGACTAGAGATCACTGATGAGAACGCTGAGAGAGTTGGCGTTCTTGTTGGTTCTGGTTTAGGTGGTTTACCTGCTATTGAAAAATACCACGATGTTTTGAACAATAGTGGTTATAAGCGTGTTTCACCGTTCTTCATCCCTATGTTGATTATTAACCTTGCTCCCGGACAGATCTCTATCCGTTACGGTGCTAAGGGGCCTAATCTTTCTTCAGTGTCTGCTTGTGCTACTGGAACGCACTCAATTGGTGATGCATATCATATGATTAAGCGCGGTGATGTTGATGCAATGATTGCTGGTGGTACTGAGTCAACAATTACTCCGTTAGGGATCTCAGGTTTCTGTGTCATGAAGGCACTTTCGACACGAAATGATGATCCGAATGCTGCGAGTCGTCCTTTTGATAAAGACCGTGATGGTTTTGTTATGGGCGAAGGTGCGGGAATTGTTATCCTTGAAGAGTATGAAATTGCCGTTAAGCGTGGTGCTAAAATCTACGGTGAAGTGTGTGGTTATGGCCTAACGTCTGATGCTCATCACCTTACAGCTCCTGCTCCGGGTGGTGAAGGTGCTGCTCGTTGTATGAAGATGGCTTTGAACAACTCTGGTATCAATGCTGAAGATATCGATTATATCAATGCCCATGGTACTTCGACCCCTTTTAATGACATGTATGAAACCATGGCGATTAAATCAGCTCTTGGCGATCATGCTAAAAAGGTGATGATCAGCTCAACCAAAAGCATGACAGGACATGGTCTTGGTGCGGCAGGTGCTTTAGAGGCTGTTTATTGCTTAAAGGCGATGGAAACAGGTGTTGTTCCGCCAACCATTAACTTGCATGAACCCTCACCAGAGTGTGATCTTGATTATGTACCTAATACCGCACGTCAAGCAAATGTGAATGTCACCATGTCAAATTCGTTAGGTTTTGGTGGTACAAACGCTACACTACTATTTAAGAAAATATAGGTTTTGATATGTTGATTGCCAGTGATCATGGTGGATTAGAACTTAAACAGGTTTTAGTTGATTATCTCCAGTCACGTGGAATTGAGGTTGAGGATCTTGGCGTACATGCTGCTGATTCTGTCGACTATCCAGATTATGCTGCCCTTGTCGCTCAACCAATCTCCTCAGGATGTGCTAAAGAGGGAATTCTGGTGTGTGGAACGGGGATAGGGATGTCGATTGCGGCCAACAAGTACCCTGGCGTTCGTGCTGCTCTAGTTCACGATGAGTTTACAGCTCAGATGGCCCGTGAACATAACAATGCTAATATTCTTGTTCTTGGTGGTCGAGTGCTTAAACCAGAAGCGGCTCGCCGCATGGTTGAGGTTTGGCTCGATGGCAAGTTTGAGGGAGGCCGGCACCAAAACCGACTCGACAAGATTATACAGCTTGGTGAAGTCGTCGACTAAAGATAATAGTTACATTAACAATGGGTAGACACTTATGTCTGCCCATTGTTGTTACTTAGAGAGTACTTCTGTATTACAGATTATCAAATACTGCGTATCTGTTATTTACTTTAATTTATACACATTACACCTTCGGAGGTTTCTATGAATAACCTAGCTCAAGTCGATCCAGAAATCGCTCAAAACATTGTTAATGAAACAGAGCGTCAAGAATATAATCTCGAATTTATTGCATCTGAAAACTTTGTCAGTGAGGCTGTCCTCGAAGCACAGGGGTCTGTTTTAACTAACAAGTACGCAGAGGGATACCCAGGCAAGCGTTATTATGGCGGCTGTGAGGTGGTTGACGTTGCTGAGCAGTTAGCCATTGATCGGGCTAAAGAGTTGTTTGGTGCTGAACACGCAAATGTCCAACCACACTCTGGTTCACAAGCGAACATGGCGGTGTATTTTTCGGCTTGCCAACCTGGTGATACCGTTTTAGGCATGAACCTCGCTCACGGTGGTCATTTAACCCACGGCTCTCCAGTTAATTTCTCTGGTAAACTCTACAATATTGTCCCTTATGGAGTTAAAAAAGAGACAGGAACTATTGACTATAATGAGGTTGAGTCGTTAGCTCTTGAGCACAAGCCGAAGTTGATTGTTGTCGGCGCTAGTGCGTATCCACGTACGATTGATTTTGCTGCGTTCCGTCAGATTGCTGATAAAGTTGGCGCACCAATTATGGTCGATATGGCTCACATTGCTGGTTTGGTTGCGGCTGGTGAGCACCCGAACCCAGTTCCTTATGCTGAATTTGTTACCACGACGACTCATAAAACACTCCGTGGCCCTCGCGGTGGAATGATTTTATGTCGCGAAGAATTTGCTAAAAAAGTAAATAGCAATATTTTCCCAGGTAGCCAAGGTGGCCCTTTGATGCATGCCATTGCAGCGAAAGCTGTAGCATTTAAAGAAGCACTATCTCCTGACTTTACGACCTATGCTCAACAAGTTGTTAAAAACGCTAAGGCTCTAGCTGAGGGTCTTCTTGAGCGTGGATACAATCTTGTTTCAGGTGGTACCGATAATCACTTGATCCTTGTTGACCTCAGTGGTACTGAAATAACAGGTAAAGTGGCAGAAGCTGCGCTTGAAAAGGCTGGAATTACCGTTAATAAGAATGCTGTTCCATTTGATACTCGTTCCCCATTTGTAACCAGTGGCTTTAGAATTGGAACACCCGCTACGACAACGCGTGGGCTAAAAGAGCCTGAGATGGCTAAAGTTGCTGAATGGATTGATCGGGCACTTAATAATCTTGAAAATGAAGCGGTACTCGATACAATTCGTGCAGAAGTCAAAAATTTGTGCTTGCAGTTCCCACTTTATGCAGATCGGTTAAAATAAGGTGGAACGTCCATCGTGGGAAAAATATTTTATGGATATCGCTTGCTTGGTGGCTAGTCGCTCAACCTGTCTACGTCGCCAAGTGGGTGCTGTCATTGTCAAAGACAAAAATGTTCTAACCACGGGCTACAATGGTACCCCGTCAGGGATTCGTCATTGTAGTGAAACAGGTTGTTTACGTGAGCAGTTAAAAATTCCATCAGGTGAGCGGCATGAATTATGTCGTGGTCTGCATGCGGAACAAAATGCCATTATTCAAGCTGCTAAGCATGGTGTGAATATTGCCGATAGCACGCTATATTGCACCAATGCACCCTGTGTAATCTGTGCCAAAATGCTGATCAATGCAGGGATCAAAAAGATTGTGTATCTTGATGGATATCCTGATGAATTAGCATCATCAATTCTTGATGAATCAGGGATATCCATATCGTCGGTTACACCATAATTATTGTAGACTGTTCGTATCTGTTGTCTATTTAAGCGAAGGTTGTCACTATGAAATGCCCTTTTTGCACCTGTATCGATACCCGTGTTGTGGATTCTCGTTTGGGGAAAGAGGGGAATAATATTCGCCGTCGTCGTGAATGTTCAGAATGTGATCGTCGCTTTACAACGTATGAACGAATTGAAGACACCTTACCTCTCGTTGTAAAAAAAGATGGGCGTCGAGAACCATTTGATCGTCATAAAATCATCGGTGGTATGCTTCGTGCCTGTGAAAAACGTCCTGTCTCTATTGCGACCATTGAGAAAATTGTTGAACAAATGGAATTAGCTTTTCAGGAGAGCCCTGAGCGAGAGATTCCTGCTAGTCGAGTGGGTGAAATGGTGATGCAAGAACTGCATGAGCTTGATGAAGTTGCTTACGTTCGTTTTGCATCTGTTTACCGACAGTTTAAAGATATTAACGAATTCATGAAAGAGTTAAAGGATATTCTTGGTGCGCAAGCACCGAGCCTACCGAAGGAATAGTTTGCTTTGTTTTTATCTACAAACACCGATAATGATCAGTGCTGCCATTCCGTTTATATGCGTCAAGCACTTGATCTTGCTCGCCAAGGAGTTGGTCGAACGGCACCAAACCCCGCAGTAGGCGCTGTTGTCGTTGTTGATGGCGTAATTGTTGGCCGCGGATTTCATCCGCAAGCAGGACAACCTCACGCAGAAATTTTTGCTTTGCGTGATGCAAAGGGGCAGTGTGAAGGAGCTGATCTTTATGTCACTCTTGAGCCGTGTTCGCACCATGGCAAAACTGGTCCATGTTGTGAGGCGATCATTGAGGCTCAGATTTCTCGGGTGTTTGTTGGTGTTCAGGATCCTAATCCGTTAGTGAGTGGTCGGGGTATTGAGCGATTACGTGCAGCAGGTATTGATGTTACCGTTGGGGTTTGTTCTCAGGAGTGTCGCCACCTTTTAGCTCCATTTGTTAAGCATATTACGACAGGGAAACCACTTGTTATCTTGAAGGCAGGATTGACTCTTGATGGCTTCTTGTCTACATCCACAGGTGATTCACAGTGGATCACCTGTGAAGACAGTCGTCGTCATGTCCATCATGTACGCGATAAAGTTGATGCTGTGATGGTTGGTATTGGTACCGTTTTAGAGGATGACCCACGGTTAACAACTCGCTTACCTCATGGCGGTCGTGACCCTGTTCGTGTTGTTGTCGATTCGCATCTTCGTATTCCTTTAAACGCAACGATTTTGAATTTACGTTCCAGCTCTAAAACCATCATTGCAACGACAGATAGGGCGAATAGAGATAAACTTCAACAATTAAAAGATAATCCTGATGTTGACGTTCTTGTTTTGCCAGAGAAGGATAATCAAGTTGACCTTGATGTGCTGTTGAGTACCCTAGGTCAATTCGACATACAAACTCTTCTAGTCGAAGGGGGAGCTATTTTAAATCAATCATTATTTGAACATAAGATGATTGACCGCGTTATGCTTTATCTAGCTCCTAAATTACTCGGCGGGGATGATGGCAAGGGACTATTTGCAGGTCAGGGTGTAAAAAAACTTTCTGATGCTCTTGAGTTGTGTGAGGTAAGAACGCAAAATTTCGGTGATGATGTTTTGTTTGAAGGTGAGGTTGTATCATGTTTACCGGATTAATTGAAGACGTTGGCACTGTTCGTTCATTGCGTCAAAGTGGTAATAGTGCGCGGTTAGAAGTTTCAACGAACATTGCATTAAATGAAGTTGCCATTGGTGATAGTATTGCAGTCAACGGCATTTGCTTGACCGTTGTAGAGATTGGGAGTGGTGTTTTTGTCGCTGATGTCTCCCCTGAAACCTTAGCGAGTTCAAGCTTGCAACTTCTGGCGCCTTCTTCAACTGTGAATTTAGAGCGTGCATTGCGTGTCTCTGATAGGTTAGGTGGTCACCTCGTAAGTGGTCATGTCGATAGTGTTGCGGTGGTAACAGACCGTTATGATGATGGCATTGCCACGCGTTTTACTTTTCGAGCAGATGACAATACGTTGCGTTATGTGGTTGAAAAGGGGTCAATTACTATTGATGGTGTAAGTTTAACTGTTAATGCTGTGACGAATGAAACATTTAGTGTTTCAATTATCCCCCACAGTTTATCTAAAACGACACTCGCAAATATTAAAATAGGTTGTAAGGTTAACATCGAAACAGATATTATTGCACGTTATGTTGAAAAATTACTAACGGGTCAAACAGCTCCTTCTACGGGATCTTTAACCCTTGAGCATCTTGCTCAAAATGGATTTGTTTAGTTTAAATGTATTTATTTTTTTATCAGCAGGTTGATGTTGCTGGTCATAGAAAGGTTACGGATCGTGCCAATAGCTAAAATTGAAGCAGCACTAGAGGATATGCGCCAAGGTAAAATGGTGATTTTGGTTGATGATGAAGATCGTGAGAACGAAGGCGATTTGACCATGGCAGCTGAAATGGTTACTGCTGAAGCGATAAACTTCATGGCTAAAGAGGGGCGTGG
>Ga0193954_1001019_pt1 | contig 14844 bp, 11 predicted proteins | sample BB_5_MG_FD_140340 | JGI IMG/M metagenome (GOLD analysis project Ga0193954, IMG submission 140340) | Microbial mat bacterial communities from the Broadkill River, Lewes, Delaware, United States - BB_5_MG | ecosystem: Environmental > Aquatic > Freshwater > River > Microbial mats | place: USA...
CTAAATACTGAGTATAAAACTCATCACTTTTTGATTTTTTAGCTTTTTGTAATAATTTATTTGTTGCATTTCTTGCCATTCTGAACCTATGTTAGTTTATTAAATTTTTATTTTGTATTATTTATTTTTTTGTTAACTGTTGAAATATTTCACTACCTAATACTTGAAGAGAGGCATTTGAAATTTCTAGCATAATATTAAACATTTTTTCAGCTTTCCATTTTTCACCATTGCCTTGAGTATATATTGAAGTTGATTGAAGCATTATTGTTTTATCGTTATGTTTAACAAACTTATTTTTACATAAATTTGTATTAATTGGCATTCCATAATTTGCAGAAGTCAATCTATCTAATCTATTTAACATGCCTGAATTATATTCAAGCTTTACAACTCTGCCATCAGGTCTTTTAATTGAAATAGTTTCTGTCAAAAAATTTGAACCTTCTAAGAATAGAACATAAGGGAAATGTGATTCAGATAACATCAAATTAGCAATTTCTGATATATTTTTATGTGATCTTTCTATTGCATTACCAGCAGCCATTATATCTTGATTGTTATTCTTGCCAACTAGATTACCATTTCTGATATTTTTAATATCTTTTCCTTGGTGTTTAGCTTCTGATACTAATACTATTCTCCAATTACCCTCGTCATCTTGTACCTCTATTATTCCGCCATCAGGCTTAATACTTGAATTTGACACGAAAAGTGTTTGTCCTAGTTCAGAATCAATTTCATTTAATGCTTTATTTATTTCTTCTTTTTTTATACTTTTCTTGTATTGAAAAGATAATTGAGGAAATTCTTTTTTAAGCTCTTTAATTACAAACTGTGATATTTTGCCAACTTTTATATCATGCGATTTTGCTTCATCTCCAAAAATACCAACAACCCCTTGGGATTTTTTATGTTGATTTGTTAATCTTGTTGATTGATTTTTTGTGGCCATATCTTTCCTTTTTATCACTTTATTTTAACACAAATTTTATAAGAATTATATTTCGGAATTTTCATTATACAGTTTAGTATATTAGTAGATTTAAATATAGAATTAAAATTCATACACAAAACAAGATTTATCAGTTTAAACCAATAAATCTCATTCTATATTATCTTAAAGAGATAATCTCAAACTTACTATCTCTATACTTTGGCATAGCCATACCAACATTTGCGTTTATATATGTTGGGTCACTTATAGTGTATTTTTTGTTTTTGTAGGTAAAGCTTGAACCACTTACATTAGAGGAAAAGGCAACAGCTGTTGCTAGGTGGTCACTGTATTTTACTCCAACTACATCGAGTCCTAGTATATTTTTTACTAAGTAACTAAACATGATACTTCTATCTTCACAGTCACTATATGGATAAAATATTGTTTCTTCTGGAAACATCACTTTTTCGTAGTCAAATTGTTTTTGATCTGTTTTGTATTTAAATGAAGTTTGTACAAATCTAAGTAGTAAATTTACTGCTTCTATCTCCGACTTTCCTTTTAACAAAGGGGTAAGTTTAACTAAAATTGTACTATTTAGTGGAGTAGAATTTTTAGTTTCAAAGTATACGTTATAATCAGATTGTGGAAATGTTTTATAAAACTGAATCAAGTCGCTACTATATTTTGAGTTGATTGAGTATTTTTTTCCATCATATTTGAACTTCAAATTTTTTTGTTTGATATTGTTATAAAACTTTAGCTCTTTTTTCATCTCAAAAGATAGCTTTTCTTTTGCCTTTGGATAATCCCCCGCATAAGTAAAAATCGACCCAATTTTTCCTACTTTTCCATTTGGTGTTAGTACGTAGTATTTTTTCTTCTTTAGGTTAAAAAATGATATTTGAAAAAGTTTGTGTTTTATTGTTGACAAAAGATAAATCTTATTTTGACTATACCCTACTTTTGTATCATATTTCATTTTTACTAATACAAACCATGTGAAAAGATTTGCTATATTGTCATCATGATAGATTTTATTTCCTAGTTTATGAATCAGTTGATATTTTGCCCAATCATTTAAATTTAGGTTGTCACTTATCTTATTTATTTGAGATACAAGTTTTTTGTACTGTGTTTGACTCATGATATCCCAATACTTAGCTATAACTCTTTTGTTTATCTTTCCTAGATAAAATGCACTTTTTATATCATACTGTATACTTACAGCAGATGAATAAAAATCAAACTTTACTCTTTTAAAGTTCTTAAGAATCTTTGGTTTGTCTAGTTTTACTGGAGGTACAAATACAGTAGTATTTGGTTTTTTTACAATTGGCTTGTGCACTATTTGTTTAGGAACTGGCTTTTTTATTGTAGGTTTTTGTATATCTTTTTTTGGGATTGGTTTTTTTATTGTAGGTTTTAGTTTCACAATAGGAGAATTTTTTATCTCTTTTTTTGATACTTTTACTTCTTTTTTTACTTTTGGCAACGCCACTGGTTTTGGCTTTTTATATGGAGTTGGGTTACTCATAGCTTTGAAAGCTTCCCAATCTTTTTTTAACATATCAGAAAACTCTTCATCCATAGTTTTTTTATATTGGGTATATTGTTTACTTTGAGCTTTTAACCACTCTTGATATTCATTTGCACCAAGAAAACTAATCAAGCACAAAAATAGTAAAGTATTTCTAAACATAACATTTCCCTTTTATATTGTTGTTTTTAAAAGTTTATTATAAGCAGAAACTCTATCATTAACTTTTTTTAGATATTTTTTTGTTTCATTATAAGGTAACTTTCTCATCAATGTTTTAAGTACTGCATCAGGACTCATACTGTTTATAGTTTGGGCTGCTTTATTTATATTTGTACTACCTATAAATGTACGGGCAACATTTCCTGCTCCTGTATTATAAGCAGCAATAGTACAATACAATCTACTCTGAGGGTTTTTTATTTTCTTTAGATACCTATAGTATAAAATATGAAGATACGCACTACCAATTTTTATATTATTTTCTGAGTTATATAAATATGATGAACTTAATATTCTTTTTTTATTGTATAAATACTGATACGAATCAACTCCCGCACTTCTTGGAACAATTTGCATCAAACCAAATGCAGGTATATGAGACCTAGCCATTGGATTAAACGAACTCTCACTATGCATGATTGCATATACAAGTTCAGCAGGTATTTGTTGCACTCTTGAATGATGTAGAACCTTACTTTTAAATTGTTTGGCTTTTTTTAAAATAGCACCTGATGGTAGTTTTACATTTGCTTTAAAAATAAACTTATCTTTATGTTTTACTACTATGAGTTTTTGTTTTTCAATTTTTCTTTTGAGTTCATATTTCTCTTGTTTTGAGATAATATCTGCAATTAGTTTTTGATTTGATTTGATTGGTTGTCTTGCTTTTTTTAACTTCTTTGATATTTTTTGTTCCAAGATATCATCTTTATATGCATCTTTTACATCTTTTGTAAGAACGTTGTCAAACATCTTGGCAATCTTTTCTTTTGCCTCTTTTTCGCTAGAAGCTATCACTTCAAGATTTATCTCTTTTTTTTCAAAATCGATTGATTTTTTACTATTTAAATCTTTGCTGTACTCAACCCACTTATGTGAAGTGGTCACTTCTGGTTTTGCATCTGGCCATTTTTTTGCTAGCTCCAAAGAGAACTCTTTCATCGCTTCATGATGAGCTTTTTTATACTGCTTAAACTGATCATCTATACTTACTTTGTATGTTTGATAACTTGTTTGTTGTTGTTTTTGAAACTCTTCAAAATCTAATGCAAAACCATTTACACTAAATAGCAATGTTGCGAACAACAGATTTTTTATTTTTGAACTACCCATGCGCATATATCTCCATTTGATTTTTTAAATACATCATTTACTTTTGTACTAATTGTTAACTTATCAACTGTATGAAGAGATGAACAGTTTGAGCTTGATGATTTTCCCATATTGCTTATTGTTCTTTTTCGTAAAGTTACATTGTCAACTGTTACTTTGTGTTGCGTTGCAATTCTATCAATTGCGCGTGATATTGCCAAATCTTTTTGCGCTTCTTCACCTCTAAAGTGAATCTTTGCACATCCAATAGCGGCTATTTTATCATTTTTATAATACGGATTATTTAACCATTTTGGTTCGATTTCTTTTGTCACTGTTGTATTATTGTTTACTGCACAACCTGTAAATAACATAACACTAACAACTAATAAACTTTTTTTAAACATCTTTTCCCCAATTATAAATATATCTAAATTAAAAAAGCAGGGAAAACCCTGCTTTTAAAAAATAAGTAAAACTATAAATAATCTCATATTTTAGAAGTGCACGTTTCTTAAATACAATACTTTTATAGTTTTTCTTATTTCATCAACTCCATATCAACAACGATATTACATAACTTTGTTGATGCCAAACTAGCAAGAATAAACTATTCTTACATACCCGCTTTTTCTAACTCTGCATCAAGTTCACCTTGAGCTTTTGCATTAAGAAATTTTTGATACATCGCTTTATCGTTTTTGAATGATGTTTTAACAGCACCTTCAACAGCAGATTTAACTGGCTCTGTACTTAGACCAACTAAGATATACATAGTTCCAGCATTGTCTTTCCAAGTTTTTACTCCTCTACTACCACTTAAAGTTTGACTAGCAAGTTGCTTAGAAACTTTAGATACAGATTTGTCAAATGTTGAAGCATCTCCAGAACCTGTAGTTTCTTTAAACGACTTCATCATTGTACTTACTTTTGTACTTACTTGAGTAGCTAAAGCATCTCTACCCTCAGCCATAGCTTCTGCTCTTTGCATAGATTGGTCATTGCCAGCATTTCTTTGAGCAATACCAAGAGCAACAATAGAACCTTCCATATAAGGATTACAAGTCCATTCAGGAGCTAACTGTCCATTTTGTTTACAAGAAAAGTCTGGCTTTTCTGCCATAGGTGCTTGATTACACCCTGTAAACATCATCGATGCCAATACTGCAACCGATGCAGTTTTTAAAATCATTTTTTTCATTTTGTATCCTTATTTGTTTTATTTATTATATTGAATTAAATTTTAAATTATGATAAATATAATTTTCCTAAATATTAAAATTTAGGAAAATTAAAACCACTATCTACCTCATGCGATTTTCTTACAAGTTGTAAAAGTTTTATATCTTTTACATCAGAATCTACAGTTGTCCAAGTATGCGTACTTGTTATTTGATTTGATGCTTTTAGTCTTGTTGATGTTTTGATTCTATCGCAAGTTATTTTACCTGTCATAGGGTCTTCATTTTCTTCAAAAACATATACATCAAATAGCTGATTTTCTTTTACTTTATATTGCTCACCAATATTTACTTGTACTATAACATCATCTGCATTTTTACGTACTTGAGTTACATACCCTTGTACTGAAAAATAGTTAGCAAACTCTTTATTAATATCTACAAGTGATTCACTTATAGCTAATTTAACTCCACCTATTATTTGATCATAAGTTGGTTCTTTTATTTTACCAATATTTTTATCACCCTCAAGTGTTTTACTTAATACCACTTTGCCACTTTGAACATCAAGAACTCTTACAGTTAAAGCTGTTTTTACAATCATACCATCAGTTAAATCTGCGGCTATTGAAAGCATTGACGTTAACATTTTAGCAGTTTTGTTATCTGAACTTTTTGTAGCATCTTTTGCTGTATTTGCAGCGTCTGCATTCCCTCTATACTCTTGAGATATATTGTCAATAGAACCAGTTATGATATATCTTACACCTGAAGTTTTTCCAAATTCTACTACAGTATTTGGATCTAAAAGTCCACTATCTTGGAATTTTAATTCTGCATCAATTTTGTCCATATCTTTTCTAGTGAAGATTTTTGCTCCACCATTTGATACAATTTGATTTTCTACCAAAGATACAACAGATTCCGAGATTTTCGCATCTATTTTTCTTTTTGTATTTGTCATATTTGATTTTGATGCACTTGCACCACCTGCAATTAAACCATTTGCTCCAATACCTACACCAACTACTGCGGCACTATTTTTCTTTCTTTTAATAGTATTGATTGATGCTTTACCAAATGTTGAATTATTTGTAAAGTCAACAACTGCAACAGTTGGCATAACTGATTCGTATTGAGTTTTACAAACAGCTGGAATGATCGCTTTTTCTTTAATCTTTTGAGAATAGCTTCCTACGTTTAGGTTCTCATTTTTCATACATCCTGTTGTTAATAATGCTAGCATCAATAAACTACTGGTCGTAAGTACTTTTCTCATTTCTTCCCTTTTCCTTAAATCTTTAGACACAAAAGAGTACCTAAAGTTAAGTAAATATTTATTTAATTTATTAGTAATAGTGGTTTAATTTATAAATTTAATTATAACCAATACTTATTTTATTAAAAGTAAAGAGTTCTGCTCTTGACTTTTTTTTAAAAATCCTCTATACTTTCAAAAGTAAAGAGTTCAACTCTTAACTCTTAATTAGGAAAAATGATGAAAACTATAGAAGAAAAAAACTATTATAAAATGTCTGAATTGGTAAACTTAAGTCAACTAAGCAATCATACTATCTCTTTTTATTATAAAAAAGGATTACTCCCAAATACTCTAAGTACTTCAAAAAATATGAAATACTATCCAGAGATTACAATCACAGTTTTAAACCTCATCAAATACTTCAAAGATAATCATAGTTTTTCTATAGATTATATAAAAGAACTGTTTGATTATTATCATATCAATTTTAACAATAGAGCAGAACTCATAATTCAGTCAGTTCAAATGCTTTCAAATGAGATAAAAAATCCTATTTCTAAAAATGAATTAATAAACTACAATTTAGAAAAAGCTATACAAATAAATCTAATAGACGACAAAGAGATATATTTTAAAACAGAAGTTGAAGTGATAAAAACATTTCATCAATTATTGGAGTATGATATTTCAATAGAACTCATAACACAATATATAAAAACAGCTAAAAAACTAGCAAAACTAGAGAAAAAACTAAGTGATAAAGTACTAGATAAAATAGGAATTTTACCAGAAATTCTTATACTTGATATTTTAAATCGTCTTAAACCTTTTATTTTCAATCAACATACTATTGCTGAGTTCAAGAAAGACAACTAAGATAAAACACTTCCCTTTTTGTCTCTTTTGTTCTATAATAATAAAAGTGATAAATTGAAAAAACCTATTAAGAATTTAAAGGATTAATATGAAAAAGATTTTGACTATTAAAATGGCATTTTTATTTGTTGTTTTTTGTAATGTTATCGTTGATGTTTCACACAAAGTATTATTGCAAAATATTGCATTTAAAATCTTTGACGGAAGTGATCAGGTTATCTGGATATCTATTATCAATGGTTTGATTATCATCCCTTTTTTATTACTCTTTACTCTTAGTGGTTATATCTCTGATAAGTATAATAAAAAAGATATTTTAGTTTATGGAGCAATTTCCTCTTTTTCTTTATCAGTACTTATGGTATTTGCTTATGTTACTGGTAACTTTTATTTTGTAATGTTTACACTATTTTTACTTGCTATTCAAAGTGCTATTTACTCACCTGCAAAATTTGGTCTCATCATTGATATATATGGAAAAGATAATCTTTCAAAGGGAAATGCCGCGATCCAATCAACTTCAATAATCGCAATTTTATTTTCAATAGGTATCACATCATTTATATTTGAGAGCTTTTATATCTCAAATAATCTTGAACTACTTACAACAAAAGAGACACTTCTAGATGCTATTCTTCCCCTTACATATTATATAGTACCAGTTGCACTTTTGGAGATGATTGTATCTGTCTTTATACTTAAAAAAATCAAAAATCAATATACAAAAGATGAAGCATTGAGTATCAACAAACAAGAACTTCTTCAAGGAAAACTTTTAGTACAAAATATAAAAGTGATATTTTCAAACAATGTTATATTTTTATCTGTTATTGGACTATCAGTATTTTGGGGAATTTCACAAGGGATTATGGCTGTATTTCCATCATATGCAAAACAGTATTTAGATGTAACTGATGTATTTGTTATCAATGGGGTTTTAGCAGCTTCAGGAATAGGAATAGCAATTGGGTCTACATTTTATTCAAGACTATCAAAACACTATATTGAAGTAGGAACCATTCCTCTTGCTTCTTTAGGGATGCTTTGTATGCTGTATATTTCTACTATAGTTCAAACACCATTTACTTTAGCATTGTCTTTTTTATTTTTTGGAATATTTGGAGGTATGTTTGTAGTTCCTCTTAATTCACTTATTCAGTTCAATGCTTCTAAAAAAAATCTAGGAACAATACTTGCAGGGAACAATTGGTTTCATTCTGTTGCAATGTTTTTAATCCTTAGTATGACTACTATTGTTTCTTTTTATAGTCTTGATCCTTTAAATACAATATATCTTATTGTTACTATTACTTTTATAGGAACTATTTATACAATTTATAAACTACCACAATCTTTGATTTTGATATTTTTAAAACTTATTGTTGGACTTAAATACAAGCTTGAAGTAAATGGTGTCAAAAATATACCCTCACAAGGAGGAGTATTGTTACTTGGTAATCATGTATCGTGGATAGACTGGGCTGTGATACTTATGTCAGTTCCAAGAGAGGTAAAGTTTGTGATGCATAAACCTATCTATGATAAGTGGTACCTAAACTGGCTTTTAAAACTTTTTAATGCTATTCCTATATCTGGAGCTTCTAGTAAATCTACTATGCAAACTATTGCAAAAGAGCTAGATGAGGGAAATATAGTAGTACTATTTCCAGAGGGTGGAATCACAAGAAATGGTCACTTAGGAGAGTTTAAAAGAGGATTTGAAAAGATACTTGAGTTTACAACAAGTGATGTTGAAGTGGTATCTTTTTATATCCGTGGACTTTGGGAGTCTATGTTTTCTAGAGCAAATGAGAAATTTAAAAAATCATATAGAACAAATAGTGTAACGGTATCTTTTTCAACTCCAATGAAAAAAGAAAATGCAAATATAGTGAGTGTAAAGAATGAAGTGATAAATCTATCAACTTACTCTTGGCAAGAACATATAAAAGCACTTGGTACTCTTAGTGAAACTATTTTTGATAGACTAAAAGAGGTATCAAACAATATGATATTTGCAGACTCAACAGGTCTTGAACTAAGTGGAAATAAATTTTTGACTGTATCAATTTTATTTAAAAATTTATTACAAAAACAGATACAAGGGCAAAACGTAGGATTGCTTTTACCCTCAACTTCAGCAGGAGCGTTTATAAATACATCTATTTTAATGATGGGAAAAACTGCTGTAAATCTAAACTACACATCAGAGATCAACTCACTTAAAATGGCTCTAGAAAAAGCCAATATACAAAGTATCGTAACTTCTAAAAAGTTTGTACAAAAACTTCAAGGTAAAGGTATAGATGTAGAGGAGTTACTTACATTAGCTGATGTGATTTATGTAGAAGACTTGAAACCAAAGATATCAAAACTTGATGGTATCGTTACTCTTCTTAGCGTGAAATTTATCCCAAGTTTTATCCTAAAGGCAATTCATGTCAAAAAAGTAAAGAAAGAAGATACAGCTCTTATATTATTTTCCTCAGGAAGTGAGGGGACACCTAAAGGGGTAGAACTTAGTGGAGATAATATCCTTGGAAATTCGCAACAAATAGCTGGAATACTCAATGCTAATGATGGAGATACAATAGTAGGTTCACTTCCATTATTTCATGCTTTTGGTATAGTAGTAACCACATTTTTACCTCTAATTGAGGGTATACCTTGTGTGGCTCATCCTGATCCTACAGATGGATTGGGTTTGGGAAAACTTATATTTAAATACAAAGCGACAATCATGTGTGGAACTTCAACATTTTTTAGACTCTATACAAAAAATAGAAAAGTAAATCCTCTGATGTTTGATAGCTTGCGTCTCACAATTGCAGGAGCAGAAAAACTACGTACTGATGTAAAAGATGATTTTAAAAAGAAATTTGGAAAAGATATCTATGAGGGATATGGAACAACAGAAACTTCACCAGTAGCCACTTGTAATATACCAAACGTTCTAACACCAGACTATACTCTACAAACAGGAAACAAAAAAGGAACTATAGGGATGGCACTACCTGGAACGACAGTAAAGATTGTAGACCCTGAAACATTTGAAGAACTTGAAACTTCACAAGAGGGGATGATACTTATATGTGGTATCCAAGTTATGAAGTCATACTTAAAAGATAGTACAAAAACAAATGAAGTCTTAAAAGTAATAGATGGTAAAACATACTACATCACAGGAGACAAAGGAAAAGTTGATAGTGATGGATTTTTAACCATAGTAGATAGATACTCAAGATTTGCAAAACTTGGTGGTGAGATGATAAGTTTAACTAGTGTTGAAGATAAAATCTCAAAAGTGATAAACTTAGATGAGAATAGCAATATTGACTATATTGCGACTAATATTCCAGATGAAAAAAAAGGGGAAAAAATAGTTCTGCTTATTTCAAATACTAACGATGAGTTTGTATCTAATCTAAAAACTAAAATGATAGAATCATTTGATAATAACCTCATGATACCAAGTGAGATAAAAATCATCAAAGAGATTCCAAAGTTGGGTACAGGAAAAAAAGATTTTAAAAAAGCTAAAGAGTTAGCTGTTTAAGCTTTCTCACTTTTCCAAAAAGTATGATCCCTATCAAGAAAAACAACATAGAATGTATTTGTATCAAATAGAAAACTAGTTTTTGGATGGGCATCATTATGATATTTTTCTTCCAGTATAAAACCAATAACTCTTACTTTATTTTGAAGTCTGAATCTAGCCCAACGTGCTTCAATTGGAATATGGAGAGGTTCTATAAAATCTGTATTCACTTCAGGAGGAAAACTATCATATATTTCTAACCTATGACCTATAGAACTACCTAGATTTTGACTTGACCAATAATGTAGTGAATTTTCAGAGAAAGTTTTCATTTTCTCCATTAGATTAATTAATTCTAAGTGATTCCATTCTGAAAAATTTTGACCCGCATCTTGTACAGTAAAATAATGAAAGTTAAATTTACACCTTTTTGATAACAAATCAGTATCACTTACAATAGAAGTCATTTTTTTGACTTCTTCTTTTTTATTTAACGATCGGGAGTTTCCATATTTATTCTTTTTCATAATGTTGGTTTAGGTTTTCCACCTATTCTTCCTGAGTTATAAATCGGTGTGAGTGGTCTGTCATTTCTTAGGACTTCTCCATTGAGTTCATCCATTCTATAAAGAAAACTTTCATTGTCTTCTTTATTAACTAGAACAGTTCTATATTTTTTTAATTTCTCCATAATCTCTGTATTATGAGTTGTAAATATCAATTGTGCGTCATGTATATTTTTTTCAGGATTATCAAACAAATCAAGAAGTAACGGTAATAAATCAGGGTGTAAATTAATATCAAATTCATCTAAAATTAGAATACCACCAGAAGCTAAAACTAACTGATATGAGGATAATTGTTTATAAAGTGATTTTACTCCACTAGACTGGTCTATATACGCTAAAAATTTCTTTTCTCCATTTATATTATATTCAAAAAAAGGAATGTACTCTTTTTCATTTGTTTCTATATTTTCACGTTCTTTTATAATAATATCACTGATACCTGTATCAGAGTTAACTATAATATATTTTGCAAAGTTAAATGATTCTTCATCTTCATGATATACTTTACTTACAGCTTTATAATTTATAAGTTCATCTCTCAATCCCAAAACACCAACATTTGAAATTCTTCTTATTAAAATATCACATATTTGTACAATACTGTTTATTTCATATTGTTTAGCAGTACTTATTAATGAAGCTTTGTCTTTTAGTTTTATAATTCCTATATCGTTATACTCATCATCTATATGAGTAAATTCATTATCTTTTCGCTCAATTACTAAAATATTATTCTTATATATTGATTCCGTTATAATCTTTTGATTAGTTAACTCTATCTCATACTTAAAAGTATCTTGTGTATCTGTAAAGATAATGAATAAATCGGATGATTCTTCATTCCTGAAATAAGAAGTGAATGGTATTATATGACTAGGATTGTAGCTAAAAGAATCAAGTCCAAGCTCAAATATTAAATTTAGTGTTTTTAACACACTTGTCTTTCCAGATGCATTTGCACCTTTTAGAGCCATCACAGTTGCAAATGATTTATCATGAGATATTTCACTTGGACAATTTTTGTCCAACATCAAATTTACCTCAAATCCTTCTTTAAATGAGAATACATTTCTAGCTCCAAAAGATAGTACCATGTAAGCTCCTTGTTTGTTTTTTGTATTATAGACTATATAAACTTATTATAAAGATAGATATGTCAGATATTGACACATCTTAAGAAATATTTTAAAAAAGCTAAAGAGTTAGCTGTTTAAAGAATATTATACAGGGATACAAATAATAAACTCTGCCCCTGTATATTTAGTATCTTGATATTCAAAATCTACATTTTGAACATTCAAGGTTCCCTCAATACCTTCAACTATAAGTTTATAACTCATGTGAAGCCCTAGTCCTGTTCCTTGAGATTGGTGTTTTGTAGTAAAGTATGGATCAAATATTTTTTTAATAATATCTTGAGGTATTCCCCCTGCATTGTCTCTTACTTTAATCTCTACAAAATTTTTCTTTGAACTACTTGAGATAAATAAATTTCTATCTTCGATATCTTGATTTAGTAAAGCATCATTTGCATTCATACAGATATTTATAAGACATTGGGTTAGTTCATTTGGATAACCTTTGACTTCTATATTGTCTTTAATATCTAAAACTACATTGATACTGTTATTTTTCAAAGTTGCCTCTAAGAGTAAAAGAACATCATCTATATGTAGTTTTAGATTAAAAAGGCTAAGTACTCTATCCCCTTTGATATATTTACTAAAATCATCTATTGTTTTTGATAGATATTGAGCATTTCTATTGATTCTTTCACAAGTTTTGTTTATACCATCTTTTTCTAAAGTACCTAACTCATTTTGTATTTGAATACCTGTAGTCCCAACTGTAATAACTGATAATGGCTGTCTCCATTGATGTGCAATATTGCCAATCATCTCACCCATAGATGCCATTTTTTCTGATAATAAAAGTTTTTCTTGAGCCTCTTTTTCTTGAATATTTAACTTACTCAAACTATAAAGCCTAAGCATAACACTTAATAAAATCAATACTATGACCAAATAATTTATAAACTTGATTTTTAGAATCAACTCATCAAAACTTTTCACTTTTGTACTTATATCATAGTACATTTCAAAAGCATATTGAAATTTGTTGTTTTCAAGAATAGGGATATATATCTCGGCAACATCTGTTTGTATAATCTCTTTTTCTAAGGTATTTTTACCTTTTTTTACAATCTTATAAAACACCTTGCCTTTTGCTACAATATTATGATAATAATCTTTTTTATTAATTGTTCCAATATCTTTTTTACTTGTAGAATACAAAATACGACCTGAGGGATCAAAGAATTTTATCTTTTGTATTTTTAGGTCATTTTTCATTCTTTCCATATGGATAAAACTTTTATTTTTTTTATAAACAGAGATTAAATGGGTAGATACTCTTTGTGCTTCATCAACAGTATTGAGCATAATTTGTTCTTCAAATGAAGGTATTATATATCTAGTTGATACTAACAAAAAAAGAGTAATAAATATAAAAGTTATAAATAGAGTAAACTTTGTACCACTTAGCTTAAAAATATTTCTTATTATCACTTTGTCTATCATAGTTCCTTTTATCACCAAACAATATATAGTATAAAGTTATTGTAACTTTATACTACTTAAATAGAAGATAAAATAATATAAATTTATTTTATCTTATCTCTTGGAATAAACTCTAAAACAGTTGCATTGATACAAAACCTTTTTCTACCATCTGCTCTTGGAAAAACATGACCTAAGTGGATACCACTTTTTTTTGCAAGTACTTCAACTCTACTCATTCCATAAGAAAAATCATCTTTTTCTATAGTTGAGCCATCTACTGATTTATAAAAACTAAGCCAGCCAGTTTTAGAATTGAATCTATCTCTTGTATCAAACAATACATCACCAGATAACTTATCTACAAATACACCATCGGGAGTATTTTTGAATATATCATACTGTTTACAATAGCGTCCATCTGTACTTTTGTTGAATGCTACATTGTAACTTTCTGAATTTTTCCCAAGTTTAAAATCACCAAGCGTTTCATAAAAACTCTCTTTTGGCATAAATCCACGATGAGCAATCACCTCTTTTCCATTTTCTATAAACAATATAGTAGGAGTTGCAAAAAGTTTAGTTTTGATATCGTATTTTTTAAGCTGTTTTGCATAAGCAGTTCTCATAGGCACAGTCCCATTATAAAGTGAGCTAACCTCTTTTTTAAATTTTACACAATATGGGCAAAAACTTTCTGATTCTACTACAATTATCTCTTTACCTTGTAAAGGGATCAAATCATCATTTGTTTTTGTATCTTTTGATACTTTATCTTCTTTTTCAAACTTTACACCCGTACTGTGATTTGGACAGTATCCATTTGGATTATTTTTTAAATAATCTTGATGATAATTTTCAGCAGGCCAAAACTTAGTTAAAGGTTTTATTTGCGTTACTATATTTCCATATCCCTCTTTAGATAAAAGCATTTGATAAGTAGCTTTTGTATTATAGGCTATGTCCATTTGTTTTTCTGTTGTATAAAACAATGCACTTCTATAGTTGTTTCCTATATCATTACCTTGTCTATTTAACTGCGTTGGATCATGAATCTCCCAAAAAGA
>Ga0193954_1001020_pt1 | contig 14837 bp, 16 predicted proteins | sample BB_5_MG_FD_140340 | JGI IMG/M metagenome (GOLD analysis project Ga0193954, IMG submission 140340) | Microbial mat bacterial communities from the Broadkill River, Lewes, Delaware, United States - BB_5_MG | ecosystem: Environmental > Aquatic > Freshwater > River > Microbial mats | place: USA...
CTTCTTCTAAATTGTTTATAAGGCTTGTAGATTGTTTAGAGTCTTTTACTTCATGTCCATTTACTTTTCTTCCCCATTGGAAAAGTCCACCAAAACATAAACTATCATCTAAAGCTGTACATACTCTGCTTGCACCAATATTTCTATCTAGCCATTCTTTACTTGTGTATGGAGAAGTTACAGTTTTATATACTTTTCCTTTCCATATAATTTTTTGTTGGTTTGTCGCTTTTGGTTTATTTTGTGGTGTTAGATTGCTTTTGCCTCTAACACATCTCACATAAGTACTTTTTTTGTTTTGTGTATATGGGGTAGTTATTTTATTTACAGTGTTATAGAGTTCATAATGGTTATTGTCTTGAATAAGGTATTTTTCTGGAAGCATGTTTGGAAATTGTTTTGGATTCATAAAAAACAAACTTGCTCTTCCTATTCTTTTACCTACAATAGCTTTATCTAGCATAATAGAGTCATACTCATCTTTTGTAGGTATTCTCCAATCATTAAATCCAGCCCAGTTCAGTTTTTTACAATACTCAAATGGTTCAAGATTGTATTTGTTTTTATAGGTTTTTCTTTCCCACATTAAATCTTTATCTTCTAAGGTTAAATCTATTAATTGTTTTATTCTTGCTTTTTCATTATAAGAGAGTTTATATTTAGTTTTTAAATAGTTCAATACCTCTTCATATTGTTCTATTAAATCTTGCATTTTTTCATCGCTGTAAGCATATCTAGATCTGTGGTTTTTTAATTCATATATTTGACTTTTTATATAACCCATTAGATTAAGCCCTTGTAGATTTTTTTTCTCTACATTAGCACCATATTTTAGAAGTAGTTTTACAATATCTAAATTATTACTTCCAAGCTGTAAAGGCAATAAACTTCCTAAGTGTTCACTATTAATAACTCTATTCGCTCCATTTTCTAAAAAGAGTTTTAAAATTTTTAAATGGTTTTCTTTTGAGTATCTATTATTTTGTATCAAGTTTGCTAGAGGAAGAGAACCTGAGTAGTCTTTTTTATTAATAAATTCTGGAACAATCTCAATTAAATATTTAAATATATCATAATCTCTTTTATAAAAAATTGCTAAATGAAAAAGGGTGATTCCATCTTTTGTTACAGCTTTAGGATTAGCACCTTTTTCAATAAGTAGTTTGATAACTTCTAAAGATTGGTATCTTATAGCATAATGTAAAGGTGTGAAACCTTTTGTATATCTTTGATTTACATCTTTATCGTAGTTCTCAATAACATATTTAATTAATTTTTGAGATTTATAATTGAGTGCTTTTTTAATTGTCTTGATATTATTGATTTTATCGATTTGTATTTTTTGTACAAGTAGTTTGGCTTTTTCATTGCCATTTTTTGCACTCATTTTAATCCAATAATCCCCTTTGATAGTATCATTGAAATAGTTACTATAGAGTAAACCTAATTTGTATTGAGAGAGGCCATTTTTTTTATTTGCACCTCTATGGTACCATGTTCTTGCTTCTTTATAATTTTTTTGTAGTTCATAGTAGGTTCCAAGAGTATTAATTGCCTCTATATCTCCATTTAAAGCTTTAGCCTTAAAAAGTGTAAGTTCAGTGTTATTTGGTGTAGGGGTGCTTTTACTACATCCTGTAAAAATAGATGTGATACTTAATAATAAAATCAATAAAATTTTATTTCTCATATTTTTCCTTGATTAAGTTTTGAAATATACATGGGGTCTAAAAAACTTTTCCTGATGTTTTAAATTATAGTATTTTGTATTTATGATGTCAATAATTTACATTAGAATAGATACCAACAATGACGGCTCAAACTTTCCTATGATGCTCGAACAATTACAGTACTATTTATCTGATAAAGCTGACACAAAAAGGACTGCCTTTTGCTTTTGCATCACATTTTGCACCAGATTTGATGGAGGATGCCATCAAAATATATCATGTAAATTTTAAACCTTCTCATCAACTCAAAGAGCCTTATATCATGTGCCCAAACAGATGAGCAAGCGCAGTACTTAGCTACAACAGAAAACTTCAAATGAAGTTATGATAAACTCCATGATACATAACCCAAAAGATATAATAAAATCATATGAGTTGATTGCGAAAGTTTAGTTTGAATAGAAAAAAGATCTTGAAAGTTTTTCAAAACTTTGCTTTACAACCGCTATTTGCTAAAACGCAATAATCCAGCACCTATAAGCGTTGTTACAGAAGCAAATAGTTTCATCAAATCTAGTTTCTCTTTTAGCACAAAAACACCTAATAAAAGAGCAAATATAATGCTAGTTTCTCTTAACGCTGTCACTACAGGGATAGAAGCCATGGTAAAAGACCAAATAACCAAAGAATATGCAGTAAATGAAGCCAAACCACCTGCTAAAGCCAATTTATAATTTTTGCTAATAACTACCTTCACTGTATCTGGTTGTTTTATCGAAACTACTATAGAAAAAATAATCGCATTTAAAATCGATAGACAAGCATAAAAACCAATAGCACTATCTGAAAGCCGAGCACCTAAACCATCTACAAGAGAATAAGATGCAATAAAAACACCCGTTATGATAGCTAACATAGCTGCGCGATAATTTCTTAGCCCATCGCTTTTTCTCACTAAAATTAAACTCATAATACCTGTGCAAATCATTAATATAGCTGTTAATTCAATCTGGTTAAGATGATCACCTAAAAATACCACTGAGACGATTGCTACAATTAGTGGAGCTATTCCTCTTGCGAGGGGATATACTTGACTTAAATCACCAATACGATAAGAGTTCAGCAAAAATAGCTGATAACCAGTATGTAACAGTGCTCCAATGATTATGTAAGCAAAAGATTCTGTATTAGGTAAAGGCACAAAAAACAACGCTAGAAAAGCAAAAGGAGCGTGCCCCAAAACTACAGCAGACATACTTATATGCTTGTTACTATTTTGCTTAACTAAAAAATTCCAACTTGCATGCAATAAAGCAGCTAAAAGAACAACGAACATAACAGTAAGAGACATATTTTTCCTTTATTGAAAATCAAGGGATAAGCCGACACCTACATCCAAGACATTATTTGATTTTGATAAACTTATTTTATATTCTAAACTTGTACAATGACATGGGTGTATATTTGGTATCTCTTGTTCATGAAAGTACTTCAACGTGCCTTCAGATTGAATTTTGCTCGGGTTGATGAGGTGGAAACCACCGATCACATCGGCAATTCGGTCGTCACCACAAACTTTTTTTGCATATTCAATGATATTGCAAATACCTGCATGCGAACAGCCAGTAACGATCACTAATCCTTGTGTTGATTTGTACACAAGTGCTGAGTCATCTTTGAGATAATCATCTACCATTGTGTTTGATTGTTCACATTGCCCAACTGGCTCAATATTTTCAAAATCATTACTTCTTTCTATTTCACCTAAAAAAACTATTTTATCAGTTAGCCAAAGAGGGTCTTTGGTTAGTTGAGTACTAAAGTATTTGTTTATTTTTTTACTATCTAAGATTGAGCCTATATCATCACCGCTGTACTCTTTGTATAAAAAGGCATCTGGATGAGCTACGACAGTTGGATTGATATATTTTATATTTTGAGCTTTTGCTTCAGAATAAAACTTTGCAAGAGGGACTAAGCCACCAGTATGATCATTATGCCCATGAGAAATAACAACATGATTGATATCCAAAAGAGATTCACTCATCTTTTGAGCATTTTTGATAAAGATATCGGAATACCCCACATCAAATAGTATTTTGATATCATCATCACAGATTAGATATGAAACAGCTGGCTCAGCTAAATAATAACGATCAATAATGGTGTTGTTATCAACTAAAACGGTTAATTGCATTATTTGCCTTTTACTTTTTTGAGCTCTCATTTTAGCAAAATATTCTTATATTTAAGAGGTTCTCTTTAAATGGGACTTAATTAAAAATACGGGAGTTTGAAAAATTTACAAAACTTAGGTATATTGGTAAGAAACCAAGGTATTTTTATAATGAATTATAAAAAAGTTCTAAAATTTGTCCAAAATGCTCTTTAAAAAATATTATAAAGATAGATAAAAGAAGAAGTGTTGGATAGAGGATATACAATTACAAGTGTAACTCTGGATGATAAGAGAGGCTTATACGAATCTTTTTTAGAGGTAAAACCTATTTCTTCGATCACGGGGAATTTCATTATACTCATCCAAGAATCAGAGCTACATATAGAAGTTTAAGAACAAATTTACCTTATGTTTTTACTTATAAAATCTACAAGTATTTATCTATTTCAAATACAACCAATGCACTTTAAAGATTTTCGCTATAATTTCGAAACACATAAATTAGGGATTCCAATGAAATACTTGATGGCGATTGATGCAGGAACAGGAAGTGTGCGAGCTGTTATCTTTGATACTCAAGGCAATCAAATAAGCGTAGGGCAAAGAGAGTGGACGCACCTTGAAGAGCCTGATGTACCGAACTCTATGAGTTTTGATTGTGAGACTAATTGGGGGTTGGTTTGTGAGTGTATCAAAGAGGCTTTACATGTAAGCAATATTAGTAGTGATGACATTTTGGCACTTAGTGCCACAAGTATGCGTGAAGGCATTGTGCTTTATGATAAAGAGGGTAAAGAACTTTGGGGCGTTGCCAATGTAGATGCTAGAGCGGATAAAGAAGTAAAGTACCTAAAAGAAAATTTTGAAGGGATTGAAGAAGAGTTTTATCAGCTTAGTGGGCAAACATTTGCTCTTGGGGCTTTGCCTCGTATTTTGTGGCTCAAAAACAATCGTCCTGAGATTTATGAAAAAGTTGCGAAAGTCTCTATGATAGGAGACTGGATACTTGCGCGGTTGAGTGGAGTGATAGCAACTGATCCGAGCAATGGTGGAACTACAGGAATATTTTCTTTAAAAAATCGTGATTGGGTTTCAAGCATGGCTTCAAAAGTAGGCATCAAAGATGATATCTTTCCACCAACGCTAGAAGTCGGCACTCTTATGGGAAGCGTTACATGTAAAGACTCTGGACTGAGTAGTAAAACCAAAGTAGTCATGGGTGGCGGAGATGTTCAGCTCGGCTCAGCAGGGCTTGGAGTGGTGGCAGAAGGACAAGTTGCGATTCTTGGTGGTTCTTTTTGGCAACAAGTTGTCAACATACCAAGTTCAACCTTACCACCAAAAGATATGGGTATAAGAGTAAATCCTCATGTTGTAGAGGGACTTTCTCAGGCTGAGGGTATTACATTTTTTAGTGGCCTTGTGATGAGGTGGTTTAGAGATGCTTTTTGTGACATGGAAAAAATTGAAGCAAAAAAGAGTGGAGTAGATACTTATGCTTTGCTTGAAGAAAAAGCCAAAGAAGTACCCGTAGGCTCTTATGGAATCATGCCAATTTTCTCAGATAGTATGAAGTATGGTAAGTGGTACCATGCAAGTCCTAGTTTTTTAAATCTCTCACTTGACCCATCTACATGTAACAAGTATTCTATGTTTAAATCTTTGCAAGAAAATGCTTGTATAGTTTCAGCGATAAATCTAAAAAAAGTAGAAGAGTTTACCGGTATGAAGTTTAGTGAGATAGTTTTTGCAGGAGGTGCGAGCAAAGGCGCACTTTGGAGTCAAACTCTTGCAGATGTTACAGGGTGTGTGATAAAGATTCCAAAAATTACAGAGGCAACAGCTCTTGGAGCAGTGATGGCAGCGGGAGTTGGAGTTGGGATTTATAAAGATTTTGTAAGTGCAGTTGGTGCGTTGGTGCAATGGGAAAAATCTTATGAGCCAAATATGCAAAACCATAAGCTTTATAATGGAATACAGCAAAATTGGCAAAAAGCTTATGAAATACAACTATTTTTAGTAGATAAAAACATAACAACTTCAATGTGGAAAGCACCAGGATTGTAAAGTAATTTTCTAACTTGTATTGTCTCAAACGGTTTCAAGGTGGGTACCCCAAAATCATAGATTTTAGAGAAACTTTTGCATAAATGCAAATCGCATTTGCTAGTTTTGACCCTTCCTCTGCAAATGTTTTCGCTGACACAATTAGAAAAAAAATAGTAAGTAAAAGGATAATTATAAATGAAATTAACAAATGAAAATGAACACGAATATAGATTTGGAACTCACGGACCAAAATATTTAGGTAAAGGTCCCAAAGTAGATATGGGTATAGTTGTGATAGGAGTAGGTGAAGAGCATCCTTGTCACAAGCATGAAAAACAAGAAGAGTCTTTTTTTGTATTAGAAGGGGAGTGTGCAGTTTATCTCGATGGCAAGCGAGTAGTCATAAAAGAGGGAGATTATCTTCAGTGTGATTTAGGCGAATCTCATATGTTCATCAATGAGTTCGATAAGCCCTTTAAATCGGTATTTATTAAGGCTCCACATTTTGAAGAGAAAGATTCTGTCTATATAGATTGGAAGCCTGGAGAAGTTTTTCCAAAAAGTTAACCAATCGTTTACTTTGGTTTCGTATACTTTTGCTAAGCGAAATTCATATTTACTTCAAATAATAAAAAATTGGGATGAGGTTCCGCCAAGCGCCTCTCCCTTAGCTTTTTATTTACTTTTACAGGAACTCACATGAAAACTTTTTTTAAAATGACTCTTTTGATAGGGATTACTATACTTTTTTTAGGTGGTTGTGCTCAAAAAATCAATGTGGAAAGTTTAAACAAAGAAATTATTTCAACCAACTTCATATCAAAAACTCTCAATACATATGATGAAAAAGAAGCAAAGATAACGACCTATTATTTTAAAAATAAAAAAGGAGAAGTTTACGCTTCAAATGAGATAACTTATATTCCAATGGACGCTACTGGACAACTTTATGGTCCTTTTTCTCGAGTTACGATGACATTAAATAGACTTACAAATAACCAAGCTCAAACAATAGAAGAAGCTTTGGTTATGGAAGTTAAAAAACAAAATTTTATAAAACTTTATACGGATAAAGATGAGTATATTATAGGCAATGATTTTGCAAGGGGTTTAAAATGGAGTATTCGTGAATTTAATGAAATGATTGATAGGCAAGATAACAGAGATGAAAGGAGAATACCTATTTCGTAGAAGGTAGTTTTTTTGGTATAATGACTAAAAAACAAGGTCATTATATGAGCGTTTCTTCTCAGCTTGATATTGTTAATGGTGGAAATGTTGTAACTTATTTGATTAAGGGACCTTGGACACTTTTACATGTAACAAAACTTTCTCGACAAATAAAAACAACTACAAGAAACAAAAAAGTTATTTTTAACTTTAATGAAATGACAGATTTTGATACTCATGGGATACTTCTTCTACTTGAAACAATTAAAAAACTAGAATCGCAAAAATGTACTGTAGAGAAAATAGAAACAAATGAAAAATTTATATCATTGTATGAAGTTTGTGAGAAAAATTTTCCAAAAGATATGAAATCCCCTCCTAATCACTCAGGAATAGGAGATTTCTTTTATAATTTGGGAAAAACTATAAGTGAATCTAAAAAAACACTCATCAACTTTTTTTCATTTGTTGGTGGGCTTACTGGTGCTGTTGGAATTTTAGCGCTAAAACCTCATAAAATAAGGTTTCAAGCGATTTTTTACCATGTAGAAAATAGTGGGATTAAAGCTATTCCGATTATACTTCTTACTTCATTCCTTATAGGTATAGTTATAGCTTTTCAAGGAGCTGTACAACTTGAAAAATTTGGAGCAAATATTTTTATAGTTGAGATGGTGAGTATCTCTGTTACAAGAGAGCTTGCACCTTTAATTACTGCGATTGTTATTGCCGGAAGAAGTGCATCAGCATTTACTGCTCAAATTGGAGTTATGAAGATAACAGAAGAGATAGATGCTATGAAAACTATGGGTTTTTCCATTTGGGATTTTTTAATTATTCCAAGAGTTTTTGGGCTTATGATTTCTTTACCTTTGATAGTGTTTTTTGCAGATATAATCTCTATTGCTGGTGGTATGGTTGTTGCTCATTTACAACTTGGAATAAGTTTTGAAGAGTTCGCTCTTCGTATGCAAGAGAGTGTTGAGATAAAGCATGTGATTATTGGTCTTATAAAAGCACCTATATTTGGATGGATAATAGCAGTTTTGGGTTGTTTTAGAGGATTTCAGATAAGTAGTTCGACTGAGAGTGTTGGTAAATATACAACTATCAGTGTTGTCAATGCGATTTTTTGGGTTATTGCTATGGATGCTGTTATATCTGTTTTCTTGACGGAGATGGGACTGTGAATAGTGTTATAGAGGCTAAAAATATTGTTACAAGATTTGGTGATAACACAGTCCATAATAGTATCAGTGTTGAGATTAAAGAGGGTGAAATATTTGGTGTTTTAGGCGGTAGTGGTAGTGGGAAAACGGTTTTTCTAAGAGAAATGATACTTTTGCAAAAATATAATTCTGGGTCTATGAGTGTTCTTGGGCAAGATATAAATAATTTAGATGATAGTAAAACAGAAGAGCTTAGAAGCAAATGGGGAGTTTTATTTCAATTTGGAGCATTGTTTAGCTCTTTAAGTGTTTTAGAAAACATATCAATTCCTTTAAAAGAGTATTCAAATCTTTCTAAAGACGCTATTAAAAAAGCTGCATTAATGAAACTTCAAATGGTTGGACTTCCTATTGAAGCTGCATATCTTAATCCTTCAGAGTTAAGTGGGGGTATGAAAAAAAGAGTGGGGCTTGCTAGAGCGCTTATTCGTGATCCTAAACTTCTTTTTCTTGATGAGCCAACAAGTGGATTAGATCCCAAAAGTGCAAGAGATTTTGATAAACTTATAGTTGCGCTCAGAGACGCACTAGGTATAACAGTTGTAATGGTAACTCATGACAAAGATACAATTAGTACTGTTTTGGATAGATTTATCATTTTAGGGAATAAAAAGGTACAATTTACGGGTAATATAGAAGAGTTAAGACAAAGTGGAGATGAGAATTTAAAGGAATTTACTGATGGAAAATAGGGTTAGTTATATTTTAATAGGACTTTTTGTTTTTATACTTGGGCTATCTACTGTAGGATTTATTCTATGGTTAGGTAAATATGCCCAAAGTGAAGTCTATAGCTACTACAAGGTTGTCACAACTCAAAGTGTATCAGGGCTCAATCCTAAAGCACCGGTAAAACTTAGAGGTGTTAGTGTTGGAGAAGTAAAAGATATCTATATCAATAGTAATAATTCAGAAGAAGTAATAGTGCTTATAAAAGTGAAAGAGAAAACACCTATAAAAGAAGACACTCACGCACTTATAAATCTTCAAGGGATTACTGGGTTAAGCTATATTGAGTTAGATGGCGGTACTCATCAATCGGCTTTACTTAAGACAGGAAAAGATGAAAAGTCTTATGGAATCATACAAACTCATGATTCCATCATCGAGAGAGTTGATAAAACTTTGACTGTCATAGGAGATAAAACAGAAAGAATGCTAGACAAAACTGATGATGTTATGAGCGAAAAGAATTTAGAAAATTTTGAAAAAATATTATCAAATTTGGTTACAGTTACGGAATCTATGGATAAAACTTTAAAAATGATTCATTCAAAAGAAAATCAAATAGACCAAGTCCTTGATAAAGGAAAAGAGTTTGAAATCGCTGTTATCAAATCTGCTGATGAAGTAAGAAAGATGGCAAAAGGAATAGGTATAACAAGCCATGAAACTCTTGTAAGTATGCAAGAAGCAGCAGAAACAACATCGCGGGTAATGGGTGCCTTAGATGAAAAAATTAAAAAAGGTACACTAGATCTTGATGTTATAGTAAGAGAAAATTTACTTCCTTTTCAAAATGATTTAAATGATTTAAGAACACTTATAATAGAGTCAAAAGAGTTAGTAAGTGAGCTTCGAGATAGCCCAAGTGATATACTGTTTAAAGAAACAGTTATAGAGTTAGCACCTTCAGAGGAGAAATTAAAATGAAAAATTTTTTAAGCCTAGTTATACTGACAGTGATTTTTACTGGCTGTAGTGTAAAAGAGATTGAAGTTCGTCCTGCAAATTATAGGTTGGAGCCAGCTTATCCTTTACATGTAAAGGAAGCCAAAGATGATAGAGTATTAAGAGTACAAAGAGTAGAGGGAGATAGTGCTGTAATGACAAGAGCAATTCTTTATAAAAAAGATGGTGCCTTGAAGCCTTATAAATATGGAAGATGGAGCGAGCTGCCCTCGACAAGATTACAAGAGATTTTTATAGAGTCTATAGAAAAGCAAAAGATTTTTAGAGCAACTGTTTCAAGCCGTTCTTTTGCGATGGCAGATTTAATCTTAGAGAGTAATTTAGAAAACTTTGAAGAGGTATATAAAGATGATAAATCTTTTGTACTTGTAAGCATAAGATTTAGACTCATTGATCGTCAAGGAGCAGATGTTATAGACTCTATGTTAATAGAGTCAGCTTATCCTGTTGAGCACAAAGAAGCAAAAGGTGTTGTCTTGGCGTATAATAAAGCAGTAGAAAAAGTAATAGTAGATTTAAACGGATGGCTGCATGAAAAATCAAAGTAGGACAGATATTCATAAAATTTGGATTTCTTTAGCGGCATTTGTTGTAGTCATTGCTGGGATTAAAGCAGCTTCATCAATAGTGGTACCATTTTTACTATCAGTTTTTATAGCAACTGTTAGTGCCCCTGCTTTATTTTGGTTGGAGAAATTAAAAATACCTCGAATTTTAGCTTTTTTGATTGTACTCTCACTCGTGATAGTGGTACTTTTTGGATTTGGTTATATTCTTTCAACTTCAGTAGATAGTTTTCTATCTAATACACCTCAATATACGGCAAAAATAAAAAGTATTATAGGATCTATGCAAGGCATTTTAGATAAGTTTGGTATAGATATAGCAAAAAGTGATTTAGAAGCGATTTTTGATCCTTCAGGGCTTCTAAACTTTGCAGGAGGCTTTTTAAAATCTTTTAGTGCAGTTTTATCAAAATCATTTATTATATTTTTGGGTGTTACTTTTATGCTTTTTGAAACTTCAAGTCTGAAAACAAAAATTTACTTGCTTATTAAAGAAGATGAGAGTAAAGATAATCCATTTGAAAAATTTAGTAAAAAACTAAACAGTTATCTTGCGATAAAAACTATAATAAGCTTTTTAACAGGTGTGATTGTAACTATAGGTCTTTCTTTTATAGGGGTAGATTTTGCACTTTTACTTGGTCTAATAGCATTTTTACTAAATTATATACCAAGTATTGGTTCAGTCATAGCTGCTATTCCTGCTGTTTTAGTAGCTTTAGTTTGACTTGATATGAATAGTGTGTTGTTAGTTATGGCACTTTATTTAGCAGTAAATATAATCATGGGAAATATAATTGAACCTCGTTATATGGGAAAAGGTTTAGGACTTTCAGTTGTTGTTATATTTTTCTCACTTATTTTTTGGGGGTGGGTTTTAGGCTCTGTTGGGATGTTTCTAGCAGTGCCACTTAGTATGACTATAAAGTTGGCATTTGAGTCAAATCCATCAACAAAATCTATAGCAATGTTACTAAGTTCAGTTGATAGAAATTCACAATAAAAACACAATTATAGGATAAAATACATCATGAAAAAAATACTATTGAGTTTAATGTTTATAACTGTTTCACTGTTTGCAAAAGTAGATTTCTCTGAGATGAGTACAGAAGAGTTATTGGCTATGATAGGTTATGTAAAACCAGCGAACCAAAAAAGCTTTAAAAAAGAGCTAGATATCCGCTACCCTAAGATGAGCGATAAAGAGAAAAGTATTTACATAAAAAATTTGAAAAAATTGAAGAAATAAAAAATTTTATGAGAAGCGTTACTTCTTCGCAAAGGAGAGTATAAATGAAGCCATCAAAGATACTGTTTTTAGAAGATGATGTAAATCTCAATGAAACAGTAACAGAGTTCTTGGAAGAGTCTGGATATGAAGTTGATTCTGTTTATGATGGTGATGAGGCTGCCGATAAGATATATGAAAACTCGTATGATTTGTTTTTGTTTGATGTAAATGTTCCTGGAACAAATGGGTTTGAACTTTTAAAGAGTTCTCGCGAAAATGAGAACAAAACTCCTGCTATATTTTTGACTTCTTTAAACTCAATAGACAATGTTAGTGATGGATATGAAAGTGGTTGTGATGATTATATACGAAAGCCATTTGAGCTAAAAGAGTTGCTTCTAAGAGTTAAAACACTTATAAAAAGAGAGTTTTTTCACTCTAAAAAAGAGGGTGTTAAGATAGCCGATGGCATTGAGTATGATACATTGAGCAACTCTTTACATGTAGATGGTACGGAAGTGCAACTACAAAACAAAGAGGCGATACTTTTAAAGCTTTTTTTACAACGACAAAATGAGGTCATAAGTCATGAAGTCATACTAGATACTCTTTGGGGATATGATGAGGTAGCGAGTGACAGTGCCTTAAGAACTTATATAAAGAATCTTAGAAAGATTATAGGAAAGCAGAGGATAATCAGTGTTAAAAAACTGGGATATAAATTTACTGCAGAGTGAGAAAAAAACACTTTTTTCATTTTTAATTCTTTACTTACTCTTTTCTATTACACTTCTTTTTATTCTTGGGGTGATCTACTATAATTTTCAAAAAGATTTAATGCTACAAAAATATAGACTTGAGCTTTCAAGTGAAGCAAATGAGCAAATTCAAAAGCTCAAAGATTTACATGTAAACTTTGATAAAAAGAGAACTTATCCAAGAAATAAGATGTTTAAATCTGGTATTTATGATAGTTCTTACAAGAAAATATATGCAACATTTGGAAATAAAAAGATTGATTTTACCAAAGTGATATACCTTGAAAATGAAAAAATCTACTTTATAAAAGAGCCAGAATCTTACTATCTTGGAACAAAATATTTGGTTTTAGAAGTACAAAGTGATGAAAATTGGATAAGTCAAGTATATAAAACCATCAGTATATATGGAACAATTTTGTTTGTATTGATGATGATATTTGGGTATTTTTTACTGCGACTTCTTTTAAAACCAATGCGTGAGGCGATTGAGCTTTTAGATAGATTTATCAAAGATACAACGCATGAGCTTAATACTCCTGTTAATGCAATCATGTCCAATATTGAGATGATAGACAAATCAAGTTTAGATGAAAAGTTAGCAAAAAAGATAAAACGGATAGATATTGGGGCAAGAACAGTTTCAAACCTCTATCAAGATTTGACATATCTGACCCTTTCTCATAAGATAATTTCAAACGATGAAGATGTTAGTTTAAAAGAGATAATTCAAGAAAGAGTAGAGTACTTTTCACTTTTTAGTGACTCAAAAAAACTCAAAGTAAGCTTTACATGTAAAGAAGATAAACTCTTGCATATCGATAGAAAAAAAATAACAAAACTCATAGACAATCTTTTTTCAAATGCTATTAAATATAATAAAATCAATGGAAGTATAGATATAGTTTTACAAGCACAATACCTAGAAGTAAAAGATAGCGGAAGAGGCATAAAAAAAGAGAAGATAGAAGATATGTTCAAAAGGTATGCAAGAGCAGATACAAGTGTAGGTGGCTTTGGTATAGGACTTAGTATCGTAGGAATGATAGCTGATGAGTACTCTTTACATGTAAGCATAACTTCTAAAGAAAAAGAGTGGACAAAAGTGAGGGTATCATGGTAAAAAAAGTTTTGATTGTATGTTTGTTGCATATAAGTATTTTTGCTTCAGTTTATAGTGAGAATTGTGTAGGATGCCACGCTAAAATGCCTGTGAAGGTAGATAAGTTTTTTTACCGATATCTTTTAAAATATAGTAGTGAAGAAAATCTTAAAAATGCACTTATAGAGTATCTTAAAAATCCAACAAAAGAGAAAACTATCCTTCAAGAAAGTTTACAAAATCGTTTTGGTATAAAAGAAAAAACAACTCTCAATGAAAAAGATTTAAAAAATGCAGTAGATGAATACTGGAAAATCTATAAAGTTTTTGGAAAGTTAAAATAGTACACAATTTCTCCACTTTTTTATTTTATACTTCAATTATCAAAAAAGATAATGAAAAGGAGACAGAAAGATGAAAAAGGTAATCTTGTTATTAATAACAGTTTTTGCATTTAGTTTAATGGCAAATGATGGGGCAAGTCTGTATAAAAAATGTGTAGCTTGTCATGGAGCACAAGGTGAAAAAAAGGCATTAAATAAATCTCAAATTATTCAAAATTGGAGCGAAGAACAACTTGTATCTTCACTTAAAGGATATAAAGATGGGACTTATGGAGGAGCAATGAAAGGCCTTATGAAAGGTCAAGTAGCAAGTTATAGTGATGAAGATATAGTAAAAGTATCTAAGCACATCACTACATTTTCTGCAAAATAATTACTTCAAGTCACCTATTTATAAAATAATTAGGTGACTTACTCTTATCATTTTTTATAAATAATGAAAGTGTTTTTAGATAAAATTTAATATCTAAAAGGATGAATAAAAAATGAACAGATTAATTTCAACGCAATATTTTAAAGATTATCGAAAAGAGCTAGGATTTACGAATCAAAGTGATTTAAAAAAGTTTTTTGCAGCCAAAGATATAACGCCAACTGTGGATTATAACTACATAAAATTACTAAATGCTAGACTCATTAAAATAATAAAAAAAATAAATTTGTTAGTTTCAAACGATATCAAAATAGATGATATTGACAAGTTTTGTGCTAACAATATTGATAATGTTTTCAATACACTAAAAGATAGCAATATCATTCAGAGGCTAAACAATCAGGGTAGAAGACCAGAACAAGTTTATTTTTCATGGATGAGAGGTTATATAGTAGCGAATTATTTTCTTAAAGC
>Ga0193954_1001021_pt1 | contig 14823 bp, 15 predicted proteins | sample BB_5_MG_FD_140340 | JGI IMG/M metagenome (GOLD analysis project Ga0193954, IMG submission 140340) | Microbial mat bacterial communities from the Broadkill River, Lewes, Delaware, United States - BB_5_MG | ecosystem: Environmental > Aquatic > Freshwater > River > Microbial mats | place: USA...
CCACGAAGTTGAGGCGAGCAACTTTGGCGCCGGGGGTCGAAAGCGCCTGGCGGACATGTCTCAACCCATTGAGCGCACTATCCTGTGTCAGGGACAGGTGGTGGGGCTGTGGGCCTGGGATCCCATGGACGAGAGCATTGTGCAGCACGCCTTGCAGGGCCCCAAGGTGAGCGCCGCTGAAGGAAAGCGCGTGCACAAGGTCATCTCAGAGCTGGGCACCGGGCGTGTCTTCAGTATCGACAGCGAAAAGAGGATGGGCGCGCGAGCCGACCGGTTACGCGCCCTGGGCTGAGCTGGCCTGCCAGATCTCACCGCGTGTTCCCGGTACTGAGGTACGGAGTGCCCGAGGGTCGAGCAGATCGTCGCCGACGCGAGGAGATGGCACAGAGGCTAGGCCACCTCGCGCTCAGTTCTGCATCGCGTAGTAGTGGAAGTACACGTCCTGGTTGGCGCTCGAGGTCCCGAAGTGGACCGTCGAGACGAAGGTGCTGCCGTTCCACGAGGACTGCACCGAGCGCACGTTCGCCGTCGACGAGATAGGCATGTACATCACGATCGGGCTGCCGCGATTCGAGGCGAAGAAGCCGGAGAACACGATGCGGTAGGTGCCAAGGCTCTGCCGCGTCACCGTCACGCCAGAGGCCACCACCTGGTTCGTACCGTTCGGGTTGACGATGCCTCCGCGGAACAGGCCGATGCCGGCGGGGCCCTGAGGGCCCGTGGGGCCTCGTGCCCCGGTGGGGCCTCGTGCCCCGGTCGCGCCAGCCTCGCCCACGGGCCCCTGAGCGCCGGCAGGACCGGTTGCACCCGCGGGGCCCTGCGGTCCGGCCTCGCCGGCGCGACCCTGCGGGCCCGGGGCGCCAGCCTCTCCTCGAGGGCCCTCGGGCAGGGCGGCGACGAGGTCCTCGAAGGTTGCGCCCTGGAGGGTGCGGGCATCGCCGCACTGCTGGGCGAAGGCCGCGAACGGGGCGGTCGCGAGCTGCAACCGAGGCTGCATTTCCTCGTCGTTGGAGACGGTGAGGCCCAGCCACAGGTCGTCGGTATTGGCGAACATCGACAGGTCGAGCGCGGACTCGCGGCCGAGGTCGAAGGCGAAGCGGCCAGCGTCGATCTCGATGATCTGGACCTCGCGGTGCAGGGCGGTGCCGCCCTCGGCGGTGTCGTAGATCGCGACCTCGAGCCGGATCGAGCGGTCGACGAGCGCGCCGTCCGCGCCGACCAGGGTGCCCCGGACCGGGACGAGGGCGGGCGCATCCGCGCGCGCCGGGACGCTCGAGAGCAGGCCGAGGGTGAGCCCGAGGGCGGTGAGCAACTTGGTGGGGTGCAGGTTCATCGTGAGTCTCCTTCAGCGGTGGTCGCGCGTGCCCACTGAGGTGGGGCCGCCGACTTCGATGCGGGCCGAGAAGCGAGTGGAGCTCGCAGCGCCCGCGGCGTTGGTGAGGTCGATCAGGGTTCGCGACGGGGTAGGCGCGGTCGGCGCTGGCGGCTGGGTCGTCGGGATCGGCTCAAGGCCGCCGTCGGTCGCAGCGCCGCCACAGGCTCCGGTCATCAGCAAGAGCGCGGTGGCAAAGTAAGGCAGGTTGCGCATTGATGGCTCCTTCGCTCGGCGCAAGGCGCCGGACGGTCATGGGCCGGCCGTGGAGCCAGCGGTTTCGGGGTCGTCGCCGAGGCGAGTTGCTTTGGATTCGCCGCGTCGCCCGAAGACCTTGCGCGGCCCCGTGGTTTTTTTGGCTCGCTTGACCTCTTCGTGGGTTGCCCGATTGTAGACAGGTCGCCGCCGCGGGGCATGGGAGCTTCGAAAGCTGTGGGCGGCAAGAGCGTCGCTGCAGACCTGCTCTACGACTTCGTCGACCAAGGCCTCGCCCAGGGCTTCCTTTAGATGGGGACCCGCGTTGCGGGGGCGGTAGAGATGTGTCCAACGGGGGCGCGAGGCGCGTGCCTGCGCGGCTGCTCATAATAGTCTCCGTCTCCGTCTCCGTCGATGAACACCGCGCTGGTGAACCCGAAGGAGGGACGCCCTTGGGCCCAGGGGCCGTGCGGGGCATCGCCGCGCGCCCAAACAATCGCCCAGGTGTCCTGGCCCGGGGCCACGGTGGCGGAGAGGGTGCCCGAAAAGCGCACCCCACCGGGGCCCTCGGGCACGGCGGCCCGGTCCAAGACTTCGCCACCAACGATCAGCAGGACCTCGTCGACGTCCACCCAGCCCGCAGCAGAGACCGTCACCTGGGCCTCGATGCGGCCGTCGGGGCTCGGGGCGAGGGCGCCCACGCGTTCACCCTGGATGCGGGCGTCGATGAATGGGCCGCAGGTGACGACCAGCTGGCCCTTGGCGTGCGCGTCGCGGAACGCCTGCGCAGAGACCTCCTGAGGGGTCGCGGCGTCGACCGCCACGTAGGTGAGCGGCACTCCGAGGCGGGCCCGTTGCGCGGTGTGGTCATCGAGGGTCCCAGTCGCGAAGTAGCGGGCGCCGCGAGACATGAACGCGAACCAATCCAAGACCTCGGCCCTGTCTAGGCTGCCATCGCCGCACTCATTGATGACCTCGATGCCGTCGAAGCCAAAGACCAGGTCCTCGTCGCCTTCGAAGGTCTGCCTGTCCAGTCCCATCAACTCGAAGTAGCCGATGCTCGACGAGCGCGGGTGGTTGACCTGGACGACCGGGCGGCTCGGTAGATCGTGGGCGGTCTGCAGGAAGGCCTGCGGACTCTTGCCGTACCAGTCGATGCGCCGGACCGCGGTATCGAGCGGGAAAGCGTTGAAGTGCCCGTACCGTGTGGTGGAGATCTCCGTGCCCACGATACCGCGCAGCTTGAGGGTCAAGGCGCCCACGCTGGGCAGTGTCGGCTGCGCGCCCGGCTCGGCGACACGCCCCTGAGTCGAGGCTCAGAGCTTGATGCACGTCTCCCCGGACTTACAAGAACCCGCCAGGCAGATCTTCGGCGAGAAGCAGAGCCGGTGCTTGCTGACCTTGTAGCAAATCTTGATCTCCGCCTTGAAGCCAAGAGCGCCACCGCCCAACGTCACGCACGGGCGAGACTTGTTAAGGGTCGCAGATCCCAGAGTGATGTCCTTGAATGGGGTGTCGAGCGCCGCAGACACATGGATGCCTGAGCCGGACACGCTGTAGCAGACCTTGATGCTGGCCACACCCAAGCTGATAACGGTGATGCAGCCCCTGACCGCCGCAGTGCGCGCCTCGAGAGAGGCCACCGGCTCTACGCCCGCAGCCGCCTCTGCGCCCGCCATGATTTGCGGCGCGCCATCGGCGTCGATGTGGGGAAGGATATCTGTGTCGTGAGTTTGTACGGGCATAGTTCGGACTCGCTTTGGGCGCTCCCCTGCGAACACCCCGTCGAGTCTCCCGACGGGGCGCCTCAAGAGCACCTAGATGAAGGTGGCGGCTCGACCTACGCGAGCCTCGAAGTGCTGTTCGAGGGGATTTGGCGAGACCTTGCACAAGAAAGATCATCTTCCTGACGCCAGCGATTCGAGTGCCTGAGCCGTTGGCGATCGCCGCGGACGGTGCGCCCCGGCGTGGGCACCTTTTGAAGCGGCGCCCAACCGCAGTCACTACCTTGATACGAGGCGCTCTCGGGCCACCGGGCCAAGGAGCTTCAAGATCTCACGCGCCCCGTCAGATTCGGCCTCTGTTCGAGCTTACATATCCCCTGGGTTCAGACATCACCCTGCCTACAGGCCGCCGGATTTCGCCGCGTGGGGTCATAGCTAGGGCCGCGCATTCTTCGTGCCTGGGCCGGTATGCGAGTGATTGTGAATGAAATGTGGAGTGCGGCCCCCACCAGCCTGGGCCTCCACTCCGCAGTTCAGCCCTCGCAACTCACTCGAATAGAGAAAGTTGGCGTCCCGCGACGACCGCGAAGCTCGTGTCCAAGAACTGCAGAACAACATCCGCGACCGGCGCAAGTTGTCGAGTGAGATAGTGCTCGTAGTCGATCCGGGCGTGGGCCAGTTCGATCGGCTGAGGTCCATCGACCGTGATCACGTAGCTGATCTCACGAACCGATCGCCCGAGTTTACGAGCCGCCTGAATATGCGGCGGCACGTTGCGCTCATACTCGTCCAGGCCCCGGCGAATCCGCTTGGTATAGACCAGTTCATCGTCGAGGTGGCCACCGCGAACCGAATGGGCCAACTCCTTCATCCAGTCACGCCATGGCGTGCCCGCGAAGACTCGGCTCAGCAGTTCCCGTTGCACCCGCCTCGCCAGGGGAGTCCAGTCGGTCCGAACCGCCTCAAGCCCTTTGACCACCAGCTTCGGCGCCTCGCCAGTCCCCACCGTGCCGGCATAGCGTTTCTTACTGCCCTTGTCGGAGCCTCGCATGGTCGGCATCAAGAATTGGCGATAGTGAGTCTCGAATTCCAACTCCAGGTGGCTTACGATCTGGTAGCTGGTGGCCAGATGCTCGGTCCAGTACGTATTGAGTTTGACCGCGAGGTCATCACCAATGCGGGCGCAGGCCTCCGCCTCCCCCTCGCCCACGTGCACAAAGAGCGAGTCCGTATCGCCGTAGATGACTTGGTAGCCCCATGCCTCGATGCGCGCGCGACTCTCCTGGATAATCTCATGCCCACGCAGGGTGATAGAGCTTGCCAACTTAGGGCTGAAGAAACGACACCCCCCGCTCCCCAGAACTCCGTAGAATGAGTTCATGATGATCTTTATGACTTGGGAACGGTCCGAATCCTGGCGTTGCTTGGCTTGTTCCCGCGCCGCCCACAAGCTCTCAATCAGTCCGGGCAGAATATGGCCACTTCGGGCGAAAGCAGCGCCCTCAAACCCGGGAATTGGATCCTCCCCAGGTGCGGCCATGCCCAGTGGGTCGATGGCAAAGGTCCGAATGATACTTGGGTATAGACTCTTAAAGTCGAGAACGAGCACATTGTTATAGATTCCGGGTACGGAGTCCATGACCCAGCCTCCGGGGCTGGGTACGAAGAGCCCGTTGTCGCCGACATCCGGGGCCACGTAGCCTTTTCGATGCAGGCGGGGCAGGTAGAGGTTGTCGAATGCGGCGGTGGAGCCGCCCTGGCGGTCCATCGGTAGCCCGGTCAATGCCTGGCGTTCCGTGGCAAAGCCGATCAGGTCCGCGGCGGCGAAAATATCCAACACCAGTTGGCAATCCATCAGGTTATAGGCTGCCAGCGCAGGTTTATCATGCGCGTGCATACGGGCGATCTCGGCTACGGGGTCGCCCGTATGCTCGATCTTCTTTCCACGCCCAAGCAGGGCCTGAGCCACTGCTTCCAGGCGGAAACTCTCGAAAGACAAGGTAGCCGAGCGCAGGGTAGCGATACCGTCGAGCACAACCCGGCCGGGGACCCGGGCAATGTGGGGCTGCCGACTGTTCTGCGGGGGCAGCACGGTGGCGCGCTCGCCGCCCCGACCGAGAAGGAAGGGCACGCCGAATGCGGCCGCCTTCTTCACGAGAGTTGCCAGGTCAAAATCAATCACGTTCCAGCCCGTCAGGATGTCTGGATCGGCCTGAGATACGTGCCGTAGGAAAGCCTTCAAGAGGTCTGCCTCGTTCCGAACGCTGGTGTAGTTGGCGTCTGGGGGCGCGGCGTCGGGATCTGCAATGACCCATACCTGGTCTCCGCCCGCACCCGCGGTGGCGATCGATAGCAGAGGGCCATCGAACCCTAGAGTCTCGACATCGAAGGAGAGTATCGAAAGAGGCGTACTAAACTCACTCGCACGGATCTGCGGATTGATAAGTTCGCGATAGCCCGGGCGGTCCATAACGGCGCCGGTGAGTGAAAAAGCGCCGGTAACGAAGCGCTCCATCAAGAAGCGGTCGGGGGCCTTGATCGTGCCTTCGAGGGTGCGTCCTCCCGCGGCTCGAATCCTCTCTCGCTCTCGTCTGAGTTCGCGCTGGGTCTTAAAGTAGAGGGCGTCCACCGGGTCGCCTTTGAGGTTGGCGAGCTCCACAGCCTGGCGACGCCCGGCCTCAGTTGAAAGGGTACGCTCCACGAACATGACCGACTCTCGGCCCGTGAACACCGCCTTGACCGGGCCCTGCTCAGAGGCCGCCCAAAAGGTGAGTTCGACACCACTTTGGCGGTCGAACCATTGCCGAGTCAGCAGCACGGCCTCGACCGTTTCGGTCATAGGCGAAGCATCGGGGATTTCGCCGATGATCGCCACTCAAAGATGAGCCTGCGTTGGGTATCAGCCGGCCGCGCGGGCCCCTCAAGCATGGGGCCCGCGCGCTCATGCTCATGCTCATGCTCTAGGGGGCGCTGTAGTCGACGATGACGGTGGCCCCGGCCACGGGAACGGCACCGGGCGCGAAGACCACGGAGTTCGTCGCAGCGTCGTAGGTCCAGCCCGTGACAATCGAGCCTGCCGAGCTCACGACGATCGTGCTCGCGTCTGCAGGCTGCGACAGTTCGAAGGCGTTGAGCAGCCCGAACCCTGGACCACCCAGGTTTGTGAGGGCGTTCGCCCAGGGGGCTGCACAGATGTCGTCGGAGGCCCCGGAGGTCAGGGCAACCGCATCGGCGTAGCGAGGCGCGGGCTGGGAACTCGCGCAGCCATTGACCTGGCCGACGATCGCATTGAGTTGGACTCGGTGGTCGCCGTGGACCCCCTTGAGCGCGCGCAAGGCGTCGACCGTGGCCTGGACCGGGGCGGTGTCCGCGTCGTCTTCATCGGAGATGTACACGACGGTCAGGGAGGCATCGGTTCGGGAAAAGGCGCCGCTGGTTGCGAGTCGGCTCGTTCGTAGGCCCTGTTCTTGGGGAGCACCGCTGATGCCGATGCTCGCAATGTTCCCTGCGAGCGCCTGAACCGGGACTGGGGTGGTGCTGGTGATGATCCGGGTAGCGCCCACGAGCGCGCCCCCGAAGCTGGGATCAGTGGTTGTAGAGCCCAACCGAAAGTCGGCGCCTAGGGTCTGTAGGGTCCTGACCACATCGCCGGCTTGTTGGGCCAATGCGGCCCGCTCGTCGGCCATGGAGCCGCTGTCGTCGATCACCAGTAGGACATCAATGACCGGCGCGACATGTTGTTGGAAGGCGTCACTGTAGGCCTGCGCGCCGCTATCGCTGGGGCCTGCGTCCGGCGTGCCGCACGTGACATTGCCCGAGACGCAGGCTCCGTTGCCATCGCAGTACTCCGCGGTGCAGTTCGGGTCACCAGGTGTGCAGCTATCGCAGCGGTCGCCGCAGATCTGATTCTGGCAGGGGTCGACCGGGGCCGTAGTATTGACAACGGCATAGCTTGAGAAGTGCTTCAACGATGCGCTCACCACATTACCCTCCCGACGAGAGTCGCCGAGAACGAGCGGAGTTACGCCGTCCATTTGCGCGATGGCCAGCGGTCCGCTCACTCCCTGCGGGACCTGAATGCTCAGTTCAACGGCCTCGTCGAACGTGAGGCCATCGGGACCGAAGTCGTAGACCAGCGACACGGCGGCGGGGGCCGAGAGCCCGCGCTGTGTTGTGACGGTGATCTGAGTATTGGTCTTAATAGAATTCTCGGCAAAGTCGAGCGATGCAAGCTGATCTGCAGACAGCGCGACGCCGCCCTGAGCGCCGATATTCGTAAGAGTAGTTTCCGCAAGCTGGTGGTCTGCGGAGCACCCGATGAAGACCATGAGTGTGGCGGCGATGAGTAAACTGTTTTTTTGGTGATTCATAGGTGTTGGCCCCTCTGCCCGATGAGTTGCCGCTCGGACGGCTACCGATCAATTATTCGCCCTGGAGATCGTTCTGTGCAGCCGCGATCAACGTGGCTGCCTTCATTCGTAGGTTTCGTGGTGCAGGACCGGCCTCAATGCGCTGGAGCATCTTGAGCGCCCTGTCGGGGTTCATTGAAGTCAGCGATTTCGCGACGCGTAGTCGGATGCGCTGGAGCACCAGTTCAGTGCCTGCGGATTCGAGTCGTTCGGCGGCGGAGACTATCCGACCCAACTCAAGAAGGGCCTGCGCGGCCAGCGCGGTTCGTTCTGGAACCAAAGAACCCCGACTGGGCAGGGCGCTGAGCGCATTGAGCGCTCCTTCGAAGTCCTTTGTCTGCACCCTTAGTTGGGCTTCGCGGAAGCGGGCCTCTTCGGTGAAGGGACCGCTCTCATTTGATTCCGCCGCCGCCGCGTACAATTCAGCCGCAACGGACAGGGCGCCTTGGCGGCGCCGCGCATCCGCAAGAACCAGGGTAGCGCGAACTCGAACCCCCGAAGCGGGGGAGCCCTCGAGAACTCCCTTCGCCATTGAACCTGCCCGGTCTGGATCGTCACGAACTAGTTTTCTGGCCTGCTCTACGGTGGCTAGGGCTTGCGCGGCGCCGGCCGTACGATCATGCGCCTTTTTGAGTGGGGGGGACCGAGCAGACTGCACCGCAGGAGGAGGCGAGCGGCGGGGGGGCCGGCGCCGGGGTAGAGTTGGTTTGGAACTCACCGACGCCTCCGGCTGCTGCTTTGTATGAGTTGGGACCAGCTTTGGCGGCTCAATGGGCGGGGACTCTAGGGCCTCGCCTTCGAGGAGGGTCCGGGGGACTTCACCCTGTCCCGACCACACCGCCGTTCCCGACTCAACTTTGATCGCAATCCGCGAGGGCGGTTGCAGCGCGATGTCTGCACGGCCCGCCGTGAGTCGGAGGCTACCAAGCTTTGTACGAACCTCGATTGCGCGGCCCAGCGCTAGGGGCACGTTCGCTGTGAGCTTCCCGCGGTAGAGGTTGAGCGTAGCGAGATCTGTTGTTAGGAGTCGGAAGGACGATGCCTCAATGAGTTCTATCGTTGTGCCTTCCCGCTCGAGGGTGCTGGGCACCACGGCGACGAACTCTCCCGCCGGAACTGGTTCACTAGCGCGAATCGGCTGCCGCTGGGGGAGCAGCAGGAGGTGACCTTGCAAGAGGGTGGGAGTTTGGGGGGCCGAGGGCCACATAAGTACGCCGATCATCACTGTCGCAGCGAGGGCTACAGCGGGCCCAGCCATCCGCAGCCACGGCGTTCTTGGCGCAGTATCTCGCTCAATCTTCCGCCAAATCTTTGCCTGCCTGGCCGGGTCGAGTTTGGCTCGCGCCTCTAGCGAAGATCTCAGATCGCGCAAGTCTGATTGCATCTCGGAGCCGGTCATCGTGCTCTCTCCTTTTCGAGTCGGGCCTCGAGTTCGAGTCTCGCGTGGCGGAGGCGGGAGCGCACCGTCGCCTCAGAGACCTGCAGTATTTCGGCAATTTCGGGTGAGGACAGGCCTTCGACATGCGAGAGCAGGAAGACGACGCGCTTTTTAGGCTTGATGCTCAGCAGTGCGCGCCACACTCCGCGCAGGCGCTCGCGGCGGGCCGCAAGCTCCTCCGGGTTGACGTCCGACGGCATGGGAATGTGGTCGTCGACGTCAATGCGATCGAGCATCTGCCGGTACCTCCGACGACCCCGCAGGTGGTGAAGCACGGTGTTGGAGGCGATTCCGTACAGCCATGTGCTCGTCTTGCTGTCGCCTCGGAATCGGGGCAGTGCACGATGGGCCGCGACAAAGACCATCTGGGTGACGTCGTCCACGTCGGCATCTGAGGCACCAGGCCCGAGCAGATGTCCGACAATGCGTGAGACATCATCGCAATGCTGACGAAAGAGCGTCTCTAGGGTCGGGGGGGCCTCCGCCGTGGTCGCAGACGTCCCCAGGACTCGTTCGACCATGACAACCGGCTCCGGAAATGGAGGCACATCGATGAGTTGCCGTTGCAGGCTAAACCGGTCAAAAAAATCTTAGAGGTTGAACTCGATACCGGCTTCGAGCCACGGGGTTAGGATCCCAGATTCCAGCGGCGGATCTGCGCCGAAGCGCGGGTCTGGCCAGGCGACCGACATCTGGGGCAGCTGAACCTGGATCCCCGTCCCTGCCCACCAGCTCAGCCCCCGGCCATCGGCATGTGGCCCGGCGAGCTCAAGCCCCACCCGGCCTTCAAAGCCCCACCGGCTGATCTGTTCCCGGGGCCCGGCGAAGACCGGCTGCTGAACCTGAAGCGTGGCCGACTGCCAAAGCAGCCCGGCCGATACGCGAGCGAGCAACCGGCCGAAGTCGAGCTGGGTGATGCGCCGTGATCCGCGCGCAGAAATGACGAGGGAGTGCAGCGCCGCCGACAATCCCTCGGAGCTGACGCCGCAGCAAGGACTGCTGTACCGGCCTCCCAAGCCCAGGCTCCACGGGCCGAAGCGACGGTCCGCTGCGAGGGTCCATCCAAGACGAGGCGCAGCCGGCGTCAGCCAGTACCCGACCGCAGCCCCCAATCCGAGCCGATACTCAGCAGGCGGCACGCCCACCTTGGCGGGGTTTGCAGGTTGGCCGCTCACAACCTTGAAGGGCGGCTCGTAGTTGGAGACAGCCTCAACGACAAGAAGCGTTGCGATACGACGCGCCGACTCTGGGTCGCTGGCACGGAGCGTTCTTTGAGTGAGGACCTCTGCGCCTTGTCGGATCTCAAGCTGCCAGGCCGTAGAGGCGGTCGAGATGAGAACCTGCAGATCTCCGGGCTGGGCGAAGTTGAGTTCGGGCAGTTCCGCACGGAGCTCCGCTTCAAGCCCGGCTTGGGTCTCCGGGTCCGTATCGATGGAGACCGTCTGGGCCCATGCGGGTTCGGAGGCGCTCAGCACGAGCACTCCCAATAGTAGCGACCACCGAGGCACGATAGTGCGCGTCTACGCCAATCGTACGGAGACAGCAAATGGGGCCCCCGAAGATTGGGGGACTACGGCCAGGCATCAAACGTTCGGGAGAGCGCAGTATCAAGGTCTACCTTCCTCAGGGGCTTGGTGAGGTAGTCATCCATGCCGGCCTCTTCCGCGCGGGCGCGGTCGCCGGGTAGGGCACAAGCGATGAGCCAGATGCTCGAAGCGTGTTCGCCCGGCACGGGAAGGGAAACTCAAGATCTCGTGCGCTCTGCCACATTCCGCCTCGTCCTAAGCGTACATGCCCCCTGTTATCGGACATCAACCTACCTACAAACCGGCAGATCCTGCCGCGTGAAGCCCGGCGCCGTCGAGTGCATTGAGGCCGCCACAGGCGTGGCCACTGCGGCGGCTGAGGTTCAGGGCCTGAGCCAAGTCTTCGAGGCCAAGACCCCGCAGGCGCAGGCGTCGATGGCGCCCCTGTTGCCTGCCGACTTCAAGGTAGTTGTGCTGAATCCAGCTCGCAACGGCGCAGGTGCCGCCGTGATGCAACAAGTGTTGCGGTGGGCGCCGAAGAGCATCGCACACATCAGCTGCAACCCTGATCTGCTGGCTAGAGATATCTCGGGGCTCGGGACTCGGGGCTCGGGCTCGGAGCTCGGGGCCACCGGATATGACGTCCGCACGGTGACTCCGCTGGCCCCCTTTCCGCACACCCGGTACATCGAGACCGTGCTGTTGGTAGGCCTCGAATATGATCGGTCCACTCACCTGCCGCCGCGTCCGGCCCGTGATGGCGGTCAAGCGCCCCGGCCGGTCGCTGCATCCACGTATACTCAGGCCATGTCGTACTTCAATCGCTTGTTGGTTATCGGCGGGATGGTCGTTGTCGGTGCCTGCGGGTCGCCCACCGAACAGTTGTCTCTAAGGTCATTTGAGGTCTCCCCGGCCAACCCCCTTGCCGGGGAAGTCGTTTCGATATTCTGGGAGGCTGAAGGGGCTGATAGTTGTCAAATCACGGGGCTGGACGGCCCGCTCGACCCTGTGGGGTTCCGCCAAGTCAGGCTGGTCGCCGACCAGACCTTCCAAATCACTTGCCGGGCAGGGGTCGAGGATTCACAGGTCGTGTCTCACGAGGTCTTCGTTCCCGTGCGTATGGGCGCAGGACCTGAGAGCTTGATTACTTCACCAGCCACGGAGCACCTGGACATCGACAGCGGCGAGCCGGTCTTTCTGCAGTCGTCTTGCCTACCAGGGGCTGGCGGCAGCGCACCTGCCGCACATCAATGGACCATAGACGTTGGGGAAGGCCCGACCTCCTTCCACCCGAAGCCCATCGTATTCTTCGTCAAGGCTGACTCGTTTACGCTTCCGCCCTACGCGCCCGAGGAGATTTCCCGACTCGTGTTCATCGACAAAGATGTACCGCAAGCCAGATTGACGCTAGCCTGCGTCGACGACCAAGGGACGGTGGATGCGACGCCCGCGACGCTATTAGTCTCGATCAACGGCATCGATTAGCCAGAAGCGCTGCCGGCTTGGCTGAGGGCGTCGTGGACTCCGCACGGTCTTGCCATCGAACTTTAGCCCTTACGAAGCGGCTTGATGCACAGCTCGTTGCCCAAACCTTCAATCAGAGTCGCCAGCCGCCGTTCTCGAGTCTCTTCGCGCTCCGCGCTCATGACCCAACATCCCGTCGAATCTGGCAGTCGCGTAACCCCTGTCGGGGTGCGCATCCTTGAACGCGAAGGCGGCGGGCCCCTCAGCCTTCACGCGGCCCTCGGCGTTGGGTTGTTGCACAAGGTCAATGATCCTTTGACTCCCCACGCTGCGTTGTTTGCACGGCATGAAGCGAATCTCGTAGGCCTCAGCACCCCGAGGTGTTGCCGGCCAGGTCCAGGCCGATATCGCTATCTTGATAGGCCGCCGAGGTTCGTGCTCACGCCATACTCGCGGGGCACCATCACGCCCTGGGAGTTGACGATCAGGACGCGCGCAGCACCCGCCCGCGAAGTAAGTCTGAGTCTTCTGCAGCGGGTCGAGCAAAACTGAGCTGGTGAGTTCATACTGGTCGACCCAGGCCTGGCAGGAGCCCGCAGCAGGGAGGTGATAGTTTTCGTCCTGAACGAGGCCTACAACGACCCTCACGTTCCTATCTGCGTAGGCCTCGACGACCTGCTACTGCAGCAGCTCGGCCTCTAGGCGGCAGGGGTGGCACCACCCGACAGCCATCGTCTGGCGCAGAACATATAGGATCTCGTGGGCTCCGCTACATTCCGCCTCTGTCCAAGTCTCCATATCTCCTGGCATCGGACATCCCCAACCTGAAGGCCGTGGTGAGGCGATCGTATTGCGTCGTTTGCTTTCGGAAAGCGAGGGTGCGGACGGGCTGATACCTGTAGACGGCCTTGCGCACAGCAGCCCGTTGAATAATGGGCGTGGTCCTGCCGGGGAGAGATTTTTGCGTGGGGTTGTCCGGCGAGGAGGGCGCATATCGGGCATACGCAACCGATGAGGCCAGGCGAGCCCGCGTGAAAAGGGCCACCGGCAGGGGGGCGAGCATCATTCTACGGGCTGCTAGGCCGCAATCCAGCCTTCGTCAGGTCAGCCCCTGCCCCTGGCGCCTATTGAAGGGCAGCGCTCAAGGTCGAGTACGCGTCACAGTGTAGCGCTTGCTTGGTCTTGTAGGAACTCATCGACCAAGGTGCTCGTGTTCCGAAAGCAGCGCGGCGCGGTCCACTGCGCCGTCCCCTCTTCCACCACGCTCCACTCAGCATCGCTCCGCCCAGTCTTGCCGAAGACTTGGCATCAGGGCATGATGACTTGCTCCACATCGCTATGGCCTGGGAGATACTGGGTCGTGATTCGCGTTGCCACCGCGTTCGGGTCGCTGAGGTCGACGAGGTAGCTATCCCTGTCATTGCGGACCAAGAGATCGCCGCGCAGCACCAGCTTCGTGGGGGATGCGAAGAAGAGTTCTTTCACACCCTGGATGTAAGTTGGAGCGCTTGAAACCGACGTTAGCTTGCGCCACGGGCCAGACGCACCCCCTTGCAAGGACACAAGGTAGGCATCACTGGCGTTGGAGTTGTCGTAGTACGCGGCGAACGCCACTGCGGAGCTGTCGGGCGCGAAAGCTATCTGGACGAGGTGGGTGCGAAAACGCTGCACCGAGGGTGCCACAGCCGCCGGAGGAAGCGCTGTGGTCCCAAGGATCGCGGCCAGGTAGATCATCCGCGTCTGGCCCGCGGCGTAGGCGACCCAGCCTCCGTCTGCAGAGACGGCGATGGGCTCTCTGACTCCGTCGTGACCCGGAGGCAGCGTGGCGTTGACTCGCGCCGCGGCCAGCCCCTGGCGCGCGGGGCCGTCGAGGTCAAAGAGGAACAGCTCGTCTTGGTCTTTTGACGCTAAGTCTGCAAGCACGAGCAGACTGCGACCGGCACCCGCCAATACGCCCTGTCGCATATTACTACCCACCGCTGACGATGCGCTGAGCCGAACAGCCGCGCCCGGAGAAGACAGGTCCACACGCCAGATGGCCGCCCCGGCCCCCCCAGCCTCATGGGTACCGTACCAAAGCAAAGAACCATCCTCCGTGCACCCGAAGTCTGCAGCACCGGATAGTACATTTTGTCCGAGCGCCAAGGGGGCGCTGACCTGCACCATCGTCGGTGGGCTCAGAGCGGCATCTACCAAGAACAACTCATCTGTACGATCTGTGGCTATGTCCCCATGGATGATGAAGCTCGCACCACCGGGCACCGCCACGATATTGTCAGTACTGACGTCACCACCGGGCACGCTCTGCGTGACGCGGAACGCAGAGCGTGGTCGGACCGTGAGCACATCAGCGATCCAAAGATCTTGCTGCCCGTCGATCGTGCCATCGTAGACGAAGGCTAGCCGGCTCGAATCGGCAGAAAAGGTGAAGGCCGAGGCCCGCCACGCGACTTCCGCATCGGCGTGGCTTTGTGGGTTGACCACCACCGCGCTGTCCGCCACCGGGGCTCCCGAGACGTCGACAACGTACAGGTTGGCGGTGGAACTCGCGTGGCCGCTGGCCACAAACGCTAGGCGGCGGCTATCACCCGAGAAGCGAAGGGTTCGAATGTCGACGGACTCGTTCCATTCCGGGCTGCTGACTCGCACGGGCGGGCCCACTACCCCGCCGCCGAGCTGCGACACATGGACGCCA
>Ga0193954_1001024_pt1 | contig 14775 bp, 16 predicted proteins | sample BB_5_MG_FD_140340 | JGI IMG/M metagenome (GOLD analysis project Ga0193954, IMG submission 140340) | Microbial mat bacterial communities from the Broadkill River, Lewes, Delaware, United States - BB_5_MG | ecosystem: Environmental > Aquatic > Freshwater > River > Microbial mats | place: USA...
CTTTGAAGAACAAGAAGAACTTATAAAAAACTATGAAAAAAACATAAGGTCTATGAAGGTGGAGTTTAAAAAAGGCACCTTAGCTGAGCTTGCAAGAAACAACAGAAATGAAAAAGATACTTTCGAAGAGGAGATAAAAAGAGATTGGGATCTTCTTTTTACAAAAAAATATCTGAATAACTTTAAATATAAGATATCAGATGTATACCCTGTAAAAAATGGAAAGTATGCAGATATAGAGTTTGACCTAGTGGTAGGTTTGGAAAAGCCTATAAAGCTATATTTCTCTACTCTATTATCCAATACTACATATAACAAAAAATATGGCACTGCTTTAGAGTATGATAAACTGTACTTTAATAACTACAGACGCTCATTAGCAATTTTTCGTTGGATCAAAAAGTATAGAAACTTTGCTATATGTGTATCACTAGGTGATATGGAGTATCTTGGTGAACGTGTTATCAGAACCATTGATACGCATGATTATTCTAAGTATAAAGTAAGAGGCTCTGTAGTTTCTCAGATAAACACACTTATGGGTAATAGATCCAAAGAGAGGGTTGAGTACTTAAACGGTTTATACTATTCAAAAAGAATAATAAGAGATGTACCTATTGAGCTGCTTGAAAATATAGAGTATATAAAAGTGGAACTAAGAGAAGTTAGTGATGAATACTATAATCCACATAGTGAACAGTATCTTACTAGCTCAGAGAGAAAGTATAAGAGATTGGAGAAGATTGGGGAGTTTAGGTATTGATGCTGTAAGATAATTTATAGTTTTAAGTCAAGAAGCAGCGCTACTGCTACTTCCTTACTTATTTTATAATTATTTTGCTGGAATCAATCACTACTGCTTCTTCAGGAAATAATTTTTTTTGTACAGATAATTTCAAAATATATTTCGGTACAACTATATAATTTACATATGGTTGGCAAAATCCAGCACCAATTTTTACATATAAGGTTTTATCTATCTCATATTCAGTTCCCTTTTTTAGCTCTTCATATGATATTGACTCTAATACTCTACTTACAGATAGACTTGAATTATCAATAATCCATTTAAGTGACCGTTCTGACCTTTTAGCTTTAGCACCGTAGTTTTCGCCCCAGTCTAGTATGTAGTCTTCAACATACTTTATAATCATTTTTTCTTTTGTCATAAGTATCCTCCATATGACGTAATCTAAGTGTACTCAGATAGTTATTGCATTTCCGCACGCGGTTTAATCAAAAGGTATAGCAACAGCAAAAAATTGTTGAAAAAGTTCAACAGACATATAAAATCTATACATAATCTCATATATTGGATAAAGATAATTACTAGATAAATTACGATTTTAATATCTGCTTTAAACTACCTATATTAAATAGTTTTAATAAAAAAAATGCATGATTTTTTATGAGATAAATTACGAGTTATTTTAATCACAAGAATGATGTTCTAGAAAGAGTTGAGTTATTGAATATGCTCCAAAAAGTACACTATTTGGAAAAGTATATTTATCTAAATAGCAGTATAATTTAAATTAACATTTTTTTTGTTTATTTATTTAGTTGATATCAAGATAATTTATATATAATATTCATTGAATAATGCTTGGATGACTTAAGGAGAAACATAAGATGGCCAAAAAAACTAAAGTAGAGTCTGAACCACCTCAGGTAAAACCTGAGCAAGGTATTATCTTCCTATCTAAGCAAATAGCAAAGGCAAAAGAACTTCTTCAAGATGTTAATCTAGCCAAAGATGACTATAGCTCATGGGAATTGGTAACGCGCAATTATCTAGAAAAAGCCTTTGGAGTTAATTCTCCTAATGTATCCTCTATCACAAATGTAGGAAAATACGGTTCATTTCCAATGAATGCTAGTGATGATTGGTGGGAAAATCGTCGTAAAGAAAACTTACGAACTCAAATAAAAAAGCTAGAAGGTTTATTAGAATTACTTGAAACCGAGCATGATTTATCTCAAGGGCAACCTCCAACTTTAAAACACTCAAGAATGGGGCATACAATTTTTCTAGTTCACGGTCATAGTGAAGCAGCTCTACATGAAACAGCAAGATATCTAGAGAAGCTAAATCAAGATGTTGTTGTTTTACGAGAAGAGCCGAACCAAGGACGAACAATTATTGAGAAATTTGAAGATTACGCAGATGTAGGATTTGCAGTAATTCTTATGACTAATGATGACCGTGGAGGCAAATATAATGTTTCTTACGATAAACAAATGCCGCGTGCTAGACAAAATGTTATCTTTGAATTTGGTTATTTTGTCGGTAGACTTGGAAGAAACAGGGTTTGTGCTCTTTATTCTGAAGGTGTTGAAATACCATCTGATTATTCCGGTGTTCTCTATATACCTATAGACGAACAGGGTGCATGGCGAATGTTGCTTGCTAAAGAAATGCGTGCTGCTGGACTTCCTGTGGATATGAACCTTGCTTTATAACATTAAAAGTATCCAACAAAACATAGGAGTCAATAAATTTCTTGCGGGCAATTCATCGGCTCATTTTAAACGTTAAATGGTAAAATACGAAACAATATTTAGGAGAAAAAATTGCACATACAAGAAATACTTAAAGATACAACCAACTACACATTAGAGCAATTTAATGAAGACTACGTTAATGCATTAGAAAATAAAATATTTGAAAAAGAACTAAAAAGCGGAAATGCTCCTTACACAGAATGCCTTGTGAGAAAAAAAGATATCAGACTTACTCCTGAAGAAATCGTTAGACAACTCTATCTTATGAAACTTAATCGTGAATACAACTATGACTTAGAAAGAATGCAAGTTGAATATCCTGTTCATTTTGGAAGAGAAACAAAAAGAGCTGATATTGTTATAATTAGTAAAATTGACCCTACAGCTATAGATATTATAGTTGAACTTAAAAAGCCAAAGCTCAAAGACGGGAAAGAACAGTTAAAAAGTTACACCCATGCAACCGGTGCAAAAATAGCTGTCTGGACTAATGGGCAACAAATTGAATATTTCCATAGAAAAGATCCAAATTACTTTGAACATATACCAGATATTCCAAAATCAAATCAGTCACTAAGAGATATTCTTGAAAAAAGGGTTACTTATCATGAATTAGAAGAGTTGGATAAACTTAAACAGGGTTCAAATCTCAAAGATATTATTTTAGATATGGAAGATGAAGTTTTGGCTAATGCAGGTGTTGATGTGTTTGAAGAAGTTTTTAAACTCATTTACATCAAACTCTTTGATGAGCAACAAACTAAAAATGGTTTTACGCAACATTTGGAATTTAGAGACTATGGTGAAAGTGATGCTGAACTCAAAGAGAAAATACAACAGCAGTTTGATGATGCAAAAAGAGAATGGCAAGGTATATTTAGTGACGATAGTAAAATAGAACTCAGCCCTTCTCACCTTTCAATTTGTGTGAGTTCATTGCAAGATGTGAAGTTTTTCAACTCAAACTTTGAAGTTATAGATGATGCATTTGAATATCTCATTGGAAAAACCAGCAAAGGAGAAAAAGGGCAATTTTTTACCCCACGATATGTTATCGATATGTGTGTGAAAATGCTTGATCCAAAAGAAAATGAAGCGACAATTGATACGGCAAGTGGAAGTTGTGGGTTCCCTCTTCATAGCTTCTTACATGTTAAAGAAAAAATATGTAACGAACTTGGGTTAGAAAATGATTTGATAGCAACTTCTGATAATCCAAGAATAACAAAGTATGTTCAGCAAAAAGTTTTTGGTATCGATTTTGATGAAAAAACCGTTCGAGTTGCAAGAATGTTAAATATCATAGCAGGTGACGGACATACAAATGTGTTACATCTAAATACTCTTGATTATGAAAGATGGAGTGAAAAGCTTGATGATGAATATTGGCAAGATAAATATTTTGATGGTTGGAAAAGACTAAGAAGTTTTAGAGCCAACAAAAACTCTAATAGAGACTTCAATTTTGATATTGTGATGGCAAATCCACCTTTTGCAGGGGATATAAAAGAGAGCAGAGTTCTAAGCAAATATGAACTAGGAAAAAAATCAAATGGCAAATGGCAAAGTAAAGTAGGAAGGGATATTCTTTTTATAGAGCGTAATTTACAATTTCTAAAGCCTGGTGGAAGGATGGCTGTAGTACTGCCTCAGGGTAGGTTTAATAACTCTAGTGACAAACATATTAGAAATTATATAGCTGAACATTGCCGAATACTTGGCGTTGTAGGACTTCATGGAAATGTCTTTAAACCACATACAGGTACAAAAACTTCTGTATTGCTTGTTCAAAAATGGGATGATGAGTTGTGTCCTAAAAAAGAAGACTACCCTATATTTTTTGCAACTATGCAAGAAGCATCAAAGAATAACAGTGGAGATAAACTTTATTGGGTTAATGATGATGGAAGTTATAAACTAGATACGCATAAGCACTTAGTAGTAGCACATGATCTGTTTAAAATCACATTCAATGATGGCTCAACAACTGAGAATGGTATAGCTGAGGCATTTTTAGAGTTTGCTAAAAAAGAAAAGCTTTCTTTTGCGGGAAAGTAGATAGCCCATTTAATGAAGTCAAATATATGTCTTTGTTAGATGGGCTTGAAATTTCAGAATTGATGCTTAGTGATGTTTTCGAAGATAATGATAGCTTTAGGCTTGATAGTGAATATTATAAAAAAGCATTAATAAAGTTTTATAAAAACATTGAAAACTTTGATAAACTTGAGACATTTGTTGAAAGTGGATATAGAGTAGTTTATGAGAATACAAAAATAATTGATGTTCCTAAAGATAAAGAGCATCTTTATACTAGATTTTTGCAAGCTAGTGATGTTTATACTCCTGAAATTACACTTGATAACGTTGGTTTTGTTACAAATGCTGATTGGGAGCGATATCCAAAAGGTAGAATAGAAGAGGGGGAACTCTTAATTGAAGTAAAAGGAAAAGCTGAAAAAGTAGCGATAGTTTATGATAATATACCTCCGAAAACTCTTGTTAGTGGTAGTTTATTTAAACTAAAATCCAATAATAAAGCTACTAAAGAATATTTACTAACATTTTTATTATGCAAGTATGGGGCTATGTTTAAAAATAGAAGCAAAACAAATTTACTTATATCTTATATTAGTAAGCCTGATTTGTATAATATTCCTATACCTTTAGTATCTCAAAATTTTCAATCAAATATTACAAAACTAATTAAACTATCTCACCAAAAATTAGAAGAAAGTAAAATACTATACCAACAAACGCAAAATATTCTATTAGAAAAGCTAGATTTACTAGACTTTACCCCAACCAATCTAGACTCTAGTAATAGAGCTGGTGTATCTATTAAAAACTTTAGTGAGAGCTTTGGTAGCTCTGGACGGCTTGACAGTGAATACTATCAAGCCAAATATGATGAAATCATTAATCACATAAGAAAAGCTTCATATGATAGATTAGAAAATATTGTCCATGTTATAAAATCAATCGAACCCGGAAGTAATGCATATCAAGAAGATGGTATTCCTTTTGTAAGGGTTTCAAACTTATCAAAGTTTGAAATCACTCAACCTGACATATACCTTTCGCCTAACTTACTAGATGAAGAAGAATTAGAGCTTTTACAGCCTAAAAAAAATACGATTTTATTTTCAAAAGACGGTACAGTTGGCATAGCTTATAATGTAAAAGAAGACAGTAAGTTTATTACATCTGGTGCATTGCTTCACTTGACCATCAAACAAGACTATCTACAAAAAGTTCGACCCGAATATTTAACACTTGTACTAAACAGCTTAGTAGTCCAATTACAAAGTGAAAGAGATGCCGGAGGGTCGATTATAAAACATTGGAAACCATCAGAGATAAAAGAGGTTCTAGTTCCAGTAATAGACTATAGTATTCAGACTCGTATAGAAGAGAAAGTTCAAGAGTCTTTTAGACTAAAAGAACAATCAAAACAACTTTTAGAAATAGCAAAAAAAGCTGTAGAAATTGCGATAGAACAAAACGAAGATGCAGCACTTTCATTCATAGACACGAAAGGAATTTTATAATATGTCACTTTATACAGAAAATGAAGAAAAATGGAAACAGCTCATTGATATTGACTATTTTACACATTTTGTAAAAGTGTGGGTTACATTTAATGCATGGTATAAAAATCATTTTCCAGATGCTACGAGTGATAGAGATGCAATAAATACAATTCAAGAACAAGGTAATAGCATTAAGCATCGTTTTAAGGGCTACTTGACAGGTGAAGACGAAGATAGCAAAATATTTAGACAAAACCTAGGACACTTAAAATATACGTTGACAAATCAGAACATTGAAAATAGAGGTAAAAGAATTTATTTTGAAAGTTTTGCATTGACAGTAGACAGAACTCAACTAAGACAAGATGATAGAAAAAGAAACATAGATTATCTCGTTGAAGTAAAACTTAGAAGGTCTGAAGTGCATGAAGTTATAGCGAATGTAACCAAGTCTGATGGAACATTGCTGCTTGATTATACGCATACAAATTACGATGAAAATGACTTACGAGCTTTTTCAGACTTTTCAAATAGCTTAAGTGCGGCTCAACAAGAGTATATTATAGGTTGTTTTAAAAGAGCAACCCCTCACCAAAACATTCAAATACTAACTACTGATCCAGAAGACAGTATCAACATGGTTAGCTGTAAATTCAAAAATGACCCAGAATTGATTTTTAAATTGACCATTGAAATTTTATATAACCTTAGAAATGTTTTGTTTCATGGGCAAATAGTGCCAGATAAACAAACAAATAAAGTTTATGAGCCAGCATATAACATATTAAAAATGTTATTGGATTAGAATAGAGACATTTAACAAAACCTAGCACCAAACAGGTAAACTGTCGGTGAAGTCAAACGTTAGATGACAAAGGAGAATAGTGACACCAGAAAAAATACAATCTATTGTTGAAAATGCTATAGGTCAACAATTTGAAAATTATTGGGTTTATTTACTATTGTCAATTCTACTAGCACTTATTTCAAGTTATCTATTGCAATACTTTAAAGAAAAAGGCAAAAACCTTGCAACACAAGAAGTTATTGAAAAAATAACTTCACAAGTTGAAAGTGTAAAACATAGCTATAAAATTGATTTTGATAAAATTCAAAAAAATAATGACTTAATTTTTTCCGAAATTAAAGATACAAAAAATCGATACAATTCAAAACAATTTGAACTATATAATGAATTATGGCGTTCATTGATTGAATTAAAATTATCAGCAGATGAACTATGGGATTCTGCAACTAAAGTCAAACTTCATGATTTCTCAAAAAAAGTACATTCAGCAAGTGTATCGCTAGAAAAAAGTGCAATCTTAATTGATGATAACCACTATATTAAATTAAGAAACATTCTGAATGAATTTGAAGGATTTAAATTTGGTAAAAGTGAATTACTTTTAAAAAGATTAAGATATAAAACCAAAACTCAACTTGAAAGTATCGATTTTTACAATTCAATAGAAGAAAATATTCAACGTAACGGTATAATTAAAAACAACTATGACAACTTACTTGACGAGCTAAAAAATCAATTTAAAATTAAAGTTCGTGGGGAAGATATTTAACAAAATGTATGAGCTAATAAGTTGTCTTAAGTCTTTTATTAAATAATATACAAAAGGATATTATATGAGTTTATACGATTATCTTTATGTTGACCTAGAAAAGGCCATATCGTTATATAGCCAACTTACTGGTGGTGTCGTAGAGCTTAGAGAAACACAATCTGAAAAAGGTTCTCTTTCAGACAATAAAAGAAACTATGACTTTAAAGTTTTTAAACATGATGCAGGTGGTACCTCACATGAAAAAGAGCAAGACAAAGCAACAATAAAACCACATCATGCGCTTCTCCAAGAACTAGAAGAAGAACTTTCAGCATCAGGGTACTTATTTGATTTAAATAATATTGTGGATAATAAAACATTAAAAGACACAGAAGTACGGAGTACATTAAAAAATGTATTATGTATAAAATGTAGTGGTAGAATTGTTATAGAAGATTATGAGCGAATGAAAAAAATTAGTGAGGACTTCCCAAAAATAGCCGAATTAATCAGGAAAAGTACTACAAACTCTCTTCAAAAAACTCCAGAATATCAAAATATTGAAAAACAAATTTCAGAGCTTGAAAATATTCAAGGAGATAAAAAACAAAAAAGAGAGGCAACTAAAGCAGTAGTGGAATTAAGAAAGTCTTTAGATGAATTTCTGGATTCAAACAATACATTAGAAATAGTTCCTCAATGGATTCTTGATGGCACAAAAACTTGGATTGATACTTTTTTACCAAATATAACTAATATTCGAGTATATCCATTTGCAGAACAAAATGACGAACATGTTTTTGGGCACCTTGAAGCATCAAACTTTACTATCTCTGATCCTACGGCTTTTCATTTTACATATGGTTCATTTCCGACTGAAGAATTTACAATGCTTGGTATTGTGACCTCTGTACCATCAGATGAAGAAGAAAGTTTTATGCCAATGCAAGAGTTTGATAAAGATGAATTGGCAGACTATGAAAGTATAGAGAATGGATTAAGAGGACTATTTAGAGGTTTTGATGGCTTTGAGGGAATGGTTAGAACATGTAGATACCCTAGAATTCTTGTACATCCAATATTAGTTTATAGACAAACATCGCCAAATAACAAATTGAAAACTAAATAACGCATTGTGTGGTACACTAAGCTTGCATATGAATTTAAGTTTCTAAACTTCTTATATTTAGAACAACTCAGCCACAGAAAGCTTTATTTGTTCCACAATGTGTTCAATAATGCAAAAGTTCAATTTCCCTCAAAGCCTTAGGGTTTTTGACACATAGTCTTTAGACTATAAGCTTCTAACACTCCCATATAGAGTTTTGATATTTATCTTTAACTCGATAGACAACATTCCTTGCAACGTTATATTTTTTAGATATATGCGATACCTTAAGACCTTTTTTTAAATCCCAATAGATATCTTGCTCCAATCCATTAGATATCTTTTGACCACAACTTTGACACCTTTTAGTATTATTGCTTACCAAGTTTGTATATGTAACGTAAATAATTTCATTGCAAAGCATACAAAGACATTTCCATTGGGCATGTGTGTTTAAATTTTTTTCAAATTCAAGTACATAAATATCATTATATATTTTATTTTTTATGTCAATTCTTTTACTCATAGGTGCTCTTTGTCTAGTTGTAAGTTTACAACAAAGTCTATAACTTTTTGCTCTGGCATCTCACAAGGTTTTAACAGAAGTTTTTCTGTGTAATAGTTTAGGCTGATAAAGTCATTATCTCCTAACTCTTTGGCATATAGTTTTATAAGCTTTGAATTTAGCTTGGTTTCCTTGGAAAGCAGATATCTCTTTTTATTATAAACCACATCATAGCTTCCATCTTCCAGTGCTAGAAGTTTATTATGAAATACTTTTTTTCTATCCATTTACAACTCTTCAGAGTCCACAATAAATGTCACCGGTCCGTCATTATGTATCTCTACGTGCATCATAGCTCCAAACTCACCAGTTTGGGTTTTTATACCTGCATTTGAAATCTCTTTTACAAACTCTTCATAAAGTTCTTTTGCTGTTTCTGGTTTTTCACTACTATCAAAGCTTGGACGTCTGCCTTTTTTTATATTGCCAGCTAGTGTAAACTGAGATATTACAAGAGCTTCACCATCTATATCTAGTAAAGACAGATTCATCTTCTCATTCTCATCTTTAAATATTCTAAGGTTTATGATTTTATTTACTAGCTTACCAATGTCATCTTTAGTATCACCCTTTTGTACTCCAAGAAGTATATTTAAACCAACACCAATACTACCAACTACTTTATTATCTACAGTTACCTTAGAACTAGATACTCTTTGTATAACACACTTCACAATTTAACCTTTATCAATTTTAGATCTTAAAACAACCCTTTTTGTTTATTTGAATGGGTTATTTCATCATCACCCTCTTCTTTTTTGTATTCACAGCTGTTATCTTGTTTAGGATGGTATTCCTCTACAAATAGATATTTACCCTCAAAAAAGAGTTGAAACTTATCACAGTCATAGTTTAATGGACATGCGCAGTTTGAACAAGCTGTATTATCATCCATAATCTATACAACCTCATAGTTTATTTCAAAATTATCATCTGAGAGTATCTCAAACAACATATCTTCCATCTTTTCTATCGTTCGTTTGATACTACCCTCTTCTGCTCTTACAAAGCTAAACATTATAACACCCTCATGTGGATACTCTCCACTGCTGTCCATGATTGAGATATTATTATTTTTTAACTTGTCTACAATAGTGTTAAGAATAGCCCTACGCTCTTTTTTTGAGTTTACAAACGGTAATGTAAGATCAATTGAACCTATACAGAACATGTCTATTTTCCAAACACTCTAAATATTAAAGAGAGTACCACGCTGATCAATATCATAGTTGTTATTGGAAAATAAAAACTTGTATTTTCACCTTTGTATTTTATATCGCCAGGCAAGTTGCCAAACCAGCTAAATGCACCTGGGATATAATGCCATATAAGACCTACTATGATTAGAATAAGACCGGTATATATTAATACTTTATCCAACTACCCTAACCTTCATAACCATCTTATCCATGCCATATGGATCTGTGACGTTAAAGTAGATGTTATTGTCATTAAACACAGGTGTTGCCCTACCTTTTTCAATAGTCTCTTCACCGTTGTAGTAGTCTTTATTGATATACTCTATTGTGTAGGTTTTACCTGGTTGTATATTTAGTTGTTTTAATTCATCTTGTGTATGTGGTATAAAAGACATGTTTGACCTCTATTTTATAATTCGATATATAATATGTTTATATATTTAATATTTTCAAGTTAAAAATATTAAAATAAACTCTTACATTCAACTTCATGATCCCTTAACTTATCCCCTCTAGTCTTAAGTCCAACTGTATTCTCATAATAAAAACAACGCTCATAATTTTTTTCTTTGTTAAATATCATCTTCCAAAAAGCTTTAGGTACAGCTATCTTGTTTCTTCCAATAGTCCTTGGTCTATCTGAATAGATTACACCATTTAAGACACTAACTTTACCAAGTCCACTTGCTACTTTTCTCTCTAGCTTTTCAGCTTTAATCCATGTGTATCTGTTAATGTTCCTGTACTGAGGTATAACATTAGCCATACTGTATGTGCTTTTAAGAGATTTATCACTCCAGTCAAACGAAGCATCATTAGCTAAGTGTCCCCTATCCATTTTATATTGATTTCTGGTGTAGTCACTGTGAGTGCTGCGATACTTTCTAGGCAGTTCTAGCTCATCGTAAAATCTAGGTCTATCTTTGATATTACCTTTGTTCACTTTAGCACCATCAAGTACATAATAAACATAGTTCGCACCTTTAGCTTTATAGTTGTAGCAGATTTGGTAATAGTCTTTATCTATGATTTGATCGCATTGTTTCTTATTGAAGAACTTCTTTATAAAAAGCTTTTCTTGTATAGGTGTTTGTGCAAATGCAGCAGAGATAAGAAGTGGTAGTAGTAATAGTTTTTTCATGATTATCCTAAATGTAATTTAAAACTTAATTGTACCAAATATTAAGTAGCATATTCTAAGAGATATCGGAATATTTACCTATGGAAAATTAGGTTTTTACTGGGTTAGTAACTGTCTAGTTTATAGGTAACATCCCATTATAAGTTAAACTCTGCTATCACTAATATGGTTAGAGAGAGGTTTAAATTGCATATATGGTTAGAGAGAGGTTTAAATTACATATATGGTTAGAGAGAGGTTTAAATTGCATATATGGTTAGAGAGAGGTTTAAATTACATATATGGTTAGAGAGAGGTTTAAATTGCATATATGGTTAGAGAGAGGTTTAAATTGCATATATGGTTAGAGAGAGGTTTAAATTACATATATGGTTAGAGAGAGGTTTAAATTACATATATGGTTAGAGAGAGGTGTTGTGTGTCAAAGTGGTAAAGGTAGATAATATTTAAAACTTAATATAAGAGCTTTTGATAAAACTTTTCAAGGCTCAGATAATATAAACCTGAGCTGATTTGAAGAATTTTCTTGCCTTTGCGTTGGCTCATTGACCTTATTTACTAGGTATAATGAGAATAGATAAGAACTAACGACCAACTAGTTTATATCTAAGCTGTAAAAGTATACCATATTATGATTTATATGATTAAAAGCGTTATTTATACTGTAGAAAGACTTAGCTAAGCTGTCTACAGTTTTAACTTGAGTTGATAGATTCTTCCGAATCTGTTTCATTTAGAATAGATAGAATCGCTTGTTATTGTTAGGCTTAAGTTTCTGGAAAAAACTTATCCCGATAATAGGGAAAGAACTTTTAACATGCTTTTCTTGACTCAATTATAACCTAATTCTTCTTTATATTTAAATTATAAAATTTTATTTATATCATTTCTTATGCCTTTAATCATTTTTATCCAAAATATTTGAGATGATCTGACTACACTAATTAGGATACAGAAATTAAGCAATTGTGAGTTAAATTTTACTATCACTAATATGGTTAGAGACGGACTGAAAATCAAAATCTCCCATATATGGTTAGAGACGGATCGAAAATCAACATCTCCCATATATGGTTAGAGACGGATCGAAAATCAAAATCTCCCATATATAAGAATGTCTGGAACATCTCCTATACATTAGACACTATTCAACTGAAAGTCTCTTACTTTTGTAACTTAAGGAACAAAACTTTCTATACCAATTATTTATAAATTTTTCACTTTTAAAACCTATTGCTATAACTCTTACAAAATATCTACTTGGAGAACAACTATTGATATAAATAGTAATATAGTCTTTAGAGTAAAACTATATTTTCAACAAAAAAGTTGTTGTGCTATACCCCTTACAAAATATCAAATCGTAGTAACCCAAATAAACATCTAACTTGACTCACCTGGATGTTCATCAATTAATTTCTTTCGAGAAGTTCATTCCAGTCTAACGACTGAGATAGCTTTTAAAAAGGAGTTTTCAAATGGAAATTAAATATGAAAACTTAGAGAAGATCGATGAGCTTTTAACAAAAGTGAATCAAATCTTGGAAAACACTAATTCAGAAAAAAGGTGGCTGAACATAAATGAAGCAGCTCACTACCTGGGCTATTCAACTGATCATATACATAAGTTAAAAAATGACCAACTTATTGAAGGAAAGCATTTCTTCAAAAAAGGAAAACTGTTGTTTGATAAATATGCGTTAGATGAATGGGTTATGAGTTACAGAACTAATGACATCAATGCTTCTGAAATTGTTTCAAACATCCTTGAGAATATAGCATGCTAAGTTATTTGATAAATGTCAACAAAACATGTAAAATACTCCTGTTGTTAGAAAAGTCGTTTATGGGTTATGCAAAGGAGAACGCATGATACATAACATGACACAACCAAAGCTTTTTGTCCGTGGCAAAAAACTTTGGATAAGATTTAGTCTTGATGGAAAAGTCGTAAAAAAACCTTTACATTTGGATGATAGTAAAACAAACGTAAAAATTGCAAATCTGCAAATAATCCCACAATTGATTCTAAAAATCAATTCTGGAGAGTTCTTTGAAAATGAAAAAGATAAAATTCCTACCGTTGATGCGTATACAGAGATTTCCTTTTCAGCTCATGAGTGTGAGAGAAAACCAACTACTACAGTTGACTATAAAAATATTTACAGAAAGCATATAAAGCCAACTTTTGGTCATGTTAAACTAGATGAGATCAAAGTCAGTGAAGTAAATACTTGGAAAAATGCATTGTTTACCGGAGGGTTGTCTTCCAGACGTGTAAATTCGATAAAAAAAGTCTTTGGAACTATAATCGAAGATGCTGTACTTGATGAGATAATAACTTCAAATCCAGTAAGAAAATCAAAGCCATTGCCACCACACGTTGAGAAGGATATCTACCCTTTTTCAATGGAGGAAATAAGACAAATACTTGAAGTAGCAAAAGGTCAAGATAAAAATCTGATTGCAACGCTCTTTATGACTGGGATTAGAACCGGTGAACTGATTGCTTTAAAATGGAAAAATATAGACTTTGAAAAAAGAACAATTGAGATTGATGCCACAATAGGTAGAGGGATTGAAGGTACGCCAAAAACAAAGTCTAGTATAAGAACAATACCAATTTTGGATTCACTGTATGAGTATATTGTAGACCAATACAGATTAACTGGAGACAAAAACAGTTACGTTTTTTTGAATCCTAACGGCACGCATTTTTTTGACAGTAAAAACTTACGTGATGGTTTATGGAAAAAAGTTTTGAAAAAAGCTGATGTAAAATATAGGACTATTTACCAGACAAGACATACATTCTGTAGTTTGAACTTGCAAAACGGTGCTGATTTGATTTGGGTATCAAAGGTAATGGGGCATAAAAACCCAAAAATTACTCTGGAAAAATACTCAAAATTTGTTCCGTCAGATTCTAAAATATCAACAGTGTTTGATGAGTTGTAAAAAGGAGTTGGAACATCATTGGCACAATTTTGGCACAATCTGACTTTGAATCTCTTGAAATGACTTATTTTAGGGGTTTATAAAGGGATGGTGCGGATGAGAGGACTCGAACCTCCACACCTTGCGGCACCAGATCCTAAGTCTGGCGTGTCTACCAATTTCACCACATCCGCGCACGTTGTAGAAAGTGTTTTATGTCTCTTCAGA
>Ga0193954_1001032_pt1 | contig 14717 bp, 16 predicted proteins | sample BB_5_MG_FD_140340 | JGI IMG/M metagenome (GOLD analysis project Ga0193954, IMG submission 140340) | Microbial mat bacterial communities from the Broadkill River, Lewes, Delaware, United States - BB_5_MG | ecosystem: Environmental > Aquatic > Freshwater > River > Microbial mats | place: USA...
CACGATGCGTCACTTGCCTTAGCCCTTGAGACGATGTCCAAAAGAGGTGTAGAATCGGTTTTGATTGGTGATAGTAAACCCATAGGAATTATTACAGAGAGTGATATTGTCCGACTTGCCAATAAAAATACTGATATTACACGCAATGCCACAGAGTTTATGCACGCTCCTCTACTCTCCATCAAAAACACCATGCATATTCGTGATGCCATTGAACAGATGCGTCAACACCATATTCGTCATCTCGTGACACGTGACAGTGATGGTCGATACTATTTGATTGGTTTTCGTGAGATACTCAATAATCTAAGTGGTAACTATGCAAGCTTTTTAGAAAACAAACTCAAAGATACACGCCAAACATTCAATGCTATGCACGAGCTTGTCATTGAAGTACTGGACTTTGGACATGAGCAGATAATATCATGGATGAATGCCCAGGCAAGTCAACAACTTGTGGATATTGATATTGACAGCTCTATTACCCAACTATTTGATCAAACGCTTTGGAGTGAAATCTATACCAAATTGCAAAAAGAGGGGCAAGATCAACGTAAAATAGAGCTTCACAATGCCATATTCAATGCAAGCTTTTCAATCAACAACCTATTAGGTAGCTCTATAATAAAAATTCTACTCAGTGACATCACACAGATAGAGTCACTCAATCAACAATTGATGCACAATATAGAACAAAACTATCAAATGACCTTGCAATCTTTGGTAGAACTTGTTGAGAGCCGTGATACCTATACAGGTGGTCACTCTCAAAGAGTTGCCACATACTCCCAACGCATTGCTCAAGAGCTTGGTCTATCCACACACGATTGCCAACTAGTCTACCAAGCAGGCATCTTACACGATATTGGCAAAATTGTGACTCCCGATACCGTCTTGCTCAACCCTGGCAAACTCTCTGCTTTGGAGTATAAACTCATCAAAGAGCATGTCAACGTAGGCTACTCTATACTTTCACGTATCCCCATGTATATTGATATCGCCAATATTATCAAGTATCACCATGAACGCTACGATGGTAAGGGCTACCCTTATGGTATCAAAGGTGATGAGATTCCGCTACTCTCTTCTATTTTGAGCATTGCAGATAGCTTTGATGCGATGACGACCAATCGCATCTACAAAGCACGCAAATCCAAAGAGGAGGCGATAGAGGATATTTGTAGCAACGGTGCAAAGCAGTTTCACCCCAAAGTCGTGGACGTAGCCAAACAAGCTTTTGAAACGATTGAAATTGACTGCAAAGCTTCTCAACTCCCCACCAACCCAATCGAAGAAGAGCGATTTGCCTATTTTTACCGTGATCGCCTAAGTAATGCCTACAATGAGGAGTACTTAAGTTATATTTTAAGCACCAATCGCTTTGAACGCAACTACCAATTTCTCTATATTATCTGCATTCATAACTTTAATAACTTCAACAAACAACAATCATGGCAGATGGGTAACCGTCTCTTGGCTTCTATTGCCAACTATCTTGTAGAACACTATGCAAAGGCTTTGGTAGTACGTATCCATGGTGATGATTTTGCACTGCTAAGCAAAGAGACTGTTGAAATTGATATGGATAGTTTTTTGAAACAAGGGTTTTTTAAAGAGAGTGACTTGCAAGCAAGTAAAACTATTATTGATATGCAGCAACACCCCATTGATAGTCTTGACGATTTTGAACAATATATTCGTAAGATTTTATAATACCTAAACTTTTTATTGAAGTTGAACTAGTAGCAATATCAGATTCCAACAAAAACACTTAATAGAAAGCAACGCTTATTTTCTTTTTTGTGGCAATGGAATCGACCATTTGTTATAATACGCCACTACGCGTAGCACTACTCCAAAGCATAATAAGCTAAGCATGGTATAGAAGTTGATAGCATTAAAATACTCCAATAGGTACATCCCTAAACCTATAATTAACGCTACCGTACCGTAAAAACCACTCTTAAAGACAAAAGGTACTTCATTGATAATCACATCACGGGCTATTCCTCCACCTACAGCTGTGATGAAGGCAAGAGCGAGTACTCCTGTGAGGTTGAGTTGATGTTCTAGGGCAATCAATGCTCCTGTAATACTAAAAGAGACAAGTCCCAAAGAGTCACTCACAATAAAGGCAAAACGGTTCTCAATGGAAGCTTTTTTATGAAAATCAAAAAAGATCAGCAGGCATAAAATGAGCAAGACTACTAAAGCAGGAGCATTATGACTAAAAGTATAAGGGGTCTTATCGACAATAACATCACGGATAATCCCTCCACCAAGAGCGGTCAAAAAGGTAGAGATCAAGATACCAAGTAGATCAAGCCCATTGCGTGTGGCAACCAAAAAGCCACTCATCGCAAAAGCAATAATTCCAATATATTCTGCTATTTCAAACACCTAAAAACTCTTGCTTTATAAATCGTCACCAAACATCATCGAATAGGGTCGATCAATTTGAGTAATAAGCTGATCAATGCTCACATTACGTGAAGTGGTCACAAACTCTTTGCCATCTAAGAAGACCATCATAGTAGGGATTGAAAAGACATTGTAGTGAGCTGAAATCTCGATTTGTTCTTTGGCATTGAGATAAATTTGTTCTATTTTAGGGAAGTTCTCTTCAAAAGCCCCTTTGATCTTGGGTCGCAAGGCTTCACAGACATTGCAGTTATCTCCCCAAAAGTATAATAAAACACCATCGCTTGTTGAAATTTTTGTTTGTAGCTCTTCTAGTGACATAGTTACCTCTTTTTGATCATTTAGTAGTCTAATTATACTTAAAAAAGGGCAATTTATCATTTTTATGATAGAATATTTTTAAAAATTTCTATGGCTATTGTAGAGAATGTTGGGAGTTTGCGTGGTTATCAAATTTGGAAAAGTAGTAATTAACCCTATTATTGGTCCTATTGTTATCTTCTCGAGTTTTATATTGGCATTGTCATTTATCTATATGCCACAAATCTCAACACAAAACCAAAAAGATTCGATTGAAAAAGATGCACGTTCTTTGATCTCACACCTTAAGTCTTTTCGTACCTATTATACCAATAGTGTCGTCAAAAAGGTTTCTCATTTAGATGATTTAACAATTAACTTTGATCATAAAGAAAAGAGTAAAACCATTCCTCTGCCTGCTACCACCATACATAATCTCAGTGAAATTTTTACTAAGGATAGTGAAATGGGCTTTAGTTTTTACAGTGACTACCCTTTTCCCAATCGTGCCAACAGAGTCTTAGATCAGTTTCAAAAAGACTCTATTAATTATCTACGAAACAACCCTAATAAAGTCTATACCAAAGAAGAGAGTATCGATGGGAAAAAGGTTTATCGTGTAGCCGTAGCAGATGTTTTTCATTCCCAAGCTTGTGTGAGCTGTCACAATTACCGTGCTGACACCCCCAAAAATGACTGGAAACTAGGAGATGTGCGAGGGGTATTTGAGGTCAACCGAGAAATCCAAAAGAGTTTTATGCTCTCTGCCAATCAGGTGAGTTATTTGCTCTTTGTATTGGTGGCGATATTGATCTTTGCTCTTATGCACTATAGCGTAATGTACATACGTAGAGGACGGGAACTCAAAACCCAAGCCAATAGTCTTGAACAAGAGGTTAATAGCCGAACCAAAGATTTGATGCAAAGCAATAAGATGCTTTTGGAGTATAAAAAAGCTGTTGATGCAAGTGCTATTGTTTCCAAGACCGATGAGCAAGGGCGTATCACCTATGCAAATGAGGCTTTTTGTAAAATATCAGGTTATGAGATTGAAGAGCTTTTAGGGAAGTCACACAATATTGTCCGCTCTCCTGATGTTGATCCAAGTTTTTACAAGAATATGTGGGAGACAATACAATCCAAAGAGGTCTTTAAAGGGACTATTCAAAATCGAAGCAAAGAGGGAGAACCCTACTATGTTGCGACAACCATTGTCCCTATTTTAGACAGTGATAATGAGATCACAGAGTACCTCTCTTTGCGTTATAACCTCACCGATTTAGAGATTGCCAAAAAGAGGCTAGAGACCGTTAATAAAAACCTCAAAGACTCAATTGAGTATGCTTCATTGATTCAAAATACCTTTATGGCTGAAGAGCAAGCTTTGGAGAAATATTTTGATGAGTACTTTACGATTTGGGAACCCAAAGACATTGTAGGGGGTGATATTTATCTCTTTGAAGAGCTTCGCACTGAAGATGAAGCCCTTTTGATGGTTATTGATTGTACAGGGCATGGGGTACATGGAGCTTTTGTAACGATGATTATTAAAGCCATTGAACGCCATATCGTCGCACGTATCAACTCTGATCCTAGTGAGGTGGTAAGTCCTGCAAATCTCCTAGGAGTACTCAATCGTAGTATCAAACATCTACTCAAACAAGATCGGGATACCAGCCTTTCAAATGTAGGGTTTGATGGAACAATTTTGTATTTTAATAAAAAAGAGAAAATTGTCAAATGTGCTTCAGCAAGAAACGAGATCCTCTATACACAAGATAATGACTTCCATAGAATCAAAGGGGATCGTCACTCTGTAGGATACCGTGACAGTGATAGCAACTATCAATTCTCAGAAACTGTAGTGGAACTCTCCTCTCCTACAACACTTTACGTTGCAACGGATGGTTATTTTGATCAAATTGGTGGGAGTAAAAAACGCTCTTTTGGTAGACGACGCTTTAGAGAGTTGGCTCAATCCATCGCCTTTGATCCTCTTAATGAACAAAAAGATGAATTTTTGCATCGCTTAAAACGCTATCAAGACAATTGTGATCGATTGGATGACATTACTTTAATTGCTGTGAAAATGGATATATGATGGTTGTTTCACAAATACGAGAAATCATTAATAAAGAAGGGGTCTGTTTTGTCTTTTATGGCAGTCTCTCTCAATCGTTTATCAATTTCTTTTTAGAGACTATTGGTGAGCAGTTTAAACAAAAAGGGATCGAGAAAAACCTATCTAAGGCAGTAACGATCATTGCTATTGAACAGATTCAAAACATTATGAACTACTCCCAAGAAGAGGTAATAAGCTCAATTGGTAAATGTAGAGATTTGGGAATGATTGTTGTGGGTTATGACTATGAATCACAAAGATACTATGTCAATGGTTCAAATGAGATTGATCCAGAGAATCGAACAAAAATCATCACTAGAATTGATGAGATTAACCTACTTGATAACCAAGCACAACGAAAACTCTTGCGTCAAAAACTCAAAAGTGGTGAAGATGCACACAATAAAGGTGCAGGTGTAGGTTTTGTCGAGATGGCAAAACGCTCAAGTGCAAAATTGCAATACGAGTTTGATGAGATTGATGGCAAAATTTATTTTAATATTTTAACATTTGTATAGGAGAAAAGATTGGAAAATTTAAAGATAGAAGCAACAAATCATAGTCCATATATTGAATTTAATACTCAAGAAGGGAAATTTACAATATCGGGGATGTCTTATCCTGAAAATACGTTTGAGTTCTATCGACCTATTTATCGATGGCTAGAGGAGTATTATGCAACAACAACGCACAGTATGACGACACTAAATGTTGAACTCATCTATCTTAACTCTAGTAGTCTAAAAGCCTATTTTGATATCTTTAATATTATTGAAGATGCTAATGAAGAGGGTAAAAAGTCGGTGATTAACTGGATATATGATCGTGATGACGATATTATGGAGGAGACAGGGGAAGATTTTCAAGAAGATTTTGAAGATCTGACCATTCACCTACTTCCAAAATAGTCACAAAGCAACGTAAATGTTGCTTTGTGTTACTATGAATCACTTAGTGTTGATCCATCATCAATACGATTGGTAGAGTAGACTCCTGTGATTTTTTTCCACATTTTTGAGGCATTGAGTCCTGCCCAGATGATAAATGCCATCCCTATTGTTGCAATCCATCCAAGCTGTTCAAGGTTTTTGAGATCAATCAGACCGTATTGGTTGAGTCCCCAAACAAACGAGAGAATAATAACCACAATAAAAAGTGCTCCATAAAGACCCAAACTTTGAAAGATCGAACGAATCGCAAGTAACCAAGCACCCACCATCAATAAAATTGCGAAGGGTGTAAATCCTGTCAATGGATTAGCAGTAGAGACATAGTGTAAAAAGTGAAATCCTGTTGGGTTCCATGTACCAAGTGAGAGAAGCAAAGAGATCAACGCCGTGACCCACCATCTCAGGGAGGTTTCATTGACTCCTTTTTTAGTTTGTCTTGTATCGGTAAATACATCTTTCATATTTGACATAATATTTTTTCCTTAATTACATTAATTATTGTAATTATATCAAAAAGTGTTATAATTTTATAAAAAGTATTAAAATGTTTAAACTTTCACAATTTGAAAAGATCTTTTGGGCTACCATTTTACTCTTTTTTACTCTCTACATTACGATTTATATTATCGCTTATCAAAAGAGTGAAAGCATTATGGGCAAGCAAGAGGATAAAAACAAAACCATTATGAAAGATCTTTTAAAAGATAAATATCAAGATGTCATCAAATACACAACAGTAATCAAAGAGATCGAAGACCTCTCTATGAAAAAAGCTCTTGAAAACAATACAACACTCGCTGCCATTGAATACAATCTACAAAACAACAAAGAGGAGTTAGAGAAAAAAATTGATGCACATCTCAATCATGCTTTTGGTGTGATTTATGGCAATATTGACAATTTTTTGGATTTTCATTATTCAATTGTAGGGGAGTACACTCAGCTAGGTGCAATGGCAACAGGCAAAATTGAGCAGAGTGTTCAGGAGAAACTTTTCCCTCCTAGCTTTACACTCCGTATCAAACGTCTTGATCCTTTGATTGCCAAGGAGTTTCAACGCCACACTCAAAAACACCTCAACTTTGTAAAATCAAGCCTCACTAAAGATGTGAATATGGAGCTAAATAGTGATGCCTTCAAACGCTTAAATGCGGATATTGAGCATCATGTCGAGACACAAAAGCTTAAAATTTCTGCCATTGTAACCATTAGTATTGCCTCTATGGTCGCCAAGGTCGTAGCTAGTAAAATTGCACTCAAAGCCTCTAGTAAAGTTGCCATAAAATCCTCTGCCAAACTCGCTACCAAAGGAGCAAGTACAGGAGCTGCTGCTGCTACAGGAGCCTTGTGTGGACCAGCTGTTGTTATCTGCTCTCCTGTACTTGCTACCATAGCGTGGTTTGGTAGTGATGCTTTGCTTCTTGAAGCCGATGAGTATCTCCATAGAGATGAATTTAAAAAAGAGATCATCGCCTCCATAGATGATCAAAAAGAGATTTTAAAAAGAGACTACAAACGCATTTATGGTAAATCCCTAGAGAAGCTCTCCCAGACTATCAAAGCAGAGTATCAAAAGCAAGAAATCAAGAAAAAAGTGCGTGTTAAAATCATTGATAAGATCAATTTAGTCAAGTAATCGCATGGAAAAGAGAGGAATATGGGACTCTAAGTAAGTAGTAATGTTTAGTTATTACTTAATACTTTGAGTTCTTCGGTAGCTTTAATACTCTTATCCATGGTAATGAGGGTAAGTTGCTTGTTCATTGCCTGAGCAATAATGGTTCGATTAAAAGGGTCCTGTTGTGTTGAGGGTAAGGTTTTGGCTACTTTTGCAGACTTTGAGGAAATGTCTACTTTATGAAAACCACTCTCTTCGATCACTGCAGAAATATCAACATTTTCAAGACTCACTTCACCCAAACCACGTTTGAGATCAATCTCCCAAATTGAGGCTGCACTGATATAGATTTCACTCTGTGGATCGGCAAGAATCTCGTAGACTCTACTACTAAGCTTTTTGCGATTGTTCAGCCATGCTAAAAACACCGTAGTATCAATTAAATAACGCTCCATAACCCCTCTCCTTAGCTATTGTAGCCTTTTTTATGATGGTCTTGCTTGTATTGCTGAGTATCAATGTTTTCCGTATCAATATCAAACATTCTTGAAACCGCCTCTACCGAACAAAGACTCTCTTTTTCACGTGAATTTTTACGCAATCTTTGCGTAGGGGTATGCAAAAAATGATTAAACATCTGTAGTGCCATCTTACGCATATTAGCTTCATATTGCTGGGGTACATACCCTTTGGAAATTGCCCGTTGCAACTCTTTTTCAATCGACTCATTGACATCAAGTCGAATCCCTTTGATCACAGGTTCAACCGACAATGCACGCAACCATTTGTAAAAGTCCTCTTGGAATTGCGTAACGATATCATTGGCTTTGAGGGCTTGTTCTTGACGCAGTGCATGGTTCTTATCGGCAATATCACGCAAGTCATCAATACGGTACGTTTTAAGGTTGTAGACTTCCATCTCTTCAATATCTCTTGGAATTGCCATATCAAACCACAAACGATTAAGATCTTTGTTATCTATCATATCACGAGTAATCACGGCGTGAGGAGCAGACGTAGCACAAAATACCAAACGGTAACGGTTGATGTATTTCTTGAGTTTATCAAACTCATCAATCTTAACATTTTCACCAAGCTCATCGGCAATAGCACGTACCTTTTGCATATCCCGACCTAGGAGTACCACATCACAACCAACGCGCAGAAGATGTTTGGCAGCTAGTCGTCCCATCTCCCCCACACCCACAACCACTCCTGTCATACCTGCCATATTATCACCCAAGATAAGTGAAGCTTGTGAGACAGCAACGGAGGCAATTGATATTGGGTTCTCAGAGATTTTAGTTTCATTACGCACCTGAGCGGCACACTTGATCGCATAACTAATAATACGGTTAAGCCTTTTGCCTGCAGTAGAGTTATCATACGAAAATTTAAATGCCTCTTTGACCTGCCCTGTAATCTGAGACTCCCCCACGACTAAGGAATCAAGCGAAGCCACAACGGAGAAGATATGTCTAATCGCATCTTCATCATCAAGACGCTGAGCCATCCCCACAAGTTCATTAAAAGGAACTTTACTCATCTGAGAGAGTATCCCAATAATGGCATGATACGCTGCAAAATTATCTCGTGTTGCTAGTACGATCTCGATTCGATTACACGTTGTTACAATAAAAGCTTCATGAATAAAATCAAAATTTACTAAACGATTAAGCACAACGCGTTTGCTCTCATTGTCTTTAAAAGAGAGTCGCTCCCTCTGTGAAAAGTCACATTTTTTGTGATTGAAACTAACAACTAAATAATACATTAAAAATCCCTATCAACCATATCTTGGGCTATCTTTTGCAAAGAGCTGTTGCCCTCTTTTTCCATCATATCTACCGCTTTTTGTGCCAAAGCTCTTGCTTCCATAATACATCGTTCAATAATCGTATGCTCTTTAAACTTCGCTCCAATCCATGCAAGCTCATCCACACTTAGCTTTTTGGCATGCAAAGAGAGAAGCTTAGTTTGATCATCACTGCTCAATGCTTTATAAAGATAGATATAAGGCAGTGTTGTTTTACCCTCCACAAAGTCATTAAGTGCAGGTTTTCCAAGCTGGTCACTTGAAGCAGTGATATCAAGTATATCATCAATAATCTGAAATGCAATGCCTAAGTTACGACCATACATTTTATAGATCTCTCTATCTTTATTGGCTAAAATTGCTGCCGCTTCACTCGAAGCTTCGATCAAAGATGCTGTCTTTTGATAGATCATCTTCATATAGTCATCTTTTGAAGCATTAAAGCTATGAGAGAGTACCACATCTGCTTGCTCACCAAGGCTTAGCTGAGTAACCGCATTGGAGATAATCTGAGCAACTTTGGCATCAATGTTATTAAGCTCATAAAAGCCCTTTGAGTAGAGAATATCCCCCAACATAATAGCTACTTTGTTGCCAAAGGTAGCATTAATTGAGGGTTGGTTTCTACGGGTAAAAGCATCATCGATAACATCATCATGAAGTAGACTTGCTGCGTGGATCATCTCTACCACAGCAGCAAGCTTAATTGCAGACAAAGAACCTGACGCAATCTTTAAGATCAATTTAGCTCTTAGACGTTTTCCTGCTGGAATCTGGGCATAAAGCTTTGTGGTAGTCTTATCATCAAGTTCAGTGATAAACTGATCTATCTTTCGTTCCACTGCACTGAGCATGATGCGTCCTTATTCACACTGAGTAACGATATTACCCACAAGTTCAATAAACAAAGAGTCTACTCTAGCATCAATATCCGTGTCAATGACCGTTGCTTTAATGAGATTTTCGTGTTCCATCTCAAGCCCTCTCTCTTCAAGCATCTTTTCAGCTACTGCAAAACGTCTAAACATCTTCTCAATTTCCAACTCTACAATATTTTCATTTGCATTTTTAGCAATTGAAAAGTAGTTGGATTTTGGCGTTCCTACAAAGTCATCATCATCATCAAATATATTCATAGTTTTATCCTAATTATTGTTGTATTAAAGAGAAAATTATATCCAAAAATTCGATAGAAATGCTTTATTAATTGAGCTTATGTATTTTACATAAAAAACTTACGTACTCTATCCAACCATCCATCGTTCATAAAGGCAAGTTTAAAGTATCCTTTGGTGGGTTCGGATATGTAGACAGAGCCTTTGAGCTTCGCATCACTGACCAAATAGTCATCACGGTGAGCTGCTCCTCGGCTCTCTTTTCGCTCCATGGAGGTGAGGATAATCGCCTCTGAGACCTCTAGGGCATTTTTAAGCTCTAGTATTGCGATGAGTTCGACATTATTATTACGCCCCTTATCGATACAGTGCAGGGTATTGGCTTCGGCTCTAAGGTAGCGAATGTAGTCGTAGGCTTTAATAAGTCCTGCTTCATTTTTGCTAATCCCACAATTTTCAAACATACTCTTACCCAAAGATATTCGCATAGCATTAAAATTTTTGGTGGTATCCATATCAAAGATCTTATCCACAATGTTTTGATCCTTGACCACAATATTGTAATCAATGGGTAAAAAATCGCGAGATTGAGCATACTTTTTGGCTTTTGAGCCTGCAAGCTCACCAAATACTGCACCCTCTAGTAGGGAATTTCCTCCAAGACGGTTTGCACCATGTACGCCCACATTGGCACACTCTCCACAGACAAAGAGCCCTTTGATGCTTGTTTGAGTCATCGTTGATTCAATCCCACCCATACTATAATGTGCAAGAGGTTTAACAGGAAGTATCTCTTTGCTTACATCAATTCCCATCATATTATAAGCACTCTTAAAGAGACTAGGAAGTTTGGTTTCAATATGTTCAGAAGATAAATGACGCAGGTCTATAAAGACCTCATGCCCCTTTTCAAACTCTTTGAGTATCGCACGACTCACCACATCACGGGTCTCAAGCTCATCAACAAAACGCTCTCCATCAGAATTAATAAGATAGCCACCCTCTCCACGGGCTGCTTCGCTTACAAGGTAGCTTCCTTTGGCGAGTCCTGTAGGGTGAAACTGTACAAACTCCATATCTTTCAGACGTAAGCCTGCACGCAGAGCAATGGCGTGTAAATCTCCCGTATAGTCAGGGGCATTGGTGGCAAACCCTCTATAGATGCCTGCATATCCTCCCCCTGCCAATATAACCGCCTTGGCAGGATAGACCACCACCGAGCTATCCATTCGGCGAATCGCCACCACACCACTTACATTCTTGTCAAGTTTGGTAATGTTCATAACATAGTTATTGACCACAAAGTCCACCCCCATGCTTTTGGCTTTTTTGATCAAGGCTCCTGTAATCGCTCCTCCTGTCTTATCCCCCACATAACAAGTACGTTTGGAACTTCCTCCACCAAAGCTTCGTTGGGCGATATTGCCTGCTTCATCTTTGTCAAACTCTACACCATACTTATTAATCTTTCGTACAATACGACCTGCTTGGTAACACATATAGCTAATCGCCTTTTTATCCCCTAGTCCGTAACCACCCTCATAGGTATCGGCAATATGTTTATCAATTTCACTTTTATTGTTAGGGTCAAGTACGGCATTGATTCCCCCACTTGCCAATGAACTGTTGGATTTAAAGAGATTGCCTTTGGTAATGACTGCCACTCTATTACTACTACTCTTTGCCTCAATGGCCGCCATAAGTCCTGCTACACCGCCCCCAACGACAACTATATCAAAAATCATCACTACAACCTATAGAGTAGATTGTACCGTGATTGCGGTACGGATTTAATCTGAGAAATAGCAACATTCTCTTTGATATGGACAGGCACTTTTGAGCCAAAGAGTGAGCTTACAAGTGACGGGGTCGAACGCACAAACTGCAAAGCGAGTTGAATATCACTCGTTAGCGTCATCGACTCATCAAGCACTGCCCCACTTTCAGCCGAGAAAGATTTATGAAAGAGATTCATCTGTAAAAGTGAAGAGGAGCTAATCACCCCAATACCCAATCGGTGGGCTGCTTGGAGTATGGTACACTCCTCGTTGTCTACTTTTTGAGTGGCTTGGATATAGGGCTGAACCTTTGCCATATTAAAGGGGAGTTGAATGTACTTAAATCGGTGATTTGCTCCTCCCACCTTTTGGGCAATTTGCACAAGTTTTTCAAGAGCAATTTGCTCCTCGTTATCAGAAGTAAAGCCATTCCAAACCGCAACACCGTAATATTTAAAATACCCCTCATCTGCCATCTTTTCAAATCGTGCAAAGACCTTTTCGATCTGTTTATAAAACGCCTTTTCACCCAAAGAGAGAATCTGCATTTCAGGGTTGTGCAGATAGTAGATATCAAAGCTCTCTATCCCTACATTGGCTAGACTTCGCTTACAACTCCACTCCAGATAATCAGGACTCATACAGTGCTGATCAAGTTCTATCTCACTCTCTTTGGCAAGTCCTGCTTCTACGACGTTTTCTTTAATCCATGAGTAGGGATTACTAGGGAAAGGATAATCAAGCTGAATAAAACCACCCTTGGAACAGATAATAAGCTCTTCTCGTTTGATTTCATCGCCTAGCTCTTTAAGTGCTTCACCTATCTCCTTTTCGCTCTGCCCATAGCGATAGTTCGATGCGGTGTCGATGAGATTAATGCCACTATGAATCGCTTCTTTGACCGCCTCAATATAGTGAAAAACATAATTCTCCTCCTTGTAGGGTTCTTTATTGAATGTCCCAAGCCCAAGTTTTGAAAAAATTAAATCGTTGTGTTTGATATAAAAATCTTTGTAGTGTGAAAACTTTTTGGCAAAATTGTGTGTGTCGGTAAGTGTTGCTACTTGCATTGCGTATCCTATTATCCGTTATCTTGGAATTTGGATATGCAATAAGTGTTCCGTTATTTTAACATCCTATAGATACTCGGCGTTGTAGCCAAATCAATCGCTTTAAATCCATCTAAATTTTCAAGAGACTTGTCCGCACCAAACTCAACGAGAAGCTTGACCATATCGGCTTTGCCTGCACTGGCACTGTACATCAACGCCGTTACTCCATTATCATTCATTTTATCAAGATTGATTCCTGCTTTAACAAGCAGTTCCACACAGGTATAACTCTGCCCAAAACAGGCGTTCCACAGTGCCGTATTACCATCAATGTTTTGGGTTTCAAGCGATGCATTTGCCTCTAATAGCTCTTTGGCTATATCACACTTGGCTTCTCGTACCGCTTTCATCAAAGCTGAATTTCCATACTGTCCAACTTTGTCAATATTAGAAGCATCGTATCCATTGGACTCCATCCAATCTAAAGTATTTTGGCTAAACATTATACACTCATCCACTCTTCGTGAGTGTGTCCCTTTTTTTTGAATTTAATTGCTTCATCAAGTGCTATATCAAACGCAGTTATATCAAAAGGATCTTCTAAAGTATCAACAATCTCACGGTAGAGTATCTCACCATCTTTACTAATGATAAAGATTGATTTTGCACAGAGACTTTCAGTAGCAAAAACTCCAAACTTCGTAGCAAAATTTACAAAATCTGTAGAGTAGAAACTAGGGTCATACTCTTTTTCTTGTGTACTAGAAGCGATAAGGTAGATCAAAGATTTGGCTTTATGGTTTTCGATGACTTCAAGTAACTCTTGGCTTAAGCTATCGGCTTTGGGTAAACTTATCATCACTTGTACCTTATCTGCCATCATTCCTATGACTTTCTCTTCACCACTAAGCATTTTGACTCTTACTGCTGGGGCTTCAGAGCCAACTTTGCGTTCTTTTTTTTGAAGTACTATGGGCTTATCATCAATTGTAATTTGCATATATTTTTCCTTTTATATAACTTTTTTTAACCCTATCTATGCACATTGTATGCCAAAGTAGAGAAACACTCCTTGCAATGACTTTTAGATATTTATGCTCTTGAAGAAGGCATTATTCACATTGATATCTCTTCAAACTATAGGTAAAGAGGACTGCACTCTTGATGGATTGAAAAAATTTGAGATACTTATAGATAGCGAACAAGAGTTTGGAGGCATGTATGGAGCAAGCATTGAGGATGGTTCACTTGAGAGTAAATTAACCAAGTCACTCTTTCTTATTGGAAAAGATGGTGCTATTTTTTGGCTTGAAGTTCCTGAGGATCTTTCAAAAGAGCTCGATTTAGAACGACTGCAAGTTGAGCTTAATAAAGCTTATGTTACCTATACAGGAGTGGGGTGTCACTAATCACCCAGTTTCTACTTGATAGCCCTTATAAAGGTAAGGATTATTTAAAAAGTTGAGAGTGAGAGCCTATTCGAGCCAACCATACATTGGCTTCATCTATTTTATAGATTACAAGTAGGTCTCCACTAATATGAAA
>Ga0193954_1001033_pt1 | contig 14715 bp, 9 predicted proteins | sample BB_5_MG_FD_140340 | JGI IMG/M metagenome (GOLD analysis project Ga0193954, IMG submission 140340) | Microbial mat bacterial communities from the Broadkill River, Lewes, Delaware, United States - BB_5_MG | ecosystem: Environmental > Aquatic > Freshwater > River > Microbial mats | place: USA...
AGACCCCGAAATCGGCCTCGTGGTGCTGGCCAAGGCGCGCCTTCACGACCCGGGCTGCCGACACTCCCTCACTCGCGTGCTCGACCGACTCACCACGGGCACCACCACGGCCGCCGCTGCCGCCGCCGCGCCCGCCCCGCTCGCCCCGGTCCGTACCGCGACCGCGCCCTGAGGGGCTCGCGCCCGTGACCACTTCGTGCCACTGCTCTTGGGGTGAGTGCGCCCTTCCTCGACGCGTTGAAAGTCGTCGCCCTAGCCGACCCCGCCATCAAGGCCGCTGCCGCCGCCGTAGATACAGCCGCACATGACGCGCCCAGCGGCGTCCTGACCTGGCCCGAGATTGAGTGGGCCCTCAGCCACCTGCAAGAGATCGACGTCAACCCCCAAGACTTCGAGCGGCTGACCCAGCTCTTCATGAATGGCAAGGGCCTCATCGAGCTTGTGGGTCGGCCGGCGCTTCGCGTGTCCGGCCGCACCCTGCCCGTCGTCTTCGAGTTACCCGAGGATGTGACCATGGAAGGGCTGCTTGCGGTCAGTGAACCCACCGGGCTCGACCTCATCGTGGTCAAGGACTCGGATGGCCGCCGCTTCGTCGCCGTCAACGCCCGCGGCCGGCTGCACCGCGTGGTGAAAGGCGTCAGAGGTGTGCTGGCCACCGAGAAGTTCCGCGAGGTCCAGGTCGTGCACGTCACAGACGTCAACAATGGCTTCTTCGAGGGGGCCTCGATGATTCCGCGGCGGGTCTGGAAGCTTGTCGGTGATACCTTCGGCAACGCTCTGGATGCTCAGCTGGAGGCGACCGTCGCCGATAACGTCGGCCAAATTGCCGGCCAGCCGCCCGCGAAAGAAAAGCAGGTCAATGTCGGTCTGGTCACCGCCGCGCTGATGGGCCTGGGCACCATCGGTCTGGGCGCAGCCCTCGCGACCGCCCCCACCGCGGCCTATATTCTGCTCGGCCTCATGACGGCGGGCTCGCTATACAATGGGCTACGGGGTTGGATGCGACGCCCGGACCTATTCTTTGTGCTGAACATGGCCGGCGTACAAGTGGCGCGTTCGCACCGGCTGGGCCTTGAGTTCCTCGACGGCGATAAGTCCTAGTCCAAGGCGGTATAACCCATTGCCTCAGCCCGCTCCGCAGACGTCCAATAGGCCTGCGCCTCAGGCAGGGGCGCCTCGTTCGCGGCCACAAAGCCGCCGTAGATCTTCAAAAAGTCCTGCATGGCCACCGGCGGCAATGTCGACTTTCGACCATAACTATAGACCGTGACGCTGACCCGCCCGTGCTCATCGACCTCCGCCTTGTCCAGCAGCGCCCAGTGATTTGTCCGCGGATCTTGCTCGATCTTCTCGGTCGCCAGACCGCCGAGGATATCTTCGGGAGAGCGAGACCAGCGCGCAATCTGCTCTGGGTCCCCGCTGGCCTCAGCCATTTCCCGGAAGATCGGGACCTGCTCCTGTAGGCCGCTCAGTACGCGCGGATTGGCCACAGACTCGTTGATCGTCACGAAGACCTTCCAGCCGCGCCGGGCAAGGTCCCCCGCCAACGCGATACTATCGGGGCCCTTCCAAGGTGTACGGTCCGTGTGCACCAAGTCGGGCTTGGCGGGATAGTATTGGGCGGGCAGCACCATAGGGCTCGCGGCCTTCACGATCGCCCCCAGCACAGGGTTCATGCCCTTGGAGGCATCGACGCCCGCTTTGTGAGAAAATGGACTTGAGGAGTTATACACGGGCACCGACATCACCGAGGGCAGCCCGGCCGCCTTTAGCCAGCTGAACATAGTATTCATATTGCTGCCGCCGAATGTGCCCAACTCCCCGGAGGCTTCCTTGGCCGCGACCCCACTCTCATTGCTCAGACCCGCCAGCATCAACCAATCCGCGTCGGCAATCTTCGTGCGGCTGTCATACTCTCGAATGCTGTCTCGGGGCTTAAGTTTCAACCCACCGACTTGGGCCTGCCCGGTCATCAAGAGGTCCGTGGCGGCCCGCACGTAGGCCTGCGGTCTATCCTTAGCGACCTGCATCATGAAGGCGGCTGGACCGCACAGCCCATAACCTTTTTGATCAATGCGCTCAGGGGCCACGATGCGCGTCATCAAGTCCAGAGCCACTCGCTGGGGGCTGAGATTCGCGAAGGCCTTCGATGCCGGCGCGCCATAGAGCATCGTGCACATGCCCAGGGCGCGGGCCTTAGCCTCACCGCCCGGCTGCCCGCGCACACAATGCGCGGCGATCTCGATGAGTCGGGCCGCGGACCTCGGGTCGGGCGCCTGCTCCTGTAGCTTCGCTGCATCGAGAATCTGCAAGAAGGCTTGCTGCGTGTGGGGGCGAGCCTTGTGCAGGGCCTTGACCAGACCACGCAGATCCTTCGCGGGTCCTAAGCGACGGTTGGACGACTGGCGGCAGCGAAGGCTGAGCATCGAGCCCGGCGCGTCCATGCGCAGCTGTGGACTGTGCGCACGCGCCTCGGTGCGGTGCACACTTCGCCCCGTGACCGAGGCTTTGGGCACATCGGGCGCACCGCCGATGCGGGCCGGAGCGCTCTCCGCCCGCGGGATGGGGGCCTGTCGCGGTGCGCTTCGGTCGAGGTCCTGGCTGCGCAGATCAATGGGGCGACCCGGCTCAAGGTTCACGTGCATGAGGGTGAGTGAAGCAACCGCTGGGCCGAGTCACACACCCCGCAATCATTGCATTTTTGGGATCATGTGACGTCACGCTCGCCCAAGAACGCGGTGTCACATCACTTGGATTGTGGAATCTCGAGGGCGATCTGGGACGGAAGGTGCGGGCACGGATCTTCCGGAAGTGCGCCCGGCAAGGCCTCCCCCTCGGCCTGTTCATAGGCCGCATCCCAGGGCAGTACGATGGTGATCTTGCCCTCCTCCATCAGCAGCTTCGGCATGATGGCCGAGATGGGGCGCTCACGCGCCGCCTTCTCCACTGCGGCCATGTCCGACAGCCCGGCCAGCTCCTGCAAGTTACGTTGGGTCGGTGGCGGCAAGAACATTGTGCTCTGCTCATGGGCCGCTAGGGCCTGCTCAGGCCGGTGCCACACCAAGTCCGTGGTCTCATGACCATCGGAGATCGCCTCTTGCCCGGGCGGGATGCAGCCGACAAAGAAGCGGGTATCAAAGCGCCTGGGTTCCGCCGAGGGCGTAATCCAATGGGCCCAATAGTGCAGCCCGAAGATGTCCAAGGTGAGACCTTCGCGCTGCAGCACCTCGCCAAAATCCGCGGTGCCCTCGTTCAGGGCCCGGCGGGCCTCAGCGAGGCGCGCGGCCCGCGCAGGGTCCGTCAGGTCCACCCATCGACCGTCCGCATGACGGGCGAGCAGCACGCCGGCCTCCTCGAAGGTCTCTCGGCACCCGGCGACGTAGAGCCCCACCGCGGTGCGCGGCGACAACTTCGTGCCGGGCGTGGCTTGAAGACGTTCAGCACAGGTCTTCAGGGCACCTTCGGGGAGGTTTCGCAGCATCAGGTCGCAGCTATCGGCGTCGTCGAGCTTGCCTCCCGGGAAGACGTAGGCCCCAGCCATGAAGTGGCTTCCCCGCCCACGCTTTTGCAAGACGGCCTCCAGACCGTCCGGTCCGGGCCGCACTAAGATTACGGTGGCCGCGTGGCGAGGCTCGGCGTCTGGGCGCTTCACACCTGCATGTCTAACACAGCTCCGCGGCCCCTCGCCTCAGAGCGAAACAGCTGGCTATGCTCCCGCGCGAAACCGTCGACTCGCCTGTGTGATGAGCAGCTCACACGCCAAGCACACTCGACGACGTCTGGGAGAGACCCTGGTGAGCCTCGGCCATATTACGGCCGAACAGCTGCAAGACGCCCTGGAAGCTCAAAGATCGAATGGCTTCCGCCTCGGCACCAACCTGCTCATCAAAGGCTACCTTGAGGAGGAGGACCTCGCCCGCTTCCTGAGCGAGCAGATGGGCCTGCCCTCGGTGGACCGCATCGAGACCGTGGGCGCCGACGTGCGTCAGCGTGTGCCCGCAGACATCGCGCAGCTGCGCGTGGTCTTCCCCTTGGGTATGGCGGAGGACCGCCTCCTGCTCGCGATGGCCGACCCCTCAGACAAGGACGCCGTCGCCGAGGTCGAAGCCTGCGCGCGCTGCCGGGTCAAGATCGTCGTGGCTCCGGAGCTGGTCGTCAGCAACGCTATCTGGAAGCAGTACCGGATCACCCCCGACCCTGAGACCGCCGATCTGTGGACCGAGGACTTCAGCATCGGGCCGCCAGAGCATGAGACCTGGCAGATGGACCAAACTGTCTAGTCAGCGGTTCCGTTGATCATCCCGCAGTGGCCAGGCCCCTCGACAGAACAGGTTAGGGCCAGGTGAGGACCGTATCGTCCATGAGCCAGCCCTTGGTGCCTTTGGCCCCAGCTTGAATCCAGGCGGCTTCAAAGGTGCTGCCTTCATGCCAGACCGGCTCCACGCCGACCTGCCGAAGCCACAAGGTGCGCGAGACATCCGTCTTGGCGCTGAGTTCCATACGCAACAGACCTTGCAGCTTGCCGCCATGGTTGACGAGCAGCCAGATGGTGCGCGCGGTCTCGAAGCTCTGCCCGGGTTCAAAGTCCAGGCCGAATCCTCGGCTGGCGTGGTAGCGCACGGAGAACTGAGGGGCCTGTAGATCATCGGAGTCGCGCCGCATGCCCTCCGCCTGCAGCCGCGCGCGAAGAAAACGCGCGACCTGGGTGGCGTAGATCGACCGGTCTTCGGCCTTGAGCACCTTCACCTCGCGGTCGATGGCCTCATCGAACTGCCCCAACCGATAGTACACAGTGGCCAGCGTATCTTCCGATTCCCAGCGCCGCTCTTCGGGCTCAGCCTCGCTCGCGCTGCGATGCGCCGCGATGCGGGCCTGCTCGAGGCGCTCTGGCGAGGCCTGGGGGTCCATCACGATCTCCCAGGCGATTCGATTGAGCTCTTGGTGAGGGGCGAGCTGCCTCTGCAGAAAATCCGCCGTGGCCCGAGTACGGTCTGTGCCATCATCGCGCAAGGCAGCCTGCGCACCCCAGAGCACTCCGCCGAGCAGAACCGCCGCGAGCAGAGCCATCAGGCCCTGGCTCAGGGGCGTAAATCGCGGTCTCAGGGGCAAATCGGGCTCTCCGTCCAGCAGCGGCGCGGTCACCAGCACCCCGGCCAAGAAGCCGCCTAGGTGGGCCGGTACGTCCGTACCAAACCCCATCACGCTCATCATGGCCAACAGCAGGCCCAGCGTCAGCCACATGCGCATCGGAGGAGTGAAGCCTAGGGGCAAGTTGCCTTTCATACGAAAGGTCAAATAGGCGTACGCGCCCAGCATTCCAAAGGGCACGCTGGAGATGCCCACGGATACACTCACCTTTGCGGACAGCGCCGATGCGATCGGCCCCAGGAGCGCGGCCACACCCACGATTAATATGAAGGTGCGCCGCCCCAACAGACGCTCCACCAAGCTGCCCAGCCACAGGACCAGCATGCCGTTCATCACCAAGTGAAAGGGATTGGCGTGAAGCAGATTGCTCGTCACCAGGCGGTAGAGCTGCCCCTCTTTGACGAGCATGGGCACGTTGGCGCCCAGCCCCACGACCGCGAAGGCATCACCCGCGTTGAGCAAGAAAGATTGCACTATGTAGGCGACGACCATGACCCCGAGCAGCACCTGGGTGCCCCTGAGGCCATCTCCGTAGATGCGATCCGCAGTATCCTGTTGTTTGGCAAAGCGAGCCGCCCGCTTATCCCAGTCCGGAAGCGGCTCCAGGCGCCCGCGAATCACCTGCACCAAGGCGTTGGCCGCGACCTCATTCGTAAAGGCGCGCATCGGGTACACAAAGGTGCCGCGCTCGGTGCCCATCCAAACGAAGCCGGCGCGCCCCGCGCGCACAAAGAGCTCTGTGATGTCGCGGTAGCGAAGCGTGACGAAGTCATGGCCTCGGGTCGTCACCGGTAGCCGCATGCGGTCCACGCCCAGCTGCACAATGGGGCGGCCCGAGGCCTTTGCGACGAAGAGCAACAGGCCCAGCGGCAGCATCAGCACGCCAAAGACCAGCAGCGCGAGCATGTCCCAGGCCCCCTGAGCCACCAAGGTGGGGGCTGCGGACGCCAGGCTCATCGCGGCGACGCTCAGGATCGCCACCAAGAGCCAGGGCCGAACCCGGGGGGGCGGCTTCAGCTCCAGCACCAAGGTCGAGGGCGCAGCCGGCAGCTCGTCTTGTCCAGGTTCGGTTTCGGGAATGCTTTCGTGCACGAAGAATCCGGTGAACGCGGGATCAGGCTGGTGGCTGATCTTCAGCGGCGGCGGCCATCTCGGCCTCCGCCTTGGGCCGCATCACTTCTTCGAAGTAGGCCCGCGTCAGGTTCACATCCGGGAACATGAGGTCGTCGGGCCCGAAGTCAAACCGAGAAAGTGTCAGTGGGCCATCTAGAGGCCCGATCGCCGCCTCATTGAGGTGGGAAAGCCCGTGATCTGCCAGCTGGCTCTGCAGCATCCAGCCCCGCAGGTAGGCCTGGTCCTTGGGCATCGCGTAGGCGTCAGGGTTGCTCGTATCGATGTGCCCTCGGAAGACCCTGTAGGCGGTATTCCAAGCGTTCGACAGGGCCATCTTCTCGCTGGAGCCCGCCTCCAGGCGCAGCGTCTTCATCGCCTCAAAGACCTCGACGAAGCTCTTGCCCTCTTCCGCCATGCGAATCGCGAAGGGGTAATAGGGCAGCGTCGGGTTGGTATTGTCGCCGAACATCTCCATCATCAGCTCGGTATCCGCCGTCTTGGCGAGGCCCTCGTACCAGGTCTCCTCATCGACCTTGAGCGCGCCACCGCCGAAGCCGAACATGAAGTGCCCGTTGAGGGACTGCCGCGCGTGCATGTCCACCTCGTGACGCAAAAGCTCCAGGTACTTCTTCGGTGAGCGCGGCTTGTCGGGGATGCCGATAATGGGACCGTCCGAGGACTTGTCCCGCACGTCGATGGCCGAAAAGCGCGCATCCAGCTGCACGGTGTACTTCAGCTCCTTAGGAAAGGCCTTGCCCGTTTTTTGCTCGTACATGCCGTAGTAACGGTTCAGCATCCAATCGACGGCGTCCTTGAACTCCGCACCGGACATCGTCTCCGCCTTGGACAGGTGCTTGGCGAGGTCCGCCGGCAGCTCCATCTTGGGCGGCGGGGGCGCGTCCGCGCCCTTTCGTTTGGGCGCGTGGGCCTGGTTTTCGACCAGGAACGAGAAGACCACCTTCGCGGCATCGTACAGAGGCTGCCCCACCCCTCGCCCGTACTTGGTGGCCAAGGCTGCCTTGATTTGCGGATCGCGTTTTTGCTCGAGGCCCTCGAGCAAGTCCAAAGTCGACAGATCATCATCCAGCTTGTGCAAGATGGCCTTCTTCATGACAGCGCCGAGGTCATCGCCAGGAGCGAGCGCCTCCTGGGCTACCTCAGCACGCAGCTTCTGCAACTCTACTTTCACCTTCTCGGGCGAGGTGCCGTCCTGCTTTAGGCTCTTGCGCAGGTTCTGGGTGCCCTTTTCATAGGTAAGGGTGGGATTGAAGCGCTCACCCTCCTTGTAGCGCTCAATGAAGTCTTCCTTGAGCGCGTTGACATCGTCGGCTGTATACAGCTCGACGGGGTTGAAGCGAGCTGTGAGCTGAGGCAGGCGTTCCAGCGTCTTCACAAAGGCCTTCGGCAAGTCAGCTTTCATCTCGTCGAAGCTGCGGAAGGCGATACCTCCGGGGCCTTGGGCAGCGAGGATCTCTTTCACCTCACTCTGCAGAGGCAGCTTTTGAAGCAGCGCATCGACGGTCTTCACGCCCACCGGAGCAAGACGCCCGACAATTTGCTCGGCGCTGGGCTCGTCACCGCGCAGCTGGTGCGCGAAGAGTGAGTTACGACCCGAGCCCTTCAATGACACGCCCTGCCCGGCCTGCGTGCTGTTCGGTGCGCCGGCGCCCTGTCTGCGCTCGCCCAAAAACGCGCGCCCCTTCCCCAGCTCCTTGGCAACGGGCCCCGCCTGGGCGGGCTCCTCGCTGGGGACGGCCGGCAGGCTGCTATCGGAGGCAATGTCTTGGGGCCGCACGCCCTCTCGTCTGAGCTTCATGGGTGTGCCTATCCTACATTTGGACGTAGCTGAGGTGTTCGGCCTAGGTAAAGCCCCCAGGGCACAAATCGGCCGCAAATCAGCGCTGCTGGCAAGTTGCGGGGAGCTAGAGCGGCAGATCCATGGAGTCGAGGTCGAGCGAGGCCAGGTCCAGACTGTCCGCGTTTGCGGAAGCAAAGGGCGGATAGGCCGGGGCCGCGACCGGGACCGGGGCGGCGGCGGGCGCACGAGGGGGAGGCATGCGGGGCGGCGCGGGTACACCTTGGCTGTGAGCCATCACCTGAGCCTCCTGGGCCAAGTGGGCCACATCACCGTAGGACGAGGCCAGATCCTGAGACGCCAGGTCCAGGCTCAAAGAGTTCTCTTCGGGCAGCGCGGGGCTCTGGGTGCTCAGGCAGCTGCGCGCCTGCTCTATCGCAGACCGCCACAAGCTCTGCTGCTCGTGCTCGGGGTCCTCATTGAACACCGGTATGATCACCCGGGGTGTGACGGGTTGCACCACCAACGCGCGGCCGTTGAGCCCGCAGACGCAGGCGCGATCTCCGCCGGAGGAGAACAGCACCCGGACCTCATCCCGTCCGACCTGGGCCGTGCCTTCGATGCGCCAGGGCTCCAACAAAAGGTGCGCATTTTGGGCCAAGGAGCGCGCCGTCTCCAGGGTCTGGCGCGCCTGGGCGGCCACGGCGCGCCAGGCCGCTGCGACCTTCGTCTCGAGATCTTCATGCGATTGCGCATCCATGAAGTTCACCGGCGGGCACCGGGACAGGGCCGAGGGTGGGCAGAAGCTGATCCGGTCCTCTCCGTGCACCTTGAAGCGCTGCACCCGGTCAATGCGCACCCCCTCCAGCGGCTCGAAGCCCCCGGGATCAATAACGAATTGGCCCATCACCGTGCCATCTCTGGCCTGATAGACCTGCACGCCCAACCAACGGAGCTTCGCGGACGCGACTTCGGCGGCATTCGACGCCACGCGCGGCTCAACGATATCCCCGCCCTTGAGATAGTACGTCATAGAGCTCGATGGAACGCTCACGCTGGATCCATTCGGCGGGCCGCGTCTGCGGCTTCAGCGATATGCGCGCCGCGTCCTGCACGAGACCAGGGTTGGATCTTCCGCGCTGCACTCCCTAGGATGGGGCGGTGCGTTCGGCTCGCCTCAGCACCATGGCCCTGTGGGGCCTGGTGATCGCCGGCTGTGGGGAAGCAAAGCTCGTCCCCGTAGAGGCGGTTCTTGAGGTTCAGCCGCGCTCCATCGACTTCGGCCCCACGCCTCTAGGTTGGGTGCGCACCGTGGAGTTGCAGGTCTCGAACCGGGGCGAGGGCGCCCTGACATGGTCCGCGTCCACGGTGCCCGAGCGCCTTGGGCTGTCCGTAGATGTGCGGGAGGGCGAGGTCCGCCCAGGGGAGCGCACCACGATCAAGCTGTCCTTGCTGCCGGCCAGCACCGGTCCTCAGTCCGGCGTGCTTCGGCTGCTCAGCAACAGCCGCAGCCAACCGGAGCTGCTGGTCCCGGTGAGCGCAATGGTGCTGCCGCAGGTGCTCACCGCCCTACCCACACAGGTAGATTTTGGCCCCGTGCGTACCCAGAACGAGGCCTTGCGTAGCGTGGTGGTGCACAACTACGGGGATCAAGACCTGGATCTAAGGCTCGGGCTCGAGGGTCGGCGGGATGGACTCAGTCTGGTCGGCGCTGCGGACCGACGCGTACCCGCGCAGGGCGAGATTGCGATTCAGCTACGTTACGCGCCCCAGTTCAATGGCCGAGTCAACGCGTCCTTGCGCATCGACGGGCAATGCAACTTAGGCTGCACTCTAATCGTGCCGATCGCCGCCCAGGGTGTGCCATCCAGCGTCGTCTGCAGCCCTCAGGCGGTCAGCTTTGGCTATACAAACCTCGACACCTGCGGGTACCGCAGCCTGAGTTGCGTGAACGTGGCCTCCGGTCCGGTCACCGTCGTCGACAGTACCCTGGATCCCCAATCCCCAGTCTTCAGCGCGGACCTTCCCCTGCTGCCCGCCGTGCTCGACAGCGGCGAGGCCCTGCGCTTGGACCTGACCCACTGCCCCCAGGACTCTGTTCGCGACGAGGCGCTGCTCACCCTGGCCACGGCGGAGCAGGATGGTCAGGCCCGTTACAGCACAGTGACCGTCGCGGGTCAGGGCGGAGGCCCCGACATCGCGGTCCGCTCAACTTTGGTCTACTTTGGCCCCGTGGTTCAGGGGGCCGAGCGCCACCGGACCCTGCGCGTAGATAACCGCGGTAATGCGACGCTCACCTTGAGCGCGGCTGAGTTTCAGCCGCCGGGGCCGAGCTTTTATTGGCTCGGTGAGGGCCCGCGCACCATCGAAGCCGGCGCAAGCATGCACCTGGACCTCGTCTACGCGCCCACGGGCCTGGGCCCTGAGCGCGCTCAACTCACCCTGCTCAGTGATGACCCGGACCAGCCGCAGACCCAAGTGAGCCTGGAGGCGGAGGGGCTGGCCCCTGGGCTTTGCTCAGCCCGCCTCGTGCCCGGGGCCTATAGCTTCGGGCTGGTCGATGTTGGCGGCTCCAGCGAGGCCACTTTGGAGCTCTTCGCGGAGGATGCGCCCTGCCGCTGGGCGGACCCACGCGTCGAAGGAGACGCGGCTTTTTCCTTGGTATCTTTGCCCGCCCGCTCCGGACTGCTCGCACGCGGCGAAGTCCTGCCCTTTAGGGTGCGCTACGCCTCGCAGACCGCGTCCCCGCCGCGCGGTCACCTGGGCGCTTTTCGTATCGACGTGCCCCACGCTACGCCGGATACGATGCAGGTCCCCTTGACAGGCCAGGCCATCGATAACGGCCTCATCGTCTGGCCTGAGGCTATCGACTACGGCACGCGCCCTGCGAACCACGACCACAGCAGGTCGGTCTACATCTTCAATACGGGCGCCTCACCGCGCAGCCTCAGTGACTTTGTGCTCGAGGGCAGCCCGCGCGACCTGCGACTACGAACGCTCACCCAACCTATCACCCTGAGAGCCAATGAGTCGGTACGGGTTCAGCTCGACTGGTCTCCCCGAGAGCAATCCAGATTGCAGACAACGCTCTCTTTCCGGTCGGACGCCCTGCCCGCGGTACGAGTACAGGTCCGCGGCCAGGCCACGGAGCCCAGTGGCCCGGTCTGCGGCCACCTGCAAGGCTCGGCCTGCGTGCCCACGGGGGCGTGGCCTGCGGTGGGCGCGCAGGTGCGCGTGCAGAGCCCGTCGGGCGCCGAGGCATCGACCGAGACGGATGAGGATGGTCGCTTCTTCTTGAACTGCCTGCCCACCGGGGCCACCACCGTTGAGGTGCGCCGCGGCCACTACACTCGGCAGCACCAGGTGACCATCAAACCCAATGAGGTCACGCAGCTGCCTGCCGGCTGCCTGCAGCCGCCCGCCGCCTCCCAGGTCGCGGTGGTCACCGGACTGTATGACCAGGTCTATAACCTCCTGGACGGCATTTCTGTGAACTACGTCGTGCATGCTGGATTGCAGTCCACGCCGCCCCTGCTGACGGACCTTGATCTGCTGCTCAGCTATGACGTCGTACTGTTGGCCTGTGGCTTTTGGAACGAGCTAGCCCGAGATCCGCAGGTCGCGGCGAACTTGCGGGCCTTCGTGATGCAGGGTGGCAGCCTCTACGTATCTGACCTGGCCTATGATGCGCTCGAAGCGGCCTTTCCCGAGGCGTTGGACTTTGCGGGTGATGACGAGCGAGCGCACGCCGCCCAGGCCAGCTGGGGAGCGCCCATCGTGATGCCCGCCCGGGTGCTGCAGCCGGACCTGATGCGGATCGCCGGCACCTCCAGCCTTGAACTCACCTTGGACCTTCCTTACGTGCGTGTGCAGGATACGGCCCCCAGCGCTAGCGTCGCGGTGGCCGCGGCCACCGAGGGCCCGACCGCAGGCCTCAAGCCGCTCGCCGTGGTCTATCAGCCCAGTGGCACCTCGGGCACCATAGTCTATACCACCGTGCACGAGGCAGCCCAGCTTGCGCCGGAGGTTCGGCGCATCCTGATGGACCTGCTCTTCAGCCTCTGAGGTCGGCGCTCTAGGCGTCCGCCAGCGCCTTCTTCACCACCTCGAGCGCCTCGGAGACCTTGATGCGCTCTTGGCGGCGGTCGTCACGGTAGCGGATGGTCACCGTCTCATCCTTGGCGGTGTCGCCATCCACGGTCAGGCAGTAGGGCGTGCCCACCTCGTCGTGGCGAGCGTAGCGCTTTCCGATGGCGTGCTGCTCGTCGTACTTGGCGGTGACGCCGGCCTTGAAGAAGTCATCCGCGATCCGGCGAGCGACCTCAGGCATGCCCTCCTTCTTCACCAACGGCAGGATGCCGGCCTTGATGGGGGCGAGGCGGGGATGCAGGCGAAGCACGGTACGTGCGCCCTTGCCATCGGCGTCCGCCGGCTCCTCATCATAAGCGTCGCAGAGCGCCGCAAGCAGGCCTCGGGTCGCCCCCGCGGCCGGCGCGATGACGTGCGGCAGGTATCGCCAGCCCTTCTTGCCCGTCTCGGGGTTCGTGGCCTCGGGGTCGAAGTACTGAAGCTTCTTCTTCGACGCATTGGTATGCGCGGTGAGGTCATAATCCGTGCGGCTAGCGACGCCCTCGAGCTCATCCCAGCCCCAGGGGAACAGGTACTCCACATCGTTGGTGGCTGGTGAGTAGTGGGCCAACTCGTCGGACTCGTGAGCACGAAGGCGCAACTTGTCTTTCGAAAGACCAATCTTCTGCCACCAGTCCATACGCGCCTGGCTCCAATGCTCCAGCCACTTCTCGCTGGTGCCCGGCTGCACGAAGTACTCCATCTCCATCTGCTCGAACTCACATGAGCGGAAGATGAAGTGCTCCACGGTCACTTCATTGCGAAAACTCTTACCCATCTGAGCGATGCCAAAGGGCACCTTCATCGAGAGGCTCTGCTGCACGTTCAAGAAGTTGACGAACATAGCCTGCGCGGTCTCAGGCCTGAGGTAGACCGCCGTGCTCTGCACCGCGTCTTCAAGAATCTTGCGCAGGCTTGCCTGCAAAGCCTCTGGGCCTTGCTCGTTGAGCACGGCCTTGATCTTATCCGCTGCGGCCCCCATCGGGTCCACCGGCCCGAGGCTGCTGCGGAACATCAGGTTGAACTGGCGCTCCTCACTCAGAAAGGGCGAGCCGCACACAGAGCAGACGTAACCCCGATCTCCAGCCTTGGCGCCAAGCACGCTCTTGCCGTTGCGCGTCAGTCCGGCCTCCCCCATCTTCTCGAGCTTGTCGAGCGCAGCCTTAGCCTTGCCTTTGTCGGGCAGCTCCATGGGAGCATCGGCGCCTTCTTCCGCCTTGGGCGCCTTGTCTGCGCGAAAGCGCTCGCCGCAGACCTTGCAGTCCACCAGGGGGTCCGAGAAGGAGGACAGGTGCCCCGAGGCCTTCCAGACGTTGGGGTGCATGATGATGGACGCGTCCAAGCCCACAACGTCCTCACGGCTGTGCACCATCGAGGTCCACCACTCGTTCATGAGGTTGCGCTTGAGTTCCACTCCCATCGGACCGTAGTCGTAGGCGCTCTTCAGACCTCCGTAGATCTCGGAAGACTGGTAGACGAATCCCCGGCGCTTGCACAGGGAGACGATGCTCTGCATGAGTTCTGGCTCTTTGGAGACAGGGGCTTGGGCCATAGGCGCCGTCTACCAAAAAGCGCGACCCCTAGACAGCAAAACGCATGCACCGCGGTCACAGGCTCGGCTTTTGCCCTAGCACCGCCTCAATCTCGCCAGCCGGTAGCGCACGACTGAAGCGATAGCCCTGCAAGTAGTCGACGCCCAGCTCTTCAAGCGCCCGGGCCTGCATCTCGGTCTCGACGCCTTCTGCCACGATCTTCAACCCGACCGACTGCGCCAAGCCGCAGATGGCCTCGACGATCACAAGGTCGTTATCCGGAGGCAACATGCTGCGCACGAAGGACTGGTCGATCTTCAGCACGTGGGCGGGCAGGTTGCGCAGGTAGGCCAGCGACGAGTAGCCCGTTCCAAAGTCATCGATCGAGACGCTCACCCCCAGGGACTTGAGTTCGCCGAGCCTCTGGATCACGCCGGAGGTATCGAGGGCCAGCGCTCCCTCGGTGACTTCAAGGACCAGGTCTTGAGGGCGGACTCCGTTACGCGCCAAGGTCTGCTGGACCACCTGCACAAAGTCGGGTTCTTGCAGCTGCTGAACCGATAGATTCACGGCCATATGCAAGTCAGGCTGCGATGTGCGCGCCTGAAAGCGCAACAGGTCCTCGCAGGCGCGCTGCAGCACCCACTTGCCGACGGCTATGATTTGTCCGGTGCGCTCCAGCGCGGGCACGAAGGCCCCCGGTGACACCCGCGTACCGCCATCATCGGTCCAACGCATGAGGGCCTCAAAGCCGGCCCAGCGCAACGGAGCGACGCCGACCAACGGCTGGTAGTGCACCTCAAGGTCGTGCGCGAGGTGGGCCTCGGTGACCGCCACCTCCATCGCATGGCGGGCACGAGTCTCGTCCCTGGAGCCCTCATCAAAGACCTCGACGTGGCCAGGCCCCACCGCCTTCGCCCGATGCAGAGCCGCGTCCCCTTGATGAAGAAGGCTCGCGGGGCTGCTGCGACTACCCTCGGCCAGCACCACCCCGATGCA
>Ga0193954_1001034_pt1 | contig 14713 bp, 10 predicted proteins | sample BB_5_MG_FD_140340 | JGI IMG/M metagenome (GOLD analysis project Ga0193954, IMG submission 140340) | Microbial mat bacterial communities from the Broadkill River, Lewes, Delaware, United States - BB_5_MG | ecosystem: Environmental > Aquatic > Freshwater > River > Microbial mats | place: USA...
GAGACCTTCTGCTTGCCATAGCCGCCGTAAAAGCCGTCGTAGAGGTCGATCTGGCCAGGCTCAAGGTCGTACAGCAGGCCGAAGACGGTCTTGCCCTCGGCGGGGCGCACGTTGGCGAGGCCCTCGGCCTTGTTCTTGACGTTGGGCTTGTCGAAGACCAGCTCGTAGTCCCGCAGGATTGCGCTGCCGAGGCAGTTGGAGGGGCCGATGCGATCGTACATCCGCGCCTGCAGGGTTTCGGGGCCATATGTGAAGACGAGCGCCATGGGGCGCGGATGGTGGCACCGATGCGGGCCTCGACGCAACGCGACAAGCACCGCGCTTCGGGAATGACCAGACATCATCCCCCTGGTATGGAAGCGACGATGGTCGATAGCACCCCTCAGGACCCGCTCTTCATCCGCGCTTGCCGCGGAGAGTCCGTAGAACGCACGCCGATCTGGGTGATGCGCCAAGCGGGGCGATACCTGCCCGAGTACCGAGAGGTGCGCAGCAAGACGACTTTCCTTGAGCTGTGCAAGACCCCCGAGCTGGCCGCCGAGGTCACCTTCCAGCCGATCCGCCGCTTTGGGCTCGATGCCGCCATCATCTTCAGCGACATCCTGGTGCCCGTAGAGGCCATGGGCGTGCCCCTGGACTACAACCCCGGGCCGATCCTCGGCACCAAGGTCGCCAGCATGGCCGACGTCGACGCGCTCAAGGTGCCCGATCCGGTCGTCGATACCCCCTACGTGATGGAGGCCGTGAAGCAGTTCGTGGCCGGCATGCCCGATACGCCCCTGATTGGCTTCGCGGGCGCGCCCTTCACGCTCGCCGCCTACATGATCGAGGGCATGGGCTCGAAGAATTACATGGGCACCAAGCGCTTTCTCTACGAGCACCCCAAGGCGGCCCGCAAGCTCCTGCAAAAGCTCACCGACACGGTCTCGGCCCACCTGCAGGCTCAGGTCGAGGCCGGCTGTAAGGCGGTGCAGGTCTTCGACTCGTGGGCGGGCCACCTGTCCAAGGGCGATTACCTCGACTTCGCTTTGCCCTTCACCCTTGAGATCGTGGACCGGCTCAAGAAGACGGGCGTTCCGGTCATCGTCTTCGCCAAGGGCGCGCACGCCAGCCTCGATGAGCTGTCGAAGTCGGGCGCCGACGTGCTCGGCGTGGACTGGTGCACGCCGCTCGACGTGGCCCGGCAGTGGACCCACGACCGGGTGGTGCTCCAGGGCAACCTCGACCCCTGCGTGCTGCTCGGGCCCAAGGAGCGCATCGAGCGCGAGGTGCAGCGGGTGCTCAACGAGGCCGCCGGCGCCAAGGGCCACGTCTTCAACCTGGGCCACGGCATCCTGCCGCCCACGCCGCCCGAGCACATGGCGGTGCTGGTCGACGCGGTCAAACGCAATGGCGTGCGCCGCGTGCCGGCCGGGCTCTAGGACCTACAAGTCATGAGTGCAAGACGGGTTGTCATCGTCGGCGGAGGCATCTCCGGCCTGTCGATCGCGGAGGCAATCTCCAGGAAGTCCGAGGCCGAGGGCCGACCCGTCGACGTCACCGTGCTCGAGAGCGAGGCGGAGCCCGGAGGCAAGATCCGCACCCTGCAGCAGGATGGCTTCGTGGTGGAGACGGGGCCGCACGGCTTTTTAGACAAGGAGCCGGAGGTCTTCGCGCTGACGGACCGGCTCGGCCTCGCCGATGACCTCATCCAGGCCGATGAGTCCTCCGCCAAGCGCTACATTGTTCGGCAAGGCAAGCTGCGCTTAGTGCCCATGAAGCCCTCTCAGGGGGTCTTTTCGGACATCCTGCCCTTCTTCGCGAAGCTGCGATTGGGCATGGAGCCCTTCGCTAAGGCGCGCCCCGCGCACGAAGAGACGGTGTGGGAGTTTGCGGCCCGACGCATCGGTAAGACCGCCGCGGATGTGCTCGTGGACGCCATGGTGACCGGCATCTACGGCGGTGACCCAAAGGCGCTATCGCTCAAGAGCGCCTTTCCGCGCATGTATGAGCTGGAGTCTAAGTACGGCGGCTTGGTGAAGGCCCAGATGGCACTGGCCAAGGAGAAGAAGCTATTGCTTGCGGCGGGTGATGGGCAAGACAACCTGCCCAAAAAGCCCAGCAGCGCTCCCGGCCAACCGACGGGTACCTTGCACTCCTATCGGCATGGTCTGGGACAGCTCACGACTGCGCTGGCGGAGCGCGCGGACGTACGCTACGGCTTTTCTGCCGAGGGCATCGACAAAGCTGCGGCCTTCGACATGTTCCGGGTGCGGGGCACCGGTGACGCGGTCGAAGCCGATGCCGTGGTGCTCACCGCGCCCGCATTCGTGAGTGCAAGCCTTCTTGCGCCGCATGCGCCCCAGGTTGCCGAGCACTTCGAGCAGGTGCCCTACTCAGACATCTCGGTGGTGGTGCAGGGCTTCAAACTCAGCGACGTGCCCGGCGGTGGTGATGGTTTTGGCTTCTTGGCGCCGCATGGCGAAGGTCGCCGGATCTTGGGCTCGATCTACGCCTCCTCGGTCTTCCCGCCCCATGTGCCCGAGGGCATGATCATGTTCCGAACCCTCTTGGGCGGCGCCCGCAACGCCAAGATGGCGGCGGCCGGTGACGCCGAGCTGCTCACCGCGGCGAAGGCCGAGCTCGCCCAGCTGGGCTGTGTGCCCGAGGCCGCCACGCCGGTCTTGCAGAAGGTCATTCGCTGGCCCAAGGGCATCCCTCAGTACACCATGGGGCACGCAGAGCGGGTCGCCGCGGCCGACGCGGTGGAGTCCACGGTGCCGGGCGTCTTCGTGGGCGGCAACGGCTTTCGTGGGGTCGCCATGCTGGCCTGTGTGGGTGATGCGCAGAAGGTGGCGGACCGAGTGGTCACCTACCTTGGCAAGAAGGATTGACATGACCAGCCTAGTTTATGGAGGCGAGAGCGCCGGTGAGCTTCAGGCCCCGCGCGGCCTGTTTGAGTGGGAGCTGGCGCTTCGGCCCCTTCCCGACAGTCCCGTGCAGGACAGCCTGCTTGCGGTAGTGGTGGAGGCCAATACGGGCGTGGTGCGGGTTATGACCCCGGTGCTCTGTGGAGTGCCGACAGTCGAAGACATCGCCATGCAGGCCATTCAGGCACCAGAGGGGGACTTGCACCCCGCGCGCCCGCGCGCCTTCCTGATGGAGTCGGGAAAGAGCGCGCCCGAGGTCGAGGCGGCCACCGGGGTCCCGGTGCGGGTGGTCTCCAGGCTGCCGGGCACGGATCGTGTGCTGTCCGATTACGGAGAGGGCGAGGAGCACAGCCAGGCCAGCCCCAGTGGCCTTTTGCACGACGAGGCCGGCGTGATGTCGGCCGCAGCGGCTCTGGCCGGTTGGGAGCCGTGGCGCTACCTCAATACCGAGGGGCCGATCACCTTGAATTGGCTGGATGGCCCCACCCGGGTCGCGGTGGTGCTGCCCGGGCTCGGTGGCACCGCGGGCCTGGCGCTCTTTGATGACCTTGAGGAGTGGCAGGCCTGGGCAAGTCTCCTTGCCGATGTAGAAGAAGAGGAAGAGGCAGACCCGATCGCGATGATGCCCGACGCGCGGGTCGCGCTCTTTTTGCCGGCCTGCGAGGTCCCACCCGATGTGCGGGCCTACTTCATCAGCCAGCCCTTGCCGGTCGCCCACGGCCTGTACCCGACCTTCTTACGCTGCCGGCCCGAAGATCCGCTGCCCGGGCCCATCGAAGATGTGGAGGAGATCAGGGAGCTCAAACAGGCCCTGGTCGTCATGACCCGCTTCTTCGAGGAGCACCTGGACCTGCTGCCGGACCTCGAAGAGGCTCTGCATGGGGTCTACGCCGATGACGAAGGTCGTCGGGTCGACGTCACGCTCACTCTGCCTGAAGTCTAGCAGGGTGAATTGCAATGCAAGACGGCTGCTCAGGACCTCCGTTCAGTCTGGATTTTCAGGGTGGTGGCTGTGTTCGACCGCGTGACCGGAGCTTTGGGCCTGGCGGGGTATAGGCGGCGTGAGTCTTCGTGGACACCCTCACGTGACCCCACAAAATGAGTTTGCATACCCGCCGATATCAGACATAGCCCAAGAGGCCGCCAACTCTTGCCGTTCTGGCGTCCGCCTCAACGGTTTTGATCCCCCCTGCTTCCTTCGTCTCGCCCTCGACGCCGCCATCCGGTGCGGCACCATCCCGATGCCGCACCAGCCTGCCGCCTCCCAAGGCCCCTGAGTGCCCTGTAAACGCCGCTGCGCCTACGTCCGCGACGAGTCACGCCTGCGCCGGAGGCTGCTTTGTGGACCAGCAGTTGGCTGGGCGAGCATGTACGATGTTCGGTCGCCCGGAGCCCGGAGGTATCCCAACGCATCTGCTTGTGGGAAGCGACGGCGCTAAGGGCCCACTACAACACTCCCTCATCGGTGCCGCTGAGCGCCGACGAAACCTCTTCCCGCCAAGCCGTGAGCGCGATCCGACAAAGCTCGACCCGTGAGCCGCACCCGAGCTTGGCGCGTGCCCTCTGAAGGTGTGTCGCGACCGTGGAGGCGCTCAGCCCCAGCTCATAGCCAATGAACTTGTCGGAGGCGCCCGACGCCGCGAGGATCGCGGTCTGACGCTCGCGTGGGGTGAGTTTCGCGACGGCGACGTCCCGTGGGGCGTTGCGCTTGGCGATGACGTAGTGCCGGCCATCGCTGTCGAAGCGATCGACCAGGGTCCATGTGCCGTCCACGAGCCCCTTCCAGGCCTGTAGAGACGCCCCGGGGTCCCCGCGGCCCTTACTGGAGGTCGCGCGGTCGATGGCCTTCGCCTGCGCCCGCAGGCTATCCCGCGCGCTTGCTGAGGACGCCGCGCCCTCCGCGTGCACGACCCGCCCCAATCTAGCGTCGATGATGGCGTCGTCTTGAGCTTCGGACAGCCGCGACCGCAGTCGAATCGCGCACCGCAGGTGCGCGAGCAGGTGCCGCATCGACGCGAGCCGGACGGGGGAGAGATCCTTGGCCTGCGCCATGGGTGCCGCGAAGCTGAGGCCCCTCCCGCAGTCCCACGAGGCGGCGGCGCCAAAAATATCGGCGATCTCACTGTGCTCTTGCAAGAAGGCCTTCGCGACGGTGATCTCGGCCTCGGTGAGCACGGACGCCGCCGCGAACGCGCGGCCTTGGTAGCCCGGAGACATGTAGACGGACTCGACCCAGCTCGGCGGCAGGAAGCGCTGAAACTCAGCCGCGATTCTCGTGAAGTCTTCGTCGCCGCCTTCCTGCAGGTAGCGTACGATCCGAGTATTGTGATCCGCGTCGATCACGAATTCACTGATCGATACGCTGAGGCCCTGATCGACGATCGGCGCGGCCGTGGTGCACACTGCGCTCAGCCACGCGTCGTCGTCGAGCGACAGGTCATAGCCGATTCGGACTGCGGCCAATGCGGCCCCGAGGACCGCGCTCAAGGCTGCCCTCCGTGAAGCACCGCGAGCAGCTCGGTGCGTGAGTTGACCCCCGCCTTGATGAAGATAGCACGGATCTGGTTGGCCACTGTCCTCGTCGAGGTGCCGCGGGCAGCCGCAATCTCCTTCGTCGTCGCGCCCTCGGTGAGTGCCTGCGCGATGGCCGCCTCGGCGATGGTAAGTTCGACCTTCAGCGCGGTCTCGTGAGGAACAGAGATGACCCAAACGTCCGAGTCTGCGTCGAGCAATGTAAGACGCGGACCGTCAGTGAAGCGAGGCATGACTCCATAGAAACCACTATGGAGTGGACGATTCAAGGCCCCGACCGCCGGATCGCTCGATCCGAGGCGAATTCGAGCCTCGCAATAGTCAATTAGTCTACACGGTCACCTCGAATGCCCTGCAGCTCGCTCCTTGGGTCGCTCGGCCCTCAAGGCCCATCCGCTCCCGGTCGCTGCCGGGGCAACGAGGGGGCACCTGCCCTCAGAGCTTGCCGCTCGCCTCGTAGTCGATGACTGGCTTGGCGCCAGAGTTGGCGTATCTGCGAAGGAGATAGCTCCGCAGCTTCCAGCGAATGTCACCGCTGGAGTTCTTGTAGAAGGACAGGTGGGCCGCGTTCTCCGCCGTGCGATCAGGGTCGGACACTGCACCTGCGCTGTTCTTCTTCGCTTGACCGGCATGAGTGTAGCTGATCGTCGTGGGCACGAAACCCGGTAGGGTCACGGGTGGCATCTTGGACGGGCTCGTGTCGACGCCGATTTCCCATCGCCCTGCCGGAGGTGAGTTAATTGTCAAAAGAGACATCGGAGAGGTGATAATCTCTACTAATCGGTTCTTGTTGCCCTGAATATCCTTCAGCTCAGCTTCGGCGACGCGTGAAAAGTGCACATCCCCGCTGATAACGAGGATGGGGAACTTCGAACGAACCAAAGCTTCAAGTAGTTCCCGATACTGCGCGCTGAAGAAAGGGAGGTTGCGATCCGAGACTGGGTGCGCGACGATCATGTTCGCCTTCGATACCGCTGGCGTCATCAATGGCTGGCTTATAACGAGCACACCGGGAGAGGAGAGCCCCTTGGCCCATCGGACAAACTTAGACATGGCCGCGTTCGTCGTGAATCGTCCCCTGGACTCGCTCCGTCCGAGCCGCGAGTCGAGCACGCAAAAGCTGATATCGCTACCCACGGAGAAGGTCCGAGCCAGCAGCCCCGTGGACAGCGTCCGCGATGCCCCGCCTCCTTGGAACTCAAGGAACTTCTTCCGAGCTACTGTCTCCCAATACTTCCGAAAGCTCGGCGCTGAGAACGCTGGCCAGACAAGCTTCAGAGGGGTGTAGGGGTAGTCATTCCAGAACTCGTGGTCATCGGCCAGAAAGTAGGCGCCGCCCCGCGCCAGCATTCGGTCGAGTCTCTCCCACGAGTGAATGTAGTCACTCAGGACCTTGATTCTTGTGCTCGAACGAGGGAGCAGGGCTCGTTGCATCCCAAACGAGGCGACCGGCTGATCCAGATAGACCTGGTCACCCATCAGGAACTTGACGTGCGGCCGGAGCTTCTTGTCATCATAGAGCTTCGCGTAGGTCAGCCCAGCACGGTAGTTGTCGTGATGATACGCAAAACAGCTGCCTGCAAAGACCGAGAAGGGTCGGCTGGCACCCTGCCCACTTGCGCCTACAGGTAGCGATGTGGGTAGCGTTTCGAAGTTGCATGTCTTCCTCGGGTGACCGCTGCCTCCGTTGAGCGCGACCAAGACATCGTACTCGGTGCCTGGAGCGAGCTTATTCAGGTCTATGTACTGCGCATAGACATCCCAAACCGTCTGGTAATTACCAATTTTCTTCAGGCCCGAGAGGAAGTAGCTGCCTTGGTTGTTCCCTCCGTGCTTCACGTTGACCACGAACATCTTGTCCAAGGGCTTCATGCCGAAAGGTAGATAGATCATGCACCAGATCGTTGCCGAGTCGGTGGTGATAGCATGGGGGACGACGAACTTAATTTGCATGACCTACGCTCCAGTAAGACCGAGTGCATTCTGCCGAGGGCGCGAACGCGAAGTTGGTCATATCTATACTCTGAGGACCGAGGCCGCCGCACCCGGCAGGCCATAGTCAATTCGTCTAGGCGATAGGCCATCAGGCCACTGAATAAGTAGGCTCTTGTGAGAATTATCGCCAATTGATCGAATTGGAGTCTATATCTCTCCCTTCATTGAGCAGCAACTCACCACGCTACGGATCTTGCCCGACACCGGTGAACCGGAGTACACCTGAGGCGACCGTGAGTGTGATCCTCAAGGCGGCGGTACGAGCGGTTCGCATCGCCTACGATCTGTCGCTGGACGACGATCTGTCCCTGCAGCGCCTTTGCGAGGCCACCGCACCGATCGTCGATCATGGCCTCAGCGTATCGATCAACGAGTTCGTGCTTGAGGCGCACGGCCAGCCCCGGATGGTCCGCTACGCGCAGCACGGGGGTGACCAGGACTTCGCGCGCGTCGCGGCTGAGTTCCAGAGCATGGTCCCGCCGGAGTGGGCCGAGTCGATCTACCTGTCGCCTGGGTACGTAGGTCGCGCTTTTAGCGAAGACTCCTTGCTCAGCCGACCCGAGCACCGGGCGGTAGCGGACCTGCTCCGGGCGCGCACGCGGATCAAGGACATCTTCGGGGCGGTCGCGTCATGGGAGCGGGGCCGCGGCACCAGCTTCTCGGCGCCGATGGCGGAGGTGAAGGACCTGTCACCCTCGCGGCGTTCCGTGTTTCGGCACGTGCTCGCGCACATGAGGTGCGCGTTACGGTTGCGTCAGCGCCTAGAGCAGGCTCCGGAAGACATGATTTGGGATGCCTCATCGGGGCGCATCGTCCACGCCGAGGGGGCGGCACGCAGCGCCAGCGCGCGTGACAAGCTACGCGCGCAGGCGCGAGCCATAGACCGCGCCAAGAGCACGGCCGGTGGGCGGGACGCCGAGGCCGCGCTGCTCGCGTGGAAGGGCCTGGTAGACGGCACGTGGACCCTCGTGGATCAGTTCGATAGCGACGCACGGCACTTCGTGGTCGCCAAACGAAATGCGCCCTGCGACGTCGACGTCGGGCGCCTGAGCCTCCGTGAACGACAGTGCGCAGTGCTCGCGGCCACCGGCGCGGCTGACAAGTTCATTGGCTACGAGCTGGGGATCAGCGCCTCGACCGTGGCCACCCACCTGCAGAGCGCCCGCGTCAAGCTGGGTTGCGATTCTCGTGTGGCGTTGTGTCGGATCGCGCACCGGGCTTGGCGCGAACCGGTGGACGCCCTGGCGCGGGCGCGCAACGCGGAGCCCTTGGCAGACGACGACACCTGAGACGTCTACGCATGTCGCCGGGTCGCTTCGACCCGGCCGAGGCCGCTGAACCTCGCGGCTCGGCGTCACCGGCCGCGAGCGATGCCGATAATCCTGTCGCTCGCCGAGTCGTCTGGAGGCGTCAACGATGTTCTATCCCCGTCCGGCCCCATCAAGACAAGCTCATCTTGTTCGACATAGACCAAGCTACCCTCGGGCCAGAAGCGATACTCTTCAGGCGCGCTCAAATCCGTCGTAATGAGCTCTATTTCGCCAGAGGAATGACTATAGGTACTGAGTTTATAGCGCGAGGTGCCTCCAACTCGAGAGGCCCAGGCGAGGCGGGTGCTGCCCGGCTCCCATCCAACATACCCTCGTTCTAATGTGACGCCCTCTCTCGCCTGATCGTCGAGCTCGGTGACTCCCTGGTTTAAGTCGACGACCGCGAGCCCCTGAGCCCGAAGCGTCGCGACCAGAGGCTCCGCAGGATGCCAGACCATCGGCCGCTCGATGTCCTCAAAACGCGCGACCTCAGCCTGAGTCGTTAGATCGTAGCCCAGTAGGGCGGCGTCGCGAATCATCCACATGCGCCCGTCTCGCACGTTCTCCAGCCGCCCAGGCGGCGCCGCAATGGGGTCGCGATCTGGCTGCCGTGTGTCGACGACGATCTGATTCGGCCCGCTAACGTCCGCGGGGAGGAGGCTGAGGTATCGACCATCTTCATAGAATGCATCTGGGCGCCACGCGGAGTCGACGGTGCTCACCCTTCGGCGCTCGCCTCCCTGGTAGAGCCACAGCGATGAACCCTCGAGCCAGGCGAGCTGCGGCGTGCCCGAACCATTGAGGCGAAGGTCACTCACGGGGCCCTCCGATAGGACCTCCGTGTCCCCCTGCAAGTCGATGAGCAACAGGCGATCCGCACCATCCACTACATAGACCTTGGCCGACGCTCCCAGCATGCCCCATGACCAGTGACCCTCAGGAGCGATCTGGGCACGCTTTGGTTCGGCAGAGGCCAAGGGCGCGACCCAAAGAGTATCTTCAGCTACGTACAGGAAATGATCTTGGACTATACCGTGCGGCGGAAAAAGCACATCCAACTTCGCCGAAGACCACCGAGCCTCGTCGTTCCCCACTCGCGTCCAATGAGTAGAGAAGTCTCTTGTTTCCTCTTCATAGTCCAGGGCGAAGACCCAGTCATCTATGACTAAGGGGAACAACAGAGAGGGATCGCTTGTAAGGAGCGTGCTCTGGCCTCCGGGAGCCGTCGCCCAAAGCTCAAGGTTGCTCTTGCTTGAGAGGTGAGAGATCGGCCCTCGCTGCGTGGCCACCCAGCGGTTTACTGAAGAAGCGGGGCTGAATGGGCCACCGCGGATAGGCACTGCGCCCCAACCGGCCTGCATAGATGTGAAATACAGGTGGGTGTCGGTCAATGCAAAGTAGGGGCGGGTGTCTGCAAAATATGTAGATCGGTATCGAGAATGGATCGCCGCCTCGCAGTCGAAGTCGTCGGATAGCTCGATGGGCGCCTCCGTTTCGCCCTCGACACGCAGCAGCATCGTGCCTTCGCATAAGTAGACGGCTTCGGAGTCGGCCGCAACCAGCTGCACCTCGCCCGCCAGACCGCTCTTCAGGGTGATCGCAGAGGTGCTAGAACCCGTCACGGACGTCTCGACAAGGTCTAACAAACCGGGGCGATCTTGGCGCTCCGAGAGGAAGATGATTCGGTCTCCCAGGACTATCACCTGACCTTGATGGACTCCTTCGGCGACGACAACGCCATGCTCCGGCTCCTGTGGGAAAAACAGGCCTGGCAGGAGCCGGGTGATGTTGCCAGAGCCATGGCCCACCAGCACGTAGGGATTCACGAACGCCACCACATCACTCCAGCGAGGGAGTTGAGCTCCGCGAGACAAGTCCGTATAGGTCATCGTCTCAAGGTTTAGGGCCAACTGACTACAGGCTAGATAGTTTTGTGCCGATAGTAGGGTGCAGCTGTACGAGGTCTCCATGCGCACTGCGCTGCCATCGACAGCGGCGACCTGGACCATGCTTTCGTGGAGGACAATAACGAAGCGGCCATCCGACGAGAACGCCATGCGGAAGCTCCCGCTGCCGAGTTCGGCCACCCGAACCGGCGGCGACTCGCCCCTCAGCTGGCGCACATAGACACCGTCATCGCTTGCGTAGGCCATCTGGGTGCTGCTGGAGTCGAAGGCCACCCCGCGCGCAGGACGCGACCCTTGAGTGTTTAGGGGGTGGGGCGTGGGCCCGACGTCCACGTCGATTCGGTACATCTCACCGTCGAAGGCTATGACCACCGCTGAGCCATCGGGTGACGCCCCCACCAAGCTGACGGCCCCAGGGCCCGGGCCGTAGGCCTCACTCGTCTCGGGCCCCACCCTGCGCCCCAGCAGAGCCCCGGCTGCACCCCCACTCCACAGCATGGTGTCGTGCTTTAGCGTCGTAGCCTGGTGCACCACGTGGTTGCCTGAGACCCTGGGCGGGCCTTCCGACTCTGCCCGACACCCGGCCCATAGCAGCCCCGCCCCAGCGACAACCAGAGCGCACCTTAGTCTCCTCATCTCGTCCCCCCATCAGGCCGTGCACACTCCAAGGGCGTGTCGGCCCAGTGTGCACAGTGCGAGAATCGAGGACGCCGAGTCTATAGTCATTGTCTCCACCTCTGCGCTCACGGGGCTGCGAGCGCGGCCCGCTGAGCCCCACCTTGGCAAACAGCCCAGGCATAAAAGGGCCAGCCCAGCAGCGCTGTGGATGCGCGCACAGGCACTCTACGGCTTGACGACGAGCTCGTTGAACAGACCGCCGGGCGCGACAGTGTTCGGCGCTCCGCACACCTATGGCGCCGTCGAGTGGTGCTCGATGGTCTCGGGCGCCCCTAAGGCGTGCGGTGTGCGCATTGATGTCCGGCGAGTCTGACGGTGAACCGACGCCCGAGAGCCCACCAAACCTTGCTGGGTGGCATGTGGTGGTCTCGGACAGTTTTGTTTGGGTAGGTATATGCTCGCCTACTCCCGGGGAAGTATAGCCGCCACTTCGAGACGGGTACATAGTGATTGGGCCTGCTCGCGCGTCCAAGAGGTTCAGCGGGGCGGCTCCGAACGTCGCGGCGTGCCGCGCAGGTGGCCATCCGGTCGCCTGCTGGGTTGGATTGCGATACCATGCCCCAATGACGCCCTGTATTCGGGTCGCGGCGGGCGCGCTGCTGACCACCAGCTGCGCGCCCGGCTTCGCTCAACTCGGAGATGCGGCCTTGCAAAGCGGTGACTACAATCAGGCTGCGAGCTACTACAAAGCGGAGCTGAGCGCACGCACGGCCCCTGCGGGGCTAGATCCTCGACCTGGCGATCTGTCGCCCGACGAGCGTGCTGAGGTCGCTAGCAAGTACGCCCAGGCCTTGCGCCATGTCTTCGAACCGGCCAAGCGGGACGCCGAAGCGTTGCTGCAAGAGGGCTTTACAGTCATGGCCCTGGAGTTGGTCGCGCCCTTGTGTGAAGGGCACTACACTGGCCACGTGTAAGGAGAGCTGGTGCCCGGGGCATGCGCCCTGGTGCTCAACGCGATCAAGCAGCTCGACACTGAGCAAGCTGCGCAGTCAACCACCTTCGCGCGCACCCTCGTGCATCGAGCCTCCGTCGCAAACCTAATGAACAGTCGTCCAGAGCGCCTGCTCCGTAGGGTGCATGGGGCGGTGTTGAAGCGCGGTCGCCAGGCTATCGCCAAGGGGTTTGGGACCTACGCTTGGTACTGGATGGGTCTGTACCTGCGCGGCCGCCATATTCACCCGGAAAAGGACGGCCGATTCAGCACGAGGACGGTGCGCAGCATGAAACGAAAGCGGGGCAAGAACAGCCCCGGCAAGCACGTCGCCTTCTTCAATCGAGCGCAATCCGACGCCACAAAGTTTCACCTGTCAGAGTATCGTCGCCTGCGCGATTCGCAGCCCTGGCTCGGATTTGTGCACCTGGGGTTGGCGCACCGCGTATCGCCGAAGAGCCTGAGCGTGGACCGGGTGCCCGAGCCAGGTGAGGTCGACGTGGTACCCGGACAGGTCAGTGGCCCCTGCGCATCCGAGATGCAGAAGGCCATGAACCGCCCCGGCCGCGGTCCAAAAATGAAGGTCGACTTGCGGATCTTGAGCTGCCGCCACTCCACCGAGACCCGGCACCGGGCGGTGAAGAAGACGCAGAGCTATACGACGAGCGAGACGGTCTGGGTGCGTGATCAAAAACCTCGCTACAAGCTGCAGCAGCGCTGCGAGAAGGTGCGCGTTTGCAAGAATCTGCGGGTGAGCGAGCGCTACTGGCTGCCCTGGCGAGAGTGCCTCGAAAAGGACATCGTGATCCAGCGCAGCTGCCGCGACGTCAACGTGCCCAATGGGTTTGACCAGGGGACCAAACGAAAGGTGACCTTCAGCCGCAAGGCCTATCGCACCGTCACCGAGCAACAGGCCTATGAGGTGCATATTTGGCAGCTTAGCGGGGAAGCCACGGCCTTCTTGGGGGATCAGACGTTCCGTTATCGTATCGACGTGCGCAAGGAGGACACTGACCGAACCCAAGCTCAGCGCGAGGGGCAATGGGCGGCAGACCGGCAGTTGCGCTCCGGTGGCGGCAAGGTTCGCGATCATCAGCTTGGGCAGGCCGCGACCACGTCTCTAGATGGCGTCGCGAAGCAACTTTACTTGCACAAACAGATCGAGCCGGCTGGACTGGCCGAGCTGGCCCGCGTGACCCACGCCCCGGCTGAGCTATTGGCTGCGGTTTTTGCCCCCGATCAGTCGAACGCGGCGATTCAGCATCGGGAGCATATTGTGCAGGCACCCAAGCAGGTCGACTGGGGGCAGCGATGGGGAGATCTGCCGCCCTATGAGACGAAGCGCGGCAGGCCGAGCCACGGGGACCCTCTCACTGCGAGCCACGCGAGAACGCGCTCCCCACTCGCGCCGCTGCGTGAGGTTGAGATGGAGTGGATGCCCAACGTCTCCTGGTCAGATGTGCGAAACCACCGCCTCTGGCCGCGTCTTGAGCCGCCGCCAAAGCGGTGAGGGCTTCAGGCAGGCTGGGCCGCGTGGGCCATGGATGGTCAGCGCCGCGCACTACACGCTCGGCTACGCTGCCATCAAGAAGTGCACGAGGCCCTGACGCTCTAAATCACGCGGTGGCCGCCGCGACGCAGTCGCAGGAAGTAGGCGACGAAGGCGGCGACGAACAGCACATCGCCCAAGATGACCACGACCGCGAAGTCCGAGGTCCAGCTGTGCAGGTACATGTAGAGTAAGTTGAGGGCGAAGAGCGCCTTGCCCACCCCGCCCATCAGGACCACCCCGGTGTGCTGGGTTGGGTTGTAGGCGACCAGCAAAAAGCCGAAGCCGTACAGCAGCGCCGTACCCCACGCGCCGCGGTAGACCGCCACCATCACTGGATCTGCGAGCTCGTGGCCGAACTCACGAGCGTACATGCCCGCGGGGTCGAAGAAGCCGGGTAGCGCACCGGCGAAGTTCCACGCCGCGGCGACGAGGAAGAGCAGGCGGAAGAGCTTGAGGGCGCGGGCGTCGAGGGGGCGCATGATTATTTATCTACTACGTGTGCTATTTAATTATCAAGCCGCGCTCGACGAACGCCACCGAAGTTCGTAATATCCTGGAATGACTTCGGGTTCGGCCGACACCAAGCGGCCCAGGGGGCGCCCGGTGCGCAGCGCTCAGCAGATCGCGGACACCCGCGCCCACGTCGTGGCCTGCGCGCGGCGGCTCTTCGAGGCGGAGGGCTATGAGGCGATCTCGATGCGCCGCCTCGCTCGGGAGGCCGGCTGCACCTCCGCGACCCTGTACAAGTACTTCGACAGCAAGTTCGCCATCCTGCACGCGCTGTGGTCCGGGATCTTCGAGGAGCTGTTCGACGGCCTCGCCGCGGCCGCCGTCGCGCACGAGGACCCCGTCGCCCGCCTGCATGCGGTCGCCCTTGGCTACGTCGAGTACTGGCTCGC
>Ga0193954_1001035_pt1 | contig 14710 bp, 9 predicted proteins | sample BB_5_MG_FD_140340 | JGI IMG/M metagenome (GOLD analysis project Ga0193954, IMG submission 140340) | Microbial mat bacterial communities from the Broadkill River, Lewes, Delaware, United States - BB_5_MG | ecosystem: Environmental > Aquatic > Freshwater > River > Microbial mats | place: USA...
CATAAACAAAGGTAATGGGAACTTTAAACTTCTTTGCAAGGATAAACGGACCAATAGGGAATTCTGTTTTACTATTCAGAAAATCAAGTTCAATGTTTTTACTACCGGGCGAAACACGATCAGCATGAAGTGCAATAAATTCGTTTCTTTTTAAAGCGCGATGAATTAGAATCAAGTGCGACATATCCTCCTTAATTGGAATGATGTTATAATTTGAGCCGCCTGTTTTTAATTCCATAAACGATTTTACTTTAGCTACTTCAGCATCTAGCATTACAATGTTGATTTTACTTGTAATTCTATCATGAATTAAATTTCCTGCATTCTCCCAATTTCCTACGTGACCAGAAATCAAAATCCCGCCTTGTTGTTTTTCATTTAACTCACGTAATACTTTTTCATTATTGAAAGTGTGTGTAAAAGCATTTTTCTTGTTCGTGAGCATCGCAACCCGATCAATTAAGGTTTGACCAAAATTATAGAAGTTTTTGAATGCTAACTTTTTTGCCTGCTTTTTAGAATGACCTAAACCAACAGTATAAAACTGGATAAGCGCATCTTTTTGTGTTTTTGCAAACAAGATGTAATAGAAAGAAACGAAATAGCAAAAGAAGTATGAGACACGAATTCCGAAAGTTTTAATAATAAATATGAAGAATTTATATCCCCATAAAGATCCTTTCGTTTTACCATCCCATTTCTCCATTATACAGAGGGTTAGGCTAATTTCTTTTCTACTAGATCGTAAAAATCATTAAACGTATCGATAGATTTGAAGTCATCTGCCGTTGGTTTGAAGCTTAAATTTTCTTCAATCACAACAACTAAATCGACGTAATCCAAACTATCCAAATCCAATGTCTTTTGTAAGTTATTTTCTGGCTTTATTTTGCCTGGATCAACTTCAAATTCTTCTGACAAAAATCGCTTAGTAGTACTTATAATTTCTTCTCTGTTCATAATATAATCCAGTTATTTCACGAATTTTTTAATTATCAATGATGAATTGGTTCCTCCAAATCCAAACGAATTTGAAAGGAAGGTGTCAATTTTTTGTTCTTTATATTCCGGAATGATGTTGATTTTTTTAGAATCTTCATCCGGGTTTTCAAAATTTATGTTTGGTGCTATAAAATCATTTTGCATCATTAAGAGTGAATAGGCAATTTCACTCGCTCCAGCCATCCAACATTCATGCCCTGTCATACTTTTAGTTGAACTAACTGGGACTTTTGAACCAAATACAGAATGGATTGCTTGAGCTTCCATAGAATCACCTACAGGCGTAGAAGTAGCATGAGCATTCACGTAATCAATGACTTTAGGGTCAAGGTTTGATTGCTTTAGCGCCATATTCAATGATCGGTATTGTCCATCAAAATTTGGGTTTGAAATATGGTCGCCATTAGATGAAAATCCATATCCCATGATCTCTCCCAGAATTGGTGCGCCACGTTCTAAAGCAGATTCCAATGATTCTATAATTACAGTTGCCGCTCCACCGGAAGGAACAAGTCCATCACGACCTGCGTCAAAAGGACGACAGGCTTTGGTAGGTTCATCATGACGAATTGAAAAAGCACCTAGTCCATCAAAACTGCCCATAGCATAGACATTGATTTCTTGAGCTCCACCGCAAACAATACGTTCTTGAAGTCCTTGCTTTATTAACAAGTATCCCATTCCAATTGAATGAGAACCAGAAGCGCAGGCTGCACTCAACGTAATATTAATTCCTTTTAATTTATATATGGTAGACAAATTCATGTTTACCGTACAGTTCATATTTTGAAAGATATCACCACTTCCAATAAGTGTAGTATCTTTTCTTTCTCGAACTTTATCAATCGTATCAATAACAGCTCCTGCAGTACTGTCGTTACCGAAAATAATTCCAGTTTCATTGTCATTCATAAAGTCAGCATCAAGCTTAGCTTGTTCCAACGCTTCTTTAGTTGACATATATGCATACATCGCAGGTTGATGCATACCAATACGCTCACGGCGAGATAGAAAAGGCTTTAAGTTTGGTTCTTCAACCATTCCTGTCAATTTTGAACGATAACCAAAGTCTTCTCTCTCTTTATCGTAAATAATTCCGCTTTTCCCATTGCGTAATGAGTCGAGTACTTCATCCTTACCGTTTCCAATAGATGAATAAAGACCAATTCCCGTTATCACAACTCTTCTTTCCATTATGCGTAAATTCCTCCATTAATATTAATTACCTCACCTGTAATGTAAGCAGCTTTATCAGAAGCTAAAAAGCTAGCTAAATGTGCAACTTCCTCAGCTTGACCAAATCGGTTAGCAGGAACCATACGTTTTAGTTCTTCTTCATTCAAATCACTTGTCATGTCAGAAGCAATAAAACCAGGTGCAATTGCATTCACTGTAATTTTTCTTTTTGCAATTTCTTGAGATAGCGCTTTTGTAGAAGCAATCATAGCTCCTTTTGCTGCGGAATAATTGGTTTGACCAGGCACCCCTTTTAATCCTGAAAGTGAAGCAATATTTATGATTCTTCCTGAGCGATTACGCAACATTTTCTTTATAACAGCTTGTGTACAGTTATACATTCCTTTTACAGAGATGTTCATTACGTTATCCCAATCTTCCTCCGTTACCCAAGGAAAAAGATTATCTTTTGTAATTCCAGCGTTGTTAACTAAAACTTCTACATGATTCTCTGGGTTGTTTTCAGCCCATTTTGTCATGGCTTCATTTACTGCAATTGAGTCTTGAACGTTGAATTGCAGCAACTCACCAGAACCACCATTTTCTTCAATTACTTTCAACGTTTCTTTCGCCGCATCAATATTTGATGAGAAATTGATTAGAATATGTAGGTTATGGTCTTTCGCCAATTGAATAGCAATCGCTTTTCCAATTCCTCTAGATGACCCTGTAACTAAAGCACATTTCATAGTTCTATTGAATTAGATTTTAAAATATCCGTGACTTTTTTAATGTTCTCCGATTGAGGAACATCTTCAGTAACTGCAGCAACATCTTTACGAATTAAGTTGTAGACTTTCATCGTTTTAGAAGAAAGACGAGATTTCTCATCCTCATTTAATAAATCAATCGATTGACACACGGCCATCATATGAATGGCCATTACTTGGAATCCATTTTCGATTACATTTTTCGTGATGACTGCACTGTTCGTTCCCATACTTACGATGTCTTGATTATCGTTGTTGTTTGGAATACTATGAACATACATTGGATTAGATAATGTTTGGTTTTCTGCGGTAGTTGATGTTGCAGTAAATTGCATACCCTGAATACCAAAGTTAAATCCTAATTTCTTCATGTTTAAGAAAGCAGGGAATTTGTCATTCAATTTTGCATTCAGTAAAAAGTTTAGTTGACGCTCGGCTAACATAGTTAATCGCGTCACCACAATTTTCACTTTATCCATCTCTAAAGAAACGTAATCACCATGGAAATTCCCTCCGTGGAAAACATTTTGATCCTCTACGCTAACAATTGGGTTGTCGTTTGTTGAATTAAGTTCATTTTCGATAACAGCTTTCGCGTTATCCAATGTTTCTAGGACAGGACCTAAAATCTGCGGAACACAACGGATCGAGTAGTACTCTTGAATTTTCTTTTTAAACTCAGAGCGACCCATCTCATCGTTATCTTTAAATAACTCTTCTCTTTTCTTAATTAAATTACTATCTGCTAAGAAAGATCTCATGTCAGCTGCAATCTGTTGTTGACCTTTATGACGTTTCACTTTGTTTAATCCATCTGAAAACGAATCATCGAATGCCTCAACCACTTCATTGATAATCGCAGAACTCGCAGTTGACCATTTTAATAGTCGATAAGCGTAGATTAAATTCACGGCACCAATTCCTGTCATACAAGATGTACCATTCATCAATCCCAATCCGTCTCTTAACTTAACCTCTAATGGCTGAATGTTTTTAGCTTTAAGAACATCTTTAGCCATTTTACGTTCACCATCAACAAAAACGAATCCTTCTCCAATAAGGTTCAATGCTAAATGAGCCAATTGAACTAAATCACCACTCGCACCAACACCACCATGAGCAAAAATTTCTGGTGAAATTCTGTTATTTAAAAACTGAACTAATTTTTCAATTACTCCTAAACTAATTCCAGAGTTTGCTTGTAGGAAATTATTGATACGTGCTAATAAAACAGCACGAACGTATTCTTCACCTAATGCATCTCCTGTACCAGTAGAATGACTTCGAATTAAATTATATTGTAGTTGATTGAGTTCATCTTCGGCAATTTTGAACTGAGCCATTGGTCCAAATCCAGTGTTGATACCGTAGATGATTTTATCACTTGAAAACTCTTTTAAAAAATCGAAAGATTCCGTGATCTGAGAGATCAAATCTTCGTTTAAGTTGAATTGCTCAAATTCTAGAGCAACTTTTTCAAGTTGGGTTAAGTTAATTTGATTCATATTAATTATCGTCTTTATTCAGTTCGAATAATTTTTTTTTGAAAAAAAGCAGAACCAAAAGTACTGTTTTTTAATGAGAATATATTCGAGTAATATAGAATTTACGCTCGTTTCAATAAGCACAACGTAAAAACTAAAAGCTATTAATTTTTATTTTTTTAGTTCGATCTCGAGGATTGTATGGAAACTATCTTCGTGTAAATGGTGCTCTTTTACACATTCGAAACCGGCATTCTTAACAATGTACTTCATCGCAGAAGATGTGTACATCTTACTGTTTCCGTTCGCTAGAGCTGTAAAGTAAAGTGAGGTTGCAACCAAACTGTGTGTTGCTGCTGGGAAACGTTGATCGTCGATAAAAGTCTCCATAATGTAAATTTTGGAGTTTGGCGACATGTTCTTTTTGATTTTTAATAAGATTTGTTCAATCTCTTCTTCACTAAAACAATCTAAGAATTGACTCATCCAATAAACGTCAGCACCTGCAGGGATTTCAGAAGTTGGATCTAATAGGTCAATTGTTTGAAATTCAACACGGTCTTTAATTTCATCAATTTTGTTGATGTTTCCTTGAGCTACTTTAATCTGCCCAGGTAAATCGAACATTTTAACACGAACATCAGGATTATATTTTGTACTTGCAATACTCCATTTACCTGTATTTCCACCAATGTCAAAAATTTGCTTAGGACTGTCTTTAAAGATGATTTTTAAAGCATCATCGAAAGAATTATCTGAATAGAAATGGTCAAAATCAAACCATGATTTCTTAACATGTTCAGGCAATGAAGAAAGTCCTTCATAAATTGTTTTCCAATCACCAAAAACTTTAAGACCTTCTGCTTTTCCGTTTTGAATAGATTCTTTAAGATAGAAAAGTCCATTGTAACAAACGTCATGTGTAAAATATAAGTTTACTCGAGTCATTTCATCACGAAGTAAAAAGTACCCAACTTTGGTTGTTACATAATTCCCCGGAGTTTTTTGCTCAATTATTTCTGATGATTCAGCCATTTCGCACAATACGCGTACACCGTATTCAGAAACATTTGTTTTTTTCGCAAGATCTTCAATTGTTATTCCTTGCTTTGCATCAAAAATTGCTTCTAAAATACCAAGTTCTAACATTGTATATGCCGTTTCAAATACAAACGGACTAAATGCAATTTTATGTGCCTCATGGAGTGCGTCTAATGCTTTCATTCTTCTTTTGTTTATTATGATAAGATTCAACGAATAGTGGTTGAATTCTTGTTTTTGTTTTTAAGGTAGTGCAAAACTAAAAAAAATATGTTTTTAAATTGATTAAGATTGAAGCGGTTTTCAACAGTTTATTTACACGATTTTTTTACTTTTGATTCCCTTGTTCAATTCATCATGAACTGCACCTTGGAAACCATTTGAATATTCACTTTTAGACTACTTTATAATAAAGATTAAATTGGGTAAATTCTTTTCAAATATTGTCACGTATTTCAACAAGCATATTGTTGTTTACTTCGCTGTACTATTGACTTTAGTGGCTGTACTATATTTTGGTTTTTCGAGATTAAAACTCGACGATAACATTTATTCCATCTTTCCACAAGGCGAAGAGTTTAAGGAATTTAATTCCGTCTTAAAAGAGAATAACCTGAACAAACAAATCGTTTTTTCTATTGATGCAAATAATTTGTCTTCAGACGAATTGTTGTCGCAATTAGATACTGTAAGCGCCGAACTTACTCGTGCTACTGGTGATTTAATTGAGAGTTTGGAGTACTATCGTGAAGATCAAGAAAGTGTTGTGTTAGCGCATTTTTATGATTTTTTTCCTGCGTACCTCAATCAATCAGATTATAAAAGTTTTGATGGTAAATTAAAAAGTGATTCCATAGCAAAATCTATTGCTGGAGCTAGTGAACGTTTAACTTCAGTCAATTCCTTCTTTTTAAGAAAGATTATCGCGAAAGATCCGTTGGGACTTGCTTGGACAAAATTGAGGGACCTTAATCCACAGTCGGATGAAGCGAGTTTCCAGGTGGAGGATGGACTTTTGTATTCGAGTGATCGGAGTAAAGTGATATTTAATGCTATCCTGGGATTTGAACTGGATGATAATGTGAGTAACGCTGAATTAAATAAGAAGTTAGAAGCGTTTAGGGAGAACATTAACAAAGATTCAGATTACAATTTTGACTTTTTTGGAACTTTTCAAATTTCATATGCGAATTCGAAACAGGTTCAATCGGATACTTTCATTACAATGCTTTTGAGCGTTGGTCTTATTTTACTTTTATTGATTGTCTATTATCGAAGTTTACTTACTCCAATTTATTTTGTTTTACCTGCTTTGTTTTCGGGGTTTAGTGGACTTGCCTTGGTGGGGTATATTCAACCGAATATCTCGGCTATTTCTGTAGCAACTTCCGCTGTGCTTATGGGAATTGTATTGGATTATTCTTTTCATTTCTTTACGCATTATAAGCATTCTGGAAGTCTAATTGAATCGGTGAAAGAATTGAGCTTTCCAATGCTAGTCGGAAGTTTTACTACCGTTGCTGCTTTCTCTGCGCTCATGTTTACAGATTCAGTCGTGTTGCAAAATTTTGGATTGATTTCGCTTTGCACTTTGTCGTCGGCTGTACTCTTTACTTTGCTGTTGTTACCTACTTTTTTAAAATTGGTTCGGTTTAAAGCAAATTCGAAAGGGACAAAAACAAGGTCGAATCCGATACCTAGAATCGCTTTTAGAATTGCAATATATGGTGTTATCCTAACAACTGTGTTTTTCATTTTCAGGTCAAGTCAGTTTCAATTTGATTCTGATCTGAATAACTTAAGTTATCATAGTCAAGAATTGATTGATAAGGAGGAATTCTATACAGGTATTAATCCAAAAGAGGAGAAAAAACTTCATTTGTTCATTTCTTCAACCAGTAAATCTGAAGCAATTCGATTGAACTTTGAATTGTTTGAGGGTTTGTCAAGATTTAGAGCAAAACATGGGTTGGAAGAGTTGATTTCAACAGGCCCTTATCTAATTCCTCCAAAAGTAATTAAGGATAGAGGTGAGGTATGGAATTCCTATTGGGAGAAACATATCGACTCTACAATGACGGAAATTCGGGCTAATGCTGTTAAATATGATTTTTCTGAAAAGGCATTTAATCCATTTGAAAGTTGGGTAAGGATGGATGTCCCGTTGGAGAATAACGAAGAATTATTGTCTGACCTAGGTTTAAATCGGTTTATATATCAAACAGATAAAGGTTGGAATTTAATCACCAGTGTAGTTCTTGATAGAAGTGAATTGGATTTGTTTAAGACGGAATTCAGTCAATATGAAGGGGTTTACATTTTTGACGTGGCTGAAATGGCTAATGCTTTAATGATTTCGGTTCAAAATGATTTTAATTACTTACTCTTATTCTCATCATTAGTAGTGTTGATTTCCTTATTGGTGATTTATGGTCGCGTTGAATTGGCATTGTTTAGCTTTTTGCCTATGGTAATTAGTTGGGTCTGGATTCTTGCAATTGCTGGAATGTTTGACATTCAATTCAACTTTGTAAATATCATTGTTGCAACCTTTATTTTTGGTTTGGGGGATGATTTTAGCATTTTTGTTACCGATGGTTTGATTCAAAAATATAAAACGAAATCAGATTCATTAAAGTCGTATCGTTCCGCAATAATCTTGTCAGGAATTACTACAATTATTGGGACAGGTGCATTGTATTTCGCGAAACATCCTGCGATCCATTCGATTGCTATTATTAGTGTGGTTGGAATTGGTTGTATTATGCTAGTAACGTTGTTAATTCAACCTGCCATTTTTGAGTTTTTTGTGACGAATAGGACGTCTAAAAAGAAATCACCAGTAACATTGTTGGGGTTACTTATAAGTTTGTTTCTGTTTACTTACTTCTTCATCGGTTGTATTTTTATTAACCTTTTTTTATTGTTGTTAATTCCGTTTCCTGCTCCTAAGAAATCAAAAAGAAAACTACTCAACTTTATCGTTTCTAAGTTAGCAAAGTCGACTATCTATCTTGGTTTTCACACGAAGAAGAAAATTATTAATTCAGAAAAATTAAATTTTGATAAGCCTTCTATTATTGTAGCGAATCATTCTTCTTTTTTAGATATCCTTCTGATGATAATGCTGAATCCAAAGGTGATTATCATGGTTAAAAAGTGGGTGTATAATTCTCCAGTGTTTGGATTGTTCATTCGCTATTCTGGGTATTTGTTCATTGCTGAAGGAACAGAATACAATATGGAGTTAATCCAGAGTAGGGTGAATGATGGGTATTCAATCATGATTTTCCCAGAAGGAACACGTTCTACCGATGGACAGATAAAACGATTCCACAAGGGAGCATTTTATTTAGCGCAAGAATTGAAATTGGATATTCAACCTATTTTGATTGTCGGTGCAAATTATGTGAATGCTAAGAATGATTTTATCATTAAATCGGGATCATTGATATTGGTGGTGTTAGATCGCATTACGCCTGGTCAGGAAATATACAATCAACGTTTCGGCTTGTTTACGAAATCAGTTTTGTCGCTAATGCGCTCAGAATATAAGCAAGCACTTAATGAACATGCCAACGCCAAATATTTAAAAAGAAGGGTTGAATACAATTACTTATATAAAAGTCCAATTACCGAATGGTACGTTAAGATTAAGTGGCAGTTTGAAGCAAAAAACTTTGAGTATTATGACAATCTAATTCAAGATCGTAAACGAATAATTGACATAGGTTGTGGATTAGGTTACCTCGGTTATTATCTCCATTATAGAAATGAAGATCGAATAATTACCGGAGTTGATTACGATGAAGATAAAATTGCGGTTGCTCAAAATGGATATGATAAAACAGATCATTTAAACTTTGAGAGCAAAGATTTGAGAGAGGTTGTTTTTGATTCTCCAGATGTGGTCTTTTTTAATGATGTATTGCACTACATAAGTCTTGATGATCAATTTGCTGTTTTAAAGAAAGTCGCAGATGCCTTAAACGAAAATGGGTTACTTTTTATTCGCGATGGAATCACGGACTTGTCTGATAGGCACGCAGTTACTCAGCGCACAGAAAAGTATTCCACACAAATTGTAAATTTCAATAAAACATCAGGGGATTTATCCTTCTTTTCCTCAAAAGATATTTTTAAATTCGCTGAGGAGCATCACTTCGATTGTGAAATGATTGAACAATCAGAAAAAACATCGAATGTTTTGTTTGTATTACGAAAAACTACGAATGACTGAAACTGAAAAACTATATGATTTTATCGTTGTCGGAAGCGGTATTGGTGGATTAGTTTCTGCTGCAATTCTGGGAATGGAAGGTCATTCTGTTTTGGTTTTAGAAAAGAATCATCAAATCGGTGGAAGTTTACAAGTTTTTAGTCGAGATAAATGTGTGTTTGACACTGGTGTACATTACATCGGTAGTTTAGATGAAGGAGAAAACCTACATCAAATTTTTAAATACCTAGGTATTATTGATGAACTCAAAATGCATCGATTAGATGATGCAGGATATGATCGTGTGCGTTTTGCAGATGGTAAAGAGTATAATCATGCACAAGGATACGAGGGATTTATGAAATCTCTTACCAATGATTTTCCGGAGGAATCAACCGCCATTAAATTGTTCTGTGATAAAATTCAAGAGATCTGCGCTTATTTTCCTTTATACAATTTGGAAGAGGAAGATGGTCGTGTGAATTATGTCAACAATCCTGAGATTTTATCTATTAATGCTTGGGACTATGTAAGTACGATTACATCAAATGAACGATTCAAAGCTGTATTGCTGGGAAATGGCTTGTTGTATGCTGGAGATCGAAAAACAACACCGCTTTATGTCGTTGCATTAATCTTAAATAGCTATTTGAAAGGAAGTTATCGAATGATTAATGGGGGGTCTCAAATTGCCCGTCAATTAACTAAAAAGATACATGCACTTGGAGGTAAGGTTCTAAAACATCAAGATGTTTTTAAAGCGAATTACACTGATGGAGAAATTACTTCAGTTGAAACGAAATCAGGATTTACATTTAAAGCTAAAAATTTCATTTCGAATGTTCATCCAAAATTGACCGTGAATATCTTTGGTGAAGATAGATTTAGAACGGCTTATAGGAATCGATTGAACAAAATTAAAAATACGGTTTCTTCTTTTATGCTGTATCTTTCATTTGAAGAAGATTCATTTGAATATTTTAATCATAATTTATACGCCTACAAAGTAGAGGATGTTTGGAATACTGTGTCATATGATGATAAAATCTGGCCTGAGTCCCTTTACATCTGCACACCTGCTGCTAAAAATCAAGGTAAATGGGCCGAATCTATGGCAGTGATGGCATATATGGATTACGAAGAAGTAGAAAAGTGGGGAGATTCATTTAATACAGTTGCCGAAGCTGGTGAAAGAGGTGCTGCATATGAAGCATTTAAAAAGGAAAAGGAAGAGGTTGTATTGAAAGAACTCGAAAATATCTATCCTGGAATTCGAAAATCAATTAAAGGTATTTATAGTTCAACTCCATTGACGTACAAAGATTATATTGGTACAGAAGATGGTGCACTTTATGGTATTTTGAAGGACTCAAACAACATAATGGTATCTAAGATAAATGCAAAAACTAGAGTCCCTAATTTATTTCAAACAGGACAAAACATCGTTTTTCATGGTATTTTAGGTGCAACAATTGGTTCACTAGTGACGTGTTTCAACTTCCTAGATAGTAAAGAGCTGATTGACAAAATAAAGAACGCGTAATGACAAATAAATTTGACGTTGTAGTTATTGGAGCCGGTCCTGCAGGGGCAGTGGCGAGCGCTAGACTAATGCAAGAGGGACTGACTGTGCTAGTGTTGGAAAAAATGGAGTTTCCTCGGTTTGTTATTGGAGAGAGTCTATTGCCTCAATGTATGGATTATTTAGAGAAAGTTGATCTTCTAGATTGTATTGAAGCTGAAAGATTTCAAATAAAAACGGGAGTTACTTTTTATCATAACGAAGAAGTGTGTGACTTTCTATTCAAAGAACGTTTCACAGAAGGTTGGGATTATACTTTTCAAGTGAAACGAGAGAAGTTTGATCATGCATTGATTCAAGAGGCAGAGAAAAAAGGTGCTGTTGTGCGGTTTAATTCTGAAGTAGTCAATGTACAAACTTCGAAAAAACAATCGTTCGTAACGTATAGAGATAAAGATGGAGTTGAGGTTTCAATAGAATCTCGATTTGTGATTGACGCCAGTGGTTATGGTAGGGTTTTACCAAAGATGTTTAATCTCGAGCAGCCTGCTGTTTCGATTCCAAGAGGCGCCGTTTTTAGTCACGTTATAGACGAAAACCGTACTAAATTGGCTGGTGAAAATATTTTTGTGCATGCATTTAGGAATAATTCTGCTTGGATTTGGTCTATTCCATTTTCCGATGGCACTGCATCAATTGGTGTGGTAGGAGAAGTTGATTTTATAAATGAATGCAGTGAAAATGATGCTGAATTGTATAAGGAATTAGTGCAGAATTTTCCGGGTTTAGATGGGCGCTTTAAGGATACTAAATTCATCTTTCCACCTAAGAAATTATTGAACTACTCAATTTCCGTAAAGCAAATGTGTGGTGAAGGTTATGTGCTGTGTGGAAATAGCACGGAGTTTTTGGACCCGATTTTTAGTTCTGGAGTAACGCTTGCTGTTGTTTCGGGATACCATGCTGCAGACCTTGTGGTTAAAGAACTTTCAGGAGAGGAGGTAGATTGGGATACCGAATATGTTGATATGATGAAGCAAGGAATCGAAGTCTTCAGAAGTTATGTCGACGCATGGTATAATGGCGATTTACATACGATCTTTTTTACAAAGAATGGAAACCCTGAGTTTAAAAAACAAATTTGTTCTGTATTAGCAGGGTATGTTTGGGATAAAGAAAATCCATTCGTTAAAAAACACAAACGAATTCTTAAAACCTTGGCTAAGGTGATTACTTTGGAGCAATAATCGATTCGATTAATTGAATTTGATTTTTTCCGGTTTTCGCATGTGTTTCTTATGAACCATTGCTCTTAATTCGTTAATTTCAACAAAATCAAACTTTGGTATTACCCGCAGGTTTGACTTACACATTTCTTTAATTTCATCAAGAACTACAGAATCAATTATTCTATCTTCTAACAAAATAGTGATGGTATCATTGTTTAGTTCATCTTTATCGATCAAAACTTTATAACATGATACGGCCTTAAAGCTCTCTAGCACATCAAAAATAGCTTTAGGAAACAAGGTTGTTCCTCTATATTTGATCATTTGATTTTTTCGACCAATGATTGGGCCTAAACGAGGAGAATTTCTACCGCATGCGCATTTTTCTCTATACACTTTAGCTATGTCACCTGTTCTGTATCGAATCAATGGTGCACCTTCAACGCCTAATGTCGTAACTACAATCTCGCCGAATTCTTCGTTTAATGCATCTGTACCGTCTTCCTTTAAAACCTCAAGAAATAATAAGTCCTCATTTAAATGACAGCCTTGTTGAGCCGTACATTCAGAGAAGGCAGCTCCCATTTCTGTTGAAGCATATGTGGAGAAAATAGTCACATCCCAGTTTTCGGTAATGCGTTTCCCAAGTTTATTGAAGCTCAAGTCTTCATTTCTGATTGGTTCTCCAATGCACACAATTGACTGAACTGAAGTAGCGTTGAAATCAATTCCGTTCTCTTTTGCATAATCTAATAAGGTTACGATAAATGAAGGAACGGCAATTAATGTGGTTGGTTTATATTTTAAAATTGAATTCCACTGAAGCTGAGGAACTCCAGGCCCTATACGAACCATTCCCGCACCTAGTTTTTGCACCCCAAGAAAATAAGCAATACCAGCCATGAACTGTTTGTCTATCGTAGTCAGCAATTGGAATATATCTTTGTCTGTCTTTCCCATTAATACAAAAGAGTCTCGTTCATTTTGAGCCAAACGTTCTAAATCATTCTTTGTTAGAAATAGGGAAATAGGATCACCCGTTGTGCCAGAAGTCGTAACAAAATCTGCAACTTCTGTCATTGGTACAGCTAAAAATGAATCATTATGGTCTGCGAGATCCGTTTTGGTTGTGAAGGGAAGTTGTTTGTATTCACCAATTGAAAACGTCGATTCACTTAATTCCTTTGAATCTAGGGAATTCTGGTAGTAAGGTGAGTGTGTCTTAGCATATTCAATCACCTTAAATAAATTCTCTAGTTGAGTTTTAGAATAATCAATTTTTGATAAAATCTCCATTAGCTACATTCCTTAATTAGTTTCTTAAACTCTTCTTCAATTTGTTTTGAGGCAACAGCCTTGGTGAGTGCAATTTCAAAATAATGTTTCGCTTGCTGCTTGTTACCAAGTTTCATAAAATACCTACCTAACATCTCGTAGGTAATATACAATTCACTGTTTGATGCAATGAAAGATTTTATATCAGCTTCACTTAAATCTAGAGCTTTGTCAAATGTGATGAATCCAGTAATTCGATTTTTGACTTCTTTATATTCCTGGAAAGATTTATATGCATCCGAATGAACGAAAGGATCTGCGTCGATTTGCAATTCTGATTCTGTCGATTTTGTAGCGAAAACCGTGTTTAAATCATATCCTTTAAACGCTCCCAATTGAAAGTCGCTTGTTGTAATGTAAAACTTGAGTTCTTCTGGTTGAATGACTACACTGTGATGTGCAATCAGTTGATTAATTGCACGTGGATTCCCCATTCCAAGCGTATCATTATGCTCACCTGTTTGATTTCGAAGTATCTTAGCGGCGTCTAGAATATTCAAACTGTCGTTTTGACTTAATAAATCCTGCATTCTATTGTAACGATACTTTGAGTCACTTTCTGCAATATTATCAATGTTTATTTTATCATTAGCAAATACGTCAGACTGATAATGATTAGCACATATCAAAGTATTCGTTTCAGGTGCAAATACTCCAAGTTTTGTGGGTGATTTTTCTATCAATGCTGCCTTTCCATCTTTTTTGGAGGAAACTAAAATTGTTTCAGATACAAACGTATCACGTGTTTTTGCTATCGCTATGGCTTCTTCTATGGTACTTGCATACTGTAGAATTTCTCTAGCTACAATTGATATAGGTGTTTTTGAGCCAGTTGGTAAATCAGATTTAGAAGCATTAATTGTTACACTTAGGCCTTGATCATTCAATCCGGAAACGACACCAGTAAACCCTGCCCAAGAATATGAAGCAAA
>Ga0193954_1001037_pt1 | contig 14705 bp, 13 predicted proteins | sample BB_5_MG_FD_140340 | JGI IMG/M metagenome (GOLD analysis project Ga0193954, IMG submission 140340) | Microbial mat bacterial communities from the Broadkill River, Lewes, Delaware, United States - BB_5_MG | ecosystem: Environmental > Aquatic > Freshwater > River > Microbial mats | place: USA...
CTATTTCTATTAAACTTGACTTAGTTCTAGAAGATGTTGATACTTATAGTGATACTAATGAAACAGTTACTGTAACATTTAGCGGATATGAATCAGGCTCAACGTTTACTATAAACGGTACAAATGCAATAGGTTCTGAAAATAATGGCAAGTATATAATCGAAGGCTTAACTCCAGCTCAAGCTCAAGCTATAGCTATCATCCCTCCAGCTTATTATGATGGAACTATGAAAGATATTGAAGTTAGTGTTAAAACTGTTGATGGTGCAGATGTTTTAGCTACTGGAGTTACAGATACATTTGACATAGTTGTAAACCCTGTAACAGATGCAGCAACTCTTACTATAAACGAGGCAACGGCACAAAGAATAGGTCAAACTAATGAGTTTGCTCTAAATATCTCAGCATCTGTACCTGATAGTGATCAGTCTTTAGACATCATCTTAACAAATGTAAATGGAACTCTTAATAATGGTACTGATAACGGAAATGGAGAGTGGACACTTTCTGAATCAGACTTAAGCGGATTAAAAATCACACCAAATAGTGATGTAAGCAGTGATTTTGACATTGGTGTTAAAGCAGTTACAAAAGATGGCTCAGCAACTTCATTAGAGACTACGGTTGAAACTATTAGTGTAGATACAGATGCAGATGAGACATTTACTCTAGCAAACTCTGATATAGATGCTTTAGCAGGAAGTGATACTCTTGTTATAAATGGTAATGAAAACATAGACTTTAGTAATCTTACTAATACTGTTAAAAATATAGAGAGCATAAACCTTGAGTCTGGTACTCATGAGATTAAACTCTCTTTAGATGATGTACTAGATATGACTGACTCAGATAATACTCTTGATATTACTGCAATTGCAGACGATGGAGATGAGATTGAAATCGATACAACGGGTTGGACTGGATCAAGCAGTAGTGACGGTAATGAAACTACTTATGAATACACAAAAGATGGTTCTAATGATAGCATTACGCTTACAGTTGATGAAACAATCGACCAGAGTGTTATATAACACTCTGGTCACTTATTCCCCTCTCTTGTTACATCTCTTTGGAGATGTAACCTCCCTGTAATCAAACTAAAACAACATTTTGCTACAATAATAAAAAGATAACTCTGAGGTAATTTATGAGCGCTAAAATTGTTATAGTTGAAGATGAAGAGGATTTACTAGAGCTTCTTGAATATACTCTTGATAAAGAGGGTTTTGAGGTTATAGGCTTTTTGAACACAAAGAGTGTTACTCAAATACTTGAAGAAGAAGAGATTGATTTGCTCATAATGGATAGAAATCTTCCAGGTGTTGAGGGAAGTGAGTTTGTAGCTACTCTTCGCGATGATGGCATCTTAACTCCAGTAATCTACCTAAGTGCAAAAAATGCTCCTAGCCAAATAGAAGAGGGCTTTTTAAGAGGAGCAGACGACTATATAACAAAACCTTTTAACATGAGAGAGCTTGTTTTGAGAGTTAAGTCCATTCTTAGAAGAACTACAAAAAACTTCAATGAAGGTCAACTCTCTCATCGTGACTTGCTTTTAGATAAAAATACAAGAAAGCTTAGTGTCTCTGGTAAAGTCATTGAAGTTACAAAGCTTGAGTTTGACCTCTTGTATGAGTTCATCATAAACAAAAACAGCGTCTTAGATCGTGACTATCTTCTTACAAATGTATGGGGAGATGGGGAAAATTATCAATACAAAACTGTAAATGTAGCTATAAATCGCCTGAAAGAAAAGATAGACTCAGATAAGTCTAAAGATTATATTCAAACAGTTCGTGGAGTTGGATACAGACTGTGTTAAAAATACATCAGATATTTATTATAAAGTTTCTACTTCTTTTTGTTGGAACTCTCTTTATTACATCACTTATTAGTTATGTAGCACTAAAGTCAACTATCATTAAACACAACAAAAATCATTTGCAAAATGCCATAGTTCTTATGAGTTTAGAATTTGAAGAAGTTCAAGACTTAGATGCTTACGTAGAAAAAGTGCATCAAAACACGCAACTAAGAGTTACCATAATAGATGCAAGTGGAGCTGTAATAGCAGAGTCAAATACAGATGAGACTACAATGGATAACCATGCATCTAGATATGAGATACTAAAAGCAAATCAAGAAGAATTTTCTCACATAACAAGGTACTCAAAAACTTTTAAAGTTGACTATCTATATGTGGCAAAAAAACTTAGATATAAAGATAAAGAGATTTACATAAGACTCTCTATGAGTCTTGATCAGATTATGGGAGAGTTTTACTCTTTGTGGTCTAAACTTTTTTTAGTTTTTTTACTCTTTGTAACTTTTGCATTTTACATCTCTAAGGGGATGAGTGAGAGAATTGTTTATGATATAGAGCAAATTACTACTTTTCTTGATGAAATTTCAAACAAAAACTACAAAGCCATTGTAAAAACAAAATACTTTTATGAGTTTTTGCAAATATCTTTGATGTTAAAAAATCTTGTTAAAAAACTACACTCAAGAGATAAACAAAAAAGAAAACACAATGCAAAACTAAGACTTGTAAATAAACAAAGAAATGACATACTGTCTGCTATATCGCATGAGTTCAAAAATCCCGTAGCATCTATAATGGGATATGCCCAAACTCTTCAAGAAGACCCCGAAATAGACCCAAAAATACGTGATAAGTTCTTGAATAAAATAAGCTCAAATGCAGATAAAATCTCTGAGATGCTAGATAGACTTTCACTATCTGTAAAACTTGAAAATGATGACTTGAAGATGCAGACAAAAGAGTTTAACCTTAAGATGCTTTGTCAAGAGGTAGCCTCAAACTTAGCCTTAAAATATAGAGATAGAGAGATAGTTGTAGATGCTGATGATGTGACAATCTTAGCAGATAAAACTATGATGGAGCTAACTCTTATAAACCTTATAGACAATGCATTAAAATACTCACAAAACTCAGTTAAAATACTACTAAAAAACAGTGAGTTAAAAGTTGTTGATAAAGGCATAGGTATAGAACAAAACCAGCTAGATAAAATAACTACAAAATTTTACAGAGTCAAAAAAAATACTTGGGATAACTCTATGGGCATAGGATTGGCTATGGTTAAGTACATCTTGAAGATGCACAGCTCAAAGTTGCTTATAGAATCTGAATTTTCAAAAGGCTCTACTTTTAGTTTTTCTATCAAAGAGATGCTAAAAAAATAGCATATTGTCATAATTTTAAAAGATTGTCTTTTTATGAGTTATATTTGCGTTATTAAAACCAAATAGGAGTACTTATGAGAGATTTTCATAGCATAATAAAAGAGTTAAAACTCTATCTTGGCTTGAATAAAAAAGATAAAGTTTTGGATAAGGACGTGGCATCTGCACTTAAAATGTCACAAGCAAACTTTGCAACCATAAAAAGAAGAAACTCAACTCCTTACAAAAATATTTTAGAGTTTTGCAATGAGGAAAACCTTTGTTGTAGAGAGATTTTTTTTGAGTAAAACTAAATTTTAGACTGAATAGTTATTTTTGTAGCTTCAAATAACTCTATAGCTTTTTGAACTATAGGTTCTTCTTTTATGTCAGTTTCGCTAACTTCTTTTACTTCATCTTGAGAAGTTGAGCAGTTAGTTACACAACTTGCACTTCCACCTATCTCAGCATCTTCTATCATTGAAGTACTTTGTTCATGTTGCATCTGTGGTTGTTGTATTTGTTGTTTTTCTTCTTTAATATCTTTTGAACAAGCTTGATGTTTGATTTTTGTCTCAAAACCAAAGGTCTCACGAACAAGTTGTTTTATGGCAGAGTAGCCATGTGTTAGAGTTTTTTTGCACTCTTCATTTGCACAACTTTCCCATGTAAGAACGTCTCCTTCATAAGAGACAAAAGAGATAGACTTTTCAAAACATCTTCCAAGCTCTGCTCCTCTATCTTTGATATTTGCGATTAGTTCATTAAACATATTTAGAGATAGATTTGGTAACTCAGTAGGAACAGGCTCTAAAATAGGAGCTTGTAAAGCTTCAGTTTGCGATTTCTCAACTACTTCAGATGCAACTGATTCTATGTTTATACTAGAAATTTCAGGTCTTTTTATCTCTTTTTGAAGAGACTCTATCATCTGGTCAACTTCTTTTATACGAAGTGCTTCAACCATTTTGAAAAAGATTAGAGATAGTACAAAAGAGCCATCAGCGTTTATGGCAAAGAGTGACTTAGAATCACTTAAAATTCTAAAAAATCTATCTAAAACAAGAGTAGAAAAGAGTGCATCTTGATTGTACATACGCTCTTTTAAATAAGCGATTAGCTCATCTACAACCATTTCAGCTTCATAATCTTCAAGCACTTTTGTGTACTTTACAAGCAAAGCGTAATCTTTTGCAAACACAGCATTAAAAAGCTCTGTTATAAACTTAGGGTCAACAAGCCCTAGCATGTCTGTAACTGTATTTACATCTACATGATTTTTGGAGTAGATGATGGCTTGATCAAGTAGAGTCAGGGTGTCTCTTAAACTTCCATTTCCGCTTCTAGCCAAAATCTCTAATGCATCTGCTTCATACTTTATCTCTTCAAGGTTTAGTATGTGAGCCAAATGGTCTATGACTTTTTTAGTCGCAATGGACTTAAATCTAAAGTGTTGAGTACGACTTAAAATCGTTGCGGGAAGTTTTAGAGGGTCTGTTGTTGCTAAGATAAACTTTACATATTCAGGTGGTTCTTCAAGCGTTTTTAAAAGGGCGTTAAAAGCCTCTTTTGTGAGCATGTGAACTTCATCTATGATGAAAATTTTATATCTTGCAGATGCAGGTTTATACTTTGTTTGCTCTATCAAATCTCTGATGTCGTCTATCTTACGTGAAGATGCAGCATCCATCTCTATGATGTCTATATGGCGATTTTCTATAGCTAAGATACAGTTTTGACAAACTCCACAAGGCTGATGAGACATACCTTGCTCACAGATAAGAGCTTTGGCAAAGATACGAGCAGTTGATGTTTTTCCACTTCCGCGAAGTCCTGAGAAAAGGTAAGCATGAGAGAGTCTGTTTGAGTCTAGTGCAAGTGATAGAGTCTGAGCAATAGTCTCTTGACCAATCAGCTCATCAAAGTTTGAGGGACGATATTTTCTTGCTAATACTTCAGAAGACTCTTTCACTTGCAACTCCAAATTAAATTGTAAAGATTTTAGCATCTAAAGAGTTAAACTATGATTATGTACTTATATCATGCAGCTTAGTGAAATGTGTGTTGATTCATCTTTTGCAACCTTCTTTTGTATAGATAAGATATCGTTTATATTTTCTATAGACCTTGTGTTTGTTTTTTCGTGAATTATTAAGATTGAAGCACTGACTGTCAAAAGGGGAAACTGCTTTTGGTTTCCATCTCTGTCTTTAGCTAGTATAAAACCTTTGTCTTTGTCATCTTGTGAGTAAAACTCTACTACATCGTTAGTAAACTTTTTTACTATATTGTTCACATCTGTTATGTAGTTTAAATCTTCTTTATCGCTATTTTTTACACCACCAAAGAAGTCATCACCGCCAATATGAGCCTTAAAAAACTCAAGAGGTAGGTTCTTTCTAAGAATATCTGCAAAAAGCTGTATAACTCTGTCACCATTTCTAAATCCATAGACATCGTTGAATGCTTTGAAATTGTCCAAATCAAAATAGCACAAAAGATATTTCTCTTTTGACTTAGAAGCTTCCCAAATGTATTTTTCAATCATTGCATTTCCTGGGAGTTTTGTAAGTGGGTTTTGTTCTCTTGCAAACAATAGATTTTGTTCATTCATTATAGTGATTATTGCCCTTGGGGATAAAAAACCATAGTATTTCAAGTCTTTTGTAATTATGATTCCGATAGATTCGTAGTTGTTAGAAAAAAGTTCTATTATAGTGGACATATCGCTATTTATATCTGCAATAGCACATGGATGGAGGAGATTCTTTAGTTTGGATTTTTTTGATCCGTCATTAAGTAGAATAGACCTGCCATAAGGAGAATACAAAAAATCTTTAATTTGTGTGTCTTGTAATATTCCTAAAGGCTCGTCATGTGAATTTACTATGGGTATAACTGTTGTTCCCTGATTTTTTTTAAAATATTCTATCACGTCAGTCATCTTTGTCTTTACATAGAGTGTAGGTACTTTGTCTATATAGCCTAGTATTTCATAGCTCTGTTTTGTTGAGCGTAAATCTTTGTTTACAATATCTGGTATTTGTGAATAGTTTGACTTTATCTCATTCACCTTTTTAGTTGGCTTTTGAATTAAAAAACCTTGAACTAGATGGCATCCGACATCTCTGCAAATAAGAAGTTCTTCTTTTGTTTCTACACCTTCTGCAACTACTTGAATTCCAAGTTGAACTGCTAAGTGTGTTATACTTTTTAACATGACTTTTTTCTTTGGATGCTTATGCACATCTTGTAAAAAAAATCTATCGATTTTAAGTATGTCAGGCTTTATATCATGCAAAAGTTTGTAGCCTGAGTAGCCTACACCAAAGTCATCTATAGCAATGGAGTAATTATTGTCTTTATAGTGCTTCATTATAATCTGCATATCGTGAACACCGTCTATCTGATGTCTCTCTGATATTTCAAAGCAGATTGTGTCTTTTTTGATGTTATATTCCGATAAAATTTTTTTAGTATTTCCTTGGGTAAAGTCAGGCATCTCAAAAAGACGATTGTCAAGGTTATAAAAAAGTTTGATATTTTCATGCATGGCAATTTCAGTGAATTTTTTAATACTCTTTCTTCTTAATGCTATATCAAATGAGTATAATATATTTTTTTTGTACGCTTCATCAAAAAGTGAAAAGATTGTTTCAAAACCGACTTCTTGGTAGTTTCTCAACAATGCTTCAACAGCAAAAATTTTCCCAGTGTGAATGTTAAGTATGGGTTGAAAGGCAATGTCTAGAGTTTTTAATTTTTCTTGCCACTCTGGTGGTAATTGATTTTCCATGTCAGAATTTTAGTCGCAAATTATTTCAAAATGGTTACTAGAATTTTTTGTATGAATAAATTTTCAATTATAGGAGAATTTAATTGTTACGATGATAATATATTGTTAAAAAAGAAAAAGAAAAGTAAGAGCAGATGCATAGTAAAAATAGTGATTTGATGGTTGTTAGTTATAATGGAGTAATTCAAGATAGAAGTAATAGACTGTTGGAGAGTTCTATACTTTCTAAAAAAGATATGCTTAAAAATAAAGATATAAAATGTATTTTAGTGTCTCTAAAGGGTGTGATGTATGAAGGTGACCCTAATGTTGTAATAATGATGGTGAAACACCTGAATGTATTGAGTGAAAATCTTGAGATTTCCATTAGTCTTATAGACTATAGTATAGATTTATTTAAAATTTTAAAAAAATGTACTAAAACAACAAAGATAAAACTTTTTAAAAACATTAATGTTGCCAATCTATTCCTTGATCCTAAAAAATTCAAAGAGGGTATGTGTGTTTTAGTGTATGACGATGACGAAGAAAATAGTAAAAGACTCTCTTCTGAACTATCTAAATACGGCTACTCTGTAATAAGAGCAAAAGATCCAAAAGAGTTTCAAGAGCGTATGCATGAAGAAGCACACGATATTATAATTACTCAAAGTGCTTTAAATGAAAAGTTAGGCAATACGACATCTTCAAAAAACATGCTCTCACTTTCAAAAAAACTTATAAGTAATCTTCCCGTTTTTATGGATACAGCAGTTGAAACCTTAGTCTCTTTTACTGGTCTTGAGGCAGAGAAATCTTCACATAGCATCAAAGGTTTTGATACAAGTCTTGATGTAGATAATATCTGTGCTGTTATGCATTTCAAAGGTGATCTAGAAGGTTTTTTCACTCTTGTGTTTCCAAAGGACATAGCGATAATAGCTTTAGAGTCATTACTTGGTGAAACGGTAGAAGAAAATGATATAGAGACTTTAAAAGATGGTGTTGGTGAGTTTTGCAATATTATTACAGGAAGTACAAAGACAGCATTTGATAAAAAAGATATAAAAGTTATTTTTGATCTGCCAAAAACATATAACTCACTAAAAGCTACTCAAGGTTATATAGGTGAAAATAGTGGTGTTTGGATAGATATGCAGTTAGCTGGTAAGGCTTTTTACATGTTTATTACAAAGTAGTCTCTAAAGAGATAACCACTTTGCAGCTACAACTTTAAGTGCATCTGGATTTTCAGATGCGAAGAATTTTAGAGTTGGGTTTTCGTATTTTTGAGTAAACTCAAACTCATTTTCAAGGTATTCAACTATTGCATCTCCTGAATGTATAATAATACTCTCTTTTAAAAAATAATTGTTTATAGCATCTGAGATAAGTGGAAAGTGTGTGCATCCAAGTATGATGGCATCTGGCTTGTTGAGGTTTAAAAAGTAGTGTTTTAGAGTTGCATCTAAGACTTCTCCGCTATATAACTCTTCTTCGACTATGGGAACAAACAAGCTTGTAGCCTTTGCTTCTAAGTTGTTAAAGCCTAGTTGTTTAAGCCCATCTTCATAAGCTTTTGAGTTAATTGTAGCTTTTGTTCCAAGGATTAAGATATTTGAGTTTTTGTTAGTTAATGAGTTTGCAGTAGCTAAAACTCCAGCTTCAACTACCCCAATAACAGGACAGCTAGAACTCTCTCGCATCTCTTGGAGAGCATAAGCACTAACCGTGTTACAAGCGACTATAATAAGGTCAAGTTCAAAGTTTTTGAAAAACTCTACAGCTTCAATAGCGTAGCGAATGATGGTGTTTTTGTCTTTTACACCATAAGGAACACGAGCAGTATCACCAAAGTAGATAATCTCTTCAAAAAGATTGTGTTGAAGAAGTGATTTAACAACTGTAAGTCCACCAATCCCGCTATCAAATACTCCGATTTTCATTAGCTATCTGCGTTCATGCTCTCTAAGAATTCATCATTTGTCTCTTTTTTAGCCATAGTTTTATAGATAAATTTAAGAGCATCAACTTCATTGTCTTGTTTGTGTAGCATCTGACGAAGGATAAATACTTTTTGAAGTTTATCTGGACCGATAAGAAGCTCATCTTTTCTAGTACCAGATTTTAATATATCCATAGCAGGATAAATTCTTCTATCTGCAATTTTTCTATCAAGAACAACTTCCATATTGCCAGTACCTTTGAACTCTTCAAAGATTACTTCATCCATTCTACTTCCTGTATCTACTAAAGCAGTTGCGATGATAGTCAAACTTCCACCATTTTCAATGTTTCTAGCAGCTCCAAAGAAGCGTTTTGGTTTATGTAGAGCGTTTGCATCTACACCACCAGATAGAACTTTACCGCTTGATGGTGTAACGGTGTTGTAAGCACGAGCAAGACGAGTAATAGAATCAAGAAGTATAACTACATCGCGACCAAGCTCAACACGTCTTTTTGCTTTTTCTATTACCATCTCAGCGACTTTAACATGGTTTTTTGCAGGCATATCAAAAGTAGAACTGTAAACTTCTCCTTTTACACTTCTTTCCATGTCTGTAACTTCTTCTGGTCTCTCATCTACAAGTAAAACCATCAAATCTATTTCTGCATGATTAGCAGTTATACCGTGAGCTATCTCTTTTAAAAGCTCAGTTTTACCACTTCTAGGAGGTGCTACAATAAGACCACGTTGACCTTTTCCTATAGGACAAAAAAGATCCATCATACGACCTGTTAGGCCTTTTTCTCTGTATTCTAGTTTGATTTGTTCTAGTGGATAAAGTGGAGTAAGGTTTTCAAATAGAGGTCTTTTTTTGCTCTCTTCGGGTGGTAAGTTGTTTACTGCTTCTATCTTTATAAGAGCATAATAACGCTCTTGGTCTTTTGGAGGGCGAACTTGACCAGTTACAACGTCACCATTTCTAAGAGCAAATCTTTTTATTTGTGTGTTTGACACATAAGCATCGTTGATACTTTCATTAAAACTTTTATCTATAGAGCGGATAAACCCATATCCGTCTTGCATAATCTCTAAGATGCCACTAAAGAGGATAAATCCGCCTTGTTCTGTTTGAGCTTTTAAAATCTCAAAGATAACATCTTGTCTTTTTAGTTCATTTGGATGTTCTACATTTAATTCTGTAGCTATTGTAACTAACTCTTCTATACTTTTAGTACGAAGTTCTTCGACACTAGCCCCTTTAACAGGTTTGTGAGTTCTTGATTTAGAATTGTTTCTATTGTTGTTTTTACGGGGTTGTTGTGAATTGTTTTCACTCATAAAGTATTTACCTTAAGTTTGATTTAGGATTTTTGCACGATATCATGCATGAGGGATTTTTAAGTTTTAATGATGAAATTTTACTATAATAAAGCTTGTAAAGTCAAGTTTTATGCTTTATCATTGCACTCCATCAAGAGCTTTAAAGAGTAAATCGGACAAATTTTGTCTCTCATCACTCTTTATATGAGCAAAGATTGCTTCTTCAAGTTCTATAACATCAGACAAAGATTTTTCCAAAATATTTTTACCGCTAGGAGTTAACTTAACAAGCTTACTTCTTTTATCTTCTTGGTTGTCAAGTCTAGTTATATACTCTTTTTGTTCTAGTTTTCTTAAAACTTTAGTCATTCCACCTGAAGAGAAGAAGAGCCTCTCATATAGTTTTGTAGGGGTGAGCGTGTGGTCTTCTTCATAAGCTGAGTGCAGAGATGCAAGTACATCAAGCTCACTGTTTGAAATCTTGTACTTTTTCTCTAATAGTTCACTTATTCTTGTTAAAAGTTTTTGAGATAGCATTATAAGAGGTAGAGTCATATAACCAATATCACTTTTAGAACAGATATGATTCTCATCTTTATTATCAAGGTGTAGTTTTAATTCATTGGCATTCATAAAACGAATTATAGTTAAATTGTACGCAGTAAGTAAATATATTTAATTTTTTAAGCCTGAAATGGCATCTACAACAGCGGAGATATTTAACTTGGCTTCATTAAGTGTTTTTTGAGTTGTCTCTGCTAGTTTTCTTACTTCATCTGCAACAACGGCAAAACCACGACCGTGTTCACCAGCTCTTGCAGCTTCTATAGCGGCATTAAGGGCAAGTAAATTTGTCTGATTTGCAATGTCTGAAATAGTATCAAGTACGCTAAATATATCTTGTGATTGATGTTGCAAAGATTGTAGTTTATGGTTAAGTTCATTTTCTTGTTCATCTTTTGCATCTTGGCACTCTTGCAAGTCTTGAGATTTTTTTAGTAAAACTTCTTTTTCTTCACTTAGTGTTTTTATTTTTCTATTTAACTCTTTGAGTAGAGTCTCATGTGAGAGTTGCATCTGTTGATGTTTTTGTAAAAGAGTAGTGTTTTCGTTTTGTACTTTTTCAAATGATACGGCATCTGATTTTATATGAGATAGTTCAGATTTGAGTGAAGCATTTAGCTCTTGGAGATTTTTTATGAGGTTTTTATCTTCGCTGTTGTCTTCTTGGACGACATGAGTATGTTCTACTTCTTTTTCAATAGTTTTTCTAAAAATAAAAAAACCAATAATAAGACCTATAATAGTTCCAGATATACCCAAAGTAAGGCTTAACCAAATAGATGACTTTTCAACTATTTTATCTTGATATACAATCTTATCTTCATAAACTACTCTATCTTTGTAGATAACTTTTTCTTTAGAAGTTTCAGAGTGTTTTTTTATAAGTTTATGAGCCTCTTTAGTTATCTCTGTGTATAACTCTTTCATCTTCTTTATTTTACTTGCATCTATATTTGAGTTGTTTTCGTGTAAGTCAGCTAAGGTTTTTAAAGTACGACTCTCTAAAGTTTCTAACGAAGCTGCTTTTGTTTTGTCTAGTGAGAGAGAAGTTGTGATGTTTTCATGGGTTGAGAGAACAAGAAAGTAAAGAGACACTTTCTCTTCAGGAGTTAAATCAAGAGAGATTTTGTCTATTTCACTATTTAATTTTTGGTAGTTAAGTTCTATGGAAGAAGCGAAAATAGAGATACTAATCATAAGTGTTAAAAGAACTGTTTTCATTCTAGAATTAAGCATATTCTATGCCAAAGACTCTAAGACTATTTTTTATAACAATAAGTAATTTTTTTATTAAGAAATTATAATGTTGCTCTTGTGTATAATCTTTTTAAATTTATATTTTAAAGGAAAAAAATGAAAAAGTTAATCACAACATTAGTCTTAGGTGTAATCTTAATTTTACCAACTGCTTTGAGTGCAGATCAAGCAAAAGGCTTAAATGTTTTAATAAACTCTTCAAACCCTCAAACACAGTCAATGGCTATGGTTTTATCTATGATGAGCATCAAAAAGCATAATAAAAAAGTTAGTATTGTTTTATGTTCAGATGCTGGAGATTTGGCTCTTAAGGGTATGAAAAGTACACCTGTAAAGAGACCAAATGGCAAAGAGATTACACCAAAACAAAACCTAAAGATGCTAATTAAACTCGGTGCAAAAGTGCAAGTATGTCCTCTATATCTACCAAACGCTTCAAAAGATGCTTCTGCATTGTTAGAGGGAATCACAGTAGCAAAGCCTCCAATGGTAGCAGCAAAACTACTTGACAAAGATTACCAAAACTTAAGTTTTTAGACTGCCACGCTTCGCTCGCAGTGACGCGTAACTCCATCATTGCGACAAAAAGTGACAGGGTTGTGTCATTGCGAGGAACGAAGCAATCTAGGTACTTAGACTGCCACACTTCGCTCACAGTGATAGTTTGTATTTTAAGCATATATATTTTTGTTAAACTCATCAAACTCTTGAAGAGTTTTTTCAAGTAACTTTTTAGCATCTTCAAAGATTTTTTCTAAAGAGTTAACAGGGTTTAACTCTTGGTCTTTTTTTGGAATCTCTAGTTTTTTCATAGAATCATCAAACATTTTAACTATGTTAGTTTTTACATTGTTCTTAGCATTTTCATCTCTGTCTTTGTTTGGTTCAAAGATGGAAGCTACTTTGTGAGCTAGTTGAGTCACAGGAGATTTTGGAGCTGCATCTTGAAGCTCTTTTAAAAATGAGTCTATATATGGCTGTGCTACTTTCATAAACGCATCTATCTCTTTTTGATCTTGGGCATCGATGCCGTTACTCTCAACAGAGAACTTAAACGACTGCATAGAAGCAAAACTCATAGAAGTTTTTGAGCCGTTTTCATTTTGCTCGTGGCTCATTGAAGATGATTGATGATTTGCAAAATCCATCTTTATAACATCCCCACTAGATGTTTTCATAGCTATATTTAAGTCGTGGGCACGATATGTTTCAAGTCCATAAGAAGTCATAATTTATCCTTTGCATCTATATCGGAAAAAAAGGTAAATCATAAAGTTTAAAGAAGCATTTGTATAGAATATCTTTATGAAAAATAAATACAGAATTTTAGTAACAAATGATGATGGTTATGAGGCAAAAGGTCTTCTATGTCTTATAGAGGCTTTAAAAGAGATAGAAGATGTAAAGGTTACAGTAGTAGCTCCTGCAAATGAGAAGTCGGCTTGTGGACATTCACTTACATTGGTTCGTCCCTTAAAGTTTGTAAGTGTTGATGATGATTTTTATAAGCTAGATGATGGAACTCCGAGTGATTGTGTCTATCTCTCTTTGAGTACTATTTTTACAGACAATAAACCAGACTTGCTTATAAGCGGGATAAATCGCGGCTCAAACATGGGTGAAGATATTACATACAGTGGAACGGCAGCTGGTGCTATGGAGGGAGTTTTACACGATATCCCATCTATTGCCATAAGTCAAGTGATGGACTTTACAGATCCTGAGGGAGATTTTAGACTAGCCAAAAAGACTATAAAAGAGTTAGTTTTAAAGATAAAAAACGGCTCTTTTCCACTTCCACATAGAGAGTTTTTAAATGTAAACATTCCGCCTGATATAGATGAGGCTAAGATGCAAGTAACTTATGCTGGTTATAGATTTTACGCAAATGACTCACATGTACATAGAAATCCGCGTGGAGAAGAGTATTATTGGTTAGGTCTGCATCCTCTGAATTTTTCTGCTAGAGAGGGAGTTGGTGGAGTTAGTGATTATGAAGCTATTCAAGCAGGTAATATTTCCATAACTCCTATACAGTTAGATTTGAGTGCATATAAAAGTATGAGTAAACTTGAGAGTTGGATAGACTAAAGAGTATGAAATATGACCGTGTAAAACTTTTGTTAGAAGATGATTTTTCTAAACTTAGAGATGCAAAGATAATTCTACTTGGAGTTGGTGGAGTTGGTGGTTTTTGTCTTGATTGTTTGATGCGAAGTGGTGTTAGTGATGTGACTATTGTAGATTTTGACACTTTTGATGAGTCAAATCAAAACCGTCAAATGTGGTCTGAGATGCATGAGGGTGAAGTGAAAGTTGAGGCTTTAAAAAAACACTATCCTCAAGTAAAAATAATTAATACTCGCATAGATGAGCAATGGGTTTGGGACTTTGACTTTGATGAGTATGACCTAGTCTTAGATGCCATAGATGACACTAAAGCAAAACTAGCCCTTGCTCAAAAGTGCTACAAAAAGCTTATATCTTCATTTGGGAGTGCAAAACGACTAGATGCTACAAAGATAGAAGTAAGTGACATCTGGAAAACTCACGGAGATAAGTTTGGCTCTAAAATCCGTTATGAGCTTAGAAAAAGAGGTTTCAAAAAGAAATATAGAGTTGTTTTTTCATCAGAAGAGGCAAGAGTAAAAG
>Ga0193954_1001038_pt1 | contig 14698 bp, 12 predicted proteins | sample BB_5_MG_FD_140340 | JGI IMG/M metagenome (GOLD analysis project Ga0193954, IMG submission 140340) | Microbial mat bacterial communities from the Broadkill River, Lewes, Delaware, United States - BB_5_MG | ecosystem: Environmental > Aquatic > Freshwater > River > Microbial mats | place: USA...
CTGCTGCTGACCCACGCGCACATAGATCACGCGGCCGGCCTGCCCTACTACGTGTCGTTGCGCGGCATGATTGGCGCGGCGGCGCCCCGTGTCTTCTGCCCCGCGAAGGACCGGGACGCGCTGTGGGCCATCCTCAAAGGCTGGTCCGGACTTCAGGCCGACAGCGACCGCTGCGAGCTCGTGGGCGTGGCCCCCGGGGATCGCATCGAGCTAGGCAAGTCGACCTTCGCGCAGACCTTCACCAGCCCGCACCGCATTAGCACCACCGGCTACACCCTCGTGCGTCGACACAAACGCCTCAAAGCCGAGCTGGTCGGCCGCCCCCAACAGGAGATCGCCGAGCGGGCTCGGGCGGGGGAGTCCGTCAACGAGGTCAAGGAGGTGCCGGAGATCTGCTTCCCTGGCGATACCACCGTCGACGTGCTGCTGCGGGAGCCATCGGTGCTGACCGCCCGGGTCCTGCTCTTAGAGTGCACCTTCGTCGGCGCGGACATCTCGCCGGACCAAGCCAAGCGTCGCGGGCATATGCACCTGGAGCACATCGCCGAGCACGCTGAGGCCTTTGAAAACGAGGTGGTGGTCTTGACCCACTTCTCTCGGCGCTACAGCAAGGAGACCATTCGCGAGCAGGTGAAGAGCAAGCTGCCCACCTCGCTTCACGAGCGCGTGCAACTTGTATTGCCGAGTGAGTAGAGGCTACTTGCCTGGCTCTTGGCCGTCGTACTCAGCCTCAATCTCGCGCAGCTGCGGTTCGACCTTGTCCTCGAAGCAGGTGGGGCAGATGGCGTGGGTGAAGCGCATGTCCGAGTTCTCGGCAAGGTAGGCTTCGACCTGGGACCAGTAGTTCTCATCGGAGCGCACGCGCTTACAATAGGAGCAGATGGGTAGCAGGCCGTGCAGTCGCTTGACCTTGGTCAGCGCCGCCTCCAGAGCCTCCACGCGGTCTCCGAGGCGCTCCTGCAGGTGCAGGGTGCGCGCACCATTTCGCAACCGAGCTTCCAAAACGACGGGGTCGAAGGGCTTCGTCACGAAATCATTCGCCCCCGCCTCGAGCGCCTCTTTGACGTGCTCCGGCTCGCTGCGTGCCGTCAGCAAGAGAATATAGGCGGTACTGCCGCCTTCACGGGCGCGCAGGCGGCGACAGATCTCCACCCCGTCCATGCCCGGCATGCCCCAGTCGAGCACCATGAGACCAGGGACTTCTCCGCGCTCAACGAGATCCCAAACCTGCGCACCGTCCGCGCAGGTCACGACCTCGTGGCCCCACATCTCAAGGTGGCGGGTCAGCAGCCGTCGATCCACGGGCTGATCTTCGGCGACCAGCACCCTCGTTCTGGCTTCGGTGTCCATGACCGTTGTGTCAGGGTTCCATACCAGTCACACATCGTCGAGCCCCATTCGGGCGGCACCAACCGGACGGTGCAGAGCGATAATTCGTGACGCAGCAGGCCATAGAGCGGCGATCTGGCCATGCCCCCGATTTGCCTTGGGTCTGGGCCTCGGGCCTCCCAAACTGGGCCAGCGATGCCGAATTCTGTCACGCCGGCGGCGACTCGATATGTGTCAGTCCGCCCGGACGGCCGCCTGCAGTGTGATGTCTGTCCACGGCGATGCCGCCTGCGACCTGGGCAGCGCGGCCTGTGTTTTGTGCGGGAGCGCGTGGGGTACGAGATTGTCTTGAGCACCTATGGGTTGAGCAGCGGTTTCTGCATCGACCCGGTGGAAAAGAAGCCACTGCATCACTTTCTGCCCGGCACGCCCGTGCTCTCCTTTGGTACCGCGGGATGCAACTTAGCCTGCAAGTTCTGCCAAAACTGGGATATTTCCAAGTCCCAGCAGATGCACACCTTGCAGAGCCCAGCATCGCCGCAGGCCATCGCCGAGGCGGCGCGCGCGTACGGGGCACGAAGCGTCGCCTTTACCTATAATGACCCGGTCATCTTCCTTGAGTATGCCCACGATACCGCCGCCGCTTGCCGGGCGCTGGGCATCGAGACGATCGCAGTCACCGCGGGCTACATCACCGACGAAGCCCGCCCCGAGTTCTTCCGCTGGATGAGCGCCGCGAACGTAGACCTCAAGGCCTTCTCCGAGGACTTCTACCAAGAGGTCACCTCCGGTCATCTTCAGCCTGTGCTGGATACGTTGCGCTACCTTGTGCACGAGACCGAGGTCTGGACCGAGGTCACCACCCTGCTCATCCCGGGCCTCAACGATGATGAGCAGCAGCTCAAAGCGCTGAGCCGCTGGATGGCGGCCGAGCTCGGCCCGCAGGTGCCCTTGCATTTTTCCGCCTTCCATCCTGATTACCGCATGCAAGATCGACCGACTACGCCCCTCAGCACCTTGAGGCGAGCCCGAGAGATCGCCATGCAAGAAGGCCTGCACTACGTCTACACGGGCAATGTGCACGACGACGCCGGAGATAGGACCTGCTGCCCGGGCTGCCACGCCCCGCTCATCGAGCGAGACTGGTACGAACTGCGCCGCTTCCGCCTGCGCGATGGGGCCTGCCCCGACTGCGGCCAGCCTATACCGGGTCGTTTTGAGCCCACTGCGGGGACTTGGGGCCGCAGACGGCTGCCGATCTCGCTCTGTGAGCCACGCTAGTCCGCCATCTCGCGTTCTGAGATCTCCAAACGAGACCATCCGACCCCAAACTGCGGAATATAGCCCACCTGAGCGCAGGGTGTCCGCCATAGGGGCTTGAAAGGTGACCCGCAGCCTCGTGCACAGTCGGAGTCCGCACTTCCGCGGCCGCTGAATCGGGGGGATTCGCAATGCACAAGAGGATATTTGAACTGCTGAGAACCAAGGGCACCTTGGTGCACACCGTATCGCCGGATACGAGCACCGCGGACGCGGTCCGAAGAATGAACGAAGCCGGGGTGGGCTCGTTGATCGTCACCGTCGATACGGACGTCATCGGCATTTTCAGTGAGCGGGATGTGCTCGTGCGGGTGGTGGACGCGCTCAGGGATCCGCTATCGACCTCGGTCGAGGAGGTCATGTCAACGCGACTTGTCACGATTGGGCCGGACGCGACGGTCTCGGAGGGCATGCGCGTGATGACCGAGAAGCGGGTCCGACACCTGCCAGTGATGGAGGGGCGCAGCCTGCTCGGGGTCATCTCCATCGGCGACCTCACCAAGGCTGTGGTGCAAGACCTACAAGAAGAGGTCGTGCAACTCGAAACCTATATTGCAGGGCCCCGCTTTTAGGCCTTCGGGACGCGGGCAGGCGCTCAAAAGCCGAGGCTCATCGCGTGAAAGCCCGCGTCCACGTAGATGACCTCACCGCTGATCGCGCGAGACAGATCTGAGCACAGAAAGAGCGTGGTATCGGCCACGTCTTGGGCCGTGATGGGGCGGCGAAGGGGGCTGTGCTCTGCCGTGGCCTTGACCATCTCATCCATGTCACCGATCGACCGCGCCGCCCGCGAGGGGAAGGCGCCGGGGCTCACGAGGTTCATGCGCACACCCTTTTCGCCCGTGTACCAGGCCAGGGTACGAGAGTCGCATTCCAACGAGGCCTTGGCCGCGGCCATGCCGCCCCCATAGCCCGGCGTAGCCCGGTTCGCGGCGAGGTAGGTCAGGCCCACCACGCTTCCGCCCTCATTCATCATGGGTAGGGCAGCGCGGGTCATAGCGATGAGGGAGTAGCTGGAGACGCTGTGCGCCTGAAGGTAGGCGGCACGGCTGGTCTCCAGGTGCGTGTTCTGAATCTCCGGTGAAAAAGCCACCGAGTGGATCACGATGTCGAGCGAGGCGCCCTTGGACAGCTCCGTGTACTTTTTAAAGGCCCCCTCGATGCTCACGTCTGCGTCGCGGTAGCCCTTCATGCCTCGACGGTCATCGGGCACGTCGGCGTCCGTATCGAACTCCACGTCACAGCCGATGAGACCCATGGGGGCCAGCTCGCCTTCAACGCCGTAAGGCAACTTGCGGCTCTCGGCGTACTTGTCGCGGTCCAAGAATCGCTGAACGATGCCGAGCACTCGTGGATGGCTTGCGAGGTAGACGTTTGCGCCCGCGGCCTGAAGCGCCTTAGCGATGGCCCAGCCAAAGCCGCCGTCATCGGCGACCCCGGTCACAAAGGCGTTCTTGTTCGTAAGGTCCAGCTTGAACATGACTGCGGGCCGTCTGCCACGCGCGCACCCTGCTCGGCAACGCCCCAAAACGCCCCCCCGCTTGTTGGCGTCATCGTCGCACCACCGTGGTATGGCCCCAACCCGTGGCATCGATCGTCAGCACAGTCCGGGACATCGATCGGCTTCGGCAGATCTTGATCGTGCTTGGCCGACACGGCTTCGGAGAGGTGGTGCAACGCACCGGGTTGCTGCGCTTCGCCCGCGGCAGCGAAGGCACCCAGGACCTGCCTGTAGAGCTGCGGGACGGAGAGAGCCCGCCCCCGCCCAAGGGCATCGGGCTGGGGGAGCGCATCCGGCTGGTGCTCCAAGACCTGGGCCCCTCCTTCGTAAAGCTGGGCCAAATCCTCTCCACCCGCCCCGACCTGCTGCCTGAGGACATCATCAGCTCCCTGGAGCAGCTGCAGGAGCGCGTCGCGCCGGTCGAGTTTGAGGCGATGCAGGACGTGGTCGAGACCGAGCTGGGCGCGCCCATGCAGGATATCTTTGAGTGGTTTGACCCCGAGCCCCTCGCCAGCGCATCGATCGCCCAGGTGCACCGCGCCCGCCTGCGCACCCCGGATGATGAGCTTCACGAGGTGGTGCTCAAGATTCAGCGGCCCAATATCCAGGGCATCATCGAGCGGGACATTGAGCTTTTGTACCTGCTCGCCAAAGCGATTGAGCGCGGCATTCCTGAGTCCCGTATCTACTCCCCGGTGGGGCTCGTGAGCGAGTTCGACCGCGCGATGACCACCGAGCTGGACTTCTTGAGGGAGGCCGACCACGCGGACCGCTTTCACAACAGCTTCAAGGATGATCCCACGGCCAAGTTCCCGGACATCTTCCGTGAAGAGAGCAGCAAGCGGGTGCTCACGATGGAGTTCCTACAAGGGCAGCACCTCAACAAGGCGCTGCAATCTGGCTTTCAAGGCGAAAAGCTCGCGCAGACCACGCTCGCGATCATTTTCAAGCAGATCTTTGAGGACGGCTTCTTCCACGGCGACCCCCACCCGGGGAATCTCATGGTGCTCGGCACCGCGGAGGCCCCCGTATTAGGCCTCATCGACCTCGGCTTGGTCGGACGACTATCTCCTGCGCTGCGGGACAAGACCGTGGACCTTATGCTCGCCGCCGCGAGGCAAGACTCTCAAGGTGTGGCCGACGCCCTATACTCCATCGGCACGCCCACCAAGAAGATCGACCGCTCTAAGTATGAGTCAGAGGTCACCTTCCTTGCGGAGCGCTACCTTGGTAAGCCGCTCAAGGAGATTGAAGTCTCGCTACTTATTCGGGACATCATCGCCGGCGCCACGAAGTTTGGCCTGGAGATCCCCCCGGAGTTCCTCATGCTCGGCCGCACGCTGATGACCATCGAGGGTGTGGGAAAGCAGATGCACCCTGACCTGGATGTCTTCAGTGAGATCCAACCCTTCTTTGTGCGGCTGGTGAAGGACCGCTACAGCCCCGAGCGCATCTCTAATAACATGATGCGTACCCTGTCCCGCTTCGGAGAGCGCGCGGGCAATATGCCCGACCAGCTCGCGGAAATCCTCGAAGACCTGCGCCGCGGCGACATGACGGTGGTCACCCGGGATCCCGAGCTTCCCAGAGCCACGGACCTGCTGGGCCGTCGTATCTTCAGCGGGCTGACCGTAGCGGCCCTCATCGGCGGCGGCTCGCTGCTGGTGTCCAGCCAAGCGGGGCACCTGCCCGGCTACATCATGCTCGGCGCTGCCGGTATTTGGTTATTGGGGCACGGCGTCCGGGCCGCCTCCGCGTATCGCAAGATGACCCGCCCCTCCTGAACTCTTGTCTTGTCGACCGGCCGCGGCTCGGTGACCATGTCGCACCATGTTGACTCTCTACGTCTTCCCGGGCGGCTACGATCTGCCCAGCGTCAGCCCGTTTTGCACCAAGACAATGGTCTACATGCGCTTGGCGGGTATCGAGCACACCGTCAAGGCCGGCAATCCCAGGAGCACCCCCAATGGTAAGCTACCTTGCCTTCGCCACGCGCATGGCATGGTGCCCGACAGTGGGCTGATCCAGTCTTGGCTTGAGGACAATAACGGCGTCACGATGGACGCCCACCTCACCGCCGCGCAGCACGCCCAGGGCCACATTGTCCGCCGCATCCTGGAGGAGCACTTGTACTGGGTGCTGCTGTACAGTCGGTGGGTGGATGATGCGGGCTGGCAGCATCAACGGCCCGTGATCCGACCCATGTTGCCCGCGCCCCTACGTGCCTTCCTGCCCGGCATCTTGCGCTCCGGCGTGCGAAAGTCGCTGACCGCCCATGGCCTGGGCCGCCATCCTCCAAAAAAGATCTACGCGGCCGGCGTCGCGGATATCGACGCGCTCGAGGGCCTAGTGCAGGGCCCCTTCCTCTTTGGCGACACTCTCACCAGCTATGACATCATGGTGTCCGCCTTCGCGGGCAGCTTCGTTGTGAACCCCGGCGCCAATCCGGTCACGGACCGCGTGAAGGCCAGCCCCAAACTCATGGCCCTCAACTCTGAGATCCTCCGGCGCTACGCAGAAGCCACCTGACGACGAGGCCTTAGGGCCCTGGGCGAACCTCAGATTCCTGTTAGGTCCGGCGGCGGTGTCACGACGAGGTGCCCTCGGGCGGCGAAGGTCTGGGCACACAGGTTGGCCCGCATCCTGCTAATTTCCGGAGCATGACCCGCTCTATTACGGTCCTCGCCCTGCCCCTGCTCGCCCTCAGCCTAGCCGGCTGCGATGGCAGCAACATCGCCAATGAGTCCAGCATCAGCAGCTGCGGAGGCTTCGGCAAGGCCAGCCAGGCCCTCACCGCCGATCTCAAAGGAGACCCGGCAACCTATTGCGACGCTGAGCGCCTGCTATGGGCCTACTTCCCTGAGTCCCAGACCCTGGAGGTCGCCAATAACCGCATCATGCTGAACTGCTGCGGTGAGCACGACATCGACGTCAGCCTGCAAGCCGGCGTCTACGTCATCAACGAGACCGACGCCCCCGAATTCGGCGACGCCCGCTGCGGCTGCACCTGTGTCTTCGACTATACCGCCGCCGTCGATGGCGTGCCGTCCGGTCAAGTAGACCTGCGCATCATGCGTACCGTCACCGATAGCGACGAGGGCACCCAGCTGATCTGGGAGGGCTCCATCGATACCACCACCAGCACGGGCGCGGTCGAAATCCAGAACAATGACGTCGGCCCTTGGTGCGGCTCCGAGACCTGATGCCGGGCTTGCAGCCCGTTGAAGCATGCTCGCCCCCCTGCCGCTGGCACTGCTCGCGCCTGGCCGCCCGGACGCATCGGTTGTGTATGCTTGCCCACGCCCACTACGCAACGAGCTGCTAGCGCGTCCGCTTTTCGAAGATGCGCCCCTCTGCGCCCACCGCAACAATCCAGCCCTCGCGCACATCTAGCCCCACCGCGAGCTCAGAATCAGCGCGCACCTCTTGCTCCGCCAACAGCGCCAGGGATGTGCAGTGGTCACTCAAGCGAACCTGCACGAGCGCGTTGCAGCTGTGCACCGCCGCGTAGAGGTACCCGTCGGCGATCGCGAGATCCTTGATCTCAAGCGGCAGAGCTGGGCGCGGTACACCGACCTGCTGAGTGCAGGCCGCAAATCGCGGCGGCATGGCCAGGGTGCGGTGAGCCCAGGCTTCGCCTGGACGACGCTCAAAGAGTAATCCGGAACGTCCTCCGGCCCACATATGCAATGTACTTTGCGCCCCGGTCGCAACCAAACCACCAAAGAGAATATCGCCGCCCAGATCGGCCCCTACAGGCTGGATGCGCCACTGCTGCTGCGCAGCCTCAAACTCGTTGATGACCTTATTGCCCGTCATGACCCAAGGCCACGCAGCGTCGTCGGTGGAGGCCACACGCCGCAGGCCGACCCCTTGGGGCACCGCACGCGGGCCCTGGCGCACCTGCGACGTATCAGCGTGCCCCATGAGCGTCAGACCCTCATCGCCGGTGGCCAGCCACGCGCCATCCGAGCCAAAGGCTACGGCCCACAGCGCCGAGTCACCGATCGTGGTCGCAGTGCGGACATTGTGCAGGCCATCCTGCGTATGCTGCGCGACCAGGACGTGGCCCTGATGCAGCGATTGGTCATAGACCACAACGACTACCGTTCGTTGGGCCCCAGGTCTCGGATCGACGGCGATGTCCTGTACTTTGGCCGTTCTGGCGTTCGGCAAGATGGACTGCGCGGACAGCACACGATGCGGTGGTCCCTGAGTCAGGTCTGCGGCGGTGAGCGAAGCATCCCGGGTCAACGCAAAGATCGCAGAGTCGCTGTGCGCCACGAGGTGGTCCATGTCCACCACCGCAACATCCCGCAGGTCGATATCGACGCGGTCCCGCAGATCTTGCAAGGGCCCCTGCGCAGCGCCCCAGGCCTGCAGGGACGCCTCAGCCGCCGGCCGACAGTGCTCCGGATCGAAGGGCACGCGTAGCCCCAGGGTCCGCCGAAGCTCAGTCTCACGGGCGGCCAAGGACTCAGGACCAACGCTGATGAGGGTGCTGTCACCCGGCAGCTCTAGGTAGGCCTGCAGGTAGGCCCCACTGAGCACCTCAACCTGCCGTTGTCCTGCCACCTGCATTTGAACCTGGGGCGCCCATGCCGGATCGAAGCCCGGGATCGCCAGGGCGTGCTCGGGCACAATCACCACCACCGCGTGCTGACCCGGCTGGACCACAAGCTGGGGCCGGCTACCGAAGGTCAGCTGACCATCATCGAGGCCGAATGGCCCCTGCGCTACGGACCACGCCTCGTCGGTGCCGAGCACAACAAAGGCCAGGCCACTTCCGGCGCCGGAGAGATCGACCGTCTGCGTCGTGGTGGCGTCGCACCCCGCCAGTAGGAGGGCGAGCGTCAGGGCGCGAGCATGCACGGTCGTACCCTAGCAGCCCCTTGGACCATGGGCGTGGTCCAGCCGGTGGGAGCTACAGGCCGCGAACCCCGAGCGACGCACCCGCGCCCCGACACGCGCCAGGGCCGGTTCTCAGGCCAAGAAACAGCCACTCGATCTGCAATGTATTCGTAACGAACACACGATCAGCGCCTTGATGCCTTCCACTATTGACACTTTAATCGGCGCGGCTACGATAAAGGCGCCTCGAATCTGCAACCTCTCGCGAGCACCCCGGAGACAGCCCCCCATGCCCAACGCACTCTCAAACATCCTCAAAGGACTCGCCTGTGCCGGCGTGCTCGGCCTAGTGGCCTGTGCGCAAAGCGCAGATCCCTCCGACAACCTGCCCCTGGCGGAGTTGGTGGTGACGGATCCGAACTTCGACTTCGCCACCACGCGCACGGTCCGGGTGGAGCTGACCGCCGCTGAGGGCGCCGCGCCCCAGGCCATCGAGGTTTCAGACGCCGAGGGTCGACGTTTGATGGATGGGGCCTTCCGCAGCTCCGTGTCTATGGACCTCAAAGTACCCGTGGGCCGCGCGAATACGCTCCAGCTTCGTACCGGGCAAGGCGCCCAAGCGGTGCAGCAACAGCTCACGGTCGATGAGCGTGGCGTCGCAGGAGGTGACCTGTGAATCTGCCCACTGCAACTCAGGCTGCGAAACTCTGGCTGCTCGGCCTCGGGCTGGCCGTGGCCCTCGCCCCCAACTCTGCGATCGCCCAGGGCCAGACCAACGTCGACTCTGATCTCGACGGCGTGAACGACGCCATCGACGCTCAGCCCTGCGACAACCGCGTCTCCGCTAGGGTCTACGCGCCGGCCGACCGCACCTACGGCATGCTGCTGTTCGAAGACCAGTGGCCTGCGCGCGGCGACTTCGACTTCAACGATGCGGTCATCGCCTATAACCAAACGCTGCGCTACGACAGCGCCGGCCAGCTCACCGGACTGCGCGTCGAACTGAGCATCATGGCGGTGGGTGCGCGCTTTCAAAATGGCTTGGCATTGCGCCTGCCAGGCACCCCCCAAAGCGCCGTCACCTCGCTCACCTTCAGCATCGCCAATGTCGTGAACTCAGCGGCCGGTGAGGTCCGGCTCGACCCGACGGAGACCGACGCCACCATCATCCTCGCCGATGACATGCACGCGCTGTTTGGCGTCGAGACCACGCGCGAGTGGGTCAATACAGACCCGAGCCTGCCCACCCATGCGTTTGTCGACATGGTCATCGATGTCCTGCTGGACCCCGGTAACAACCTGTCGGCGGCCGACGCCCCCTTTGACCTATTCCTGTACAATCGACTGAACGGCACCGAGGTGCACCGGCCCCGTTATCGCGGCACGGCCCGCATGGATGCCAATCTATTCAATACCGTCGATGACGGAACCACGCCCACCCGCGCCTTCGTGACCACCGATGGCATCCCCTTTGCCTTGGAGCTGCCCGAGCTGGCCAACTACCCCCAAGAGGGCGTCGCTATCGACCAACTCTACGCAAACGTCAGCACTTTTGGTGCATCCTCGGGCACTCAAGCGACAGACTTCTATCGTACGCCGGCCTCCGGCGCCGCCTTTGGCCTGACCCCTCCACGAGCCCTTCAGGCCGCAGCGGCCCCTGATGTGAGCTGCTTCGCGCCTGAGCCCGGCGTCTGCGGCTCAGCCACCGGCGCAGGCTCAGTGAACGCGCCCAGCGCAAACCTCTGTAGCTTCGGCACCGAGTCGGCGGTGAGCTCCAGTGGCGGCCTGTTCCGCTGGTCCTGCAGCGGAAACTATTCGGCGGCCACCGCCTGCACCACCCCGGATTTGGTCTGCGCCCCCAACCTGTCTGGCAGCTGCGCGATCAGCGGCGGCTCCGGCAGCCAGACCTGCAATGGCTCGGGCACCGGCTACGGTACCTGTACCGTGACCGCGTGTAACTCCGGCTACTATCAAAGCGGCAATAGCTGCGTCGCGCAGGTCTGCACCCCGGGCAGCAACGCCAGCTGCAGCATCGCCAACGGCACCGCCCAGCAGACCTGTGACAACCTCGGCTCTGCCTATGGCGCCTGCACTCTGGTCAGCTGCAACTCGGGTTACACCCGCAGCGGCAATGTCTGTCAGGCCAACTCTAGCCCCGGCACACCTGGTGTGCCTTGGCCGAACGCTCCCCAACTGTACTGCAATGGTGCTTGCAGCTGGGACTCGGCCAGCCACTGTGGGCAGGGAGATGCGGACATCTTCTGCCGCCTGCGCACCGGCAACGCCTCCAGCCGCGCCACCAGCTACACGACGGGTACCGCGCTCGACGCCCCCGGCTTCTCCTGCCCCTACATCGGCACCAGCCTGGGCTCGTACCCGCAGTTCGGCGGGCCGCGCTACAACCAGGGCGGCTATGATGTGAAGGTGCAGGCCACCAGCATCCTGGCCAACCATGGTCCAGGCACGGTGATCCGTAGCGTCGTCTGCACGCCTTGATGGCGATCAGCGCGGCGACAGCGCCGCGCGCCACCCGCTGAGGGCCCGCAGCAAGGCTTTTGTCTGCGTGGCCCCTCGCGCCCCCACCGCTCGCTCCTGCACATCGAGAAGCTGAGACTCCAGCGAAGCGACTTGCTGCGCGGGCAGTCGGGGGGCCGCAGCCTTGAGCGCGGCCTTCGCTTCACGCAGGCGCCTTCGCAACAAGTCTTGCATCCTAGCGGCGCTCTCATCATCGACCCGCCCGCCCAATGCACTGAGCGCATCGGCGAGCTCTGCTTTCGAGGTCGCCGCGTCGTAGGCCTTGAGCTCCGCACCGGCCAGGGCCCGAAGGTCCCCCAGCGGCAGGCCGAGTTGCTTGGCCAATTGAGAGGCTGTGGCCTTCCTCAAGGGTCGCGGTGCGACGCGACGGGTCGGTCGACGCGGCGCCCTCGGCCCGGCATCGACCACAGCGGCGGGAGGCGGCATCGCTTCAACCCCTGGCGCAGGCTGGGCCCCGGGCTCTGGGGCTGCAACAGCCCGCACGGGCAGGGGCTGCGCCTTGGCCGGCGGACGGGGCGCCGGCGCTCGTTCTTGGGCGCCCAACCAGGCCGCGCTCAGACCGGCCACGAGCGCGAGGCCGACCACAATCGTGGGCCCTATCCACCTGGGAGCCTTAACGACGGGACGCGGGGTCAGGACCGTCGCCGGCGAGGGCCGTGCCAAGGCGTCAAGCCGCTGCACCACCTCAGCCGCGCTCTGGGGCCGGCGCTCCGGGGACTTCTGCAATAAGTCTTGCACGAGCTCATCCAAGATCCCAGATGGATGCAGGGCGGGGGGCGCCGACTCCAGATGGGCCTTCATGACCTTGAGCGCCGAACCGCGGAAAGGGTTCTTGCCGCTGAGCAGGCGGTACGCGAGCACGCCGAGCGAGTACAGATCGGCCCGGGGGTCAACGTCCCGGCTTTTGAGGATCTGCTCCGGCGCCATGTACGCGGGGCTTCCCAACAGCTCCTTGGTCCGGGTGATCGGATTATCGGCGTTGCTGAGGTGGGCGACCCCAAAGTCGACAATCTTGAGGCGGGGCGCGACCAGGCTCTGGGTCATCAAGACGTTGCCTGGCTTGAGATCTCGATGCACCAGACCAGCTTCGTGCGCAGCGACCAGCCCCAGGGCGATCTCCCTCAGCAGAGGCATCGCCTGCTCGGGCGACATCGGCGCCTCGGGGTCCAAGGTCTCTTTTAACGAGGGCCCCGCCAGCCGCTCCATGACCAAGAAGGGCGTGCCGTCTGGGCCATAGCCGCAGGTCTGCACCCGAACCACGTTGGGGTGGTCGAGTTGGCTGAGGGTCTGGGCCTCACGAAAGAAGCGTTGCACAGCGCCCTGCAACGGCACCATCGAGGCGTGCAGCACCTTCACCGCGACCTCTTGGTCCAAGATGCTGTGCCGTCCAAGGTAGACGCAGCCCCACTGCCCCTGCCCCAGCACCGCCTCCAGCCGGTAGCCATACAGCTCGCTACCGATGCCGGGGCCTGCCTCCTGGACCTCGGTGGGCGGAGCCAGGCCCGCGGGTGCGCTCAGGGTGGAGGGTTGAATGCGGGTAGGCACCGCCGACAACTCGGCTTGCGGTGTGGCCTGTGCAGGCTCCGAGATGGAGGTGCGCATACTGTCGGGCCGATCGACCCTTGTGGAGGCATCCCGGAGCTCTTGCTGAGGCACCGGCGCCGCGACCCGGGTCCGAGGCGAGGGCGGCGCATTCAGCCCCATGAAGAGGTCCAGGGCCGGCGAGTCGCTGGCCTCCTGGCTGGAATCATAGAGCGTCAGGAGGTCCACAGAGGCCTCAGCATCGGCGGGCGAGATCGGGTCGAAGGCCTGAGCCTGCCCCCACCCAAGGCCATGCAATACAGCTTGCGGATTCCGTTTACCGAGCACAGCGCGACAAGCCTCGTGCAGACCCTCGGTATCTGAAGGGCGGTCACTGGCTGCCTCGCTCAACGCCCAGCGCACCCAGTCCGCAATGGGGCCACTCCACGCCCTGGCAGGATGGGCCGGGGCACGTGCCGGCTGGTGCATCCATGACAGCACGCAGGCCACCGCGTAGTGATCCGCGCTGGGCCGGGGCAAGGCTCCGGCGAGGTGCTCCGGCGCCATAAAGCCCTCCGTGCCGAAGACCTGGCCCACCTGCGTTTGGGCCGCGCGACCTTGAAACCAGGCGTACCCGAAGTCCCCAAGGCGCACCTGACCGGAGGCGTCGACGAAGATGTTCTGAGGCGCGATGTCCCGGTGCACCAGCTGTAGATCTCGGCCCTCGGCCGTCACCGCCTGGGCACAGGACCTCAAGGCGGCGGCCAGCGCCAGCCCCACCGCAGCGATCACCTCGTCCGACAGGCCGGAGGGCTTGGGCACCTCAGACTCGAGGGTCACCCCCGCGTGCTCTAGGACCAGGCCCTCGCGCCCTTGCCAGCGGACCTGCCCCAGGGCCTTTACGATGTGGGGCCCCCGCAGGCGGGATAAGACTGCGACTTCGTCGTCGAGCCGCACCGCGGCCGCAGCACGGCTTGAGGCCCGAGCCAGCTTCACAATACAGGGCACTGCATCGAGCAGCGCCGCGCGCACCTCGGTCACGAGCCCCTGGTGGATCAGAGCCCCGATGTGCACACGCGCCACGCAACAGCCCTCAGCGCAGGCCGTGCCTACGCAGCAGCTGGTTGAGGTAGCCGCGATTCATCTTCGCGTGACGGGCAGCCTCGGAGGCGTTGTGCTCGCTGTGCTCCATCAGGGCGCCGAGGTAGCGCCGCTCAAAGGCATCCAGCACCTCAGAGCGGGCCTCCGAGTACGGCAGCTTCAGCAAGTCTTGTTGCGAATCGGCGCTCGGCGAAACCTCGGCCGGGCGGCCCTCAAGGTGGGGCGCCTCGCCCATCGCGTAGGCCGCCTCAACAAAGTTGCGCAGCTCGCGCACGTTGCCCGGCCAACTATGAGCTTCGAGCGTGGCCATCACCGCAGGCGGGATGACATCCCGGGAGTCGCCGTCATAACCGAGGCTTTGAAGGAAGTGCGCCACCAGCAAGGGCACGTCCTCGGGGCGCTCCCGCAGGGGCGGAACCTTCAAGAGCACCACCGCCACCCGAAAGTACAGGTCCTGCCGAAACTGCCCCGCGTTCACCTGATCACGCAGGTCCCGGTGGGTGGCGGCCACAAATCGGACCTGCACATTGACCGGCGAAG
>Ga0193954_1001041_pt1 | contig 14695 bp, 10 predicted proteins | sample BB_5_MG_FD_140340 | JGI IMG/M metagenome (GOLD analysis project Ga0193954, IMG submission 140340) | Microbial mat bacterial communities from the Broadkill River, Lewes, Delaware, United States - BB_5_MG | ecosystem: Environmental > Aquatic > Freshwater > River > Microbial mats | place: USA...
GGGTCCAGGTGAGGGTGGCCGCAACGAGGGCCGCGGCGAGGCAAGATTGCCGTGTAGAGATGTTCATGGCTCCACCGGCCTCAACGGTCTGAGGGCCGTAGCCATTCCCGACCCGCCGGCCCTTATTCGACAGGCTCTGGCTCTTCTGGCTCCTCCGCCTCAGGGGCTGGTGGTTGCTCAGGGGCCTCGGCGGCCTGCGCTTGGGCGCGCGCCTGCTCCGGATCCCAGCCGAAGTTCTCGTCTCCGTGCACCGACTCGGCGCGCGGCGCGGGGATGTCGAGGTCCGCGAACACCGAGTCCTGGCGGGGCGGGGCTTTGGGGCGCGCCGCGGTCTCGACGAAGCGTTTGAACTTGGCGCGGAACTCAATGCGCGTGTCGCCGATCTCGAAGACATCGCCGTCCACCAAGGTCAGTCGCTTCACGCGCCGACCCTCGTACTGCACACCATTGGTGGAGCCGAGGTCCTCAAGGCGGAAGTAGCCCCGCTCGTTGACGGTCAGCTTCGCGTGCTGCCGGGAGACGAGGTCGTCATCGAGGGTCAGGTCCACGCCTTCCACGGCCCGTCCGATCAAGAACTCGGGACGTTCGATGGGCAGGGTGACCTCCGGCAGGTCCGCCCGGTGCACAATGAGCCGGGCCTCAGCCGTCGCCAGATCAAACCCAGGACGCTCGGGTTTGAGGTGCTCGGGCATGGCTTGATACATGCCAGTGGGCGCTCCTCGCTCGTTCACGACGCACCCATCCTTGCCAACGCAGCCGCAGACCGCAAGGGCCAGGGGCTTATTCCGAGGGTGCGGTGCCCAGCTTCGGGGGCGGGCCCGCAGGCGGCACCGCCAGGCGCCTCAAATCGAGCTTGGGCTTGGCGAAGGTGGAGCTTGCCTTGAGCTTCGCGCCGCCCACGGGCACCGGCGCCTTGGGCTCTGGGCGGGCACCGAAGACGTAGGCATAGACCTTCTGGGTGGGCCCATGCACCACGCGGCACAGCTCCACGCCGTCGGGCAGGCGCGCACGGGTCGGCAGCAGGTAGATCTCGCCGCGGCGTACCTTCGTCCGGTCCCCGAGCTGCCAGATCTTCTTGCCGGCCCGCTTGTCCGCGTCTGCGAAGTGAAAGCGGGCGAAGACGCTGGCGACGTGAAAGCGCGGCGAGACGATGAGCCTTTCGTCTTTGCGCTTATCGAGCGCGCAGTGCATCGCCCGGGTGATCTCGAACTGCCAGTCCCGCTCCGTGACCAGCGGGTATCGAACCAAGGTGCACCAGTAGACCGCGTAGATCGTCACGCCCCAAGCGACGCAGGTTAGACCGATGGTGAGTCCGCCTATCACACGCCGGTGAAGCGCAACCTCGCTTGTCAGGGGCCTTAGGGCCCATCGCATCAATACCCACAGCCCCCAGCCAGAGATGAGCTGGGGCGCGGGCAACCACGCGATGGCACGCCCCATGTTTTGGGCCTCATAGGTGAGCCCGCCGGGCAACGGCCCGATGAGGAACCAGAAGATGATGAAGCCGGCCGTGCGCCGGCGGCCCGGGTCCCGAAAGAGGGTGCTCAAGCCCACCAGCATCAAGGGCAGCTCCAGCATGTTCCACATGCCGAGCCCCGGGATGCTCTGGGCCACCGCTGGCCCGCCACGCACAAAGAGCATGCTCGGGTCGAAGTAGGACAAGTAGTTCGAGGCGATGGTGCGAAACAGCGCGATGCCCTCAAACTGGTACCAGGCTAGGACCGTGCGTCCCCGGGCCATGCCGCCCAACGTCAAGGCAGCCTGCATAGAGGGCAGCACCAACACAGTGAAGAGCAGGGCGGGGCCGATCAGGTGGTGCTTTTCGTGTTTCCACAGCCCCCGGATGCGGGGCCACTGAAAGATCAAAAAGCCGAGCATCCACAGCGGCAAGAAGACTTTCACTGCGTGGTAGGTGTAGGCGGAGCAGCCCAGCGCCACCGCCCCTAGCCAGATGCCCCAGCGACGCTCGGGCCGGCGCCCAAAATCGATCAGCGCCCAGCCTGTCACCAAGCAGGCGGGCAGCAAGATGGCCTCAGACCCGTAGCGCGAAAAGTGCAGCCACGTGGGGGCCAGCGCCCCGCTGAGGGCCGCGCCCAGGGCAGGGCCGGGGCCCAACCGCTGTCGGGCCGCCCAGTAGGTCGCGAGCACCATCCAGAGCCCGAAGAAGGCGGCCACCCATCGCTGATGACCGATGGTCAGGCCCAAAGTGCCTACGATCGGGGCGACGAGATATCGATAGCCCGCCAGAGGGTAGTCCCCGAAGGACCGCGAGATCAGCGGCATTGCGTCGCCGGCGCGGTCCTGCCCCGTGGTCCAGATGAGGTAGGCGTCCAGGCCGGTGGAGGCCTCATCCTGCCATAATCCCGGCGGATTGCTGTCTAGGTCCGTCAGCCGCAGCCCGGCGGCGAGCAGCATCACCCCCAAGAGCAGGGCCACCGTGAAGGCGGGGCGTTGCAGGGTCGTCAGAAGGCGCGCGAAGGTGGACGAAGGAGGCATGGGCTGTTGGCGGGGGCGGCGCTCGACGTACCATTGCCACGTCCGGTTGGAAAACAGGCTTATTGCATGCTCTCGGTCTTGATCATCTGCGCCGCCCTCACGCCCAGCGCACCCTATGAGGATACCCAGGGGCGCTTCACGCTGACTCTAGCCCCGTCGTGGTCCCTGGCACCCCGCTTCGGCCAGACGGAGGGCATGCGATTCGCGCGGACGTTGGCGGAGCGTCACGGCGGCCAAACCGCCTACCTTGAGGTTGAAGCCCGGGAGCAGGGCGAGGCCTCAGCCTGGGCGGACCGATCTGCCGCCGCCCTTCGTCGCCAAGGGCACCGTGTGCGCCGCAGCCGCAGTCGAGTGGGCGGTCGCGCCGGCCTCAGAGTGCGCGCGAAGAAGGGCCGCCATCACATTCGATGCGACTATCTGCAGGCGCCGGACCTCGCCTTCCGCCTGTGCGCGGAGGGCAGCCAACGCGACCTGCGGGTCGTGGCTGAGGACTTGGAGCGCATGTTGAGCAGCTTTCAGGTGGGCGGGGGCACGGCCGAGGGTGCTTCGGCCCCCGCGCCAGCGCTCCAAGCCGAGGCTGCCCGCCCGTCATCGTCCATCGAAGGGCGCTTTGTGGGGGCTACGGGCACGGTCTTCGAACTCAAACCCGGCCGAAGGTTCACCCTGGGCAGCGCCAGCGGCACCTACACTGCGCAAGACGGCTTGCTGAGGCTCTCGATGCCTCAGGGCAAGGAGGTCTCTTTCCGCTACACGCTGCAAGGGGACCTGCTCACCCTGACCTCGACGAAGCTCGGCAAGCCCGCGACCTACCGAAAGTCCCGGCCGGGGGCCCAGACGAACGCCAGTGGTCGCCTGCCCGGAGCCTGGCAGGCGGGCTCGATTCGTTTGGTGCTGAAGGGCGACGGTAGTTTCAGCCTGGGAGACGATGAAGGGAAGTGGGTGGCGGAGCAAGGTCACCTGCGCCTTCGTAAGAAGAGCGGCGATGTAGTGAGCTATTTGTTTACTGTTACGCAGGATGCCTTACACCTGTCTGGGGGAGATCTGGATGACCCTGTCCAGCTTACGCGGGCGCGGGCGGCTCGCTGACGGTTCACGCCCGTCGAGTGGCCCAGAACGGACGCAATGAGGTGCGGGCTATTCCGCGCTAGGGGGGCCGGTCTGGCTTCACCGGGGTGTTGTGTCGCAGGATGATAGGGCGTGGCTCATGATGGCTACAAACGCCTCAAGGTGCGCCTGAGGTCCGAGGATCGGGAGACCCTCGCGGAGGACCTAGGTGCGCACCTGCACGAGTCCGGCCTCTTTCTGCCCTCCGCCAAGCTGCTGCCTCCAGGTACCCGAGTGCATCTGCACCTCATGTACTCAGACGGGCGCCCCGCGTTGACGGGTGAGGGGCACGTGACTCAGGTCACGCAGCAGCCTCCCGGAATGCAACTTGAGCTGCAGTGGGAGCCCAGCTGCCGGCCCGTTCTGTATTGGGCCATCACGCGCGCCCAGAATCCCACGTGGAATGTGCATGCAGCCTTGCAGTCCACGCCCCAAGTCTCGTCAGACCTCGCTGTCATCTCTGCCGCCATGGAGCTGCCTCTGGCCTCGGCGTCGCTGCCCGCCGCCGCGCCTTCGAACAGCGGGCAGTGGGCGGGCCTGATACCCCCGGTGCCGCGCCTGGACAGCGCACCGGTAGCCCCGGCGGTCCCGGCTGAGCTCTCCTTTGAGGCTCCCATTGAGGAGGACGGCACGCCATCGGAGGACTTGCTTCCGCCTGCGGAGGCCCTGATGACGGAGGCCTCCGAGGACATTGAGCCTATTCTCTTGGAGGATGTGGTTGAGGAGCCGCCCGAGCTCCCGTCCGAGCCCCCGCCTGCATCCTCGGGGTCCACCCAGTATGCCTTTTCACGCGGCGCTCGCGATGAGCTCGGGCCGGGGCCTGCCCCGGCGGATGCGTTGGCGAGCCCAGTCTTGCCTGCGCGGGCCGCGCCCACTCCCGCTGCGGATCGTGAGCCCGGTGAAGTGACGCCCTTGGCCCGCATTGAGCTGGTTCGGCGCTCTCGGTCCATGGTGCGCGCAGGCGAGCTTGCCCCGCCTCCCTTGGAGGCTGTGCAGCGGGTGCCACCCAGCGCGATCCCCAACAAGCAGCACCGCGTGCCCCTAGCCCCTCCTTCGCGGCGTGCGCTGGGCATAGATCCAGGACACGCAGTGAGTCGCGCCGCGATTGTCGAGCGCGGAGACGCCCGCATCGTGCCGGGCCGCGGTGGTGGCCAGGGCGTGCCCTCCGCAGTGCTCATCGAGCCCAGCGGCCGTACTATCGTGGGTGAGCCGGCTCAGCGGCGGCTACCCTGGCACCCCGACTCTGGCATCCATGGCACCAAGCGGCTGTTGGGACGCTTGTACTGCTCTCCTCGTGTGGACTCCTTAAAGGCGCGCTTGCTCTGCAGCATCGGCGCGGCTGAGGAGGACGAGGTTGCGCTGTCGGTCGGCGAGCACTTCATCTCTCTTGAAGAGATTGAGGCTCTGGTACTCAAGGAGGTCAAGGCCGGCGCGGCCTTATCCCTTCAGGATGAGATCAACCGCGCGGTGCTGACCTGCCCGGCATCCTACGGCATCCGTCAGCGTCGAGCCATCGCCATGGCGGGTGAGCTGGCTGGCCTGCATGTGGAGCGCGTGCTCTCTGCACCACTGGCCGTGGTTTTTGCGCAGCTCAAGCGAGGCCAACTCGCAGCGGGCCGGTACCTGGTCTACGATCTGGGCGCCAGCGTCTTTGATGCTGCGGTCGTGCAGGTGCAGTCCCAGTCCGCGCGCGTGCTCGCGGCGGGCGGGGACCCGGAACTGGCGGGCGTAGAGTTTGACCACGCTCTGGCGGAAGACGTCTTCGGCCAGCTAGAGGCCCTGCACGGCGCTGACATGCTGTCGCAGTTTGCCTTGCAGGATGTGGTTGATCTGTGTGAGGTCGCCAAGTGCGAGCTGTCGACCCAAGCCAGCACTCGAATCGTTGTGGAGCAGAAGTCCGTCGGGCAGGCTCCCGCTTTCGCGACTGAGATAGAGGTGCTCAGGGAGGCTGCGGAGCGCCGCTTCGAGCCCCTCGTGGAGCGCACGTTGCAGATCGTTCACGAGTTGCTCTCTCGGTCGGCCACTCAGTTGGATGACCTGACGGGGGTTCTCTTGGTGGGCGGGCAGAGTCAGACGCCGCTCGTGAAACAGAAGCTGCAGGCGCTCTTTGGTGACCGGGTGCTCGATCTGGACCCGCTGACCGCGGCCGCCGAAGGCGCCGCCTGGGCCGCAAATGAGCTTGAGAGTACAGCGCCCTTTGGGCTGCATGAGCCGCTATATGAGTCCCTGGGCCTCGGCATCGAAGGGGGGCGTGTGCAACCTGTCCTGACGTCTGGCGCCGTCCTGCCGAGCGCGGGGCGCGGGCACGTGGACGTGCGCCGGCCCGAGGACCTGCACGTATTCCTCTTTCAGGGCGACCGCGGGCATGTCGAACGGGACGAGCCGGTGGCCCACGTGCTGTTGGAGGCCCCGGAAGGCACGGAGCTGCCGTGGAGGGTGGCTCTGGATGTCGAGGTCTCTTCTCTTGGGGACCTGACCTACTCTGCGCACGACCCCGAGAATGGAGCTGCGGTCGGGGTTCGCGAGATCAAAGAGCTGTCACGCGAGCAGCTTCGAGCGCACTTTGGACACGCTGCGGCGGTGCCGGTGCCGACACCACCGCATGGCCTCTTTGAACGGCTGATTCGGGCCTTCAAGCCCAAAGACGGGCCCTATAACTGAACCACTACCGCCGAGAACAGGTCGCCCTCGTCATACTCATCCCTGTCTGTGGAGGTGTCCGGCAAGATGCTCGGAGGCCGCCGCTTCCATGCTGCAAGGCGTCTTTCGCCTCGGCTGCTCAGGACTGACCATAGCGCGGTGTCGGTGGGATCGAAGTCCCCGAGCGCGTCCTGCAGCTTGGCTTCGAATTCGTCGGGGGGGCAGCGCCCGTGGCGGCGCTCCTCGGCAAGCCGGCCGTCAAAAAGAGGGTCGATGTGCCACAACTCGTGAGCCAGGATACGGGTGCGCTGCGGCGCCGTTACATCGAGAAAAAAAAGTGGCCTGAGGCAGATCTCATACAAGATGCGCTGCCCCTGAACTTGCACGGTAGGTCGCCGCGGCCCCACCGGTCTGAGGGCCGCGAAGGGGCGAATGGACGCGCGGGCCTCTCTGCGGGCAGAACCGGCCACAAAGAGCAGGTTGCGTGGGTCCAGATGGCCGAAGTGCTGGGGGCGCTGTTCGCGAAGGGCGATCACAAAGTCGTGCAACAGAGGGTCGAGGATCGGGCGTTGTTGAGCGTCGAGATTTTTTACCATCGTGCTGTGCGCTTTCATCCTGCGTCTGCTTCGGGGTAGGTAGGCCCTGTGGCTGAAGATAGACGAACTATGCTGAAGGTGCTCTCGGGTGTTCTCGGGGGCGGCGTGGCCTGCGCCGTGGCGGGCCCGGCGCTTCGGGCCGCTGTGGCCCCCTTCGACATGCGCACGGTGACCGGGCTCGGTGAGTTTGTGACCGTGAGCAAGCTGAAAGCTCTGCCTGCGGATGGCACGCCCGTCAACGTACCTGTGGTGGTCTCTGCGCCCAAGGACGGCTGGACCAAGCACCCTCCGACCACGGTGGGTGGGGTCTTCTTGAGGCGTCAGGGCAAGGCCGTGCGGGCTTGGTCGACGATCTGTCCACACCTCGGCTGCGGCATCGACTTCGACGGGTCCAAGGGCAAGTTCGCCTGCCCCTGCCACGAGAGCTGGTTCGAGGATGATGGCGCGGTGGCCAGCGGCCCCTCACCGCGCGGCATGGACGAACTGCAGGCGCGGATCGTTGGTGACGAGGTCCAGGTGAAGTTCGAAAAGTTCAAGATCGGCACCTCCGACAAGGTGCCGGCCTGATGTTGCCCGACAAGCTCAAGGACGCGCTCGACGCCCGCACTGGGTACCGGGCCCTGCTGCACGAGGCGCTGGATGAGCGCATCCCGGGCGGGGCCTCGTGGGCCTATGTGCTCGGTAGCGCGACGCTGATTATCTTCTTCATTCAGCTCGGCACCGGCCTGGTCCTCGCCCTGTACTACAGCCCTTCGTCGACGGACGCGTGGGCCTCGGTGGCGTACATCGAGCGGGCCATCCCATCCGGGGCATTGGTGCGGGCCATTCATCACCACGCGGCCAGCGCGATGGTGGTGATGGCTGTATTGCACATGCTTCAGGTTGTGCTCTACGGCGCCTACAAGGCGCCTCGCGAAGGCAACTGGATCAGTGGCATGATGCTCTTGGGGCTGGTGCTGGCCTTCGCCTTGACGGGCTACCTGTTGCCTTGGGATCAGACCGGCTACTGGGCAACCAAGGTTGCGACCAGTATCGCGGGCACCCTGCCGGTGGTGGGCGCGCAGATCCAGGCCATCGCTCAGGGTGGCAATGACTACGGCAACCTCACGCTCACCCGCTTCTACGCCTTGCATGTGATCTTGCTGCCCATAGGCACGCTGGCGCTGATTGGCGCGCACATGTACTTCTTCCGTCGGCACGGAGTGACGCCCAGCGCGCGCCTCGATGAGGCTCAGCTCGCCGAGCGGGAGGAGATGTTCTGGCCCAAGCAGGTGTTCTTGGACACCGTCTTCGCGGTGCTGGTCGTCGCGGTGATTGTGTACCTCGCGGTGACGATGGGTGCTCCGCTGCAGGCTCCATCTGATCCGTCGAGCAATTTCATCGCCCGACCCGAGTGGTACTTCTTATTTCTCTTTCAGCTGCTGAAGTACTTTGAGGGCTCCCTGCAGATTGTCGGTACCGTGATCATTCCCGGCGCCGTCTCGACTTTCTTGCTGCTGTTGCCCTTCTTGGATCGTGGCCGCAGCCGTCGCGTACGGGACCGCAGGATTTTCGTCGCGGCCGTCGCCGCAGGCCTCTTTGCGATCGCAGGTTTGACTGCATTAGCCGTGCGTCATGACGCTCAAGACCCTAGCATTGGGGCCCAAAAGCGGGTCGCAGCTCGGGAGGCTGCGCGGGCGCGAGTGCTCGCTGCCGAAGGGGTGCCGCCCGAGGGGGCGACCTACATGCTGGCGCACGATCCGCTGACCCGAGGCGAGCGCGTCTTTCGAAGGGAGTGCCTGTCCTGTCATGTGCTCGAGGGGGAAGGGCCCAAGGAGCCGGAGGCTCCCGACCTGACCGGCTATCTGAGCAAGGCCTGGATCCGCCAGGTGCTGCGAGACCCGGACAGCCCTCGATTGTACGGCCTGACCAAGGTTGATGGCATGAAGAGCTTCGCCGAAGTGCCTGAGGCGGACATGCAGGCCCTCGTGAAGCTGCTCTACCAGCTTCGGCAAGACAACTTGCCAGAGCTTGAATCTCGGCCCGGCGCAGACCTACTGTCCGAGCACGAGTGTAGCGATTGCCACGACTTCGGTGAGTACTATGGGGTCGAGGGCCCGGCCTTGTTCCGCTACGGCAGCGCTGAGTGGCTCGCCCGGGTCGTCGACAACCCGGCAGATGACGCGCTCTTTGGGGAGATGAACGACATGCCCGTCTTCGAAGATCGGCTGGGCGCTGAGGATCGCGCTGCGCTGGTTGTATTCCTTCAGTCGCTGGAGGCTAGGGCCTCACCTCAGGATTGGCCTTTTGTGGATGACCCGGGACCCGTGCCGACGCCGCGCATCAAGACCAGCTCAACGTCGTCACGCGCCGAGCCCTAGCTCGCTCCTGCTTACCCCGCCTTGCGCGAGCGTCCTTGAGCGCCGAGAATGCCGCCGGGCACATGGGGGCGATTCAATCCGAAGCCGCGCTGCCGCCCCGTGAGGAGCCGGCGTGGACGGGCTATGTGCGCATGGTCTTGGGCACTACGGGCCTGTTTGTTGCGCTCCTGGCCGGGACCGGCCGTTGGTTTGAGGCGGCGGTGTTGCTCGCCTGCGGAGCCGTCTCGGCGGTTGCCTTTTTCTTCGGCCCTCGCCTCGGTCGGGACCTCACACTCGACATTGTGGCCGGGGTCCTGATCGCCTTCCTCGTATCTGTGGTGTGGGATGGCACTCCGGCTCGCCCCGCGGTGGTTTGGTTTGTGGTTCTGCCGGCCTCTGTATGTGCGGTGGGGCGGGCTCGGCATGTAGTCATGTGGGGGTCGCTGTCGATCGCTGGCATCCTCCTGGCGGGGGCCCGCGCGCTGCCCGGCGATCCGCTCTGGGCACACCCGCTCACCGCTGCCAACCTGATCGGGGTGGTGCTTGCGTCCAGCATCCCGATCTTCGTACTGCACAGGCAGCGTCAGCGCAGCGCGGCACGGCTTCAAGAGGCCGCGCGCCAGGCCACCGAGGATGAGGCCCGCCGACGTCAAGCGGAAGATCGCTTGCGCCAAGACGCGGCTGCTAAGTCCCGCCTGCTCGCGGCGGTGAGCCATGACCTCCGCACGCCGCTCATTGGGGTGCGCTTGGCCTGCGATGAGTTGGATGCGCCCGACCCTTCGGCGCCTGCTCACGACAGCCTCGGTGGGATCCAGCGCAGCGTCGAGGTCATGGTGCAGATGCTGGACGGCTTGCTGCAACTTGATGAGAGCGGCCCTCAGGCGGCCTCCGTGCAGGTCGCTGCGGTGCTGCTCGAGACGGTCGAGGCCGTGGTCAGCCTGGTCGCTTATAGCGCCGCTGAGGCCAAGGCCGCGATCTGCGTGCAGGTCGATCCCATGATGCCCGGCCGGTGGTTATTGGATGAGGTGCGCCTCAAGGCCATCTTGCTCAACCTGCTGACCAACGCGGTGCAGCACGCCAACGCGGGGCGCATCGACCTCACAGTGGCGCACAATGAGGATGAGCAGACGCTCAACTTCATCGTCGAGGATGACGGCGTGGGCATCCCGGAGGGGGCCGAGCAGGACATCTTTGCGCCCTACACACGTCTCGATGCGTCGCGGCGTGGGGCGGGTCTGGGGCTATGCATCGCCCAGGATTTTGCGGCCGTGATCGGTGGCCATATCGCCGTGTCTCGAAGCGCCTCAGGAGGTACCCGCTTCACCTTGAGCCTGAGCAGCCGTGCTGTGGGCTCGGAGTCCGCAACGGAGCTTGCCCGCGCACCCCAGCCGGCGTCTGGCCCAGTGGCGCTTCGAGTCCCCGGCGGGCTCGCGACTCAGCGCGTGGAGGCTTGGTTATCGGCGTGGGGCATCAGTCTGAAGGCTGATGCGCGGTCGGTGCTCGACCTTCGTGAGGAGGCCTGTCTGCCCGGGTCGGCGCTGCAGCGGGTGGCGCGATTGGCCCAGGCGGTTGACGAGGCCCGCGGCTTGACGCCAGCCGAGGCCGCTCTCAGCGCAAGCTCACCTTCCACGAGCACCTCGCGGGCGCGGGTGGTTGTCGCCGATGATGACCCCACCGTGGTGCAAGTACTGGCACACATTCTTCGCAATCAAAATTGCGAAGTGCAGACCGCCCTCGATGGGCACGAGGCTGTACGTTGTGTCGTCGCTGGCGGGGTGGATCTGCTGCTCATCGACATGCACATGCCTCAGTGCACGGGGCTTGATGCGGCCCGGACAATCCGCAAACAGCTCGGCGCGGCGTCGCCGAAGATAGTTCTGCTCAGCGGCAGTTTGCTGCGAGACGCTGAGCAGCGGGATGTTTTTGATGATCTGCTGCACAAGCCAGTGGCGCGGGACGCATTGCTCAGTGCGTTGCAAAGGGCGCTGCCACACCTGGGGAGCGCATGAGGGGGCCAAAGGCTGCGCGGGCTCGGCCTAGCGTGCATGCGTGGCGGGCCCTGCCATGGATGTTCTTGATTTTGGGCTTCGGCTTTGCCGCCGTCTCTGCGGTCTTCGAGCGGACCTCCAACGCCGTCTTGACGGCCTCGGGGACTGTCCTAGTCGTCTTGATGGCCTTCATCGGCCGCAGGATGCGGCGCGGCCTCATCTTGCACGGAGTGCTCGCCGCCTTTGTCATCTACCAAGTCACGATCTTGGACATGAACCGTGAAACGCCCAACATCGGGGTGATCTGGTTCGCGGTGATTCCTATGTGGGCCGCGAGCCTGGGGCAGCGGCGACACCTCGAAGTCTGGGGGCCGCTTGCGGTGCTCGCGGTGCTTTTCACCTGGTGGCGCGCGCCACCGAGCGACCCTTTGTGGCAACAGCCCCTGATGCTCGCAAACATGGTCGCGGTGGTGATCACGGTCGCGCTACCCGCGGTCTTTTCGGAAGCCCAGCGGCGCGCGCGCGAGGTCGAGTTAGGGCAGGTCGCAGCACGGGCTCGCACCCTCGCGGATGCGCGCAGCGTGACTGAGAAAAGGGCCGCGGTCGCCACAGCTCGCGCGGCGCAGCTGTTGGCGACGCTCAGTCATGATTTGAGGACTCCGATGAATGCGCTCGTGCTTGCAGTTGAGGTTGCGGGAAAGGGACCAGAGGAGGACCGGAGTCGCGCGCGGGCGTGGATTCGGGAGTCGACCGGGCAACTCACGCGGTCTGTAGACCAGATGCTCGACCTCGCCCGCATTGAGGCGGGGCAGTGGAGCAGTGAGGTGACGCCAGTCTCGTGCCTGGCGGTGGTGAGGAGCCTCGTTGACGAGCTTGGAGTGCGCGCGGCGATGGCCCCCAATATGACGGCCAAGGGGCTCGTGGAGGCGCAGCTATTGCCCAGCATGCTGGATGCGCTGGTTCGCACGCTGCAACGCAACCTGCGAGACGAGGCGCTTTGCCTGTACATGGACGCGGGGCCGGGTGAGGCGTCGTGGCGCCTGGTGCTCCGGGGCCCCGGAATCGAACGAAGACGCGGAGAGTTCGAGCGCTTGCGGCTGATTCGGCAGCCCAGCCTGCAGTCTGGTCCCAACGTGGGTGTTGGTCTCGACATGGTGGCGGTGGAGGCCTACGCGCAGGCGCTGCAGGCGACGGTAGAGCTGCGAGACGATGACTCGGGGGCACCCGAGGTGGTCGTGGTGGTCCCGGTGCAGCCCGTGCCGGGCTCCACCGTCGGTGATGAAGCGTTGCCTCAGGATTCCCAAACGCAGGATGGGTTGCAGGTTGGGCCGAGCACGCCCCCCCCAGCGAGCCAGGGCGAGGCCTCGCTCCCAGCGAGCCCGGCCGAGGCATCGCCCGACGGAGCCCAGCGCGTGCTCGTGGTCGACGACGATGATCTGGTGCGCACGCTGCTCGCCCGCCTGCTGAAGCGCTCGGGGTATGAGGTTGAGCAGGCCGACGGCGGCGAGGCTGCGTTGCGGTGTTTTGAGGCCGAGCCGGCGGCGCTGGTGCTCTTGGACTTGGGCATGCCGGGTATGTCTGGGCCGGCTACGCTGTCGCGATTGCGGGCCTTGGGCGATGCCGGGGCCGCGGCTGCGGTGATCGTCTTGAGCGGCCGGGCGCCTTCCGATGAGGAGAGGGCCGCGCTGGACGCCGACGCCTTCTTGATGAAGCCGGTGTCCCGCGCCGACCTGCACGAAAGGTGCGTCGCGGTGCTCAAGGAGACGGCCCCGCGCCGGGCCCGTGCCGCCAGCAGCCCCAGCGAATGACAGCCTGTCCAGATCTAGGCGATCGGTGTCATTGCTCCGACAACGCGCCCAGATGCCCATGATCTCAGCGTTTTTGAAGCGTGCATCTGTGAACGCCCTGGCGTGGGTGTCATCGCGGCAACCCGGGAGTGTCGATAATCCGTGGTCCACGGACCACAAATCGCTGATCTTGTAGCTCACGGAGTCTGGCACGCAACATGCTTAAAGGAGATGCATCATGTTTGATGCGTGGCCCTGCTGAAGCACCTCGACCGGGAAAACTCCCGAGGTTCTGATCGCCGATAGATTCAAAGCGGGATCTTTGGCTAGATTGAACCCGGTGGCTTCCCAGTTTCTCACCTCGAAGCCCCGGAGAGACTCCGGCGCAGTGGAATCGACACAAGATCCCTGGCTGGGCACAGATAGCGGGGCTCAGCACCTCTCCTCACAGGCACCCACCGACCAGCAGGTCGTGCTTGTCGATGACGACCCCAGCATTCGCAACGTGCTCAGCGCCCTCCTCGTGGATGAGGGCTACACAGTGCGCAGCGCGGATTCAGCGCCGGCGGCACTCTCGCTCATCGAGGCCTTGGAGCCGGCCGTGGTCATCACGGACATGAAGATGCCCGAGCATGACGGCCGCTGGCTGCTCGCCGAGGTGCAAGCTCGCTTTCCTGATGTCGCTGTGATCTTGCTCACTGGCTTTGGCCAGATTGATACGGCCGTGGAGTCGCTGCAGGTCGGCGCGGCCGACTATCTGACCAAGCCCGTGCGGCTCAAGCAGTTGAGCACCGCCCTCGATCGAGCGCTGGAACGCCGACGCCTGGTGTTGGAGAACCGACAGTACCAACAGGGCCTCGAAAAGCTCGTGGCCGAGAAGACTCAGGAGCTGGGGCAGGCCTATCGCAAGATCTCAGATAGCTACGACCTGACGCTCGAGGCCCTCGTCACCGCGCTCGACGCTCGGGAGTGCGAGACCAGCAATCATTCGCAACGCGTAGTGCGCACCACCCTGGAGATCGCGGACCGGCTCGGGGTTGAGCCCGCCACGCGGGAGATCATCGCCCGCGGCGCGCTGTTGCATGACATCGGCAAAATCGGCGTGCCCGACGGTGTGCTGCTCAAGCCGGGGCGCCTCAATGAGGAGGAGTGGGTGGAGATGCGCAAGCACCCCGAGATTGGTGCGCGGATTCTCAGCGGCATTCAGTTTTTGGCCCCGGCCGCCGAGATCGTTCTGGCCCACCAGGAGCGCTGGGACGGCAAAGGCTACCCGCGCGGCCTGGTCGGTGAAGAGATTCCCTTGGGCGCGCGTATCTTCGCCGTGGCCGACGCGCTGGACGCGATCACCTCGGACCGCCCGTACAGAAAGGGGCGCTCGGTAGAGTACGCGCGGGAGGAGATCGCGCGCTTTGCGGGCACCCAGTTCGACCCCAAGGTGGTCGAGGTCTTCCTCTCAGTGCCGCTCGAAGAGTGGGCGCGCCTGCGTGGTGCACCCAAGCGCTTTCGCGCCCGAGCCCACACCACGCCACCGGGCCGAAAACCGCTGCCTAGCCCTGGCTGATCCCCGCAGCTACGCGGAAGGCGTTGGCCATGATCGTGAACGTGCTGGGCACCGCGCCTGAGCTGGGCAGCGCACCGCCGCAAGTCACGTAGAGGTTCGCGACGCCATGAACCTGACCCTGGGCGTTGGTCACGCTGGTGCTGGGGTCGTGGCCCATGCGGCAGGTCCCGTGCTGAAGCACCCA
>Ga0193954_1001044_pt1 | contig 14670 bp, 15 predicted proteins | sample BB_5_MG_FD_140340 | JGI IMG/M metagenome (GOLD analysis project Ga0193954, IMG submission 140340) | Microbial mat bacterial communities from the Broadkill River, Lewes, Delaware, United States - BB_5_MG | ecosystem: Environmental > Aquatic > Freshwater > River > Microbial mats | place: USA...
AGACTCCCACAAGTTGTAAGCAAACTCCAAGAGAGTGGTGCATTGCAAGTGAGTAAAGGGGCTAAGTGTGTATTTTTAGAGGGGCAAGAGACTCCTGTAATTGTCCAAAAAGGTGATGGTGGCTACCTCTATGCTACTACAGACCTTGCTTCCTTGTGGTACCGTAGTGAAGTATTGGATGCCAATAGAGTTGTGTATGTAGTAGATGCTAGACAGGCCGAACATTTCAAACAAGTATTCCGTGTCTCCAAAGAAAATGGCTTGGTCAGAGAATCTACCAACCTAGAGCATATAGCTTTTGGTACAATGATGGACAAAGGGGGCAAACCCTTTAAAACACGAGATGGTGGAACTGTAAAACTTATTAATCTTCTTGATGAGGCTGTTATACGAGCCAAAAAATCTATTAGAGAACCACAAAATCATTCAGAAGAAGAACTCAATACTTTGGCTAAAACTATAGGTATTGGTGCAATCAAATATGCCGACCTCTCTATTAATCGTGAATCTAACTATATTTTTGATTGGGATAAGATGCTAAGCCTAGAGGGAAATACATCTTTGTATCAGCAGTATGCGTATGCTAGGATTATGAGTATTTTTAGAAAATATAATGGGAAGATAGGTGATACAATAGTGATTGATACCCCTATTGAACACTCCTTAGCTATTATGCTTTTACGATTTGAGGATATACTGCTTAGAGCATCCAAAGATGCCTCACCCCATCAAATCACAACATATCTCTATGAAGTAGCCACACTCTTTATGCGTTTTTACGAACAAAACCCTATTCTCAAAGAGGAGATTGATGAGCCAACAAAACAGAGCCGTTTGGCTCTTGCTCTTCTCACCTCCAAAGTTATAAAACAGGGCTTAGATATATTAGGAATAGAAGTTGTAGATAGAATCTAAGTAGCTATGTGGAGTAATAAAAATAGAATGAAACCAAAAATAAAAAGAGACCTAGATAGAGTACAAAAACAGTCTCTCAAACAGCAACACTTTAATCCTAGTGATATTGCCAAGAGATTAACAAGAATACACAAATATGATGTTGGTCTCTTTTTTTCTAGTGTAAGTAAACTCAGTCATACGCACTTAGGGGAAGTTATGATTGAGCTTCCTAACGATATACTCCCTCTACTTATCAAACGCCTCTCTCCTACGAGAATAACTGCTATTATAGAAGCCCTAGAGAGTGATGAGGCAACAGACCTTATACAAAAAATTACTCTGCATGATACATACTTAACCAAAAAAGTCTTAACCTCTATCAAACCCCAAGACCGTCAAGAGATTGCCAAACTCTCGCAATATAGTGATGAACAAGCAGGGGCATATATGGAGTGTGAATTTTTATCTGCCACAACACAGCAGAGTATAGCTGATGTAAAAGAGCTTGTAAAAGAGTTTAGAGTTAATGAACCCTCTAGCCCTATCATTAAGCTCTTTGTCACAGATACAAAACAGATATTAGTAGGCTCTTTGCACTTTAGTCAACTTATTCTTTATGAAGATGAGACAAAAATAGGTGATATTCTCCTTCAAGAGGTCTCTCACCATACACCACTTACCATTCGCCCTATCTCTCCTATTGCTGAGGTTGTAAGACTCTTTGAAGAGTATGACCTCAATATTGTAGCTGTTGTCAACAAATCAGGCAAACTTATTGGTAGAATTGTTTATGATGATATCTATGATATGATTCGTCACATAGAGACAGAACAGGTCTATGCATTAGCTGGAGTAGATGATGAAGCCGAAGAGAGTGGCTCTCTCCAAGCATCCAAGCAGAGATTAATATGGCTCGTTGTAAACCTTGGGACAATCCTTCTTGCCTCATTTGTTATAGACCAATTTAGCCAAATTATCCTCTCGTATGTGGCACTTGCTGCACTTTTGCCAATTGTTGCTGCACTAGGAGGAAATGCAGGTATGCAAGCTCTCACTGTAACTATTAGAAAGATGGCTCTAGGAGAGATAGAGTATAGCGACCTCTCCAAAACATTGCAAAGAGAAGCCTCTATAGTTCTCTTTAATGGTTTCTCTATAGCACTTATTGCTAGTGGGGTTGTTTATGTGTGGTTTGGGGATAGTATGCTTAGCCTCATTGTAGCATCTGCCCTTCTGCTCAATATTATTGTTGCAGGTCTAGCAGGTACACTTATACCTCTAGGACTCCAAAAACTCAATATAGACCCTGCTGTTGCCTCTTCTATATTTCTTACTACTACAGTAGATATTTTTGGGTTTTTTATCTTTCTCTTTTTGGCAGACCTCTTTTTGCTCTAGGAGGAGAGAGACTCTATAGAGTGAGGATTTATCTTTAGAAGAATTAAATCTGCTACAACATTGCCAAGAAGTGTCAAAAATGCCCCTATAATCATAATCCCCATAATCACAGGATAATCTCTGCTCAATGCACTCTGATAAAAGAGCAATCCCATACCATCAATAGAAAATATCTGCTCTAATATCACACTCCCACCCAAAAGTGCAGGTAGAGAGAGTCCTAAGATAGTAATAATAAAAGGTTGAAGATTAGGATAGATATAGACTTTTTTAAGTGTTTTTTGAGAAGCTCCTTGGGCTTTAGCAAAGAATATATAATCACTTTTTAAAATATCTAGTGTAAGTGAGCGAACATAAAGCAAAAGAGACCCAAACCCCACAAAAATCATAACAGAGATAGGAAGTATCAAGTGATATGCCATATCAAGCAGATGTGCAAAACCCTCTTTTGGTTCAAACCCCTCCACACCACTAATAGGAAACCAAGAGAGCTTCAGAGCAAAAAAGAGTATCAAGAGTATAGCTAGATAAAAAGATGGCATAGAGTAGCTCAAAAGTGCTAATTGCTTGAACCCATTATCATATTTTCCCCCTTGCAAAGCACTCTGCACACCAAATCTAATAGCAATAAAAAATATAACTATCATAGCTATAAAGTTCATAAATAGTGTAATACCTATACGAGACCCAATCTCATCTATCACCCTACCCCCACTAGCAAAAGAGAGACCAAAATCAAGCTGTAGCAGAGCTTTGAGCCAAATAAAGTACTGCACAACAAGAGGTTTATCAAGCCCATACACTGCTTTGAGATGTGCTATAGATTCAGGAGTAATATTAGGGTTTAATCCACCTGATGCAAAAAAACTATTAGGAGCTATATGAATCATAGAAAATGAGATAATAGATATAAGTAGTAGCATAATAAGAATATAAGCAAACTTTTTAAGAATAAGTAATAACATAGCAAGATTATAGCACAAATACTATAGGGGATAAATTATGAAGAATATTAGCGAAGAAAAATTATATTACATCATGGTATTTTTACTCGTCTTAATGGTTGTTTTGGGTATGATTTTTGATACAGATTATAGTTAAAGGCTAAAAGTGTCTAATAAAAAAAATTTATTTGAAATGGGTGCAAACTTTGATGATGCATGGAGTGCAGACAACAAAATCAAACCCAAAAAAAAAGAGAATAACGAGATAAAATTACCCAACAAACACCAACTACACTTTGCAAAAGAGAAACGAAGAGGCAAAGTAGTAACTATTGTAAAACCTTTTTACTTAGATAAAAAAGAGTTAACTACAGTACTTAAAAGCATCAAAAAATTATTAGGTACAGGTGGAACTATCAAAGAAAATAGTATGGAGTTTCAAGGAGAAGTAAAAGAAAAACTCAAAATTATACTGTGTGATTTAGGTTTTGGGTTGAAGAAATAAATTTTAAATGGTACGCCCATCAGGATTCGAACCTGAGACCTTCGGTACCGCAAACCGATGCTCTATCCAGCTGAGCCATGAGCGCACATATTTTGTAGGAAAGAATTATATCTAACTTTCCTTTAATTATGCTAATTATAAAACTCCAATAATAATAAGTATCAAAAATATAAATCCTAAATAGCCATTTACAGTAAAAAAGGCTTTGTCTATTTTGGTAAAGTCTTTGGAGACTAAGTAATGTTCATATCCTAGCATAATGGCACTAGCTATAATAGCAACTACTCCCCATATATTTAAAAAAGCCAAAATAATAAAGGCAGACCAAAAGATAAGTGTCAAAAGGTGAAAAACTCTTGCAATAAGCATAGTTTTTTTTGCCCCATATTTAGAAGGGATAGAGTGGAGATTATTGGCTTTGTCAAATTCCATATCTTGGAGGGAGTAGAGCAGATCAAACCCTGCTACCCAAAACATTACACCAAGAGCCAAATAGAGTGACCAGAGGGTAATATCGTTTAACACAGCCACAACTCCTGCGATAGGTGCTAATCCTAGACTCACTCCCAAAATAATATGAGCTAAGGCACTAAATCTCTTAAAAAGTGTATATGCCCCAAGAACCATAAGTATAGGCACAGAGAGCTTAAATGCCAAATCATTAATCAAAAAGGCAATAGCAATAAAAATAAGAGCGTTTAAAAGAATAAAAATTATCATTCCACTATTACTGACTCTTCCATCTACAGAGGGGCGGTTTTTGGTTCTAGGGTTACGCGCATCTATATCTCTATCAAGATAACGGTTGACACCCATAGCAAAGTTTCTCGCACTCACAGCAGCAACAAGACCCAAAAAGAACAGACTCCATCCAAACCATCCATCTTTGGCTACAACCATAGCAATAAAGATAAAAGGCAGAGAGAAAATAGAGTGTTGAAACATCACTAACTCCGAGAAGTTGGCGAGTTTTGTGCGTATAGTCTCTCTCATTATGGGTGAGGAATACGGAGTTTGCTATTGAGTGACCAAGAGATAATCAAAACCAAAAAACCAATAACATAAGGGTTGGCAATAATACTATAGCTAAAGAGCAGATATAAAATCCATAAAAGTATTGCTCCTAGTGGTGTAGGAACACCCTCAAAATATTTGGCTACCTCTCCTGCATCTACTTTGAGATTAAACTCTATAAGTCTACGCAATCCACTAATCACATAAACAATAAAAATAACTCCTAATAGAGTCTCTCCTGCTGTCTCCAATCCACTGCCACGCAGAGCATAAAAAAGTAAAAAAGAGGGCATAACCACAAAAGATAAAAAATCGGCAAAACTATCAAGCTGAACACCAAACTCTGTAGAGAGATTATACTTTCTTGCTACTTTTCCATCGGCTATATCTAAGCCTCCTGCAATCCAAGCCAAAATAATAGCCACAAAAAAGTTCCCTTCTACAATAAAATAGATAGCCATTAAGCCTGACGCAATATTTCCAAATGAAATAAGGTTTGCCATATTAAAACGATTATTCTTATCAAATAGTCCCATAAGTACTCCATAAATAATTTACGGTATTTTACCAAAATTTAGCGTAAAGCCCCTAGTTGCAATTATGGGCATATAAGCGTACGGATTAAGATATTATTTATTAATACTATTGTATGGTGTCCTAAATATAGAAGAAAAAAATAAATGGAAAAATCATCTTAAAGATTGTGAGATAAAAAATGATTATAACATATAAATACAAACTTTATAAAACTAAAAAAGATAAACGAATTCACGATGTAATTAATATTAGTGGCATTATTTACAATCACTGTATAGCACTTCACAAAAGATATTATAAACTATATGGAAAACACTTAAATAAATTCCAACTTCAAAAACATCTGACTAAACTCAAAAAAAGAGATAAATATGTTTTTTGGAAAAAAGTACCATCTCAATCTATTCAAGATATAACAGTTAGAATTGACAACGCTTATAAAAAGTTCTTTGATTGGACAAAAAAGAAAAATAAATTAAGAGTTAGTCCACCAACATTTAAAGCAGTTAAAAAATATAAATCATATACGCTTAAAGGAAAAGTAGGTTATAAGCTAGAGAATAATGTTATTTCTCTTAATGGTTATAAATATAATTTCTGGTTATCAAGACCAATAGATGGAACTATAAAAACTGTAATCGTTAAGAGAGATAATATTGGAGATTTTTATATCTGTATCACTTTAAAAAAAGAAGATTTAAAATACAATGTCGCAACAGGTAAAAGCGTGGGCATTGATTTTGGATTAAAAACATTTTTAACTCTAAGTGATAAAACAGAAATAGAAACACCACAATATCATTTCAAAAATCTAACGAAACAAAAAAGATTAAATAGAAATCTATCAAAAAAGAAAAAAGGTTCTAATGGCAGAAAAAGAGCCAAACTACAATTAGCAAAACTTTATATTAAAATAGCTAATCAAAGAAGAGATTATTTCCATAAACTCTCAAATCAATTAGCCAATAGCTATCATAATATCTTCATAGAAGATTTAAATATAAAAGCTATGCAGATGTTGTGGGGTAGAAAAGTCTCTGATTTAGCCTTTAGTGAGTTTGTAAATATTTTAGAATATAAAGCAAGTGTAACTAAAATTGATAGATTTTATCCATCATCTAAAACTTGTTCAAATTGTGGATATGTTTTAAAAGAGTTAGATTTAAAAATAAGAGAATGGAGTTGTCCATCTTGTTCTGCAAAACATCAAAGAGATGTTAATGCAGCAATTAATATAAAAAGAGTTGGGGCATCAACTCTAGCAGGAGAAGTTGTAAGAGCTACTTTGTAGCCTAACTTTGTTGATAGCTTAATCCATCTCACTTTAGTTTGAGGATTCTTAGAATCCTCTTGCTTTAGCTATGGGGGAGTATGTCAACAATATTTAGTTATGATTACGGATATGAATAATTTAACAAATAAACCAAAACAACTTGCTATCATTGGTTCTACAGCTTCGGGCAAAAGTGCTTTGGCTGTGGATATTGCAAAGAGATTAGATGGGGTTATCCTCTCTTTGGACTCTTTGGCTGTTTATAAAGAGATAGATATAGTATCTGCTAAGCTTACTCTAAAAGAGAGAGAGGGAGTTATTCATTATGGTATAGACCTCATCTCTGCTGATGAACCCTTTGATGTAACACTCTTTATGAAGCTCTATCAAGAGGTATACGCACAAGCTACCAAAGAGAATAAAATGCTTATCGTAGTAGGTGGGAGTAGCTTTTATCTAAAGAGTATGATAGATGGTATCTCTCTACTTCCACAACGCAACAAAGCACTCCAACAAGAGCTATCTTGCCAAATGCTTTATCCCCAAGAGGTGTATAAAAGACTCTTTGCTTTAGATGAAGCATATATGAGTAGTATCAAATCTAATGATACTTATCGCATAGAAAAAGCTCTGAGTATCTATCTTGCTACAGATACTATCCCTTCTGTATATTTCAAAGCCAATCCTCCAAAGCCAACTATTATTGGAGATATGCCTCTGTATGCTATTGAGACCCCTAGAGATATATTGCGTCAACGAATTATCAAAAGAACCCATAGTATGGTAGAGAATGGATTGATTGATGAGGTTGCTAGATTAGAGTATAAATATACTCGCCAACCAAATGCCATGAAATCTATAGGAATCAAAGAGACACTAGAGTATTTTGATGGCAGAGTAGACAAAACAAGATTTATAGAAAAAATTATCACCAATACAGCACGATTAGCCAAAAGACAAAATACATTTAATAAATCACAGTTTAAAAATGTAGTATTCTTAGGGTTAGAAGAGCTAAAAGAGAAGATTTTAAATGATTATTAAAGTATCTATAGAGACCACAGACTATGAAACCCTTTTTGATATTCTTAATTTTCAAGAACTTGATGCCAAAACTATTATAGCCTTAGATGATTTTGCAAAACAAAGAGGAGGCGGACTCAAATATAAATCCCAATACTTTTATCTCAAAAAAAAATGGGATGAAGCCTATGCCCAAAAAGTATTTGATGCCAAAGAACTCCCTATAGAGATAACCAAAACCATCATACAATCATTTATGGACGACCTCCCACCGCACAGACAACGCATAAGCTTTGGCAGATACAAAGGCACAAAATGGACAGAAATCCCCATGGAGTATCTGCAATGGCTCCATAGTAAACTAGAAAACTCTCATAAAGATTGTATGATAGTTAAAAAAACGATTAAACATTTGAGTGAAAAGTAATAATTATTATAACTTTTACTATCTTTACAGTACAATAAACCAGTCTACATATAGGAGATAACCGTATGCACAAAATTATTCTAGTTCTTATTCTTTCAATAACTCTACTCTTTTCTAATGAAGCAACTCTTCATAATATTATTAAACTCTCTAACAAAGGGGAGAAGATAGCCAAGGCTCTTTGTACTAAAGAGAAGTTGCCTTCTGCTGTAGGTACTATAGAGCAACTTGTCCAAAAGATTCAAAACTCCCAAGCCTGTCCTGCTTTGTCTAAGGCTAAGTTAGAAGCAGTTGCCTATTATATAAGTAATGGGAGTATGCAACAAAATGCAAATCATCTGCAAGTCCCCAAAGGTGCGAAGTGTCCTGTCTGTGGAATGTTTGTAAGCAAATACCCCAAATGGGCAGCAAGTATGACTTATAACAATAAAACACTCTACTTTGATGGGGTCAAAGATATGATGAAGTATTATATTTTTGATGGGGACTTTATCTATGACCGCAAGGCAATTACGCAGATAATGGTCACAGACTACTATACCCTAGAGGCTATTGATGCTAAAGAGGCTTTTTATGTTAATGATTCTACTATTTTTGGTCCTATGGGGCGAGAGCTTATCCCTTTTAAGTCACTCAAAAGTGCCAAAGCATTTGAGGCAGACCACTCAAGTAGAGGCATTGTGAAGTTTGATAAGATTACCGATACTATGATTATGAGACTTGATGGGTTGGAGAGTGAGTAGAGAGCTTATAGTGGGGTTTGTGTTTTTGGGTCTGCTTGTATGTGGTTTGGCGGTGCATTATCTGCTCTACTCTACACCCAAAGAGCAAAATATCCAAACACTCTCTAGGCTTACAACTTTTTCATCACCCTCTTTGAGTGTGGCGTTCTATGAGCCTCGACTCCCCTCAGGTAACGCTATCCACCCCACATACCCCTCTATGCCTAGCCTCAATAAGAGAGGTTTTATCTATGCACAATAATGCCTTTTTTCACTTTTTGAGTCTGCTTCTTTTCAAACAAAAAAACAAACATATTGGAGCTATTTTTATCTCTGTGATTATTATATTTTTGTTAAGTAGTGTGCTTTTTATCTCCTCTTCTTTGCAAAAGAGTCTCCAATCAATGCTCAAAAACCAACCTGATTTTACTATAAGTCGTCTCCAAGCAGGAAGAGCCGTAGATACACCCACAGAGTGGATAGAGAAAATAGTGCAGATAGATGGCGTAAGTGCCGTGACCCCTAGAGTCTATGGGCGTTATTTTTTTGCTCCCAATGAGAACTCTTTTTTGATTGTTGGGGTAGATTTTTTTGATGAGCAGAGTAACCATTCTTTGCAAGAGCTTATGGAAACAACAGATTTAAAAAGCTTTTTTGCAATGCCAAGTATGCTAGTGGGTGAGGGAGTACAAAAGTTTATGACAGCACATTATTATAAAGATGAATTTTCCTTTAAACTCCCTAATGGAAGCTTTAAAAAGGTAGCTATAGCCCAACAGCTCCCAAGCAGTACCAACCTTATAGCCAATGATATGATAGTAATGCCCCTAGAGTTAGCCAAAGAGATTTTTGCTATGGAGGAGGAGTCTATTACAGATATAGCCCTCAATGTCCCCAATGATGCAGAGTGGGATACTATTGTGGGTAAGTTACATCTTCTCTTTTATGATGCACAGGTGATAGATAAACGAGAGATTTCCAAAGCCTACAAGAGCCTCTACAACTACAAAGGGGGACTCTTTTTGATTTTGTATCTTATTACAATTATTACTTTTATGCTTATCCTCTACCAACGATACTCTATGGTCTATTCAGCCGAAAAAAAAGAGATAGGTATTCTAAGAGCCATTGGCTGGAGTATTCAAGATATTTTAAAACTCAAATTCTACGAGACTCTAGTAATAGTTATTAGCTCCTTTATTTTGGGTGTTGTTTTAGCATATATTTTTGTCTTTATCTTCGATGCTCCTCTCTTACAAGAGATATTTTTGGGTGGAGAGAATCTTGCCAATAGTGTCGTCTTTGTGCCTACTATAGAGTTTGGTATCTTGGGGTCTCTCTTTTTGTTTTTTGCACTTCCATTTTTTGCTTCTGTTTTGATTCCTGTATGGAAAATAGCAGTAACCCCACCCAAAGAGGCGATGCTATGATAGAGATAGAAAATATCAATAAAATATTTAATGAAAATAGTAGTGAACCTTTTGAGGCTCTTAAAGATATTACTCTACATATTGCCAAAAATGAGGCTATTATCCTCTCTGGAGTAAGTGGAAGTGGCAAATCTACCTTACTTTCACTTATTGCTTCTTTGGACAAACCAAGCTCAGGAAAAATTGTAGTGGATGGAGAGCTTATTAGTAAACTCCCTGATTTACATGCCTCTGCATACCGTGCCAAAAGTATTGGTTTTATCTTCCAACACTTTAATCTACTCGAAGCCCTTAGTGTAGAAGAGAATATTATAGCCCCTCTTATTCCTAGCAGATTAGATATGCCTACTATCAAAAAACACGCCCAAGAGAGTATGCAAAAAGCAGGTATAGCACACAAAGCATCTCAAACCATACGAGAACTCTCAGGCGGTGAAAAACAGCGATGTGCCATAGCAAGAGCCTTGGTAACAGACCCCAAACTTATTATCTGTGACGAACCCACAGCCAACCTAGACAAAGCAAATTCCCTTAAATTTATAGAAATACTCTCTACTTTAAAAGCCCTAGGCAAAACCATCATAGTAGCCACCCATGACCCAATTTTTGATACATTACCTTTTAAAAGTAGAGTAATCAAGATGGAAGATGGTAGGATAGTGGATGAGTGAAGTGCTTCTAAGCCAAGAGGTTATTGTCTATCTTTTGAGTGAGAGTCTGCTTTTTGGGTTGCTTTTTGTGGCTTTTATTATTACTCCTCTACTCATTAAGCGGTGGAATTTTGATGCGTTTACGCAAGAGCAGTTTCGGTTAGAAAATCGCTCTTATCTTGTGATGAGTATTGTCTTTTTTGTGATGGCTCTTAAGATTTTGCTTCTGCCTTATTTTGTCTATACTATTGACCAACTCTCTGATATTGTCCCAGGGGCTATGTGTGGGGCTGGGATTATTAAAGCCAATGGCTATGGGAATCCTCTGCTTTTGCTCAAAATTATTATACTTTTTTTGAGTGGTTTCTGGATGACACTCAATCGTTTGGATTTGGAGGCAAAAGCCTACCCTTATACCAAACGAAAGCTTTGGTTTTTTCTCTTTATATTTATGTTGCTTAGCATAGAGTTTGCTCTGGATATACTCTACTTTACTCATATCCAAACAACTAATCCTGTTACCTGCTGTTCGGTTATTTTTGGGCAGATGGGGGGGAGTAATGCTTTGGGATTAGATATGCCTATGCTTCTTCTGCTCTTTTATCTTCTCTTTGTCTTGATAGTACTGATGCTATGGAGCAAAAATAGTTTAGGGATTATTGTAACGAGTCTGCTCTTTTTGTTTGTTGCTTACTATAGTGTAGTCTATTTTTTTGGCACTTATATTTATGAGTTACCTACACATAAGTGTCCTTTTTGTATGCTACAACAAGAGTACTATTTCATAGGGTATTTGGTGTGGGGATTGCTTTTGGTGGGGGTATTTATGAGTCTTGATTATGCAATAAGTAGATGGTTATGGAAGAGAGATGCTTTGAGGCTTAGAAATTTTGCTCTTTGGGCATTGAGTCTGTTTGTGCTTTTGTGTAGCCTCTTTGTGGTAGTTTATTATAGTAAAAATGGAGTTTTGTTATGAAGAAGTTATTTATCTCTTTTTTGAGTATTGTTGTGGGTGGAGCTGTGGTGATGATTTTGTTTTTCTCTTTGGCAAATCAGGATGGTCCTAAGTTTATTAAACGGGGCAATAGTGACCATAAGCCTATAGAGATTCAGCCAAAAGAGTACCAATGCTCTGAGTGTAATATGGATGTAGAAGCATTAGAGTATATGGCAGAGATAGTCAGAGAAGATGGTGTAACCTACTTTTTTGATGATATTGGGTGTGTGGTACTATGGCTAGAGACACACAAGCTCCCTAACCCTACGCTGTTAACCAAAACTCTTGATACCAAAGAGTGGGTCGATGCCAAAGAGGCATGGTACACGCGTGTAGCTTCATCACCTATGGGATATGGATTTGGAGCATATAAAAATAGAGCAGATGGGTTGATAGAGTATCAAGAGATGAGAATATTGATGCTTCAGGGCAAACATTTGCATGATCCTTTTGTAAAAAAGTCTCTTTTTGAGCAATTGCCTAAAAATTAATCAGTTAATGTTATTAACTTTTCATTTACTTATTGTATACTTTTACTATCAATCGTTTTGGACAAAGCGTAAAAAATATAAGGAAAGTTTATGAAAGCAATAACAATTAGTTTAGTAACAACTCTTGCTCTAAGTAGTGCAATGGCTGGTGGAGATATCAAACCTGTAGTAGTAGATACTGTAGAAGTACCAAAAGTAGAAGAGGTTTCTAAAACAACTATTAGCGGTAATGCAAAATTCTATTACTATACAAATGACTCTGTAGACCTTTTTGATGAAGCAAGTTCTGCTGCTGCTGAAGCGATTACTTTGGATGTATCTCACGAGATATTCTCAGGTGTAACTGCTAACTTTACAGCTCTTGGATTTACAGATGCTGGTGATAGTGTTGGTGAACTCAAAATGGAAGGTGAGAAGACTGGTGCATTTTTTAATGTAGCAAACCTTACTGCAACATTTGCAGATACTACTTTGGTAGCAGGTCGCCAACTTCTTGATACACCTATGCTTGGTAGTTTTGACTGGTTACTTGCACCATCAGGATTTGAAGCATATACTTTGGTAAACAAATCTGTAGCAAACCTTACACTTGTTGGGTCGTATGTTACAAAAGTAAGACCAAATAACTCTGGTGATAAATTTATTAAACTTGATGGTGACAACTATGCATTTGGTGCAGCCTATAGTGACGCGTTTAGTGCGAGTGTATGGTACTATAATGTAGATGCAGCAAACTATACACAAGTTTATGGAGATGCTGGATATACATTCTCTGGTGTAACACTAGAGGGTCAAGTTATCTCAACTGATTATGATGATGAGGGTGAAGACTCTTTGGTATATGGTATCAAAGCATCAGGAACTTTCTCTAGCGTAACTCTCTCTGCTGCGTATGCAACTGTAGAAGATAGAGAAGCTGGTATGGTTGAAGTTGATAGTGTATATACAAGTAGTTGGAACATCTTTGCTTCACAAATTATGACAGACTCATTCAAAGTAGAAGCAGGTACAGAGCTTGACGCATTTACAGCAACTCTAAGTTATGCTGATTATGATACAGCTAACGAAGTAGATGTTATTTTGGGCTATGCAATCACTGATTCTCTTGGTGTTGATGCCATCTATACAAGTACCGAATATGATACAACAACAGATGATGGTGCGGAAGGAGCATTAGAGCTAATCCTTACTTATAAATTCTAAAAACCTATTATATAAACCCCAAAACCCTCCTTGTTTTCACTCTCGAAAGAGAGACCCTTGGGGTTTGTATAAAATTCTCTTTTTTACATCTTCTTATCCCCCTTATCATGCTTACAACACATATAAAAACGCTAAAATACTCTTATTAATAAAATTACAAGTAGAATATAATGACAAAAGAAAATAATATAGAAAAAGATTTTATAGATAAGTTAATAGAACTCAAATATAATTATCGTGCAGATATAAGAGATAGAGCGTCTCTTGAAGATAATTTTCGTCAAAAGTTTGAAGCTCTTAATAGGGTTAAATTAAGCGACAGTGAATTTTCTCGTCTTTTGGATGAGATTATTAGCCCTAATGTTTTTAATGCTTCAAAGATTTTGAGAGAGATAAATAGTTTTGAGCGAGAAGATGGCACACCTTTGCACTATACGCTTGTGAATATCAAAGATTGGTGCAAAAACTCCTTTGAGGTGATTAATCAGCTTCGTATCAATACCAAAGAGAGTTTTCATCGTTATGATGTGATACTTCTGCTTAATGGTCTGCCACTGGTGCAGATAGAACTCAAAACGCTACAGATAAGCCCTCGTCGTGCAATGGCACAGATTATTGACTATAAAGAAGATGCAGGGAATGGTTATACCAATACGCTTTTGAGTTTTATGCAACTTTTTATCGTCTCTAATCGTAGCAATACTTATTATTTTGCCAATAACAATACCAAGCATTTTAGTTTTGATGCTGATGAGCGATTTTTGCCTATCTATCAGTATGCTGATAAAAAGAATAAGAAAATTACTAATCTTGATGCGTTTAGCGATGCTTTTTTGTCTAAATGTAAATTGGGGGAGATGATAAACCGTTATATGGTGCTAGTCCAAAGTGAATCAAAACTTATGATGATGCGACCGTATCAGATATATGCTGTGGAGTCTATTGTGGAGTGTATAGAAGATAATAGAGGCAATGGTTATATTTGGCATACTACAGGAAGTGGCAAGACGCTCACCTCTTTTAAGGCTTCTACACTTCTTAAAGACAATGACAGCATACAAAAAATTCTTTTTGTTGTTGATAGAAAAGACCTTGACCGTCAGACACGAGAAGAGTTTAATAAGTTTCAAGAAAATTGTGTGGAAGAGAATACCAATAC
>Ga0193954_1001045_pt1 | contig 14660 bp, 10 predicted proteins | sample BB_5_MG_FD_140340 | JGI IMG/M metagenome (GOLD analysis project Ga0193954, IMG submission 140340) | Microbial mat bacterial communities from the Broadkill River, Lewes, Delaware, United States - BB_5_MG | ecosystem: Environmental > Aquatic > Freshwater > River > Microbial mats | place: USA...
ATATCTTACTATGACTACAAAGATGTTATGATTACCTTTGTACCCAAAGTAGAGCTAGTTAAAAAAAGTAAAAGACTTCCGCCCTATACAAGTAAAAAAGATGCTAAAGGGCGAGGGCTTTTTATGGTAAATGCCATAGCTCTTGCACAGATAGCTAAAGAGAAGTCAAAAGAGTTAGAGGAAGAGGTTATTGCTCTCCTGTTTCGTGATAGTGATGGTACAAGAAGTGATGCTAACACACTATGGGAAGAGAAAAGAGACTCTATCTATAGAGGTTTTCAAATAGAAAAGTTTAGTCAAGGTGTAGCAATGATTCCCAAACCCAAATCAGAAGCATGGCTTATCTGTGCATTGCAAAGCACTCCTTATCAAAACTGTAAAAAACTAGAAAATCGGTCAGGCAATGATAGCTCTCCTAATAATCTCAAAGATGAATTAGAGAGTTTTGAAATATCCAATGAGGAGATAAATAGTATGATTCAAAATGGCAACATTAATATTGAAAAAATTGATATGCCTAGCTTTATAGATTTTAAAAAAAGACTTAAAGAGTTACTGTAGCTATGGCATATATTACAATTAATAAAGAAAATTTTTATCACAACCTTAACCAAATTGCTCTAAAGGTAGGCTCAGTTGAGAAGATTGCTATCGTACTCAAAGATAACGCTTATGGGCATGGGCTTGAAGTGATGGCAGAGTTGGCAAGTGAGTTTGGTATACAACATGCTGTGGTTCGTGATGAGAGTGAAGCACAAAAGATACAATCACTCTTTCAAACTACTCTTGTACTAAGTGGAGAAGCTCATAAGCTCTCAAAGTGTCATTATGCTATTAATAGTATAGAGCAGATTGACTCTCTCCCAAAAGGGACACTTGTGGAGCTAAAAGTGGATACTGGTATGCGTCGGAATGGTATTGTTGTAGCACAGCTAGAGGAGGCTCTAGAGAAGATAGAAAAACAAAGTCTAAAGCTTGTAGGGGTTATGACACATTTTCGTTGTGCAGATGTGCTAAGTTCAGAACTCTTTTGGCAGATAAAACAGTTTGAAGAGGTTCAAAAGCATTTGAAGGCTTTGGGGATAGAGGGTGTGAGAGTACACTCTTGTAACTCTTCGGCTACGCTTCGTCAAAAGAGTATCCAAGAGGATATTGTGCGTGTAGGAATATCTGCCTATGGATACAATGAGCTACCCTACCCTTTTGATGCGATAGAGCTTAGACCTGTTCTTTCGTTATATGCCCAAAAAATCTCTACACGAACCATTCACGCAGGGGAGCGTGTAGGGTATGGGGGTGATTTTGTAGCATCTAGGTCGATGCAGATCTCTAGCTATAGTTTGGGTTATGGAGATGGATGGTGTAGAGGCAATGCTAAAAAACCATATCTTACAAGTGATGGACTAGAGATATTAGGTCGCGTCTCTATGGATATGGTATCCTTAGAGTCTACGCTTGATAGGGTTTGTATTATGAGTGATGCCCAAGAGACAGCCAAATATTTTGATACTATTAGTTATGAGGTCTTAACAGCACTTAGTTCTGATATAAAAAGAGAGGTAGAAAAATGAAATTTATTATTGATTTAATAGAAGATATTCGTACAGAGATAGATAATGATGGAGAGTATGCCATCACAGCTATGCTTCTTAAAGAGGACTCCAACGATAACCAAAAACTTCTCTATGCTGGAGAGACACCTATTGCAAGTTTTGATATTGAGCATAATAGTAAAAAGTTGCTCTTTGGGATAGAGAACAAAGAGAGTTTACTCCTTGTAGATGAGCTTGTGAAGCATCTTTTGATTTTGGGTATGGAGACGATGATGTATCCTCTGTATATCTTTGTTAATGAGCAGTATCCATCGGTAGAGGTTATAGGATTTGGCAAATCTATAGAAGAGCGTAAATATATTCTATTTATTAAGATATAGAGCAAAATACTCTTCTGCTCTCTATTCTCTTTTATCTCTTTAACATAACTCCTCTAATATTATCTTCATCAATAAGCTCTTTGTCATACTTAATAACCATAACTCCCTCAGACTCATTTACATAAATATCATTTACACCTACGGTATCATCTTTTAGGCTCTCTAGTTTGGCTCTATCAAAAAGGTCTGTACCCAAATAGATAGTGCCTCTCAAACCTGGGTTACGCATACCATAAATCCAAAATGCCCAAAATACAGAGACAACAAGCACAGTAATAGCTACAGCTCCTACATCTCCTATCTCAAAGAGTTTTCCTGCGAGTGTGGCACCTACACCCATACCAATATAGGCAAAGGTATTGGCTACACCCAAAGCTGCCCCTTTTTGGTGTGCCTTGGCAAATTTGCTTACAAAGCTCTGAAGCAGTGGCTCAAACATATTAAATCCAATAAAAAAGAAGACCACACCTGTAGCAAAAAGTATCAATGAGTCACTAAACCCCATAAGCAAAAATGCTACTGCAATAAAGCCTATAGAGATGAGGAATATCTCTTTTCCTTTGTTATATTTTTCTCCAAATACTGCGGCTGGTCCCATAGCTAAAATACCAAATACAACCGCAGGAAGATAGACTTTCCAAAACTCTGATAGAGGGAGAGCAAACTTTGTGGAGAGAACAAGTGGAATAAGGAAAAAAGCTATAGCCATAGTAGAAGAGTGAAACAAAAATGTTACATACATTCTAACTAAATCTTTATCCTTAAATACATCTTTTACCTGTGCTTCATCTTCTGAAAAAGAGTGCGTAATCTTTGGTGGTGCAGGAACTACAGTAAAGAGCAAAATAATAGAAAAAAGAGCCATACCAGTAGTAAGATAAAAGAGTATTGCAACCCCACCCGAGAGTCCCCCAATAAGAGGACCAAATATCATAGCTAGAGTAAAAGCAATGGCTATAACCATTCCCATAGATGCCATAGCATGTGCTCTCTCATCTTCGCGGACATGGTCACTAATCATAGCAATAATAACCGAACCAATCGCTCCTGCCCCTTGCAAAAATCGTCCAAGTAGAAGCATATAAATATCTTCTGCCATACCTGCAATAAGCGAACCTAGAGCAAATATTAAAAGCCCAATAAGAATAGTTTTTTTGCGTCCTATACGGTCGCTTAAGACCCCAAATGGAACTTGTAATGCAGCTTGGGTAAAGGCATACCCTCCAACTGCTAATCCAACAAGTGTTGCTGAGGCTCCCTCTAGCTCTGTTGCGTACGCTGACAAAACAGCCATAACAACAAAAAGTCCAAAGAATCTAAGCCCAATAATCAAGCTTAGATGCCAAGTTTTTGCGATAATATCTTTCACGATATAATCCTTTTGATAATTTTTTTTGATAGAATAAGGAGATTATAGTCGACTTGGATTAAAAAAAGGTTAATAAAATGCAATTAGTATTAGCAAGTTCTAATAGTGGTAAGGTAAAAGAGTTTAATAGACTCTGCAAAGAAAAGATAGTTCCATTTAGTGATTTGATGGAATCATTTGAGATTATTGAAGATGGTGATACCTTTGCTCAAAATGCTCTTATTAAAGCACGAACAATTTATAATAAATTAGGCAAAGGCTCTCTTGTTATCTCTGATGATAGTGGTATTACAGTACCTCTTTTGGGCGATGCTCCAGGAATTTATAGTGCGAGATATGCAGGAGAAGGTGCGAGTGATAGGGATAACCTCCATAAACTTATAAATGATATTACTGCTATGAATGTGGAAAGAACAGATGCCCACTATACAGCGTGTATAGCTATTGTAAGTGAATTAGGTGAGTTTGTAGTGCATGGATGGATGTATGGAGAGGTGATAACTCAGATACGAGGAGAGGGTGGCTTTGGCTATGATCCTATCTTTATTCCTGCCAAACACCAAAAGACTCTAGGAGAACTTGATGAAGCTATCAAATCAGAAATTTCTCATCGAGCAAAAGCTTTGAAACTTGCAAAGCCTATTATTGAGATGATACAAAAAAAGGGGAACTAAGATGAGTGGTAAAAACCATGAAGAGTTTATGGATGATTTACAAAAAATATATGATGAATTACAAGTAAGACAGAATCATCTAAATGGATTCTATACTCTAATAGAAGAGAGTCATTATGAAGCAGACAAAGTGGTCTCTAAATTTTTAAAGACACTAGAGCTACGAAGTAATAGTGAAAATATAATGGCTGCACTTATTCGTATTGTAAACTTGAGAGAAGATGCTCTTGAACAGGTGTTACAAAAAGCTGATTTTAGCGAAGAGGAGATTATCCTCAAAAAAGAGAGTGCGTATCTTTTTGTAAGTCATTTTCACCTAGAGCGACACTCTTCATTTGTCTCTTGGATTAATGAACACAAGCTTCTTAATCCATTCTACCGTACACTTATCTATGGAGTTAATGCTGTAGGTCAGGCTATGAGTGGGTGGCAGAGTGTCTGGACATCTTATATTATTCATGGTGTAAACCGTCAACTCTATAGACTCTTCAATGGAGATGAACAAAAAATCTATGAAAAGCTAGAACGAGAGGGTCTCTATGACCTTGATGAGACAGGATGTATTGGTGACCGCTGTTACTCTGTACTCCATGAAGATAAAGATGGCTCCTATCAGGTTGTCTCCTATGCACAGGCATTTAGAGAAGAGGTCAAACAAGTTGTCCTAGCACTCAATACATTTATTCACTCCCTAGAAGAGGAAGAGGATGATATATTTCATCAAAAAGAGAACTGGATAGCCTATCTTCTTGCTATGAAAGTAGCCTTTAAACATAAAAACCCAAATGAACTTATTCATCGTTGGGCAAATGTGGATAGAGCATGGATGGCAATTAAGACACCTTTGCAGATAGGTCACCCTTTGGAGTATTATGAAGACCATTACCGCAAAGCTGTAGCACTAGAGTGGGATTTGAGGATTGTCAATCCTGCTCTACAAAGAAACTCTCATACCCGTGCAAATATTATGGCGTTCTCTTCTGTTTTGGCAGAAAAAATTGGAGAGAATGCAATTAAAGTTATTAATAATAATATTGAACAAGTCAAAAATACACAACTCTACATAGGACAACCCGTTCTCTACTATGGAGCACAGTTTAATGGTCTTTTTTCTGCACAAGTAGTGCCAAATGATGAGCAAGTCTCTACAGAACTTGGAAAGAAGATTTTTGCCTATTCAGATTTTGTTATGGCTTCAAAAAAAGCAAAACCTGTAATGCGACTTAGTGTAGAGACACTAGGAGAGGCATTTATAAGCAAACAACAAAGACTCATCAATGAAGAGCCACAACTCTGGCATAAGATTTATGATATATCTACAATAGGGCATGAGTTTGGACATATTTTGTGGATTAGTCGTGATACAGAACTTAGAATGAACTCCACTGGACAATTTAAAAATATAGAAGAGTTCAAAGCCACTGCAGGTGGACTTATGGCATTTTTTCATAACGAAGATGAAGAACTCAAAAAACACCTTGTAGATGATTTGGTCTCTCGTGCGGTGGGGCTAATGGCGTGGCGTGAGGTGGGAGAAGTTCTGCCTTACTACTGTGAAGGACTTATCCACCTAGATATTCTCTTTAAGAGTGCTATCATTAGCTTTAATGAGCAGATTCTTATTGATTATAGTCGTTATGAGTTGATGAAATCTCTCTATCAAGAGACATACAAAGACCTAGCCTCTCACTACTTACGCAAAGCCGATGCCTCTAGCTTCCTCTACCGTTTTGTAGATAAAAAAAATGGAAAATACCTTCCAAAAGATAGCCTAGTCAAAGAGTTTGTAGACCGTTACTACAAAAGATACAAAGAGATAGGTCAAGAGAGCATAACACTCTCCTAGGAGAGGCTACACCCTCTCTATCTTTACCTCATCTCTTAAAAGATATATAATCATACCCTCTGTCTCTTTGTTGGTAATAGAGCCAATAGCCTGAGTGTAGTATTGTACTTGTTGGATATGTTTGGTATGGTACTTATAAGAACTTTTATAATCTATAACCAAATAACTCTGAGGATACTCCAAAAGAAGGTCTATCTGTTTGAGTTCTCCTTGATAACTAATAGATTGTTCGTGGATACTCCTAGCACCTCTAAAGAGAGCCATAAAAGTTGTATCATTAATAAGGTCTGTAATGCGTGAAGTTATATCACTCCATTGCGTCTCATCCAAGAGTGTACCATAATGGTTTTTGCTACTCTCTAGGGCATGTGTGAGTGACTCTATATCAAAATGTGCCATCATCTCTAGGGTATAGTGCAAGGCAAGACCAAAGTTTATAGCATCATAATCTCTTATCTCCTCTTCTTCTTTGGGAGTAGTACTATTTTGTCGTCCATAATGTCTAATAGTAATAGGAGCCAACTCTTTGGGGGCTAAGGGAGCAGAGATAAAGTTTGAAGGCTTAGAGGGTGTTCCTCTTGAGGTAATATCTATGCGTAAAAGGTCAAATATAGACTTTTCTCTCTTTTTGATAATAATCATCTCTTCAACAGCACGAGTAAGTGCTACATAGAGAACATTTAGGCTATCTTTGCGTGAGGCGATACTCCGTTGAGCCAAAAGTTCTTTATAAGCGAAATCAAACTGGTCTCTATTGGCTGTACGGTAGTAGACTCTCTCAATACTCAAATCATCATCAAAACGAAAAAGAAGTGGGTCTCTGTCACTATTGGGGCGTGTTAATTTGTCCACAACAATTACCCGTTCAAACTCTAACCCTTTGGAGCCATGGATAGTCATAATCTTGGCACCATGGATACTATTAGATGCCACAGACAAAGAGGCACTCTCGAACTCTTCAATAAATTCAGGTACAGTAGTATAGTTACTTGCAAAACTCAAAAGCTTCAAAAGATTTGGGTCAGACTCAAAGTATCCAAACTCTCTAATAAGCTTATCTATAATTTCAAATGGATTCAAATAGGGGTGAAACCACTCAAACTTAGCATCTCTCATTCCTACTCTATCCAAAAAGGCAGACAAAAAAGCAGAGTAATATTGACTCTTGCCATAGAAGAGATACTTTATCACCGCCACAATAGAGGCTACCTTGGCTATTCGTTGCAAAGAGCTAGAGGTTTTGAGAATAGTCTCTATCCCCTCATAATGACAAAGTTCTTGCAGTGAAGCTCCATCTTTGTTGGTAAAGACCAAAAATGCTATCTCATCCACACAGATACCTCTTTGTATCATCTCTTTGGCTTGGTTGACAGCACTCAAAAGAAGCCTTGTAGACTCCTCTTGCTCTTCATCTTCTATAGGCTCTATCACCTTCACAAACCCTTCACTCGCTTGTAGCTTACTATTTTGGGGCAAATACCCCTCCATAACACCTACAAACCACTCATTTACCTGCTCAATCACAGCTTTTGAGCTACGGTAGTTTGTATCCATCTGCTCAATAGTTACCCCAAACTCTAACGCAACCTTATCAAAAAGCTCTTCAACCCCTCCTCTAAAACGATACAAAGATTGCTTAGTATCACCCACATAAAAAAAACTCCTAAACTCATTCTGACCTCTTCCTGCAAATATCTCTTCAATCAATGGCTTTAGCAGAAGATACTGCAAAGAGGAGGTATCTTGAAACTCATCAAGTAAAATATGTCTAAACTTACTATCTATTTTAAAGTAGATAAACTCTTTGCTTACGGTCTCATAAAGCAATCTATAGGTAAAAAAACTCAAATCATCAAAGGTAAGTATATTTGAGTGTTTGGCATTGGTAATAGTTGCATTTTTGAAATAGGAGTAGAGTTCAAAAAGATGCTCCAAAATAATCGCCTCTTTGGTCTCTATCCACCGAAAAAGTAGTAGTTTGAGTTCTTGATAGTGTTGGTCTATAAAGGGATTTTTCTCTACATACTTTTTATAATTTTTATGCTCCAAAAGAGATTCTTTTTGAAAGAGTGGTTTTTTGAAAAGAGGTGCTATATTCTCTTCTCTAAAATTATTAATTGCACTCTTGGATGCTCCTGACTCTATAAGCATCTCCAAAAGCTCCAAACGAATCTTATGAATACTCTCTTCTAACACAGGGAGTTGATAGGATGCTCTCCTACTCTTTGGCAAAATAGGGTCTAACCGATAGAAGTTTTGCATCAACTCAAAGAGCTTAGCAAATCTTCTATCTTCAATATCTATAGCCAACTTAGCCAAAGAGTCCAAAAGCCCCATCACTTTAATCTCTTCCAAAAAGAGTTCTTCTAGCATCTTTGGTTTCTGCTCTTTGGTCACAAACTCTGGCTCTAACCCCAACTCAAAAGAGGACGCACGCAATATAGAAGCAAAAAAGCTATCAAGCGTAACAATAAAATTACTACTTTGTAAAAATCGTTGCAAAACAAGTGGCTGTTTTTGTAACAACTCAAAAGGCGGTATCTCTGTTTGCAAAGATATTGCTTCTAAAAATGCTCTATTCTCAACTTCACCCAAAAGCCTCAAAGAGTCCACAACCCTCTCTCTCATCTCTGCTGCTGCTTTATTAGTAAAAGTTGCAGCCAAAATAGTATTAGGAGACTCTCCCAAAAAAAGCAAAGAGATATACCGAACAGCCAAAGCAAAAGTCTTACCAGACCCTGCCGAAGCAGAATAGGCTAAATAGGGATTAAACGAAGATGGAATAGAAGACATGAGAGAAGTTCCTTAATCAATAATTATGAAAATAACTTATTGATGCGATTATACAGTGAAAAATATTATTTTTGCTATAGTGAAGTATCACAAGATAAAAAAGGATTTAATGATGAACTATATAGCAACTCTTCTACTACTCACTCTCTCCCTTTTAGCAGAGTCACAAGAGCTAAAACCATGGGCAAAGGCTCTCTCGCAACTCACACCACAAGAGAGAGCAGTTATTGTAGACAAAGGTACAGAGAGACCATTTTCTGGTAAATATGTCTCTACAGATGAAAAGGGTATTTATCGTTGTAAAGTATGCAATAGTGCTCTGTATCACTCTAATGATAAGTTTGATAGTCACTGTGGATGGCCTAGTTTTGATGATGCTATCAAAGGGGCAATCAAACGACAAAAAGATGCCGATGGCAGACGCACAGAGATACTCTGTAACCACTGCAATGCCCACTTAGGACATGTTTTTGAGGGGGAGGACATGACTGCCAAAAATGTACGGCACTGTGTTAACTCTATCTCACTAAAGTTTGAAAAAGCCAAAAAGCCAACCAAAGCCTATGCCTATTTTGCAGGTGGCTGTTTTTGGGGTGTGGAGTATTATCTTGAAAAGCTAGAGGGTATTCTTGCTGTAGAATCAGGATTTATGGGTGGAGAGACCAAAAACCCTAGCTACCGTGAGGTTGTTCGTGGTAAAAGTGGGCATTTAGAGAGTGTAGAGGTGGTGTATGACCCTTCTAAAATCTCTTATGAAGCCTTAGCCAAACACTTTTTTGAAATCCATGACCCCACCCAAAAAGATGGACAAGGACCAGATATTGGCTCACAGTACCACTCTGCTATCTTTGTAGACTCACCCACAGAAAGGAAAACTATAGAAAAACTTATAGCACAACTCACATCCAAAGGCTACGCTATAGCTACCAAAATTCTTCCAAAATCCTCTTTTTATAGAGCCGAAGAGTACCATCAAGACTACTATGACAAAAACAAAAAAGAACCCTACTGCCATGGGTTTGTAAAGCGTTTTTAAAGAGTCATCTTAGCCTCTAGTTTTTGTACCATATCCATAGTTCGTAAAACACTATCAGAGGTTAAGCTCATAGAATCAACGCCCATCTTCAAAAGAGCCTCTGCCATATCAGGGTAGTCAGAGGGGGCTTGTCCACAGATACCAATAGGGCGGTTATTGCGTTTTGCACCCTCGATAGCCATCTGTAACATCATCATAACTCCCTCATCTCTCTCGTCAAAATCAAAAGCGACGAGTTCACTATCGCGGTCAACTCCTAGTACAAGTTGTGTTAAATCATTAGAGCCAATGCTAAAGCCATCAAATATTTGGCTAAAGGCATCTACTTGAATTACATTATTTGGGATTTCACACATTACATAGATTTTAAGTCCATTTTCTCCTTGGGTCAGACCATATTTTGCCATAGCCTCTATGACTCTTTTACCCTCTTCTACCCGTCTGCAAAATGGTATCATCAAGATAATATTCTCCATGCCCATCTCTTCACGAATCCTCTTCATAGCCATACACTCTAGGGCAAATCCCTCTTCATAATGTGGGTCTGTATAGCGTGATGCTCCACGAAACCCTATCATAGGATTCTCCTCTTCAGGTTCAAAAATCTCTCCACCCAACAAAGAGGCATACTCATTACTCTTAAAGTCACTCATCCGCACAACACAAGGCTTAGGGTAGACCGAAGAGGCAATAGTAGCTACTCCCTCGGAGAGTGTCGAGACAAAATACTCCTCCAAAGAGCTATAGGCTCGTGCTAAATGCTCTATTTTTTCTCTTGTCTCTATCTCTAGCTTATTGGGATATTTGAGTGCCATTGGGTGGACTTTGATAAAGTTAGAGATAATAAACTCCATCCGTGCCAACCCAATACCATCCACAGGAAGCCATGCTAATGAAAATGCCAAAGAGGGGTTGCCCATATTGAGCATAATATTTGTTTTTGTTTTACTTAGATTATTGAGGTTGGTCTGTTCTACACTATACTCTAATAACCCCTCATAGACAACTCCCTCTTCACCCTCAGCACACGAGAGGGTAATCTCTTGGTCTGTCTGGAGTAGCTCTGTAGCGTTGTATGTAGCCACTATCGCAGGGATACCAAGTTCACGAGCCACAATAGCAGCGTGGCAAGTTCTGCCTCCTCGGTTGGTAATGAGTGCGGAGGCCTTTTTCATAATAGGCTCCCAATCAGGAGAGGTAATATCTGCTACAAGTATCTCTCCATCTATAAATTCATGGAGCTTGGAGACATCATCAATAATGCGTACTTTTCCTTTGGCAATCTTCATACCCACTGCACGACCACGCAGTATCTCTGCACTTTTTTCTTTGAGTTGGTACTGCTCTAAGAATATTCTCTCCAAGTCCCAAAGCACCATTAATAAAGACGACATCTTTAAATCCACTCTCTGTATCTATAGAGAACATCACCCCACTCGCACCAATATCACTGCGAACCATCTTCATAACCACCACAGAGATATCCCCCTCTAGGTAGGAGAATCCATTGTTGTATCTATAGTCAATAGAGCGGTCATTAAAGTTAGAAGCAAGGCACTGTAAGTAGCTCTCTAGTAGGAGCTTATCTCCATCAATATTAAGATAACTATCGTTTTGTCCTGCAAAAGATGCATCCACAGAGTCCTCAGAGGTAGCAGAAGAGCGAATAGCTAATGAAAGCCCCTCTCCATACTGCTCTTTTAACTCTTGATAAGAGGCTTCTATCTCTTGAATTAAATCAGATGGGTTATTAAAACTTCTCCTGTCGATTGAGTTTATACTTTACTATTCCATCTTTAATCTCGATAATAGAAAAAAAGTTTTTTGTAATAACCAAAGAGCATCCATCTTCTTTATTTTCAAAATATTCTAGTGATAATTTTTTGCCTAACTCCAAAAATTCATCATCTCCAGTATAATTATTTATAGGTAAATCAAGATAGAGGAGTGGGTCTAGTGCCTTTTCATTATTATAAAAAAACATCCCCTCATTGAGCCTCTCTAAGCTAGAGAGAGTGCCATCTACTCCTAGTTTTTGGGCTATTAGATGCCCAAGACTTCTAATGTAGCTTCCCTCACTTACTGTAGCTTCAAAGTGGACAAAGGGGTGGTTGTAGTTGAGAAGTTTTATAGTGTAGATTGTAGAAGTTATCTTTTTGAGTTCTACATCTTTGCCCTCTCGTGCAAGTTCGTAGGCTCGTTTGCCACCTATTTTTTTGGCAGAGAATTTAGGGGGATAATACTCAAGCCTCCCCTCAAAGCTCGTAAGGGTTTGTTCAATATCTTCTGTAGTAAATGGAGGAACATCTATAATACTATCAACTTTCTCAATATCAAGCGTAGGGGAGTTTACGCCAAGCCAGAGTGTAGCACGGTAGGTTTTGGGTGTCTTTTTGAGGTAGTTAAAGAGCTTGGTATACTGCCCTGTAGCCACAATCAAACACCCTGTAGCAAAGGGGTCGAGTGTGCCTGAGAAGCCTACTTTTTTGGTACTGTATTTTCTTTTAACATAGCCCATATAGCCATTAGAGCTACGAAATATAGGTTTTTTGACAACAAATAATCTATTCATTAGACAGACTGCACAAAGGAGCTAAGTATCTTTTTTTTATTCCCACCAAAATTAATAAGTAGGTTATACTCTTTGCCTGTTTTGTTCACCGCTTGTACACGCCCTATTCCAAATATTTTATGCTTGACTAAATCACCTTTTTTGTAGCCTGAGCTTTTTGTAATTTTGAGGCTTGTACTCTGTATAAGTCCCGCTTCTCCCAAAAATCGGCTCTTATCTATCATCTTTCTACGCCCTTTATAGAAGCGACTATCAACATAACAAAGCGTCAAATGCCGTTTGGCTCTTGTGATAGCCACATAGCCCAAACGACGCTCCTCTTCCATATTGCACCCATCTCCAAGAAGTGGGAAAAACTCCTCCTCTAATCCAATTACAAAGAGGTGTTCAAACTCCAAGCCTTTGGCTGCGTGTACACTCATAATAGTAATAATATCACCCTCTACCTGATCTTGTTCGCTACTTAGGGCTATATCATTCAGAAACTCATCAAGAGTAAGAGAGGGAGTCTTTTCTACAGAGTCTCTAAAGTATCCATAAAACTCATCAATATTCAAAATACGGTCATGTCCATCTACCATAGAGGCGTAGTAGTTTTTGAGACCTATCATCTCTTCAAAAAGTGTTATAAATGCAAGAAGAGATGTTTGGCTACTCTGTTGTAAGAGTTTAATATCAGCTATCAATTTTTTGATTGCTAGAGATACTTTTTTGCCTACAATCTCTTGAAGTTTTGGTTGTGTTGCTGTATTAATAGCCCCATAAAAAGATGAGTTTTGCTCAAATGCAAACTTTTGCAACTTCTCTATAGAGGCTTTTCCTATCCCTCTTTTTGGTTTATTCACAATACGAATAAAAGAGAAATCATCATAAGGATTAGATAAAACTCGTAAAAAAGAGATAACATCTTTGACCTCTGCTCTCTCATAAAAACGCATACCTCCAATAAGCTTAAACCCTAAGCCCTCTTTGGTAAACCCCTCTTCTAACGAGCGAGAGAGTGCATTGATGCGGTAGAGTACTGCAATATTATCAGGATGGACACCTGAGAGTAATAACTCTTTAATCTCTTGTGCTATTGTTTTGGATTCATGGACTTCATCCAAAGAGTGATGGAGTTTTACACTTGGTCCTTCACCTTTTTGACTTATAAGGTTTTTTCCTAATCTATTACTATTATGTTCTATAAGTCTATTGGCTGCTTCTAATATAGGTTGTGTAGAGCGATAATTAGTCTCTAATTTGATAGTTTCTGCACCATCAAAATTATCTGAAAATTCTAAAATATTACGAATATTCGCACCACGCCAACCATAAATACTCTGGTCATCATCACCCACAACACAAAGATTTCCGTGTGCAGAAGTTAGGTGTTCAAGTAGTTTAAATTGAAGCTCATTTGTATCTTGATACTCATCTACCATTATATATTTATAACGATTACTTATTTCTTCTCTTAATTCTTTATTTTGATCTAATATTTGATAGGTGAGCATTAAAAGGTCATCAAAATCAACTAAGTTATTTTCTATAATATTATCTTGATATGCCACATAGACTTTAGCCACTTTTTGATAATCTTTGAGTTCTGCTTTTTCTAATACTACTTCGGGGCCAAGAAGGGAGTTTTTATACTTTGAAATTTCGCTTGAGATAAAAGAGATACTCAAATCAACTTTAAGCTCTTTTGCAAGAGAACGAAGAAGACGCTTCTTGTCATCACTATCAATAATCACGAAATTGTTATCTCTTCCAAGGTGATGGATATGAAATTTCAAAAAAAGAAGCCCAAATTTATGAAAAGTACATAAAAGGGGCAAGGATTCACTCTCTTTGGATACAAGATTCAAAGCTCTCTCTCTCATCTGCATAGCTGCTTTATTGGTGAAGGTTAAAGTGAGTATGCTTCTAGGGTCTATGCCAACTTCACCAATAAGGTAGGCAAGTCGTGTTACGAGTGTTTTTGTCTTACCACTACCCGCCCCAGCGAGGATTAACAGGGGTCCATCTATGTGTATAGCCGCCTCTTGTTGATCCATATTTAATTCATTTAAAATTGTTTTCATTATTATTTCTCTTTTTCTTACTTATATATAAATTATAGCGTGGATAGGGTTAAAGGGAGCATATAGATTATAGTAGAGAATTATTAGCAAAACTTAATTAAGATAAAGTTATGAATTAGTTTAAGTTTATATAAGATATAATATATTTAATACATATTATAAGTATTTAAGATAAAGGAATCACTAATGTTAAAAGATTTTGTTAAATTAGAAACATTTTTAACTGTTGCAAGAGAGAGAAGTTTTTCAAAAGCTTCTGCAAAGCTAGGTATCTCACAACCAGCAGTTACGCAACAAATCAAATTTATAGAGAAGTATCTTGCAGCCAAGATTATAGAACGCAAAAAAAATGGTATCAAATTAACAGCAGA
>Ga0193954_1001049_pt1 | contig 14620 bp, 16 predicted proteins | sample BB_5_MG_FD_140340 | JGI IMG/M metagenome (GOLD analysis project Ga0193954, IMG submission 140340) | Microbial mat bacterial communities from the Broadkill River, Lewes, Delaware, United States - BB_5_MG | ecosystem: Environmental > Aquatic > Freshwater > River > Microbial mats | place: USA...
GTAATGAGAAAGGTAATTATTATCGCACATTCACTTTATAAAAATGATAAGAAGTATGACAAAAACTATGGACAAAGTAACGAGGGTTGCAATGAATAATTAAGCCTAAAATATGTTACTATTAGTATCATTGTTGAGTTTTTTTAACGTGGCGACTCGTATGAGATGGGTTACCTCTTGAAGTGATTTGGTTTTGTTATCTTCATTGTATGCCCATACCTTATCACCAATTTTGATATCTTCTATTGGGATGAGTTCATCTTGTGTGGCTACGAGTGTACCGCTTTTCCCTCATATCTTTTTTTAATGTAATCAAATAACATAAATAATATTCTATTACAATAATGACTAATAGATTTATTATGATTTTCTAATTTTATGGAATATTTTCTTTTGTAGTATTTATGAGATAATAACATACCTTGTAAGGAAATCTTGGGTGCGAAGTATAGAAAAGTAAATGTGTCGAAAAAATAATTTATAAAAGTGGTTACCAATAGGTTGCCAAAGTGTAAAAAAAGCAAACCTTAAATAGGCTTTCAAACATCGATGATATGGGGGTTTGAATAAGATTTATATGTTTTACTGGCAGAGAGGAAGGGATTATAAATAGTGCATTTTTTCATATCTTTTCAAACCTACGCAAAGCTCTTCAAAGCCCCATATTAAGGGGCTTTACGGCTACTTCACACTATAATCATATTTACTCCAATTTAGTCACCTTTTTGCAAAAATGGTGACTAATAGGTGACTAAAATATAAGGATTTTAGCATGGGATTTATTAACTCAAAAAAGTATGATGGTGTTCAATCGTATCATAAAAGCAATAAAGATATTTCTTACTATATTCGCTACAAAGATGAGAGTAATAAACTTAGAAGAGTCAAAGTAGGTGATAAATCTAAAGGTATTACAGAGGCTTTTTGTAATCAAAAAAGAATAGAGATTATCAATAGTATAAGATTAGGTGGTGAAGCTCCAAAATTAGCTAGAAAAAAGAAAAAAAATGTTGTTAAACTCAATGATGTAGCTGATTTGTATTTCAAACAAAGAGAGGTCTATATAAGTGGTGATATATCAAGATATTATCGAAACTATCCATCAAAACTAAGAGAAAAATTTGGTGAAGAGGATATTGAGTCTATTACAGCAGATAAAATCTATAACTACCAAGTAGAACTTAAAAATGAGGGTCTAGCTCTTGCAACAATCAATTATAATATCACCTTTTTAGGTACACTTTTTAACCTTGCTATTGATGAAAACTTGTGTGATCAATCTAACCCCGTTCAAGATAAAAAAATCAAGAGATTAAAAGTTGATAATCAAAGAGATAGATATTTAACACTTAACGAGATACAAAAGATTTATCAAGATATAGAAGATAGAGATTTAGAGCTTTTTACAAAACTTTCACTCTCTACTGGTGGAAGGCTAGAGACTATTTTACATATTCAAGTTAAAGATATTAAACTTGATGATAATATTGTGACACTCAAAGATTTAAAAAATGGTGATACCTACAAAGGCTTTATTAGAAATGATCTAATTGAGCCTATCAAAGAGCATATCAAAAACAATAAACTATCTCCCAATCATTTTATAGTGGGTGGTAAGTTAGAGAAATATCCAAGTAGAACCATACAAAGAAAAATGAAAAAAATTATGGATAATCTTTTTAATGAGGGGTTAGATACAAGAGACGCTAAAAACAGAGTAGTGATACACTCACTAAGACACACTTTTGCTTCACATCTAGCTATTAATGGAACTCCTATTTTTACCATTCAAAAACTAATGAACCACAAAGATATTAAACAGACTATGAGGTATGCAAAGTTAGCCCCTGATAGTGGTATGGACTTTGTAAACTCTCTCTATGCCAAAGCTTCTTAAAATATTTCGAGTCATGTTTTTCTCCGAAAACTTTCACGACTCGACTTTAGCAATATACCAACTATTTTTATCATTCACTAGCTTTTTTAGACTCTAAATATATCACTTTTGAACTTTAAAAACTTAGGGGAACAACCCAAGATTTCACCGCGAAAGCTCATGGAGTGCAACGCAATGAGTCGTGGATGAAACAACAACCGATAGGGCGTTAGGATAGCATGGTAAAGCCTATTAATTTAGAAAATTAGGCAACATAAAAAGCCCCATGTGGAGCTTTTAAAAGTTAATTTTGGATAAACTCGATTTTGAGTCTTTTATAGTCTTTATAGGGTAAATCTTCCCATTCTCCATTACTACCCCCAAAGAAACAATCAGCATTTACAGATACAGCAATACAATCATGTTTTGATGCTAACTCATCAACATCAATTTCATATTGCTCTTTAAGTATCTCTTTAGCTAAATCCTCTTCATTGTAATAACAGACATAGTTATTTTGAGAGTCTCTAATATCAAAGTTGTACTCATAGAAGCTTATATCATGATCCTCATAGCCAAAGTGCCACCTAAGCAAATCAAGAGTGAGTTCACCATAATCTAAACCCTCATCTTCATGTAGAGCATAGAGTACCTTTTTGAAGCTATCCTCATTGATTTCAACCATTAATCCATCTTCACCAACATAACTATACTCAAACTCCTCAGGTCTATTTCCAAAATCTTTGTGAGGTTTCCATAAGTTAGATAGATTCTCACACTCTATATACTCAGTAATACTAAGGTATTTAAAGGGAAAATCTCTATCATAGGGAGTTAGACAGATAACCTTTTTGTTATCATCCACTTCACTTTCAAATTCTTCTAGTAGGTTCATAGCCTATCCTTTTTGTTTTAGTTTGTAGATAAACTGTAAAACTATTTTTGGATTTGTCAAGAGATTTAATAAGGTCTAACTTTTAAAGGATTGAGTAGTCATCTTTTGTTTTGTAGGTGAAGTGTAGGCATTATCAAAATAAAGCTAATGATTATAAAAAGCAAACAAAAAAATCAAGGTAGTAGCAAGTCTCCACCTTGATTTTTTTTGGTTTTTACTTTTTAGCTCATTATCACTTTATTTTTTAATCTTTATGATTATGAAAACTGAACTATTAATTGAAATGATTGCTGAATTGACTCAATCAGGTTATGTAGATGCAAAAGTATTACTTGAAACTATTGAAAACAATGATCTTGATATTTATGAGATTATGAATGAACTTAGAGCTAATTTTTGAGAGCAGTTTCAAAATCAATACAATTGGATTATGTATGAAGTTTTATCATCCATTGGTAGAAATTTTATTGAGTCTCATGAAGAGCTATTTGAAAATGATGGAGATAGAGAGTATGAGGTTTTTACTAACTATTGTGATAGTCACATTTGGTTTAATGATGAGGCTATTGAAGAGGAGTTTGAAAAGTTTATCAAATGGTAGATAGAGTTTTTCTATCTACTTTTTTTATTTTTTTGATATTTCACCATTTTTTGCTATACTAGTTACATATTATATTTTAATGGAGTTAATTATGACTACAATTGATTTAGGAAGTGTAACGGTCAATAACTCTCAAATATTGAATTTTTCAACTGATGAAATCAAAGCTTCAGTAAGAAAATTTTTAGAAGAAGAGTTTTTAAAAAGAGACCTTAAAAGTAGAAAAAAAGGTAAATGGGCAAAAGTTGCTGATGAAGTAAGAGGTACAATGAGTAAATCAACATCTGATTATCTACAAGAGTGTAGCAAAGAGATTAGAGAGGGATTTGAATTAAGAGATTTACCCGTTAAGAAAAATAGCTAATGACAAAATATGTATTTGATACCAATGTCACATCAATTATTGGAAGAGATGAACAAGTTGCTTATAACCTACTCGATAGGCTCAGTAACTTAGCTGATGAGGATACTATGTTTGTCTCTGTTTTAACACTATATGAGTCAAGTTATGGACTTAAAAATGCTACTTGTGACTTGCATAAACAAGAGATTGAAAAGAACATTGCTTTTGTGCAAAAGTATTTTGAGATTATTCCTTTGGATTTAAAAGAGATGGATATATATGCAGAGCTAAAAGTAGCCTATAAAAATCATACAGGTATTACCAAAAACAGTGCGAAAAAGAATGATATTGATATACTCATTGCTTCAAGTGCAATTGCCAAAAATGCAACCCTTATAAGCAATGATAGAATTTTTGAGACACTCTCAGAGATTGAACCTCGTTTACAATATGAAAATTGGTTAAAGTAAAATTGCAAACATTCTTTGCAATTTTTTATTTGCCAACTTCCTAAAAATCCCTAAACTATTTACTAGTGATAATAAAAATTATTGCTAGTAAAATAATCCACACCCACCTATGAAAAATCTACAAAAAAATACTCAATCACCTCTATTACAAAAATCTATAAAAGAAGTGATAGCAGATTTCACAAGCTCTTTTAACTCTATCAAGACCAAAAAAAGATACCAAAAAGTTTTGGTAGAGTTTTTTGAGTTTATGGAAATAGGCTCTTTAGAGAAGTTGGGAGAGTATCATATCACTCAAATTCATACTTGATTTGAGAGCTTTAAAGCTACTAAAATCAAAGTAGAAAGTTTATCTATTGAAGAGCATATTTTAAACCCTGCTACTATTAATAATATTGCTTACTCTATCAAGTCATTTTTTAAATATCTCATTGATTACTACAACTACCCTAAAAATCCACTGTCAAGTTATAAGCCCCTTAAAACCAAACAACACTCTTCTACTGAGTCACTTAATAGAGGTGAGCTTCTTGATATACTTAAACAAGCAAAGCTTGATTATTTGGATATTTTGGTAAAGTCTAATAAACCCAAAAAACATCTTACCAAATTAAGAGATTATTTGATTTTTTCTCTCCTTGCTCTATCACTTAGAAGAGAGGAGATTTGTAAGATTAGATGGGATGATTTTAAAGAGAGTTCCTATCTACATATCAGCCAAAAATGAGGGAGTTATAAATATATTCCTCTTCCCCTTTGACTGCTTGATTTTGTGATGAAGTACAAAGATGAAAAAACTAACAATGGCTTTAACTCCAATTATATCTTTACCCCTTTTTCTAATAACTATTCAGGAGATACCAACAAACCCATTCAAGCTGATTACATTATGCAGATTACTCAAAAGATGTGTGATAGATTGAGTATTCATAAAAAGATAACTCCACACAGTTTTAGAAAAACTTTTATAGAGTTATCTTTGAACAACAATGAGAACTACAACAATATCATGAATGCTACAGGTCATAAGACCTCACAGATGATTTACTATTATGACTATAGGGATAAAATAAGAAATAATGCTATTAATAGTTTTAAAGATATATTCTAATAAAACAAATATTGTAAATTAGTTTCTTCTAATCTAAGTTGTTATCTTTTGTTTTGTCAGGATTGCTAACAGGTGTATCTATGTTATTAATTTTTCTTATATGGTAGTTAGGATAATTACCTTTTTTAATCTCATTTACAAACTGTTTTCTAGTCATATCTTTATTTTTATAGTTATCATGAAACTCTTGATTTCTACCAGTATCACTTTCATTTATAACTTTAACTCTTTTATTAGCCATATTATGGTCTCCTTAATTATATGTATTTTTTAACATTATAGTAAAATAATAATTATATGTCAAATATGATAATTAATATATATGCTAATATACTTATTGGTAATGTTTTAATCTTAGGTATCTATATATTGATATTCTTTTTAAAATCCAACTCCCCACTACTCAAAACTTTCTTAGCCAAATAATTAATAAAAAAGCTCTCCACCATGGGCTTTTTCTCAATAGCTCTTTGTATATCCTCTTCTCCTGCTAATACAAAAGAGTATTTAGCTTTGAAGCCCTCATAATACTTTGGCATTTTATCACTGTTTTTAGTGATAAAATCTTTTACTTTTTGCTTTATTTGTGCATTAAACTCTTTTTTGATGGCTTCCTCTTTTTGCTTCTTTTTTTGTAGTTTCTTTTGCTCTTTTTGGTACTGTTTGGCTTTTGCTTTTTTACTCTCCTCTTTGATATCAAAAAGTGATTTTTGATTGGCATAATCATTTTTAAGTGCCTCTCTTAAAAATCATCAAATTGAGGCTTTAATACTTCCCTTTTCAAACTTTTTGAGTGTATAGAGTGCATTGGATAAAATCTTATCTTCACTATATTTTTCATAGATTTTTGTTATAAAGGTTTGATCAATGTGAAGCTTGTTTGATAAAATCTCATAGCTTTGGTTTTTAGTATATTTTGGTAATGGTTTTTGCTCTTGTATTGGCTCTACTGTAGGCTTTTTAGTATCTTGTTTTGTATCTCTTTTTATTACTTCTTTTGGTTGCTCTTTAGTAGTTTTTGGTATTTGATTCTCTTTGATAATCTCTTCAACTTTTGCTTGTTTATTGGGCAGAATATAAAAAGTGATCACCTCAACTCTTCTACCTTTTTTTTGCTCTTCAAAGCTAAACTTGATGTCTGTTTTTGCTTCAAGCTCTTTTTGAGTACCTAAGATGATTTTGTTTTTAAAGTGACTGTATTTTTGATACTGATTAGGCTCTATTTGTAAAATCTCTTTGAGCTTTTCAATGGTAACTTTCCACCATCACCCCTTTTGATACTGTTTGAGTAGCTCATAGATTCTAATAGTATAACCACTCTTTAGGTTGGCTATCTTATCAAGGTGATAAGAGGTAAAGTTATTAGAGATATTAAGCAGATAGGGTTTTAGTTTGGGATTAACCTCAAAATTTATCAAACCTTTTTCATCTGTATTGATATTGTAAAACAGAGCAGATAGATTAAAACCTTTCTCTTGTGGTATCTCTACCACTTGCATCATATTTTTGCATACACCTTTCAAATACTCATAATTCTTTTTTGAACCTTGAAATTTTTCAAGGACATTTTTAATTTCAAGAGTGTAAATCTCTCTATCAGGCTCTTTTCTAACATCACAAATAATTTGGGCAAATATTTTAAGTTGTATAGATGATCTATAGAAAGTGTATTGATTCAAAGTGTTATCTTTTACCACTAGCTCCTTTGGTATTTTCATAGAAGTAATTTATTGATATTCAAACTACTATATCTTTTAAAAGCCACTTGTCAAATTTTTTAGTGGCTACTTAGTATTAAATAAGTGGCATTTAGTATTAATCTAGTGGTCTTTAAAATAGAGATAGCTATTTAAAGGTAAAAATTCTAAACAAGCCACTAAGTATAAGTGGTCTTTAGTATTAAAATAGTGGCATTTGGTATCATTTTAGTGGTCTAAAGTATCAAATATGTGGTCTTTAGTATTATTTTAGTGGCACTTAGTTTCTCTTCAAAGCAACAGAAAGCCAAAAACTCAACCCCTAAAAACAGTTAAAAACTGTTATAAATATAAAAAACAACAACAAGGGAACTTTGTTGCTGTTTTTTTTGAAAAAATTGTTTTTAAAATTTGAGATAGGGAAGTATGAGTTTGTAAACTTTTGAATAATTAGTTTGATAAGAAGAGAATTTAATATAGCTCTAAAATCACTCATAAATAGCCCTATTTATGTTTTTTTATCATTTTTGGTAGTAAGGCTCACCAAAGATTTTTAAAGCTCTCTATGAGCCAAAAATTCTATTAAAAAATCCTTTGGATTTTTGGGCTAACTCCTCTCTATCTTTTTTGATGATTCTATTCTCCAACAAAAGCTTTTTTTCTTTATCTTCCAAAACCTCACAAGTCTTTACCAAAGCCATATTGGTTCTTTGTTCTGCTTGGATGGTATCTTGTTGAGAGGTGATAACCTCTTCTTTGTTTTTGATGATCTCATCTTTTAAATTCACCTCTTGATTAAGTAGCTCTATTTGATTTTTTAGGGTTTCAATCTCACTAGAGTTTAATTCATTTTTATTTTCATCATCTTCTACTATAATCTCCCACTCACCACTAAAATTTTTAGTAGCTTTGATGTTTCATTTCTTGATTTGATAAAAGATAGCCTCTTTGGTTTTTCCTTGCTCTAAGGCATACTCTTTGACTGATAGGGTTTTTGGCATAGTTTGGTACTAAAAGGTAATAAAATTCTTTTGTGATATTTGGTTCACTTGCCAAAAACTGCTAAAAAGCTTTTTGGTAGGTGGTGTTACAAATATTTATACAATGCTCATTATAGCTATAAAAATATTTTTGCAAGGTTTTTGTGGTTTTTTGGTGGGGTGCTAAGAATGGTTTAAGAATAACTGTTATTTATTTAACTAAATAAATAACAGTTATTATAAAAGTTTTCTGAGTGTTAGAGCTTGTTTACTGTTAGTCTTTGAAAAATTCACAAATATCAACTTCTAAAATTTGGGCTATTTTGAAAAGGTGATTGAGGTTAAAATGTTTACCTTTGTAGTACCTTTCAGCACTTGCAACTATAGAGACACTTTTATGTCCTAGCTTTAGAGATAAGTCCAATTGGCTTAAGCCCATTTCTTTTCTCAGTTTTGCAACATTTTTTCCTATCTTGCTATGTTTTTCATCTAAATTTAGTTCTTCCATAATACTAAGTCCTATAGGGCTTTATAAAATATAAGAATATCTGTTATATAATACTTTATCAATCTTCTATAGAGCCTAGCTCTATAGAACTATATTTAGGAACAAAAATGAAAAAACTCACCCTCTCACTCATCCTCACCACCACTCTACTAACAGCCAAAACCTCAAAGGATACCAATGATACCAACCTCACAGAGGCTCAAATGATTCAACAGATATTACAAATGGAAGCAGAGATACAAGAAGCTAAAAAAAGAAAAGCAGAAGCTAGAGCTAAAACTACTGCTAAAAAAAAGATACTTCAAAAGAAAAAAATTGAGTCTGATAAAATGAGAGAACTAGGTAAAACAGTTGATGCACTAGCAAAAGAACTAAAAATTGAGTAATAATTTTCACAAAAGGAAAAAATAGGATATACTAAATACAATTTACTAGCAATAATTTTTATTATTGTTCACATTATATAAACTCTAAAAATATGTCCACAGAAAAAGCAACATCAACTATAAAAGCCTCACCCACAAAGTGAGCAACTAATGAAGATGTTAATAATTCAAAATCCAGTATTAACCTATCCAATAAGTATATCAAGGTTAATAATGTTTTAAAAGTCCTTAATTTTCCTGATAATCAAGAAGAGAAATTTAGAAAAATTCTTGAAAGACAAAAACCTAAAATCCTAAAAAATTTAGCTACTCAATCCAAACAAGATATTATTACTTTTCTAATAAAAGCACAAAAAGAAACAACTGCTTATGAGGAGAGTGATATGGTAGCAGTAGAAAAAGAGGAATCTAAAAAATGAAAATCAATTGATAAAAAAATTGCAAAAGAGGATAATTTTACAAATCAAGAAGAGAAGAGAATCAACCAAAAACTAACCAAAATCAAAGCTCTCTTTCCCAGTGATATTTTGGCTAATCATCCTGATATTGGAACTAAGCTAAACTCACTTGATTCTATTACTGACCCTACACAAAAAGACAAGATTTTAAAAGAGATTCTACACACCCTAAAAAACCCATCAAAACTAAAAGCAATTACCAATGATTTAGGTGGAGCAGATACTAATAACCCAAAGTATGTAGAGTTTAAAAACTCTTTGATAGGTATAGATTGAAGTTTTGAAAAATACTTTAGTGATTTAGAAAATCTTGGCAGTGGTGCAACCCTTAACAGTGATGAAGTCATTGAATGAGTTGAAAATGAATCTTGATGAGTTATTGATATAGATTTAAAGGCAAACCCTCCAGTATCAAAAATGAGTTTGGTGGGTAGTGATTATAGCTTTGATGAAACCATTGATAAAAAAGCTCTTGAAGAGATAATGAGTGATAGCAAAGAGGAGCTTGAAACAATCAAAAAAAGTTTTGGAGTTTTAAAAGAGTTTGGAGTATCTTTTGATACTCTACTCAAATCTATAAGAGAGCATTGGTGAAAAGATGATTTTAAAACAAAATTATCTGAAGCTATAGGAAGTTTTTCAAGAGATGTTTTTGATGATTTGGATGAAGTCTATGAGGATATGGGCATAAAGTGAGATAATCAAATCAAAGAGTATGATATTTCAAGCTTTGAAGATATCAACTCTCCCAATGAGCTAAAAAGTAAAGTTGAATCCATCAAAGAGAAGTTTTTGAAAATTAAAACTACTGTTGCAACCAAACAAGAATCAATCCTAATCAACTACAAAACAGAGATTCAAGAGCTAGTAAAAAGAAAAAGTGAAAGCAAAGAGAGACAACTCAAAGTACTAAAGTTTTTCAAAGAGTGTGGGTTTGATCTTATCCCCAAAGAGATCACCAATAGAATCATAGCCAATATCAAAAACAATAGCTTGATGATTCCATGACTGCCTTTGAGTATCACCAACATTAATCTAAAAAATGGTAACTTTGGTGAGAAGTGAGTGTTTATAGATAAAGAGCAAGGTATCAATATTCACTCAAAAACCAATCTAGTAAAATTCATCAACAAAATTATTAGTGGAGATGTTAATAAACCTCTTGATGTTCAATCAATTGCTAGTGGTATGAGTGTGGTTAATAGAGAAGACTTGAAACACCAATTTAAAAAGGCTGGAATCAATAGTAACTTAGGATGGAAATACACTACCATCATCAATAATCTAAAAAAAGAGTAACTTCTATAAAACTCTACTTTAACAAAAAAGTCACTTTAGCTCAAATCCCTATCCCTACCACTTCAAAGGAACTAACCATTTAATGGGTGAGACTGCCACCCTTGGGTATCAAAAATAAAGAGACTAATTTTAAAAAATAAATAAAAAAAATCAAGGTAGTAGCAAGTCTCCACCTTGATTTTTTTTATATTATTTTTTTACAAAATTAGCACTTTATTTTTTTAATTTATTGATTATGCAAAGTGTTAAACAAATAGTAGATTCTAAATTTTTATATAGGTCTACACTAGATATTCCTAAGATGGATGAATACCTATTGAGAAAAGATTTAGATAGAGTTACTATCTATGATTTACATAAATTTATCTCTACTCATCATGGAGATTTTACATTTAACTTTACTGATATTTTCATCATAAAATTTGAAAAGATCATCAAAGAGTTTATAGCTTACTATGACTCTAAAAATCTGTTTTCTTCTCATAGTAAATCTTTTGAGATTGATGATAAAGATATTGAATATCCTATCAGATTTAAAGATAAGATGATTCATAAAATCTTTATCATGTGGTTACATAGAGGGTATTAGTATCCTCTTTTTTATTTATTACCCTAATTGTTCTTAAGAATATATCCACCACTCTAGCAAAAAGTTTGAGGGTGTGGCAAGTTTGCAAATTCTTAAGAACTGTATGGTTCTTAAGAATATTGCACAACTTGTTTAGGGAGATTAGGACTCCGTCCTATCCCTAAAAACCCTTAACCTTTTTTATGCTATCTTAATTTATAGAAAATATAGTATAATTGATATATTTTTAAAACTGAGGAATATAAATGGCAGAAACCAAAAATATTGGAGATATGGCAGAAATAATATCAGATGAGATATTTTCTGAGTTTTTTTGGGAAAAAGTTGGTTCTACAAATATAAATTGGGGATGTGTTCAATCTGATAAACATGGAGGGAAAAAAACTCATCCTAGTGATGTTGTATTTAAGTATCAAGACCCTTATGAGCAAAAAGATATTTATATAAATTTTGATTTGAAAAGTTATCAAGAAAACAGTATCTCTGTTAGAGAAATACGAACAGCCCTAGAGTCTTTAGCAATGGCTAGTGAATGTACACAAATAAGTAGTGATTGGCAAAAAATTTATACAATTCCATCTACTCAATTTGAAATTATAAGTTCATTATTTGTATACAACCATGATAACTCTTTTGATAGAAATTTTGAAAAGTTATTATCTGATGCTACACAAAAAGGTATTTCTATGTCTGCAGGAAATAAGATTTTTGTTTTTTCTCCTCAAAAAATTCAATATTTAAAAACAGTTATTAATGATATGCAGACACTTAGAGGAAAACAAGTTTTACCTATGCAAGAGAATTATACATTTTTTTATCCTACTTTGAATAATAAACAGACACGAAATCCATGGAGTTCATCTGCAACAATAGAAACCCTCTTTAATACATGGCAAATTATTAAATATAGAATAAACATAGGAAACCCTAAAAGTGATAACTTTGGAATTATTGTTTATTATAGTAAAAATGGTGAAACTCAAGAAGAATTTCGATACCTGATTGATTATTTAGCTCATTATCAAATTATTTCAGATGCTTCAAACATTATGATTAAAGTTGCAAATGCAGATAAATATGCAAGTGTAAATTTTCAAAATGCTATAACTGAATATAAAATGAGATTTGGCTTAGAGGATGAATCAAGCCAGAAATTAGAATCAATAAAATTTGAGTCAATAACTAGACTTATTACTGAATTTAGTGAATTTGAAATAGGAATGGTTCACTAAATTAAAAGATATTATACGAGGAATTATAATGAAAAATTCTTTTCTACAACCTGAGATTTATTTTACAGAAAAAGATATTTATGATGCATTGATGTCATCAAAACGAAAAGCAACTAGATCAGTTATACTTGAATTAGCAAGAGATAAAGGTATTATTCTTTCTAATGAAGACTCAAGAGAAGACTTAATTAAATATCTTTCATCTTTACTATATGACTATGGTGATTTGAATGTTTTATTAGAACATATCACTCCATCTCATAAAAAAGAAAAATCTGTTGTTACTAAGATGGAAGATAAAATAGATATAGCACACCTTAATAAAGCTTCAATGGATATTAATAATCGCCATGATGATAATATCAATATTAATATTACAATTGACCCCAATGATCAAACTAAAAAAACATTAACTGTGCAATATGATGAAATTGATTTATCTAAAACAAGATTAAATCAAAAAGTTAGAAAAGAAAGTACTATTGAAATCATTGAAGAAAATAAAGTAACTAAAATACGTAAACCTATGAATAAGAAAGTTGATGAAATCCTAGATGATGTCATTAGTTCAATTGAAACACAAACTTCTAAAACAATAGAAGAGAAAAAAATAGATTTACATGGCTTTACATCAGAACAAAAGACTAAGTATTTTACAACTCTAATTGAAAGTATAGATAATTGTGAACGTGATGATGTAATTAAAGTTGTTGTCAATAATGATGAGAAAGAAGAAGAAGTAGAAATAACAAACGCTGCTTTTAAAGGAAAAGGTTTACTTCTAACACATGAATATCAAGAGTTACAAAAAAATGGTTATTATATTTCATCCATTATTTGGTTAGCTGATGAACGTTCAGGAGACAAAAATAAAATAGAGTTTGAAGCATTTATAAGAACTGATAAAGAAGTTGAAGAGTTGTCTTTTGCACCTAAAGGTGCTTATAGATATGATAAAAAATCTAAAGACTATACTACTACACGTAGACCTTTGAAAGCTGAAGAAAATGAAAAATATTTAAAAATTATTGAAAATGTAGCATTCGATCTATATGATGATATGCTAAAAACTATAGAGGAATCATAACTTATGCACCGAGTACAATGGTTTAAAGTTGAATGGAACAAACACTATCATAAAGTAATAGATGGTATAGTATCAAGGCAGTATAATGATAATATATCTTATGGTTTTAAATTATATAAGAGAAGAGAAAAATTTCTTGAAGCTAGTTATATAACTAAACGAGAAAATGAAGAAACTATTGAAAACCCATTTACTAATGAAGTAACCATTTATAGTAAGATAGTTTATGAACAAACTAAATTTATCTTAGAAAGTAACTCACTAGGTATTGAGTTAATTAATCCCCCTCGATCTGTTCAAAAACTTCTAAATAATTTTGCCTCAATATCTAATTTTAATATAACAATTAACCAATTAAATTTAAACCTAATAGTATTAATTGAGTCTTTAAAAATAGAGTTTGATGAGTTTAAAATTAATATGCTAGAGTGTAAAGATATTCATCTTCAACATAATACCACTGTTAAAGTAATAGCTAAAAATGATCTACTAGATGTTTCACAAGACTTAAAAGGTTTTTTACTAGATAAGGAATATACTGTAGAAAAAATGAAATGTACTTTTGTTATCAATAAAATAAAATCTCACTTTGAATTTACTAATAAAGGTCAACTCAAAACTAATAAAAAAAATATTGAGCTTTTAGTACCTATTATCAAAAAAAATATTTTATCGTCATTGTAAGTTTCTTATTTTTTTAAAATGTTAAGACTTATAGTATTGTATACTAAATAAAAAATATTATGACAGCTTGAAGTGCATGAAGATAAGTAGTAATATTTTTGATTTAGTATGAGGAATGAAAATAGAGTTAAAAAAATATATTGAGTCTTATACACCCTGCCTATCATATTTTTGGATATATTCCATACTCGCTTGTGTAAAGAAATCACTTTTTTTAATTTTTCTTTGTTTTGTAAAATTTTCAATCAAATCTAAAATACTTTCATCCATAGATGAAGTAAACCGTTTAAACTTTCTTTCTCTTTGACCTATTTTTATTGGTAAAGGATATAAAATTGCACTCTTTGGTATTGCTTTTTGCTTTTTATATTTATCTGTAATTTGCTCTATCGTAGTAGGGGTAA
>Ga0193954_1001051_pt1 | contig 14600 bp, 5 predicted proteins | sample BB_5_MG_FD_140340 | JGI IMG/M metagenome (GOLD analysis project Ga0193954, IMG submission 140340) | Microbial mat bacterial communities from the Broadkill River, Lewes, Delaware, United States - BB_5_MG | ecosystem: Environmental > Aquatic > Freshwater > River > Microbial mats | place: USA...
GGGTCTGGGGCTCGCCCCCGAGGCTGGGCGCCTCACCGAGCAGCACCGAGGCGTTGCTGGCTTGAGCGCGGTAGGCAAGCAGGCCTGCGTCTCCGTCTTCACCCTCGCAGGTCAGCTGCACGCTGGCCTCTGTGATGCCATCGATGGCGCGACGACCCTTGACCTGGACTTGGGCGGTATCGCCCTCGGCCAAACCCCGCACCAACTCCAGATTCTGCATCAGCAGCGGACCTACGCGGCCGGTGCTCTCCCTAAAGGCCCAGGCGGCCAGGTCGGTGGCCGACGCCAGGGGCAGCACCGCGCGCCCTTGAAGGCGGTGGTCGTCCAGGTAGGGGTGGCTCTGCAGGGACAGGGGCTCGGTGTGCGTGGTGTGCACCGTGCGGCCTGGCAGGGCCCGGCCGATGATCTCGATGCCGTGGATGTTCTCGCTGAAGATGTCCTCAAGGGCGCCGAGGCCCTCTTCATCCTCTAGGAAGGTGACCCCCTCCGAGCGCATCATCGCCTTGATGGAGTCGGGGATGCTGCTGACCATCTTGGTAGACGACCACGGTGGGAAAACCACAGAGACGATGCGCGTGCTGCCCACGCCGGCGACGGCGATGCGGTCGAGCAGATCATTGGCGGCCGCGTAATCCGTCTGACCCGCGTTGCCGAACCGGCCTGCCCAAGAAGAAAAGAGCACCAAGTCCTTTAGGTTGGGGAAGGTGCGCAAGACGTTCTGCACACCGCGGACTTTGACGTCCATGACGCGGTGCACGCTCTGTAGCGACTTCTTTGTGACCGGCGCATCTTCGATAATGCCCGCGGCATGAAAGACAACGCTGACCGGCCCCACCTGCTCAACGACAGGTCGCACCGCGGCCCTGAAGGCCTCCTTGTCGCCGATGTCTGCCGAGATGTACTCCGCTTGCACGCCATTCGAGCGTAAGGAGGCAAGCTGGCTTTCGATGGCCTCGTCGAGGGGGCGCCGCCCGACCAAGAGCACCGCTCGAGGGCCCTGTTGTGCCACCCATGTGCTCGCCAAGCGCGCGATTTCGCCCGTACCACCCGTAATGAGCACGACGTCCAACGCGCCGAGTTTGCGGCTGGGGGTAGGCGCGGGGGCCACCTCGACGAGCTCGGGCAGCCAGCGCTGGCCGTCAAAACCCACCTCGGTGCTCAGGTCCCCGCAGGTGATCTCGTCCGCCACCCACGCCGCCGTCTCATCGATTGCAGCGCGCGTATCCAGGTCGAGGCATCGGATCTGGTCTTGGGGCCGCTCGCGCGCCAATGCCTTGCTGTAGCCAGACAAGGCAGCCTGCAGGACGTTCATCGACAGCGAGGGGCTCTTTTCGAGGCCCATGTGCCCACCCAGACCCGTCAGGGTGATGATGCTTGGCGGGCTGAGCTGGCTGACGATGGGGTGTATGAGGTCGATGGGATTGATGAAGTCCTGCGCATCTCGCAGGGACAGGCTCGCCCCATGCACGATGCCCGATAGCTTCAGGCCCAGCGCCTCAACTGCCGCCGGCAGCCCTTCAACAAAGGCCTCAGGCCAAAGGTTCAAGGTGCCCAATGCGAGCTTCGCGGCGCCCGCGATACCGCCGGACGTAAACTGAACGCGGATGAGTTGAGCCCCGCGCTCTGCAAGCTTGGCGCTGATCTGGCTCGCCAGCGCCGAGCCGTCCTCGGTGAGCAGCCAGGTCTGGCCGGTGAGGTCCAAGGGGTTGTACTCGCCGCGGGGCCGCTCCACGGGCACGACGCGGTAGCGCTGAATGGGACCGGTCGGTGCTTCTTCGACCGGCAACGCGGCCGTCTTGCCCGTTACCGTGTCTCGCACGTGGGCCTCGAGATCGTTGACGGTGGTCTTGAGGTCAAACAGAGAGGGCGGCAGCTGGCCCAGGTTTGGGTAGGCGCCCTGCAGGGCGGCAGACAGGTCGGCCACCATCAGGGAATCAAAACCCAGCTCATCAATGAGCCGTTGCTCACCGCGCAGGCCCTTTCGCGGAAAGGCGCTGACCTTTGCGATGATCTCGAAGACGCGGTCCGTGACCTCTGCGCCGTCCTCGGCCGGAGTTTGCTCAACGGCCTCCGGCTCTTTGGCGGCTGCTGACTCGGCCGCAGGGGGCGCGGGCTCCGGCTCCTTCATCAGATCCGTGAGCTTATCCTCTAGCCCTTGCAGGTGAGATTGCGCGTTCACATCAGCCTCGCCCTGTCCGAGCAGCAAGCGGTTCTGAGTGGCGATGATCTCGGCCGTCTGAGCGAGGATCGCGTTTTGGCGAGAAAACAGCTCCACCAGGGGCTGCTTATCGCCGGTGACATCGCTCGTGGATGCGACGGCCTCACCCTCGACGAAGACGGTTCGTTGGCCCTCTCCGGCCTCAAGCAGCGGCATGTTCAGGTCCACCGTGGGCTGGGGCGTGGGCTTGAGCGGCCAGTAGGCCTGACGCTCCAAGGGCGTCTCCGGGAGGGTCACCACGCGACGCTGCTCGCCTTCATAGGCTCGCTCCAGCACCACGGGCACCCCCACCGCGGCCAGCGTGCACAGCCCGTGCATCATCTCGAAGCCGCCGTCCGGCTCGGTGCCAGCCAGGTTGACACACGTGATGCCCTCCTTGCCCAGGGTAGCCTTGGCGAAGTTGGTCAGGATGTTGCCCGCGCCCACCTGCACAAAGACGTTAGCGCCGGCCTCTTTGGCCTGCGTCAAAGCACCGGTGAAGCGCACTGGCGATGTCGCATGCTGCAAGAGTACTTGCCGCGTATGCTCAGAGTCCTCGCTGTGGGGCGAGGCATCAATGCAGGAGGCTGCCACATGTTGTGGGGCCTGCAGGGTCATCGCATTGAGCAGCTTGGCGACGGCTTCGCTGACGCCATTCACCAAAGGAGTGTGAAAAGCGTGGGAGACCGACAGCGGCCGCACATCGAGCCCAAGCCCGCGTAAGGCCTCGCTGGCTCTGGCCACACCTTCGGTGGTGCCCGAGATAGAGACCTGTCGCGGCTGGTTGATGTTCGCAATCCAGACGTCACTCATGCCGACAATCGCGTCGCGCACCGTGCTCTCGTCGGCCATGACCGCGGCCATGGTGCCGGTATCCTCCAGCGGCAAGGCGCGCATGGCAGCCCCGCGCACCGCCACCAGGCGCACGGCGTCCTCGGCGGATAGCACGCCGGCCGATGCCAGCGCCGCGAACTCTCCGAGGCTGTGTCCGGCGGAGACCACGGGGTCCACGCCCAGGTCGCGAAGCAGTTGGGCGGTCGCCAGGCCCAGCGCGGCCATAGCCGGCTGGCATACCTCGGTCGCTTTGAGGGCCTCTTCAGCGGCGTCGCGCTGCGCGTCGTCCTTCAGCTGAGGGTAGACGTAGCTCTGCAACGGTCGCGCAAGGCTGCGGTCTGCGGCCTTCGCGTAGGTGCCGAAGGCCTTGTCGAAGCTCGAAAAGCGCTCCTTGACGTCCTGTAGGAGCCCCACCTTTTGGGCACCCTGGCCAGGGAAGAGAAAGGCCACTTTTGCTGCGGCTCCGTCGCTGTCGTGAACAACGAGGTGACGTCCTGCCCGCAAGGGAAATTGCGTGGTCTCATCAGCGCCGTGCAGGGCCTCGGCGGCGGTATCCAGGTTCTGAAGCAACTCGGCGGCGCTGCGCGCGCCGACGACGGCTCGGTAGCGCTCGTGGCGACGCCGGGCGTTGAGGGTGTACGCCAGGTCAGCGAGGGAGGCCTCCTTCGCGTGGCCGCTACGCACGGCCTCAGCGAGGTCCCGAAGGTGCTGAGCCAGCAAAGCTGGTGTGGGTGCGGTGATGAGCACCGCCTCGGGCGGTGGGTTGCCCACGGTGGTCGCCTCATGCTCGAGATCGACCGAGATCGGGCGGGAGACGCGCTGAGGCCGAACCACGGTGGGCGGCTCCTCAAGCAGGATGTGGCTGTTGGTGCCGCCAAAGCCGAAGGAGCTGACGGCCACGCGCAGCGGATTGTCGCCACAGCGGCGAAGCTCGGTCGCCTCCGTAGGCACGGTCAGCGGGTACTTGTGCAAGTTCAGCTTCGAATTCGGGGTCTCGAATCCGGGCTGGGGCGGCACGATGCGGCGCTGCAGCACCTTGATGGCTTTGACCAGCCCGGCGATGCCGGCCGCGCTCATCGCGTGGCCGATGTTGCCCTTCACGGAACCCACCGGCACAGGTTGGGGAGCGTTGGCCTCGATCAGAGTTTCGCCCAGGGCGGCCACCTCGACCGGGTCTCCAATGCTCGTCGCGGTGCCGTGGGCCTCGAAGTAGCTGACCGTATTGGGGCATACCTTCGCGTCCTCATAGGTCTGGCGCAGCACAGCAAGCTGGCCTTCCTTGCGAGGGGTCATGGGGCCCTCGCCGCGGCCATCGTTATTGCATCCGCTGCCGCGGATGAGCGCGTAGATGCGATCGCCTGCGGACAGCGCGTCATCCAAGCGCTTCAAGAAGAGCATCGCGACGCCATCGGATTGCACGAAGCCATCTGCGCGCTGCTCAAAGGGGCGGCAGGCGCCCGTAGGGCTGATCGCGCCAATCTTGGTGAAGGCGACCAGGTTATCTGGGGCTAGGTTCAGGTAAGCCCCACCGGCCACGGCCGCGTCGATGGCCCCGGTGCGCAGCTGCGAGACTGCGTTATGCACTGCGATGGAGGCCGAGGCGCAGGCCGAATCCATGGTGTAGGCGGGACCGCCCAGGTCAAAGGTCTGGGCGATGGATGCAGAGGCGAGCGCGGTGAGTGATCCACTGAGTGTAAAGGCTCGAACCGGCACCACATTCGCCGTCAGGTCGATGAGGGCCTGCCTGAGGGCTTCGCTGCCCGGCACGCCGCCGAAGTCGCCGGCCGCGATACGCATCGCGAACATGCGTGCGTTGGTGAGCTGTTGGAACTCCGCAATCGACAGGCCGACGTAGACCCCGGTGCGATGACGGGGAAAGGGCTGAGTCTCGTAGCCTGCATCCTGGATCGCGACGCGCGTGGTCTCAATGAGCAAGCGCTGTTGCGGATCCATGACCTCGAGGCGACGCGGCGCGATGCCGTAGTGAAGCGGCGCGAAGTCCTGGTAGCCCTCGATGAAGGAGCCCTTGCTGACCCAGGCCTTGTCGGTATCCCGCTGGTTCTTCGAAAAGAAGATGTCGTGGTTCCAGCGCTCCTTGGGCACGTCGGAGAAGGCGGTTTGGCCGGCCTCGATGTTGCGCCAAAAGGCGTCCGCGTCGGGCGCATCAGGAAAGCGCGCGCCGATGCCGACGATGGCGATGGATGAAGAGAGGGCGTGGTTATCAGCGGTCATTGTCGCTCCACCGAGTAGTCCGGGTGAAGCCGATTCACCGCGGTGCGGGCTACGGGTCTAAGGGCGTGTCAGCTCTGCTTGCGAACGACGGTGGCGAGGTCGTTCATGTTCTTGATGGTCGACAGGTCCTCATCGGGGAAGCGGATGTTGAGCTTCTCCTCAAGGACACCGATGACCTCAAGGGTCATCACGGAGTCGAGTCCGAGCGCAGACAGCTCGGTCTTCATCGTGATGTTGGTGACGTCGGTATTGGTGTCGACCTCCTTCACGGACTCCTTGAACAGTTCGATGATTTTGTCGTCGGTATGCATCTGACTTGCGATCCTTCTAAGAACGGGGAGGTTCGTGCTTTAGGCCCGGAGGACCTTCGCCGAGCCCTTCTTGATGCCGTGTTTGATCCGGGCAACGGCACTCTTGGTGAAGTGCTTTGCGAGCTTCACCTTGGTGGCCGTCGATCCCAGGGTCCGGTTCTCACGACCGAGCGCTCCGGACTCATACTGAGCCTTCGTTTTGCGGCGCTGTAATTTGCCGCTGGAAGTCTTGGGCAGGCCGCCCGGGCCCACGAGCATGACGTCGCGGGCGCGTACGCCGAGTACGTCGTGCACGCGCTTTTTCACGAGCTGGGCCAACTCATCCAGGCCTTCTTCAGCCTTGGTCTCCGCGACGATCACCAGCTCTTCTGTATTAGCACCGGCGGTCGCGAACGCTACGACATTGCCGCGGCGGATATTGTCGATCTGCTCCACTTCCCACTCGATGGACTGGGGATAGTAGTTGCGACCGTTGAGGATGATGAGGTCCTTCTTGCGGCCTGAGATGAATAGCTGACCCTTGAGCATGAAGCCCAAGTCACCGGTGTGCAGCCAACCGCCGGCCAGCATCTCTTTGGTAGCCTCGGGGTTTTGGTGATAGCCGCCGGTGACGCTGGGGCCTTTGAAGACGATCTCGCCGACCTTGCCCTCGGGAAGCAGCTCGCCATCATCTTCCATGATGCCCAGATCGTGGTGCGAGAAGGTTGCGCCGCAGGCGACCAGCTCCAGCGCACGCGCCGGGTCGTCGCCGGTGTACTCTTGTGCAACGTGGGTTGCCTCGTACTGCTCGCGGTCAATGGTGACGGTCTTCATCGGCGACTGAAGGTCGTCGAAGGCCATCGCCAGAGTGGCCTCAGCCATGCCGTAGCAGGGCATCAGCGCGTCGGGGTTGAATCCCACGGGCTGGAAGGTGTCCACGAAGTTGCGCATCGTATTGGGGTTGATGGGCTCAGCCCCACAACCCAAGACCCGCACCGAGGACAGGTCCATGCCTTCGAGGCGCTTGGGGTTCATGCGCTTTGCGGCCAGGCCGAAGGCAAAGTTCGGCGCGAAGGTGATGGTGCCCTTGTACTTGGCGACGGTCTCCATCCAGCAGGTGGGACGCTTCACGAAGGAAAGGGTGGGGATGAAGACCACGGGCACGTGGGTCAGCAGCGGCGCGATCACGAAGCCGATGAGGCCCATGTCGTGGTACAGCGGCAGCCAGCTGACGCCGCGGTCCGTCTCGGGGTTGGATTTGAGGCCATCGACCATGATGGCGCGTGAGTTGGCGACGAGGTTGCCGTGGCTGACGATGACGTCCTTAGGGTCGGAGGTGGAGCCGGAGGTGAACTGGAAGAAGCAGGGGGACTCGGCGTCGATCTGCACGTCCGACAAGTCGTCTTGCACCTTGTCTTCGAACTTCGCGACCTTCTCGGTGAGCACGATGTCCTTGAGCGTCTTTACCTTGGATAGCAGGGACCAAAGTATGGGGGAGACCTGCTTGGTGGTGAGCAGCATCTTGGCGCCCGCAGCGCCCAGGATGCGTCCGGCGGTATCGATGTAGCTGTCCAGCTTGCCCAAAGCCAAGGGCGGGTACATGGGCACGGGCACGATGCCGGCCCGCACTGCGCCGACGAAGGACAGGACGAAGTCCTTGCCGTCGGGCACGATCATCGCGAGGCGATCGCCCTGCTTAAGGCCGAGGGAACGGAAGTAGCGGGCGCGTCGATCCGCCTCGCGGGAGAGGTCTGCGAAGCTCCACTCATCCGGCTCAAGGGCGTCGTTGAGGAACGTGAACCCCTTGTGGGAGACGTTCGAGGCGTTTGAGAGGACGTCGATTAGCGTCTTGGCCATTGGGGGCTCCTGCTCCATCTGCGTGCTTCCGGTAGGTGGTTGGGGGCGAAGATCTGCCACGGAATTCGGCCGCTTGCGTGCGTTCGCGGCCGTCTCACTCACCGGCAGCTATGCCCCTAACCCGTGGGTCGGTCAATCGCCTTTTCGGGCGTGCGGGATCGCACAACCCACCGACTTCACAGTAGGTTTTCCTCAAACCTCCGCTTTCGTTCAGCTATGCGGACCTACCGACGCGTCGGAACACAACACACATTTACGCACCGCCGTTGTGTCAGGGGCGCGCCTTCGCTAACAAGGCCCCCATGCCCGCGCACCTCGCTCAAGTCTGCTTATTCAGCAACCAGGGGAAGGCGATACGTGACTTCTGCCAGGTGGTCTCAGGTCAGGTTGAGATCGATAACGGAAGTCTGCTGTCGTACCACATGGGATCGTCCACCGTGGCACACCACCCACCGGCCGGTGATCTGGGTGATGGCGATGTGCTGGTTACCTTGCAAGTGGCCTCGCCCCAGGAGGTGGACCGCATCCACCAGACCCTGTTGCAGAGCGGCCAAAAGCTCGACGATAGCCCCGAAGATACCGAGTGGGGCTGGCGCCTGTTCTACTTCCGCGCCGCGCCGCACCTGCTCTTCGAGGTCGGAGCGCCCCTTTCATGAGCGAGCGTGATGGTCCCAAGGTCCTGGTGATGGGCCTCGGCGGTATCGGCGGCGTCGTGACCGCACACCTGCTGGAGCAGGGCGTGGATGTCACCGCAGTCAGCACCAATACGGCTATCCGCGACGCTGTGCAGCGTGGGGGTTTTTGGATCTCCGGCGATGGCGACGCGCGCATGGTGCCGGGGCTGGCCGTCGCTGAGCCCCCGCTGGATGGTTCCAACTTCGACTACGTGCTGCTTGCAACCCAGCCTCCGCAGGTGGAGCTCGCGGCGAAGACGGCCATGGGCGCCCTCGCCGAAGATGGCAACATGGTCGTCTTTCAAAATGGTCTGTGTGAAGAGCGGGTGGCGAAGCTGGTCGGCAAGGAGCGGGTCATTGGCGCGATCATCGCCTGGGGCGCCTCAATGGTGGGCCCTGGACGCTATCAGCGCACTTCTGCTGGCGGCTTCACAATGGGGCGCATCGGCGCGCCCACCGATGAGGCCTGCGAGGTGCTCGCGAACTTGCTTGAGTGCGTTGGGCCCGTCGACTTGACGGATAACTTGCGCGGCGCCCGCTGGAGCAAGCTGGCCATCAACTGCGCTGTCTCCTCGCTGGGTACGGTGGGCGGTGATCGGCTCGGCAACCTGCTGGCGCATCGCTTTGTGCGGCGCATGGCCCTTGAGGTCATGACAGAGGCGGTAGAGGTCGCCCGCGCGGAGCAGGTGGAGCTGGTCAAGGTCTCCGGCACCATCAACCTCGACAAGCTCGCGCTCACGAACAATGAGAAGCGGGCCTCCGGCTCAGCCTCGTTGGTGCGTAAGCATGCCCTCTTGCTCGCGGTCGGCGCCCGCTATCGACGCCTTCGCTCCAGCATGCTGTCGGCCATCGAGCGTGGTCGCAAACCGGCCGTGGACTTCCTGAATGGCGAAATCGTGAGCCGAGCGGACCGCCACGGCGTCGACGTTCCCGTGAACGCCATCTTGCAGCGTACGATTCATCGAATCGCAGATGGGGAGTTTCGACCCGGTCTGGAGCTGCTCCGCCGTATCTACGACGAGACCCGCCTGCCCAATTAGGGCCTCAGCCCTCCAGCCTCACTTCTTATTGTCGGTCTCAGGCTCGTGCAGCTCCAAAGTGGAGATGCGGCGCAGAGGCACGCGCGCAAGCTGCTTTGCGCCTGGCTTTGGTGTGCCGGTGCGGGCCGTCGTTGAGGGGCGCACCGAGCGGGGGGTGGGCGCGCGGTCCTGGTCTGCGAGCAGCTTGTCCAAAGCGGGCCCGAGGCTCGAGGCGAGCTCTGAGGTGGGCGCGACCGGTTTGGGTTTGCGCGCCGCCTTGAGTACCGCCTCCCGTGTGGCCGCAACGCTGGGCGGAGTCTTGGGGATTTTGAGGGCCTGGGGAGGAAGCTCTGGGGGTGGGGCTGCAGGGCTCGTGAGCTGAGGTGTGGGCGTGTTCTCGTACGCGATCTTGCGGGCCGCGCTGGGGGGCTCAAGGGTGAGGTCATCGACCAGACCGGGGACCTCGCCCGTGATTGGCTCGGCGGCCGGTTCGGCAGGCACCGGGGCTGGAGCCTCTCGCTCCCCCTCGTCCAGGCGACGCATGGCCTCGATCATCAAGAAGGTATTGGGCTTGGTGATGCTCTCGCCCGTCGTCGATGGGCGGTATTCGATGCGGAACAGGCCCTCGCCAGGCCGCATGAGCACGTAGAAGGCCTCCTCCCCCAAGATCTCACCCGCCTTGCAGCCCCGCACATTACCGGTAGTGACATTCAGAGTGCCCTCGCGGCCGTCTTCATATTGCAAGACAACATGCGCGGTCTTCTTGCCCAGCTCTAGGCTCTGCACGATGTCCAGGGCAGTCATGTCCTGCAAGGAGCCCGAGACGCCTGCGAACTGCACCGCGGGCGCGACCTGTCGTCGGCCGCCGGCGCGCTTTTTCAACTCTCGCCGGATCTTGGAGGTGGTCAGCTCCAGGCTGAAGGGCTTGACGATGAAGTCATCCGCGCCCAACTCCAGCGCCTTGGCCTGACGGAACTCGTCGCCCCTTGAGGAGGTGATGAAGACCGCGGCGTCCTCGTCCCGGCCTCTGATCTCAAGCAGAATGTTGTAGCCGTCGATGCCGGGTAGCGCTGCGTCGAGGAAGGCCACACAAGGGTGCCGGTCGCGGCAGATGTCGCGTGCGCTCTTGCCGTCCTGGGCCGTGATGATCTCGCAGTCCTCCTCCCCGAGTCGGCCCACCAACTCCGCCGTGGTCTCTGGGTTGGCGTCTGCGAGAAGTACCAGGGGCGGGCCCGTCGGGGCGGCTGGCGCGGGCTCATGAAAGATCGGCTCTGGCGCGGCCACCAGGACGTCGACCTCTTCAATGAGAATCTCCTCCTCCGGATACCAGCGCTTGATCGCCTTGCGAATGCCGGTTCGCTTTGCGACGAAGACGACAACATCGCTGACCCCGAGCACGACCTTGGTCTCAAGGATGGCGCGCTCGTCATAAGGGTCCACGACGGCGAGACCGACGGAGCGCTGCTCCTCATTGACCGAGATAGGCAGGATCAAGGTGGCCTCAGCGGCCTCCTTGGGGAAGCGTTTGAGCAGCTTCTTGGGCGGAGGCAGGGCGAGCAGGTCCTCCGAGCTGATGGTCGGCAGGTTCGCTTGCGAAGACAGGGCTGTGACGAGGTTGTCCTCTGAGATGATTCCGGTCTCGAGCAGCAGCTCCCCAATGCGCCCGCCCCGGGCACGCTGCTCCGCGAGCGCGATCTCCAGATCGGAGACCGACAAGGCGCCTTGCTCCATCAGGATTTGTCCGAGGGGTACCCGCTGGCCGCCCGTCATGGCGAGGCTGTTGACCTGAGAGACCCCGCTCACCGAGCCGAAGCCGCTGTGGGAGAACTGGCTGGCTGAGTCGCGCTTGCCACTGCGGCCGCCCGTGGAGCCGCCCGAGGCCGCACCAAATTGGCGCCGCATGTAGACCGAAAGGTCGCGGGTTGCGGCACGCCGAGGCAGGCTATCGGCGACGCGGCTGAGCGCCCCCAGGAGTGCGCCAGTGGTTTGATATCGCTCGTTGCGATCGCGGGCGAGGGCCTTGAGCACCACACGGTCGACCGAGGGCGGCACTTCTGAGTTTTTGCTCGAAGGCAGCGGGATGGCGTGGCTGACAATCATCTTGATCGTCGCTTTGTGGTCCTTGCCGCGGAAAAGGCGCTGACCTGTCAGCATCTCCCACAGGACCACACCCGCGCTGAAGATGTCGGAGCGCTGGTCGATCTCTTGGCCCTTGACCTGCTCCGGAGACATGTAACCAAACTTGCCATGCAAGTTACCTGGCAGTTGAAATCCGTCCTTTTCGGATAAGACGCGGGCGATTCCGAAGTCGGTGACCTTGACCTCGCCTTCGTAGGAAATAAGCAGGTTCTGAGGCGAGATGTCGCGGTGGATAACACCCAGAGGCGAGCCATCGGGGCTGCGCATGCGGTGCGCATAATCCAAGCCGGTCATGAACTCCGTCGCGATGCAGAGCGCGAGGTTCAACGGCAACTTCTCTTTACGTCGGTAGGTATTCGATAGCACCCCGGCCAAGTCGCGGCCCTTGACGTACTCCATCGCGATGAAGACCTGGCCGTCGATCTCGCCGAGGTCATGCACCTGCACGACGTTGAAGTGGTTCAGCGCCGCCGCGAGCTTGGCCTCGTGGATGAGCATCTTCGCGAAGGTTTGGTTTTGGGAGTAGCGCGGGTGAATGCGCTTGAGGGCGATGAGCTTCTCGAAGCCCGAATAGCCCTGCATCTTCGCAAGGAAGATCTCGGCCATGCCCCCGTCACCAATCTGGTCGAGGATGATGTAGGGTCCGAAACGTTGGGGCTTCGACTTCGGCATTCAGAGACGCGCGCCTGTGATGTAGTGTACATATCGGGGCGGCCTGTTACACCAGTGAGGGAATCTTCGCGGTCGACTGTGCAATTCAGATTCGCGGGTATCACCCCGAAATTTGTGTGGATTGGCGCATGCTGTCAGTAGACACCAAGGGTTAATGCCGAGTGGCTGGCCCGCGCACCGCGCACCGGGCGTGCCACATGGCTCGCCGGCCCCGCCGCGCCTGTATCGTGCACTAGTCAAGGCGCGGCCTTCAGCCAGCGAGTCACCATGAAGCGACCTCTCGTACATATCATCGACGGATCCGGCTACATCTTCCGGGCCTACTACGGCATTCGGCCTTTGAGCTCTCCGACCGGGGAGCCCACCAACGCGGTCTACGGTTTCACGACCATGATCGACAAGGCCTTGCGCGAAGAGCAACCTGAGTTGCTCGCTATTACCTTCGACGCAGGCGGCAAGAACTTCCGGCACGAGCTGTACGATCAGTACAAGGCCAACCGGGACAAGCCACCCGAAGATCTGATCAGCCAGATCCCCCGCATCAAGCAGGTAGCCGAGGCCTTCAGCATGAAGAACTTCTGCATCCCGGGCGTGGAAGCAGACGATGTGATCGCAACCGTGGTTGCAAAGGCCCTGGCGGCTGAATACGACGTATGCATCATCACGGGTGATAAGGATCTGATGCAGCTTGTTGGAGACCGGGTCTCGCTCTACGAGCCGATGAAGTCTCAGCGCTATGGCGCCGCCGAGGTCGAAGCCAAGATGGGCGTGCTGCCCCACCTGCTCGGGGACTCTCTGGCGCTGGCCGGCGACAGCTCGGATAACGTGCCCGGAGTGCGGGGCGTAGGTCCGAAGTCTGCGGCCAAGTTCTTGGGCCTGTATGGCGACCTCGAGGGCGTACTGACTGCCGCCACCGAGGGCCAAATCAAGGGTAAGACCGGGCAGACTCTCAAGGACTCCGTCGACATCGCGCGGCTATCTCGAAAGCTCGTGTCCCTCAAGGATGACGTTGAGCTGCCCATGCAGAGCCTAGAGGAGCTGCGCTACGGCGGCCCTAACCTCGAGGCCCTGCGTGAACTCTTCATTGAGTTGGACTTCAAGCGTTTGATCCCGAAGCTGGTCGATGGCCCGAACACCGGCAGCAACAGTCCGGCTGGCACGCCGAACTCGGCGCCGCGCTCGGCCTTGGCATTTGCCACCGAGGCCTATCGCAGCATCACGACCTCCGCGGCCCTCGAGACCCTGGTGCAGGAGATTGCAAGGCAGCCTGCGGTCGCGATCGCCGTAGAGCTGAGCACCGCTCGGGTGGTCGATGCCGAGCTGCTCGGCGTCGCTTTGTCGAGCAAACGTGGCGAGGCGGTCTATGTGCCAGTGGGCGAGGCCCATGGCGGAGGACACCTGACCCAGGCCGCGGTGATTGAGGCCCTGCGCCCCCTACTCGTGAACCCCGAGATCGAGAAGGTCAGCGGGGCCAGCAAGCAGGTCTTCAGCTTCTTCATGCACCACGGGGTGATGATTGAGCGCCTGAGCTTCGATACCACCCTGGGCAGCTACATGCTCGAGCCCGACGAGCCCGTGCACAACCCCGCCGCAGTGGCGCGGCGCTACATGGGGCATGAGGTTGTGGATTACGCGGCGCTGCTGAGGACCGACAAGCGTAAGCGCCGCACCTTCGACAAAGTGCCCTTGGCGGACGCCACACGCGCGGTGGCCGAGCGAGCCGACGTGGTGCTGGCGGGGGCTGAGCTGTTGAGGCCCTTGCTCAAGGAAGCTGATGTGCAACATGTACTGCACGACCTTGAGATCCCGCTCATTCCGGTGCTGTCCAAGATGGAGCGCGTCGGCATTCGGGTCGATCTGGAGCGGCTGGCGAGCATGTCGGAGCGCTTCGCGGCGGAGACGGCGCGGCTAGAGAAGCACTGCCACGAGGTCGCAGGTCAGGAGTTCAACCTCGGTTCCCCCAAGCAGCTGCAGAAGGTCCTATTTGAGGACCTGGGCCTGAAGATCATCAAGCGCGGAAAGACGGGGCCCAGCACGGATCACTCCGTCTTGGAGGCCCTCGCCGACGCGCATCCTCTGCCGGCGAGTATTTTGGAGTATCGCCAGGTCGATAAGCTCAAGAATACTTACGTCGACGCGCTGCCGAAGATGGTCTCACCCTCCACCGGGCGCGTGCACACCGTCTTTGGACAGGCCACTGCGGCTACGGGCCGTCTGTCCTCTCACGATCCGAACCTTCAGAATATTCCGATTCGCAGCGAGTTGGGGCGTGAGCTGCGTAAGGTCTTCGTCGCCGATCCCGGCCACGTGCTCGTCAGCGTCGACTACAGCCAGATCGAATTGCGGGTGCTTGCGCACTTTTGTAAAGATGAGGTCCTGGTTCGAGCCTTCGCCGAGGGGGCGGATGTGCATACACGCACCGCCGCGGCCCTATTTGAAGTGGACCCGGATGACGTCACCCGGGAGCAGCGCTCCCAGGCTAAGGCTGTCAACTTTGGGGTGTTGTACGGCATGGGACCGGTTCGTTTGGCGCGGGACTTGAAGATTCCGCGACGCACTGCCTCTAAGTTTGTGAAGGATTATTTCGAGCGTCAGCCGGGCGTGCGCCGCTACCTCGACGAGACGATCGAAGAGGCTAAGAAGAACGGCATGGTGCGCACTCTGTTGGGGCGCCGTCGTCTCATCA
>Ga0193954_1001055_pt1 | contig 14553 bp, 12 predicted proteins | sample BB_5_MG_FD_140340 | JGI IMG/M metagenome (GOLD analysis project Ga0193954, IMG submission 140340) | Microbial mat bacterial communities from the Broadkill River, Lewes, Delaware, United States - BB_5_MG | ecosystem: Environmental > Aquatic > Freshwater > River > Microbial mats | place: USA...
AATGGATATCTGTGGGGTAATATATTTTGAATATCTACAACATTATAAATCACGAAAAACCTTTTTTCTAAAAAATTCTCTAATTTTATCGCAAAGTTAGTAAAGAGTGGTTTATATCTATCTTATTAGGTATATTTATCACCAAAGAGACTCAAACCTCTATCTACTCTATACAATATAACAAAACCAAATAAAATAGCAGATACTATCTTATTTTTATTATATAAATGGGTTAAAAATGTTATCTATAAAAAAGTCGAAATCCTTACTATTTCTTGTAACTAAATCTAATCCAAGCTTTATTAATGATGTTTTTTGAAATTGATATTACTTCAAACTCATTTAAAAAGTTTTTGACTATCTTCTCCTCTTCTATTGAAAAATCATAATTTAATACTTCATAATATGTAATTAATGAAATACTACAAATAGCTTTATTCTCCTCCAAAAAAGGCTTTATATCTCTATCTCCATTGAGATAATAGATTATTATATTTGAATCAAGTAAATATTTCATAATTTCATTGGAGTATAAATATCGCTATCACTCTCTTCTCTTATATCCCTTTGCCATTTCATAGGGTCTTCTATTTTCCCATTTAAAATCCCAAAGGCACTATCTTTTTTATATATTTTTTTATGCCTTATCTCTATCTGATTTTTAGGAAAGTTTTCTAATATACTTATAATCTTTTGGATATATATATCATCTGCTTTAATGATTAATGTCTCTAACATAAGTTATCCTTTTATTATTCGACCTACAAAGTGCGTAGTATCACTTAGTAAAATAATAACCAAAAATATTATAAACAACACTAAAAGAGATATTTTCTCACAAGAAGATATGGACGGATGAGGTAATATACCCAATAAAACCCCTTTGGTAAATCTATGAAAGCATACTCACTTCTTGATGGCTTTATCACCACTTTATATAGATATGCTACTCTTGTTTTTATATTTGATAAAATATAAACTATGCCTACTCTTGTTTTAAATTCACTCACACTCTCTTGCCAACTTTTGATGATAAACCTAGCTAATGGTTCTATCCATTTGTTACTCATCTGCTCTTTATAATAGTTTGGAACTGGAGTATCAAGTAGCTTATAGGATAGATATAGTCCCAATATAAATGCTTTTTGATTTGTACTATTTAATCTACTTTTGAGTATATCCCAATCTATATTTTGAGTATTAATCATCATATCTATATCTTTTATCCAGCCTATCTGATGCCAAAGGTGAGTTGAGCCGTGTATTGTGAGATATATTAGTAAATCCTCATTGCCAAATGTCTTGATAGTTTGACTATTTATAGTGATATTTTGATAATCTTTTATATCAAACTCTATAGGAAAATCCCTATCCACAAGAAGCCAATGAAGCTCAATATGGATACCCTTTGTAGTATGAAATAGAAGCATATCCTTGCTATTTTTGTACCATTTTTGCTCTTGATTTGGAGTTATATTGAGAGTTTTCTCATACCCATTTTGAGACAAAATAGCATATATTTTCTCTATATCCTCATACTCTATTAGTATATCAATATCACTATATTGACGAGAGATTACATCACTATAGAGAAGCATTGAGAGAGATGAGCCTTTGAATGATATAGCTTCTATATTCTCCTTACTTAATATAGTAACTACCCTCAAAAGTTCAGCAGATATGAGCATAGATTTTTGAGCATTTATCATATATTTTTGTTTTAGTTTTACCACTAAAGTATCACCAGCAAAATGCTCTCGTAAGTTTTGATACACCACAGATACAATAGCGTGATTTTGAGCTATATTGATGATTTGCTCATCACTAATCTCTCTGTTTTTGAGATAATTTGATAGATAAGATATATCCTCTTTTGAGAGACTGTTTTTAGATGCTGTTAGTAGGAATTTTATTGTTTTGTTGGTTTTCATAAGAGATAGAATAACAAAATTAACTTTAACCACACCCTAAACCACTTTTGGATATAATCGCGAAATTATTATAAAGGCTACTTGTGACAAAAAGAGTATTAGTAAAATTTTCTGGTGAGGCGTTGGCAGGTGATGCTGGGTATGGGATTGATACCCAAATACTCAACTATATAGCAAATGAGATAAAGACTCTTGTAGATGCTGGAATAGAAGTAGGAATAGTCGTAGGTGGTGGTAATATAATCCGTGGTGTGAGTGCAGCAGCTGATGGGATTATCAAGCGAACGAGTGGTGATTATATGGGTATGTTGGCTACTGTTATCAACGGTGTAGCTATCCAAGAAGCACTGGAACACGCAGGGCTTGATGCTAGACTTCAATCTGCTATTGATATGCAAGAGATTGGTGAGTCTTTTATCGTGCGTCGAGCCAAGAGACACCTTGAAAAGGGTAGGGTAGTGGTATTTGCAGGGGGTACTGGTAATCCATACTTCACTACAGATACAGCAGCTACTTTGAGAGCTTCGGAGATAGATGCTCAGATACTTATCAAGGCTACCAAAGTAGATGGTGTATATGACAAAGACCCAAATAAGTTTGAAGATGCTATGAAGCTAGATACTATAAGCTATGATGAGGCACTAAAAGAGCATATCAAAGTGATGGATGATACAGCAATAGCTCTAGCTAGAGAGAATGAACTACCTATTATCGTATGTAATATGTTTGAAAAAGGTAACCTTTTGGGAATAATTAATGGCGATATGAGCTTATGTTCTATAGTGAAATAGGTAGAAATAAGAGTATGTAGGTTCGATTTTATCGAACAAGTTAAAAATATAAGGAAATATTATGAGAACAGAAGAGCTAACAGCACTAGCACTAGAGAGAGTGAACTTTGATAAATATCTTTTGGCAAATGCCGTAGGTAAAAGAGCAGAGAGTATAGCCAATGGTAAACCTGCTCTTTTGGATATAGATACTTCATCTATGAAGTATTCAGATATTGCACTTCAAGAGATAGCTGAGGGTAAAATTACTGTAAGCTTAGAGAGTTAGTATATCTTGGATGCTTTTTTAGATAGAGCTTCAAAGATACATACTGTCAAGGAGGCTACAGAGTTTCTTTGGGAATTTATTCCCTCTTCTAATCCTCTCACCATAAAAGCGTTGGAGTTATCCACAAAAGCTCACGAACATCAACGACGAAAGAGTGGAGAGCCTTATGTGGTTCACCCTATATTAGTCGCTGTTATTACTGCTAATATAAGTGGTGATGAGACTATGGTTCAAGCTGCACTTTTGCATGATGTGGTCGAAGATACTAGCCATACTATAGAGGATTTAATCTCTATATTTGGTGAAGATGTGGCACACATGGTTGAGGGGCTTACCAAAATCGTACAGATGAGAGATGAGGAGCTTGTACCAGCAGAGTCCAATGAGAGGCTTATAAACTCAGCTCTTACATTTAGAAAGATGCTTATCGCATCGGTAAAAGATGTTAGGGTATTAGTCATCAAACTATGTGATAGACTACACAATATGCTAACACTAGAGTCTTTAAGTCATGAAAAGCAAAGACGCATAGCAGAAGAGACGATGGTGGTATATGCACCTATCGCTCATAGATTAGGAATATCAAAACTCAAAAATCACCTCGAAGATTTGAGTTTTTCTTATATCTACCCAGAAGATTATGAGAAGATAGATACTTATATAAAATCAAACTCACAAAGCCTACAGTTTAAACTCAACTCATTTATTCAAAATGTCAATGATATGATGGATAAAGAGCTATTTTGTAGTGATGATTTTGAGATTTTTGGAAGAGTCAAACACTACTACTCTATATATCTCAAGATGCAGAGAAAAGGTGTAAGTATAGAGGAGGTTCTTGACCTCTTGGCTATACGAATTCTTGTCAAAGACCCGATTGATTGTTATAAAGTGTTGGGGCTTCTTCATCTTAAGTTTAAGCCTCTTATATCTAGGTTCAAGGACTATATAGCCGTACCCAAAGAGAATGGATACAAGACTATACACACCACACTCTTTAATGAGGAGGGGATACTTGAAGCACAGATAAGAACTTATGAGATGCACCAACTAGCAGAGTATGGAGTAGCAGCTCACTGGAAATACAAAGGTGGAGACAAGGAGAAAGAGAGAGATGGAGTCAATCTAGCTTGGCTAGAGAGCCTACACTTCAAGCGAGAATCTGTAGAGGAGTTTTATGAGTTAGCCAAATCAGACCTCTTCTCTGAAGATATTACAGTATTCTCTCCACAGGGTGATGTATATACTCTACCAAAAGGCTCTATCGCTCTTGACTTTGCTTATGCTATACACTCAAAATTGGGTGCAAATGCTACCAAAGCACTTGTAAATAAAAGAGAGGCTACTCTTCTTACGATACTCAAAAATGGTGATATAGTAAAGATAATCAAAGATAAAAAGCCTCATCTCTATTGCTCGTGGGTAGATACAGTAAAGACCTCAAAGGCTAGAGATGGTATTAGAAGTGCCTGTAGGGCTAGGATAAAGGAGTCAAATACTCTAACAGCTTATAATATATTAGCTACACTATTTTTACAAAGTAGCCAAGAGATTAGAGAGCTTGTAGATAGCTTAGAGCATCATGAGAATATCCATAAGCTACCTATGGGATTAGACTACTACAAAGATACTATTCATCAGTTGGCTACACATATAGGCAAAAAAGAGGTTCGATTTTGGGAGTTTTTGAAAAAAGGGTACAAAACTCCACGCAAAAAAGAGATAGAACACTTTACATTTTTTCTAAATAGACCACTTGATGGGGTGGAGTTTGACTACTGTTGCCACCCCAAAATGGGAGATGAGATAGTAGCTTTTTATAAAAATAGCAAAGTTATCATCCACCATAAGCTATGTAAAAAGGCTTACAAAGATATGAATAGTGGAGCAGATATGGTATATGTGAGTTGGAATCACTCCAAACTATCTAGGTATAGACTCACTATAAGCCTACAGAACCAAAAGGGTATATTAGCAGATTTATTATCCAAGCTCTCAACACTAAATCTAAATATATTGAGCATAGAACTAGGTATTAGAAACTCTGAAGAAGCAGAGTATTGTCAAATAGAGGTAGAATCCCAAGAGCCAAATAGACAACTCTTATCAGAGAAGATTTCACACAAGTTTAAGCTAGTAGAGATTATAAGTTTAGATGATGCATATAACAAATAGTAAGGATTAACCATGATAAAAACAGCACTAGAAGAGATAAGTAGAGGTTCAGCAGAAATTATAGACAAAGAGCGAGTAGAGAAGCTTGTATCTAAATATTATGAGGATGGAACTACCTACACCGTCAAAGCAGGATTTGACCCTACTGGTGCAGATTTACATCTAGGTCATACTGTACTACTACAAAAACTTAGAGTATTTCAAAATCATGGTGGGATAGTTCAGCTTCTTATAGGAGACTTCACAGCTACTATAGGAGACCCAACAGGCAAGAGTGAGACTAGAAAAGTCCTTACTCGTGATACTATTATGGCAAATGCAAAGACATATCAAGAGCAAGTATTTAATATATTAGATGAAGCAAAAACAGAGGTGGTATTCAACTCTAGTTGGTTAGATAGACTAGGGGCTGGTGGTATGCTAGAGCTTACTACAAGATTTAATGTAGCTAGGATGCTAGAGAGAGATGATTTTGAGAAGAGATATAAGGGTGGAGAGAGTATATCAATCTCTGAATTTCTATATCCTCTACTTCAAGGATATGATAGTGTAGAGCTTCAAAGCGATATAGAGATAGGTGGAACAGACCAGAAGTTCAATCTTCTTATGGGAAGACATCTACAAAGAAGCTATGAGGTAGGCAAAGAACAAGCTGTGCTTATGATGCCTATATTAGAGGGGCTTGATGGAGTCCAAAAGATGAGTAAATCACTAGGTAACTACATAGGTATCGTAGAAGCCCCAAAAGATATTTATGCCAAGACACTATCGATTTCAGATGAACTTATGTGGAGATATTATGAGCTTTTGAGTGATAAATCACTTTTGGATATATCTTCAATGGAAGATGAAGTTAAAAATGGTAAACTTCATCCTAAAGTAGTAAAAGAGAATTTGGCAATTGAGCTAGTAACTCGTTTTTATAATCAAGAGTTAGCAACTCAGGCTAAAGAGGAGTTTGATAATGTATTTAAATCAAACAAACTCCCTACTGATATGATAGAGATAGAGTGTGAAGATGGTATTTGGATATGTAAGGCACTAGTAGATGCTTCTATTGAGCCATCTACATCACAAGCCCGAAGAGATATAAAACAAAACGCAGTAAGTGTAAATCAAGAGAAGATAAGTGATGATAAGCTTAATTTAAGTGCAGGAGAGTATATCTTGCAGGTAGGAAAAAGAAAATTTGCCAAAGTAAAGGTGGGATAATGTTTAAATCTTTTAATATAGGAAAATATAAGATAGAAAAACCAATCATTCAAGGTGGTATGGGAGTAGGTATCTCATGGGACCAATTGGCTGGTAGCGTAAGCTTTGAGGGAGGATTGGGTGTCATCTCAGCAGTTGGTACAGGTATATATGAAGATAGAGCATACTCCAAAAAAAGCGTAGGAAAAGAGAGAAGACCACTAGAGGCTATCAACTTCTACTCCTTTGATGCACTCAAAAAGATATTTGACAATGCAAGAGCGATATGTGGTGATAAGCCACTAGCTGCTAATGTACTATATGCTCAAACAGACTATAATCGTGTAGTAGCAGATGCCTGTAGAGCAGGTGCTGATATTATAATTACAGGTGCAGGACTTCCACTAACAATGCCAGAAGCCGTCAAAGATTATCCTGAAGTGGCACTTGTCCCTATAGTATCAACGGCAAAAGCATTGAGAATTTTGTGTAGAAGATGGAAAAAGACTCACGATAGACTCCCAGATGCTGTGATAGTTGAGGGTCCTTTGAGTGGTGGACATCAGGGCTTTAAGTATGAGGATTGTTTCAAAGATGAGAACCAACTAGAGGTTATACTCCCTCCTGTGGTAGCAGAGGCGAAAAACTGGGGAGATATACCAATTATCGCTGCTGGTGGAGTGTGGGATAGAGATGATATAGCCAATATGATAGAGTTGGGTGCTAGTGGTGTACAGATGGGAACTAGATTTATAGGTACTGTTGAGTGTGATGCTAGTGATGTGATGAAAAATATCATAATCGAAGCCAAAGAGGAGGATATAAAGCTATTTAAATCTCCTGTAGGCTACCCTGCTAGAGGAGTAAAGACGCAACTTCACGCAGATATAGAGGCAAACAAAGCTCCAAAAGTAGCTTGTATATCCAACTGTGTAGCCCCTTGTAATCGTGGAGAAGAGGCGAAAGCTGTAGGGTACTGTATCGCCGATAGACTTAGTGATGCTTATGATGGTATCAAAGAGAGTGGACTCTTTTTTACAGGCTCAAATGGATATAGACTTAGAGAAATAATAACAGTCAAAGAGCTGATGGATAAGCTAATGAATGGAGAAGATAAGTAGCGTGAAAATATTTAGATTTTTTTCTATTCTACTACTAAACTTTACTCTACTTTTTGGGGCTATCAATAGAGTCCAAAAAGTAGAGATTGTAAAAGATGAGCTACATCTACACTTTGTGGATAACTATAACCAAAAAAACACTAACTCATTTACGCTTACCAATCCATTTAGACGAGTATTTGAACTCAAAGATAGTCGCCTCATAGACAAAGATGTATCAGCAAAGTGGAACAACTCACTTAAAGTAATTCAATACAAACCAGATATTATAAGGGTGATAATATCCAATAAAACTCCATTTAGCTCAATAGCATATAGTCCTCTATTTTCCAAAAACCTATATGCCATTCCTCTACCAAAGATAGATAGTGTATTGCCTGTAGAGGAGTTGAGTATGTATAAGAAGGTATCCTCTATCCCTATCAAAATCAAAGAGGAGTTACCACCACCACCACCCAAAGTAACAGTAGGACTACATAAGTTTGAGCCAATAGTTATAGACGCAGGTCACGGTGGGGCTGATAGTGGTGCTATTGGTGGAGGCAAATATGAGAAGAGTCTAGTATTACAAATAGCCAAAAGAGTAGCAAATGAGCTTAGAAGAAAAGGCTATCCTGTCTATATGACAAGGGATAAAGATTATGCTCTCAAACTATCTCAAAGAACAAGAATAGCAGATAGAAGAAAAGCTGTAGCCTTTATATCTATACACGCAAATGCAGTAAGGGCAAGAAGTAAGCGAAACAAGATAGAGGGAGTCGAGACCTACTTTTTGCAAAATACAAGAGATGCAAGGTCTCAAAGGATAGCATCTATAGAGAATAAAGCCGTACTAAAGGGTACAAATAGACTTAGTAGAAAAGTGATAATCGACTCGGTGCTTTCAGGACCTAAGATAGTGGAGTCAAATAAACTAGCTATCGATATACAGAGAAAAATAATGAAAAACATACATACCAAATATAAAGATGTACGAGATGGAGGTGTGAGGTCAGCTCCTTTTTATGTACTCGTAGGAGCTAGTCGTCCATCTGTACTAGTAGAGGTGGGGTATATATCTCACCCTAGAGAGAGGAGAAGACTCTTTACTCCAAGGTATCAAAAACTCATAGCCAAAGGTATAGCAGATGGTGTCGATAGCTATATGAAAAATAGAAAAAGAGAGATAGACTTTTTTTGATTTGAGCCTTATCAAATAATATGAGAGAAGAACTTTATGAAAAAAATACTCCTACTCCTATTAATACTCCTACTAACTGTAATCTTTACAATCTATGAGAGTGATTATCTAATCTGTAAATCATCAGACTATTTAGATTTAAATCAAGGGGCTTCTAGTTGTAACGATTTTGCAGATACCCTAAAAGATAAATCCTCCAAAGAGGAGCTAAAAAAGATAGCGTGTAGGCTAGGTAGTAGTCAAGCTTGTTTTGATTTGGCTCTTAGTGCTAGTAGCCAAGAATATTATCACGATTCAGTGAAGTTCTATACCAAAGCGTGTGATAGTGGTTTTGTAAAAGCTTGTAACGATTTGGGTGTTTTGTACTATTTGGGCAGTGGCGTAAGCCAAAGTGTAGTAAAAGCTATAGAGTTTTATACCAAAGCGTGTAGCAATGGTAGTGCTAAGGGTAGTGGTATGGGGTGTAGAAACTTGGGTAGATTGTATTATGATGGAGTAGATATAAAGCAAGACTACAAAGAGGCGATGAGACTATTAGAGTTATCTTGTAGCCTAAAAGATATGAGTGCTTGTAGTGATATAGGGTATAGCTACCAAAAAGGCATAGGAGTAGAGCGAGATATTTATCAAGCTATTAAATATTATGGAATGTCTTGTGATGGTGGATACCAAGATGGATGTGAGCTTCATAGAGAGCTATCTGGATTAGAGAGTAGCTACCATATCTCCAAAGAGTTGATTAAAAATAAAGAAGTAGCACTAGAAGCTGTAGGTAGATATAAAGAGGCTCTATTTTATCTAAGTAGAGATTTACAAAAAAACAAAGATGTAATCTTAGCATCTATAAAAAAATATCCCGATAATTTCCAATATATCAATAATCATCTCCAAAGAGATAGAGAGATTGTCAAAGTAGCTACTAGAGATAATATCTATCTATTGAAGTATGCTAGTAAATCTATAAAAAAAGATGAGCAGTTTCTATTGGGTATGATTGATAAAAATCCTAAAGTCTATAATCTAGTAGAGCCTTCACTCAAAAATGATATAAGATTTATACTAAAAGCGATAAAAACAAATGGCAAGGTGTTGAAGTATTTAGATTATAAATACAAAAAAGATAGAGAGATTGTAGCCCTAGCTCTTAGAGACTCATGTAGTGATGAGGTGATAAAAGAGGGGAGTAGATTATATGATGATAGAGATTTTATATTAGAAGTAGTAAGAGATTGTAGAGCCTTTTTACAAAAAGCAGACCCCTCTTATAAGAGAGATAGAGAGTATGCTCTAAAGATAGTTGATATAAATGGATTGGCTTTGGAGTATTTAGATGATACTCTAAAAAGAGATAAAGAGGTAGTAACAACTGCCATCAAACAAAATCCAAAATCTCTAAAGTATGCGAGTAAATCACTTAGAGAGGAGAAAGATATAGTTAGGATGGCTATAGTCCAAAATCCCAAAGCCCTAAGGTATGCTAGTGAGTCTATCCAAAGTGATAGAGCGTTAGTCTTGAGTGCTATATCAAAAGATGCCAAAACTCTAAAGTATGCCTCAGAAGAGTTAAAAAAAGATAGAGATATAGTAATGAGTGCTATAGCACAAAATGGTAATGCTTTGAAGTATGCTAATAAGTCTCTACAGAGTGATAGAGGGTTAGTAATGAGTGCTATATTACAAAATGGCAATGCGTTGAAGTATGCCTCAAAAGAGCTAAAAAGAGATAAAGAGTTGGTAATTAGTGCTATCCAAAAGAGTCCTCACGCTTTGAAGTATATATCAAAAGAGCTAAAAAAAGATAGAGATATAGTTATGAGTGCTATTAGCGTAGATGGAGATAGTTTTGTCTATGCTGATAACTCTCTATATAGTGATAGAGAGTTACTCAAAGTAGCAATGGCAAATGGTATGACCTCTTGGTCTTATATACCTAGGGGGATAAAGAGCGATAGAGAGTTTATATTAGAAATTATTGATAGATACCCAAATATATTAGAGTATTTAGACACAAGCCTCAAAAGAGACAAAGAGATAGTGATAAAATCTCTAAAACGAAATGGGTCTATGCTCAAATACGCTGATAAGAGTCTGCAAAAAGATAGAGCCGTAGTAGTAACAGCACTAAATAACACAGGATACGCCCTAGAGTATGTAGATAAACTCTTTAGAGAGGATATAAATATCGTCTTAATAGCTATATCAAACGCAGGTAAATCTATACGATACGCTGATGATAAGTTCAAAAAAGATATAACTATCGCACTAATCGCTATCAATCAAAATGGAAAAGCTCTAGCTTATGTAGATAAATCACTAACCAAAAACAAAGAGGTGGTATTAGCATCACTCAAAAGCTATGGTGATAGCCTAAAGTATGCCTCAAAAGAGTTAAGAGCTAACAAAGAGGTAGTCTTGGAGGCTGTTAAAAACTCAGGGAGTTCATTGAGATACGCATCAAAAGAGCTAAGAGGTGATAAAGAGGTGGTATTAGAAGCCCTCAAAAGCTCAGGAATAGCACTAAAATACACCTCAAAAGAGTTAAAAGCAGACAAAAAGATAGTATTAGAGGCTCTAAAGAGTACAAAGTATGCTCTAGTGTTTGTCGATAAGAGTCTCAAAAAAGATAAAGATATATTAGATATAGTTAGCAAAAAGAGGAGTAATAGAGTAGATAAGAGGTATAAATTTATCAATCTATGTGATAGAGAGAGTGATAAGAGTATAGTAAATATAAATAGGATTAGGACTATATGTCTATTGGCTTTAGGTGAGTTGGCACTAGAGGGGGAGTATGATAGATTATCTTGGTATTCACTCTTATCTCATAAAAAAAATAGCTATAATATTGACTATATACAAGATAAGGTAATTGAGCCATACACTCTTGCCAATATAGGACACAGTTATATATTAGATGCAAATATAACAAAAGCCAAAGAGTTATATGAGCTATTTTTACAAAAAGAGTATAAACACCTATTTTTCTATCTTGATAGTGGTATGGTTTATGATTATAATATGCTACTCAAACTCTATCCCAAAAAGAGAGATTTAATCAAAAAGGGATTTAGATTATGGAGGTCGATATTTGCACCATTTGAAGAGATAGTAGAGCTTGAGAAGTTATATATAAAGTATAAAAAAGATGGAAACTTTTTAAAATATATGGAGAGTTTTGAGGCTATTGTTGAGTTGGAGAGGAGATATTTAGATAGAGATAGTGTGAGACTCAATATGGATATATACAATTTGGGAAATATCTACTATATAGCCAAAGAGTACCAAAAAGCTTTGGAGTCGTATGAGAGAGTAGAGAGTTTTTATGAGAAGATACCCACAACAATCTATGACTATATGGATATTTTACACAAGATAGATAAAATATCTAATCGTAGATTTGGTAAAAATGGACTATTTTTTCATAAGTTCAAAAATTATTAAAAGAGGATTTATAGATGAATAAAATTATATTTGTAGTGGTAAGTTTGTTTGTGTTAGTTGGTTGTAGTGGTCTATCATTAGGTGGCAAAAATGCTCTTATTGTGATAGACGCAGGTCACGGTGGGCATGATAGTGGAGCAGTAGCAGGAGGCAAAAAAGAGAAAGATTTGGTACTTCAAATCACCAAAAAACTCAATCGTGAGCTAAAAAGAAAAGGCTATAGAGTATATTTCACTAGAGATAGTGATGAGTTTATACATCTAGCTAGACGCACACAAATAGCAGACCACGAAGAGGCGAAGGTATTTATATCTATACACGCAAATGCTATATCAAATAGAAGTAGAGTCAATCAGGTACAAGGTGTAGAGACATACTTTTTACAAAAGAGTAGAGATGCAAGGTCACAACGCATAGCACTAAGAGAGAATGCCTCTGTACTACAAGGCACAGATAAGCTGAGCAAAAATGTGATAATAGACTCTGTATTAAATGGACCTAAAATCATACAGTCTCACAAACTAGCAATAGATGTGCAAAGAGGTATCATAAGAAGTCTCAAAAAAGATTATAGTGGTGTAGTCAATGGTGGAGTAAGACCTGCTCCATTTTATGTACTCGTAGGTGCTAGTCGTCCATCTATATTGATAGAGGTAGGGTATATTACTAATCCCAAAGAGAGAGCTAGACTATTTAGCTCATCTTACCAAAAGAGATTAGTAGAGGGTATAGTCCAAGGTGTGAGTAGATATATCTCAAATAGGAAAAAAGAGGTAGGGTTTTGATACCATCACCTATCTATAGAGGCTTTGGTATAGCCCTACTATCCTCACTATTTATATATCTTAGCTACTTTGATATATATATCTATTTTATCAATACACTAGTGGGTATATTGGCTCTATATCTACTACTCCAAGAGGGTAGAAGAGTATGGTTTTTTAGTGGTATATTTATAGGTATCTTTTGGTTTTGGTGGATTACTGTTAGCTTCAAACACTACGATATGTTGTGGGCTATACCTATCGCTATGGCTGTTATATCACTTACCTATGGCTCTATATTTTGGCTCACTGCATATATATCCGAAAGATTAGCCAAGGATTACTCTATCGTTCTAAAAGCTTTAGGGCTATTGATATTAAGCTATATCCACCCATTTGGATTTGATTGGTTCAAGGTAGAGCTTATCTTTACAGATAGCTATATAGGTGTTACCAAGTGGCAGTTTGCATTGGTTTTGTTGGCGATAGCTCTTAGTATAAATAGAAAAAACTTTCTATATCTCATACTCATTATACTAGCATATCAACCCACTACTATATCTACTAATACAACAGATGATATAGCCCTAATTGGTACAGATACCAAAGTAGCTGATAAATGGAATGATAGCCTACACGATGAGCAGTTCAAGAGACTCTTTGAGAGTATAGATAGAGCTATATTAGAGAAGAAGAAGATAGCCGTCTTGCCAGAGTCTGTATTTCCTCTCTATTTAAACTTAGAGCCAAAACTACTAGAGTCACTAGAGACAAGAGCCAAAGATATAGCTATAGTTGTGGGTGGATTATATTGGGATGGTAAGACTCCTAGAAACTCTACTTATATATTCTCTAATGGCAGTATGAGGATAGCCAACAAGGTGGTATTAGTACCATTTGGAGAGAGTAATCCTCTACCTGATTTTTTGAGTGATTGGATAAATGAGGTCTTCTATGATGGCTCTGTAGATTATAAAGCAAGTAAGAGTGTAGTAGATTACAAAATAGGCAAAGAGATATATAGAAACGCTATCTGTTTTGAGGCAACAAGCGAGAAGCTATATGAGGGTAGCCCCAAAAATATGATAGTAATAAGCAACAACGGTTGGTTTATACCATCAACAGAGCCAATCTTACAGAAATTGATATTGAAATATTATAATAAAAAGTATAAAACAGTGATATATCACGCTGTAAATATGTCAGAGTCTTATATTATAAAATGATAAAATATTATCACAATTATTTCACATTTATGATATATAATCGATTACTATTAATCAAAGGGAAGAGTTAATGATAAGAAGAGATTTTTTAGGGTATTTGTTTGGTTTGATTTTTTTGATTTTTTTTATGAGTGGGTGTACGAGATACTACAACCCCACAGGGACGAACTATAGCAAAGCCAACAAATACTACAATCCATCCCCTCAAACCAAAACCACAAGTGGTATAAATAATAGCAACAGATTTAGTACAACCTCAAACAATAACGGCTATGGAGATAATTATAATAACTATGGCAATGGTGTAAACAACACTAACTATAGAGGTAATAGAGATGAGTATAATAAATATGGTAAAGGTGTAAACAGCACCAACACCAACACTAGAAGAGGTAGAGGTAAATATAGAGATGATAATAGTGGTTATGGTAATAGAGGAGACAACACTAATACCAACACTAGAAG
>Ga0193954_1001057_pt1 | contig 14544 bp, 15 predicted proteins | sample BB_5_MG_FD_140340 | JGI IMG/M metagenome (GOLD analysis project Ga0193954, IMG submission 140340) | Microbial mat bacterial communities from the Broadkill River, Lewes, Delaware, United States - BB_5_MG | ecosystem: Environmental > Aquatic > Freshwater > River > Microbial mats | place: USA...
GCAGCCGCAGTGACGGCGGCGGCGACTACGGTGGTGGTGGCGGACGCAGCGGCGGCGGCGGCGGCGGCGGCAGCTACGGCGGCGGCGGCGGCCGAAGCAGCGGCGGCGGCGGCTTCGGTAGCGGTGGCAGCGGCGGCGGCGGCGGCAACGACCAGCCCCCACCGTTGGACGATAGCGACATCCCGTTCTGAGCCGGCCTTCTGCTGCGGCGCGGGTCTCTTTGGGGCCAGCGCTCAGCCCCGGCCTGCCCTTGTTTGGGACCCGGTTCGCTCTAGCCTTTACAGGCGAGGGCGCAATCGGGCATCCCCAGCTCAGGCATGGCCAAGCTGTACTTCTACTATTCAGCGATGAACGCGGGGAAGAGCACCACGCTCCTCCAGTCGGACTACAACTACCGAGAGCGCGGCATGCGCTCGTTGTTATTCGCACCAAAGCTGGACGACCGTCACGGAACGGGCCGGATCACGTCCCGAATCGGCCTCGCGGCCGAGGCTTTCGCCTTCGACCGAGAGCATGATCTGTACGACCATGTGCGGCGAGAGCTGGCCGAGGACCGGGTGCACTGTGTGCTCGTCGATGAGGCCCAGTTCCTGACCAAGACTCAGGTGCTGCAGCTCAGCTTGGTCGTCGACAAGCTCAAGATACCGGTGCTGACCTATGGCCTGCGCACCGACTTCCGGGGGGAGCCCTTTGAAGGTGCCGTCTATCTGTTGGCCTGGGCCGAGGAGATCGTCGAGATCAAGACGGTCTGCGCGACCGGCAAGAAGGCCACCATGAACGCGCGCCTCGATGCCAATGGTGAAAGGGTCTACGAGGGCGCTCAGGTCGAGATCGGCCACAATTATGTGGCGATGGCGCGCGACCAGTTCGACCTGCCGCGCGTGTCCCCGATCGATTACACTCCGCCTGGCTCGTCCAGCGCGGAAGAATGAAAGACCCCAAAGCCCCTCAGGCCCCCTCGAAAGACACCTTGCAGATCTCCCGACGTGATCTGCTCTCTATCGGATCGGGGGTGGCGCTGGCGGGTGTGACGCTCGGCCCGAATCCGGCGTGGGCGGGGCCCTCCAAGCCGCTGCCCAAGGTGCCGCGCCGCGTGCTCGGCAAGACCAAGCAGACGGTCCCCATTCTGCTTTTTGGCGGCGCGGTGAAGCTCGATCCGCGATTTGACCCCAAGATGGCCGAGGCTCTGCGTTTTGGCGTGGACTACTTTGATGCCGCCGACTGCTACGGCGGCGGCACCTGTGAGGCCGCGGTCGGTGCCTTTCATCAGCGGGCCAAGGTCAGAGACAAAATCTGGATCACCTCCAAGAGCGACGCCCATAGCCCTGAGGGCATGGCCTCCACCCTCGACGTGAGCTTGCAGAAGCTGCGCACGGACCGGCTGGACATGTACTTTCTGCATGCGCTCAAGGACCCAGCGCACCTGTCCAAGGAGATGGAGCGCAAGGTAGCCTTACTAAAGAAGCAGGGTAAGTTGCGGTTCTTTGGCTTCTCTAGCCATCACGGCAACGTGGTCGAGATGCTTCACGCCGCCGCGAAGCTGCCTTGGATTGATGCGGTGATGTTCCGCTACAACTTCCGTCAGTACGGGGACGCCGAGCTCAATAAGGCCATCGATGCCGCGAAGAAGGCCGACGTTGGGCTGATCGCGATGAAGACTCAGGGGTCTGAGGCCTCATTCCGCACGCGGTGGGCGCCCTTTGAAAAGACGGGGCGCTGGAACAAACACCAAGCGGTGCTCAAGGCTGTCTGGCAGGACGAGCGCATCTCGGCCGCGGTCAGTCACATGGACACCTTCGACAAGCTGCGTGAGAACATCGCGGCGGCGGTCGACAATAAGAAGCTCACCCAGGCCGAACGAGAGGCTCTCGAACAGTACGCGCGGGCCACGCGTGGCGCCGCCTGTCATGGCTGCGATCACCACTGCAACCCGGCCGTCGATGCCCCGGTGCAGATCGCCGATACGCTGCGTTTGCTGATGTACCATGACGTCTACAAAGAGCCTGAAAAGGCCCAGCGCTTGTTCTCCGAGCTGCCCCAGTCTGCGCGCAAGTTGACTGGCATCGACTTCAGTCGGGCCAACTCGGCCTGCCCTCATGGGGTGGACGTGGTCGCCGAGATGCGCCGGGCCAGCGACGTCTTTCGGTGCTGACGGTCACGAAGATTGACCCGGATGCGGTCCTCGGCGATACGATGAGGCGTGGATCGTGACGAACTCAAGCGGGTAGTGCGGGAAGTGCTCGAAGAAGAGGCGGGCCTTGGGTTCACGCCCATCGCCGAGCGCTTCGACGGCGGCTCGCTGGTTATCCAACCCCGGGACAAGTCTCTGCAGGCCAAGGAGATCCCCATCGACGCCTTCTTCCACAAGGTGGTGATGGTGCGTGATCGCCTCCGAGTGTTGGAGCAGAAGGTCAACGCCCACAAGGGTCTGTCGGATGCCGACAAGGTGGACATGCAACAGTACATCACACGCGTCTACGGTTCCCTGACCTCTTTCAACGTGCTCTTCGATGATGCGGAAGATCGGTTCGCGGGCGCCAAGGACGGTGCAGAATGAACGTCGCACGCCTGGGGCTCGTCGCGCTCGCCCTCGCAATGCAGGTTGCATGCGCAACCATGAGCAAGAGCTCCTCCCTCGAGGCGCTGCAGGACTCCGTCGAGGCCTATAATGATGCCTACCGGTGGAAGAATTATGAGCGGGCCGCGCTCTTTCTGCCGCCCGAGGTCCGCGCGCCATTCCTTGCCACCTACGAGGAGGACGACAAGGCGCTGCACGTAGAGGGCTATCGCATCCTGCGGGCCGACCTGCAGAGCGAGACTGCGGCGCGGGTTGTGATCCGCATGCGCTACATGCAGCTGCCGTCGGTGACCCTGGAGTCGAAGGACCTCGTGCAACACTGGCATAAGGTAGCCAGCCGCTGGGTCCTGGAGACCGAGGAGAACTCCATCCGAGAGGTGGATCTTAAGGCGGGCATGGCGGATCCGGCGGCCTTCGGTGGCGGCACCCCCGAGGCCGATCCCGAGCTTGAGGTGGAGGTCACCGATCCCCAGGGTCAGGTCATCCGTAAGGATGGCGCGCCCGCGCCCGAGGTCGCACCTGAGGGTGCCGAGACCACGCCCGCCACTTCCCCCAAATAGGTCGAGATCGTTCGATATCGGCACTCATGGCCGATTTGATCGGTCCAGAACGAGCCGATCTCCGCGCTGATAGCGAGGATCATCGCGCACTGCGTCGACAACTTGGCCCGCGAGGCGCCTAATTATCGGTGATGACGACGACGGACGGTTTCTGCCGCGCCCGTTGAAGTTCTCGTTCCTCTTCAGTGTATGCGGGCGCGGCAAACCGACGGTGGTTTGCGGGCGAGAGCGATCCGGCTCGACCAAGACTAACGCCCTACGGCGATGAGGTAGGCCCAGTTGCTGAGCCCCACAATCAGCGCGCCTGCGGCGAGCATGACTCGCGTGCGGGTCGAGAAGGTGGCCCGACTCTCCCTCGTGGGGGCCCAGAGCACCGCATAGGGCACGTACGCCAGACCGAGCAGGGCGCACAGCGCCACCAGAGGATTCATTGAAAACGCGGTGCCAAGGTCGAGCTGGACCAGAGCTCTCAGGGCTCGGGTGCCACCGCAAGTCAGGCAAGGCATGTTGACGAGCGCCTGCCATGGACACCGCAGCAAAGAGAAGACGGACTCGGGCAGAAGTCGCGCCGCGAGCAGGCAGCCTACGATCGAAGCGACCCAGAGCCAGCGGGTAGGTACGCGCATCAGTCAAAGAGGGAGGCGATGGAGTAGATGCCGATGAGCGCGAGGCCGCCATAGAAGGCCCAACGCAAGATGACGGGCGCGATGGCCGCGAAAGCTGCCTTGCCACCGCTTGTCCGGTGCATGCGCTGGATCGCGGCCACCTCCACAATGAATAGCAACACCATGCTCACCCAATGGCCCACGAAGGGCACGGCGTTGAAGAGCGCGGTGGCGCCCGTACAGTAGGCACAGATGCGAAAGCTGGCCCCATAGCGCAGCGTCTTGGCGCCCGTGACCATGAGGGCTAAGTGCATCAGCGCGGCGTTGATGAAGATGTGGACGGTGAGCGTGACCGGAACAAAAACAACCGTCCAGCTGGGCAGCAGCGAGGACAGATTGTGGCCGAGCACCCGCTCCTGGCCCAGGTAGTACATCAGCTCGACGACCGCGGTACTGCCGGCGTAGCCGAGGCTGCCGAAGATCAGGAAGAAGCCCAGGGCGGGCCACAGGCTCACCTCGGGGTGTGCGGCCCGGAAGGTGGCGCCTGGCTCCAGCAGCACGTCGAGCAGCGTATCCTTGAGCGCCGAAAACGAGCGCTCCCGCTCCCAGGCGATGCTGTTGCGGTGGTCCGGCGGCGGCGCGTCTGGCGGTGCGTCGCTGACCTCGGGCGGGTTCCAGGGATCCTCAGTGACTTTCGCAGCGTCTTGGAAGGGGTTGTCAGTGATGTCCACTACTTACCGAATGCGCGCGGAGCGCGCCAGGGCCACAGTGTGCTTGCTGCCTAGGGCAGCATGGGCGCAGACTGCCGCCGCGGTGGCACCACGGATTCACGACTATCGGCGGCAGACCTTAGGTCCGGGGCACGAGATCCGGAGCTTTGAGGCCCAAGGCCCGGGCCGCTATGAGGTCGAGGGCGTAGGCAAACATGTTCGCGAGGGAGACCGCCTGCGCTTCACACTCAAGGGCTCCGAGACCCTGGAGTTGGTGCTCGACGTGATGGAGCTGCGAGAAAAGCTCATTCCTCAGCATGGGTGGACGGCGGTGCTCAGCGGCGCGGACTTCGACAGCCTGGACATTCACCGCTGGTCCATCGTCTGCGACGCGTGCGCGCGCAAGATGGACTTCGAGTTCTGCGCACCCAACGGTGCGCCGCAAGATAAGTTGCTCGTCCAGGCCGCGGCACGGGTCGAAGACCTAGACTGGACAACCAAGCACGACGCACACCTGTGTGATCTGTGCTCGAAAGGCACGCCATGAACCCTCTCTTCAAAGGCTCCTGTAGACTGTTTGGCATGGTGCACCTCGGGGCCCTGCCGGGTTCGCCGAATTGGCAAGGTGACTTGCCTAAGCTGCTCGATGCGGCGGTTCGCGATGGGGAGCGTTTGCTCGAGGCCGGCTTTGACGCCCTGATCGTGGAGAATATGGGCGATCTGCCCTATCTGCGCGGCAGCGTAGGGCCCGAGACCGTGGCCGCGATGACCCTGGCGACGGAGCGTGTGGTTCGCCTGGGGGCGCCGGTGGGGGTTCAGGTCCTGGCGGGTGCTAACGAAGAGGCGCTGGGTGTGGCCCTCGCGGCCGGGGCCAAGTTCATCCGCGCCGAAGGCTTCGCATATGCGCATGTCGCCGATGAAGGCTGGATGGACGCTTGCGCGGGGCCGCTGCTTCGAAAGCGCCACGCGCTGGCCGCCGACGTGCAGATCTGGGCCGACGTGAAGAAAAAGCACGCGGCTCACGCTGTGACGGGTGACTTATCTGTCGCCGATGTGGCCAAGGGCAGCAAGTTCGCGGGCGCCGATGCGCTGGTGGTGACCGGTGTGACCACGGGCGCGCCGACCTCACCGCACGATGTTGTGGCCGCACAGCAAGCTGACTTGCCGGTGCTCGTGGGCTCAGGCGTGACCCCTCAGACCGCCGTCATTCTTGCGGAGCAGGCCAATGGGCTGATTGTGGGCTCCTACATCAAGGAGGGCGGCGATTGGCGCGCGCCCGTTGACCCTGCGCGAGCGTTGGCCCTAGTGCATGCCGCGCGCGGCGTCTGACTCGAGGATCTCGATGGCCAAGACCAAGACTCAGCACCGCTGTATCGACTGCGGACACTCCTCGGCGAAGTGGCTGGGGCGCTGCCCGGGCTGCGGAGCCTGGAATACCTTCCAAGAAGAGACCGCGGCGCCCGCTGCCAAGGGCAAGAATGAAAACCGGACCTTTCGCTTGCCAGAGGCCCACAAGGTCAGCGGCCCGGTAGCGCTGTCCGAGGTCTCTGCGACGGCCACACAGCGGCTCGCCACCGGGATCTCGGAGTTTGACCGTGTGCTCGGCGGCGGGCTGGTGCCTGGAGCCCTCGTCTTGGTCGGCGGCGATCCCGGAATTGGTAAGTCTACCTTGCTCTTGCAGGCGCTCGATAGGGTGGCGGGGGCCCAGTCAGAGAAGTCGGTGATATACATCAGCGGCGAGGAGTCGCCGGAGCAAGTCAAGTTGCGGGCGGACCGCCTCAAGGTGGACTCGCGGCGGGTGCTGATGTTCGCCGAGACCCGGGCCGATCACATCGTGCAGGCGGTCGAGAAGGAAAATCCGGCCGCCATCGTGGTGGACTCCATTCAGTCCATCTATGACCCAGAGATTCAAAGCGCGCCGGGCAGCGTGTCTCAGATCAGAGAGGTCGCAGCGCGATTCCTCTACCTGGCGAAGGCCCGCGGCATTCCCACCTTCTTGGTGGGCCACGTGACCAAGGATGGCGCGCTCGCCGGCCCGCGTGTGCTCGAACACATGGTCGATACGGTGCTCTACTTCGAGTCCTCCAGCGGCCACCCGTATCGCATCTTGCGCGCGCACAAGAACCGCTTTGGCTCCACCAACGAGATCGGGGTCTTCGAGATGCGGGCAGAGGGCCTGTGCGAGGTCAAAAACCCCTCCGAGCTGTTCCTCGCCGAGCGCCCCGAGGACGCGCCTGGCTCGGTGGTCTTGCCCGCGTTGGAGGGTACTCGTCCCGTGCTGGTTGAGGTTCAGGCTCTGGTCTCACCCACGAACTTTGGTACACCCCGGCGCACCTGCCTGGGCTTTGACTCCAATCGCGCCGCCTTGCTCGTGGCTGTGCTGGAGCGCAGGGCCGGCCTTCAGCTGCTGGGCTGTGACATCTTCGTCAACGTCGCTGGCGGCATGGATGTGGACGAGCCGGCCGCCGATCTGGCCGTGGCGGTTGCTTTGGCCTCCTCGCTGCGCAACCGGGCCTTACCGAAGGGCACCTTGGTCTTTGGAGAGGTCGGCCTGGCCGGCGAATTGCGTGGCATCACCCAGCCGGAAGTGCGCCTCAAGGAGGCGGCCAAGCTGGGTTTTGAACGCGCGATTCTTCCGCAGGCTAGCTTGCGGAAGCTGGAGAAGCCCAAAGGCATGGAGGTCGTCGGCGCCAAGGACATCGAGCAGGCCCTCGCCGCGATCTTCCAAGAGTAGGTCGGCAACCCGTTCCTACAGCCCGCGAGACCTACTGCTCTGTCTTCGCCGGGTCGCCGGGGCTCTCTGGCGCCTCGCTATCCTTGTTCAGCACCCAGTGGTCCAACCAGGCCATGTCCCACTCCACCTTGGCCTTTCTGTGGGCCCGCTTGCCGAGGCTGTGCGGCTCGCCGGGGTACTCGATGAGCTGAGTGGGGACCTTGAGGTATTGATCCAGCGCCCGGAAGAGGGCTCGAGCGTGCTGCACGGGCACCCGCGCGTCATTGGCGCCCACGTGAATGAGCGTGGGCGTCTTCACCTTGTGCAGGTCGTACAGGGGCGAGGACTTGCGCATCGACTCGGTGCGCGCCCACGGCAGACCCTGGCTGAAGTTGACGACGTGGCCCGGGGTGTCCTCGATCATCCACTGCATGGCTGTGTCCACCACCCCGGCGCCGCTGATCGCGGCCTTGAAGCGGTGCGTCTTGGTGATGATGCAGTTGGTCAGGTAGCCGCCATTGCTCCAGCCCATTACGGCCATGCGATCGGGGTCCGCGATGCCCTGAGCGACCATGGCGTCGACCCCGCTGAGGATGTCTTCAACATCGACGTCATTTTTGCGGCCGATGAGTTCGGTCAAGAAGGCGTCCCCGTAGCCTGTGGAGCCGCGATAGTTGGGGCTCAGCACCGCCCAGCCGCGCGCGGCCAGCAAGGTGCGGCCGTAGATCCAAAAGCGCAGCTCTTCGCGAGAGGCCGACGTCGGCCCACCGTGAATCTCGACCATCAAAGGTAAAGCTGACTTGCCATCGTAGCCGGGCGGAAGCTCCAAGATGCCCTCGACCTCGGTGCCATCCTTGCTCTTCCAGCGCACGGTCTTCACCGTGGGCAGCTTCCAAGTGGCGGTCTGTGGGTTCACATCGCTGAGTTGGGTGTAGCTGCGTGCGCCTCGGGCCGGCAGAATGAAGACCTCCGAGGCGTGCTTGACGGTGGCCAGGGAGATCGCGAGCTGCTGCCCGTTATTGGAGAATGAGAATCCGTGCACCGTGCCCTCACCGCGCGCCGTGAGCTCCACCGTGCGGCCGTGCCGGCCTGGCTGTACCGCCTGCACGCAGTACACAGAGTCCCGGGCGTGGTGCACGGCCTGCACACACAAGTCATTGCTGCGTGGCCGCCACGCGACTCGCCCGGAGAGTGTGACCTCATTCTTTCGTGGCAGGCGCATGGTCCCGGCCTGTTTGCCGCCGCTGAAGTTCACGACGAACATCTCGCCGGGGTAGCCATCGAAGTCGACGCGTAAAGCCAGCTTGCGGCCATCGGGTGACCAGGTGAGGCTGCTCAGCCAACCGTAGGGTGAGGGGGCCTGGCCACGCCAGGCGTCGTCCTTGAGCCGGGTCAGCGTGCCGCTGGCCACGTCGAGCACCTGCACCCAGGACCAGCCTTCATTATCGATCAGGCGGCGCGTCGGCACGGTGAGCAAGGCAACCTGCGTGCCATCGGGCGAGACAGTGAACTGGCTGATGTAGCGCTGGGCCTCTTCGATGAGTTTGGTGGCGCGCCAACTCTTGAGGTCGAGTCGCCACAGCGTACTGAGCTTTCGTTTGCCCTTACCGTAGGTGAGCTTGGCGTGCGTCTTACGCAGCTTCTTCCAGGGATCGTCGTCCTGATGCTCGGCCTTTTGGCTGAAGTATAGAGCCCCACCATCCTGACTGAGTTCGAAGCGCTCAATGCCGCCCTTCACGCGGGTGATCGCCGATAGGTTTGTGCCATCGGGTCGAATGCGCCAGACCTGAGTCTTGCCGTCATAGGGGGCCTTGTTGCCGGATTGCTTGCGAGCGCTGAGAAAGTACAGCCAAGCGCCATCAGGGCTCCAAACCGGGTGCCGGTCGTAGGCGGCATCGAAGGTCAGCCGACGCACGGCCTTGGACTTTACCTGCGCTACCCAGATGTCAGAGTTTCGGGACGGCAAGTCATCTTGCCATCGCAGCTCGGTCCAGGCGACCCAGCGACCGTCCGGGCTGGCCGCGACACCCGTGACCTGAGCCATGGAGAAGTAGTCCTCAGGCGTGATGTCATGGGTCCGCGCTCCGGGAGCGGCGGCGACTTGGAGGCCAAGCAAGACGGCGGTCAGCATGGCTTCGTGAAACACGAGCCGGCCCCGCGTGTCCACCGACCCGCGAATTCGTCGCTAGGCGGACAGTCCGCGAGCCAGCGCGATGCCCAGCCCGCCGAGCACCAAGCAGCCCACCATGGTCAGCGCGAGATAGGTGCCGGCGGCGGCCCACCGGCCGCCTTCCAGCAGACGCAGCGCTTCATAATTAAAGGTGGAGTAGGTGGTGAAGCCGCCCATGGCCCCAGTGGTGAGCGCCAGGCGCAGACCGGGCGAGCCGGCCGTCGTCTCCAAGAAGGACTCGAGCAGAATACCCAGCAGGAACGAGCCCAGGAGGTTCACCGCGAGCGTGCCATAGGGCCATCCGACGCCCAGCCAGCGCACCGCCCCCAGGGAAACGAGGTAGCGAGCGCCGGACCCGACGGCGCCACCGGCGCAGACCCAAAGCAGTTCCACGGCGCCGGCACTACCACGGTGGTAGGCTGCCAATCCATGCACGCGGAGCCCGTCGTTGTCGTGCCCACCAAGCAGCGTTACTCGCTCGCGCGAGTGCTGGACCATTGGTACATCGCTTGCGCCAGCCATGAGCTGGGCTCAAAGCCGTTGGCGCGCACGATCTTCGATACGCCCCTGGTCTTGTTTCGCGGCGATAATGGACCGGTCACCCTATTGGACCGCTGCGCGCACCGAAACGTGCCGCTTTCATTGGGCAGGGTCGAAAAGCAGCAGCTGGTCTGCGGCTACCACGGCTGGGCGTTTGATGGGGCCGGGCAGTGTCAGCAGGTGCCCGCGCTGTGCAGCGAGCAGACCGGTAAGGCGCGCCGGGTGCCCGCCTTCGCTACGCGGGAGCAGCAGGGCTTCATCTGGGTGTACATGCGCCCGGATGTGCAGCCTGAAGTGCAGCCCTTTGAGTTCCCGCACGTCGATAGCCCTGGCTACGGCACGGTGCGGCATACGATGGACTTTCGCGGCACGCTGCACGCGACCTTGGAGAACATCCTCGACGTGCCGCACACCGCCTTTTTGCACCGAGGCTTCTTCCGGGGCGTGACCCGCAACCGCATCACCGTGAAGGTGCAGCGAGGCGCCGACCGAGTTGAGGCTGAGTACCTCGGGGAGCCGGTACCGACCGGGGTGATGGGCCGCATTCTTGCGCCTCAGGGCGGCACCGTCGGTCACTATGACCGCTTTATCATGCCCTCGGTGGCCCAGGTGGAGTACCAGCTGGGCACCAAGAACCACATCATGATCAGCAGCGCGCTGACCCCGATTCGAGACTTCGAGACTCGGCTGCACGCGGTGGCCACCTTTCGCACCGTGTTTCCTGCGCCCATCTTGAAAGCTGTCTTGACGCCCATCGGCAAGCACGTGCTCAAGCAGGACTACGACATGCTCAGCAAGCAGACCGATGCGGTTCAGCACTTCGGTGGCGAGCAGTACGTGCACACCGACGTCGACGTGCTGGGCGCGCATATCCTCAAATTGCTCAAGCGGGCAGAGCGCGGCGAGGGGCCCTTCAGCGATACTGAGACCTTTGAGACGGAGCTGTTGGCGTAAATCGCTTGCGCCAAGCGCCCCAAGGGGTGAGCCACGAGGTATGGCCTTTTCTTCGATCAGTGAGCTTCGCCCTCAAGACCTACGCGTTGTCTTCGCGGACATTGATGACACCCTCACCACGGACGGACGCCTGCCTTCGGCGGCCTACGCTGCGCTGTGGCGCCTGCACGATGCCGGCATCGCGGTGGCCCCGGTGACGGGCCGGCCCGCCGGATGGTGTGACCATATTGCTCGTATGTGGCCTGTGCGGGGCGTCGTCGGCGAAAACGGGGCCTTTTACTATAACTATGACCCTGAGGCCCGGCGATTGAATCGACGCTTCTTGCTTGACGAGCAGACGCGCGCTGGTTTGCAGGACCGCTTGTCATCCCTGGCCACGCAGATCTTAAGCGAGGTGCCCGGATCTGCCGTGGCCTCAGATCAGGCCTACCGAATTCATGATCTCGCGATCGACTTCTGTGAGGACGTGCCGGCGCTGTCAGCCGACAAGGTAGACAAGATCGTAGAGCTCTTTGCAGCAGCCGGGGCGACGGCAAAGGTCAGCTCCATCCACGTCAATGGCTGGTTTGGCAGCTACGACAAGCTGTCGATGATGCGGCACCTCGCCACCGAGGTGCTGGACCTGGACTTGGACGATCCCCATCAGCGGGCCCAAGCGATCTACGTGGGCGACTCGCCCAACGATGAGCCGGCCTTTGAGTTCTTTGAGCAGGCGGTGGGCGTTGCCAACGTGCTGGAGTTCAAGGAGCGCCTACATCACCCACCCGCCTTTGTGACGCGGGCGCGCGGGGGAGAAGGCTTCGCGGAGCTGGTGGACCACCTATTGGCCTGAGCTGAGGTTGCGACCCAGTCCGGACCCATGTTGAATCACGAGGCGGATTCGCCTCATGCTCGGATTAACGATAGCCAGTCAGAAGGGGGGCGTGGGTAAGACCACGGTGGCCCTCAACACTGCGTTTGCTTTAGCCCGTCGTGGCTGGCGCACGCTGGTGGTCGATACCGACCCCGTCGGCGCGGTGGGCCTTTCGCTCACCAAGCGCATGGCGGAGGCGGCGGGGCTCGCGGAGTACGTGGCCCGCACACACTCCCTGAGCCAGGTGATTGTGCAAACCAAGTTGCGCGAGCTGGCGGTGCTGCCCGTGGGTCGCGTGGCCCCGGACGAGGGCATGGCCTTTCAGGCCTTGATGGCCGACGGCGCCATCTTGTCCCGCTTTTTGACCGAGGTCGGCGGCCGCTTTGATTTGGTGGTCTTCGATACCCCCAGCGGCTTTGGCGGCTCGACCTTGGGCGCGATGCGGGTCAGCCACCGGGTGATGTGCCCCGTGCAAGCGGAACCCATCGCGGCGCGCTCGGTCTTGAGGGTGCTCGACGTGATCGGCGCGCTGCGTGATCAAGGCTCTCAGGTGCAGCTGCTGGGCTTTTTGATCACCATGTTGCAGAGCCGAGACCAAAGCTCCATGGCGGTGGCAGAAGACCTTTGGCGCAGCCTACCCCGTGACCTGATTCTGGATGCCAGCATCCCGCGGGATCCGGTGTTCTTGGAGGCCAGCGCCTCGGGCGTGCCCGTCGGCCTGCTTCGGCGCCGTGCGCCGCCCGCCTCGCTGATATTTGACCAGCTCGCGGCCGAGATTGAGAGCAAGTCTGGCCTCGCGGAGACAAAGGAGGGCGAAGATGACCCCATCGCTCTCGTGGATTGATCCCCAGTCCTTGCAATCTGCCTTGTCGAGGGCCCACGCGGTGCCGGGCACGGCGCGACCCAATCGCTCTCGCTTCGAGCCGGCCGCGCCCGCCGCAGAGCCGGTGGCCGCCCCCGCGCCCGCGATCGCACAACCTACGATTATGGAGCCAGCGGCGCCGCTCGCTCCCACCTTTGCTGCCCACTCGTCCCTGGTAGACCGCATTCGCAGCCTCGCGGTCTGGGTGGAATCCGAGCTGGGCCCAGAGCGCTGGTACATCGCGGATGAGGAGGGCCTGGCCCTGCACGCCGCGGGCGTGAATGCGGTCCAGGTCATCTCGGCCGTCACTTTGGCTCGGGCCCTTCGGCCCTTGCGGGGTGTGCTTGGGCCCGAGCCCATCCAGTCGGTGAGCATGCAGATGGGCAACGGACGCATGCTGCACATCCTGTGGTGTGACACGGGGGTGGGTCGTGTAGCCCTTGGCATCGAGAACCCCCGGCGGGCCTCGCAGGAGATCCTGCGCACCCTGGTAGATGCGCTGAGACAAGCGCTGGATTCGTGAGGAACACGCACGTGATGAAAGACGACTTCGGACGCATGGCGCTGGGTGCGCCCGCACTGCAGAGCATCACCTTGGTGACTCTGCCCGATTGCCTGCTGCTCAAGCAGTGGTCCAGAGACAATGATGCGGACGGTGATAGCGCGGCCGCCCATATTGGCGGCGCCTTCCGCAGCGCGCAGGATGCCTTGCGAGCGGTTTCTTCCTCCAAAGGCACGGGCTCCGTGAGCATCGAGACCGATGAGGCCCTGGTGGTGATCTCACCCCTAGCCGTGGACGCGGCTGCGGGCTTTGTCTTTGATAGAAGCGCGCCCCTGGGCCTGGTACGGGTGCAGGTGGCACAACTCACAGAGCACCTCAAAGGCCTGCTTCAGTCGATTCGTGGCTCGCGGGACCTCTCTGCGGATCTGAGCAGCCCCAGTCCGAGCCCCAGCGCTCCGGCGAACCCAACCGTGGTGATGGCCTCGCCCAGGGGCCCTGAACTGCCCCAGCCCTCGCCTCTGAGCGTGGCTCCCATCCCGCCGCCCGCCAGCACTCCGCCCACGGCCACGCCCGCGCCGGCGTACGCCCCGCCTGCGCCCGCTTCACCCCCGGCCCAGACCCCGGCGCAGCGATTTCAGGCCTCGCCCCCGCCTCCGCATGCAAGCTCGCCTTCATTGAGCGCCGTTGATACGAAGGCTCGGCCTCGCTCGGTACGCCTGCTGGAGTTCTTCCGGCGCTATGCACCGGACCCCCACGCCTCGATGCTCCGGCTGTCGTTGCGCACGGGCATCTCATTGGACCAGCTGGAGCGTCCCGAGGCGCTCGATGAAGCTCAGGTCGAAGTGCTCGCTGGCTCCGTTCGCGACATCCTCGGCCAGGACAATGTAGGCGTCTAGGGCGCTGGGAGACCGTCATGCAAAAGGACATCATCGTTCAGCACCGAGACTGCATGCCTGAGTACGGTATGAACTTTGTGGCCGACGTGCCGACGGTCTTTCACTGTCATCACTTCAACCTCTTTTGGGACCAGACCATTGATGACGCCCTGGGGGCCGAGCTGGGCACCGTTATTCGTACCAATGCTTCTCGAGAAGCCTTTTACGACCTGCTCAAGAACCTCTGCCAGCGTGCGGGTGCAACCTCGCCTGCGGATCGCCTAGAGCTGGCCAGCACAGTCTTTTGTGCGATGGGGCAGGGCCAGTTGACGTTGGACCTGAACGCCCAAGGTGGTCGTGCCGCCGCAGACTATCTGCATTATGGCCACAGCTGGAAGGAAAAGTACGGCGGCCAGGTGCGGCGTAAGGACCCAGCAGATGCGGTCGCAGCCGGATTCACCGCGGCCGCATGCGAGCTTGCGTTCAACCTACAACGAGAGTCGGTTCGCACTCGTGAGGTGGAATGCACGGCGAAGCGAGACCGGCACTGTAGTTTCACCTCCGAGGTGCTTGAGCCGTCTCCGTTGGCCGGACCCATGTTGCGCGATCAGGTCCAAGCGGC